>Ga0209935_1001885_pt1 | contig 29385 bp, 21 predicted proteins | sample ThiBio_1000_plan_2_FD_183958 | JGI IMG/M metagenome (GOLD analysis project Ga0209935, IMG submission 183958) | Wastewater bioreactor microbial communities from Cape Town, South Africa - Thiocy_cont_1000_plan (SPAdes) | ecosystem: Engineered > Bioreactor > Thiocyanate-remediating >...
ACTGTCCAATCAAATGAAAGATTATAACTTTGTGATAGATGACGACACCCATATTTGTTCACTTTATACAGGTTGACTTATACAGTGGGGACAAGAAAAAAGCGTTCACAGTCAGAATCACGAGGGGGTCAAATACAGCAAAAATCGGTCGGTGGGACCGCAGGGTGTTCAGTATAATTGGTTGATCATAAAGGAGGGGTGTTCAGTAGGAGAGGTTTAACTGTACAGTCAAAAATAAATCCTTTTAATAGAATAGTAACCGGTTGGAAGCACAACAGTTGATTCCAGTATTACCGTTGGATTGAAATAAAAATCAATACGAAACAAAAAACAAGAGATAATACTGCAATCACAAATTGAAATTGCATAATTGAGGTTGAAACTTATATAAAGAACTACCATAATCCGAATTTCCCTAGATTACATTAATATAAACTGTAGTCTAGAGGTTTAGGTGAAATACTCAATAAATGAATCTGTAAACTCATGAACATAATTATTAAATAAAATTAACTAGATACACAAGACAAATTCTATTTTTATTATTTTGTTCCATACATTTAAAAAAAAAAACTACATAATGAATCTGAAACCGAATCGATGATCTTTGAAGTAAAAATTGAAAAATGCACCAGCAACTGACTGATGAAACACACTATCAAGATAGTAGGAGAGATAATATACTAATAGCTGAGATAAAACTAGAGAACAGAGAGTAAGAGCTGTTTTTCTCTCGTTTTCTCTTTATTGTGATATCCAACACTATTTAAGAGGATAGTGTCAAACATACAATATCAGATTGCGTCGCTATTTTTCGAAGTCATCAAATTTTCGTAAAAAAACAAGAAATGAATCGTATTGAAGCACTCATATTTATGACAATAATTTCAACAATCAAGAGTGTAACTGGACAAGACCCGCCACCGACTTGTTACTGTTATCCTGCTGCTAGTAGCCAACAAATTTGCATGCTTCAAGGATGTAGTCTAGGCACTAATCCTCATTGTGATACTGGTGATTATTTTACTAGTAATGGTGGAGTTATGATTTATCCTGATGTTGCTGGAGGTAGTTTTGCTGGTTGTAATTGTCCGAAAACTCCTTATAATCTTCGAAATAATGGCTATGCTAGCGCTCATTTTAATTACAGCACTTGTACTGAGTTTGGAGCTAATGTTCGTCATGATCTTATTAATATTGCGACTGATTGTTGCAATTTCTGTTGTGATCGTAATGATCCTTATCCTCCAAACGCTGGAGATCGTCGAAGTATACTAAATAAATCACTTTTTTTCAGCGGCTTGATGATGTTGATTCTCATCGGTTTAAACATCAGTTAGATTTCTCTTCTAGAATTTGTAATAGTCGATCAATTACAAACAATATACGTATAATACCGATTACAGAACGTTAATCATTATTTAGTTTTCGCTCAGCATTTTTATTTTTAATTTTAAATAAAATATTACCTACATAACACATGTTCTCATCACTATTAGATAATTTAAAGTTCTCTCGACTCAAAATAGTTCGACCGATGACGATCAAATCAAAAATTTTAAAGTCAGTATAGGTTTTCTTTGCGCTTTTTAGCGTTCAAGAATCATGTTTATTTAGCTGCTAATAATACTTTAATATTAATGAGAATGTAATGATTAGAAATGAATAAAATCGTACATAGGATTACCAAAATAAAATTTTAGAAGTAAGATCTGTTTTCTGTTAAGAATAAAAACTAATCGAAACACTTTTTCTCGGAGATACACATCACGATCAAATCGTTTTTTGAATTTCAGTCAGACCAAGTCCACTAAGTAGACATACTTGTGATTTTGCTAATTTTATCAACCTTTCGAAAACAATGGCATTATAAGATGATCTATTTGATTTTAGGGGTTCATCAAAATTGTCCATTAATACTCTGAGAATTCCGTTTTTTAATTACATAACTCATTTGAGCTGTTGTCTTCTACTTATAAGATAAAAAGAAGAGAATTATATAAGATTTTACATCCTTTTGTCATTACGCTAAATTCAATTTTGTCTCAAATCTTCAACATCAGGAGGTTTGACTGCCCTTGTTTTGTGTCTATTCTTGTATAATAATCTCATGTTTTTTTTTTGCTGTCAGCTTATTAGATAGGCATATATTTTGTTAAAGAAAAATAACAATAACAACAAACAAAACAACTCTTCAAACATTAGTGGAAAAACAGCATGTAGATAAAGCGAAATCTATAACGATCCAATAAGGAAAAAAGAAAAAATACATAACGCAATTGGCATCATACTACACTACTTAATGACGCTAATAATATTTTGTTTTTTTTTTCCATTTCCGATATACAACTACGTCGACTATAGTACTGAAGTTAAATAGAATACGTTAAGATTTAGCTCACAAGAATGATGTATGTTCGAATCTATTTTCTTTTTTCAATATTATGGATATTTATTTCGGCTGTTAGCGCGTGTAATATATCAATCACCGATCGTGTTTATTTGATTAGTAAAGATTTCTTTACTGGATATAAAGGTGACGAATTTTCCATTTATGATTCAACAAAGAAGCATTTACTATATCGTATCGAATCCAATTATGCTATTGGACAAAAAATTAAGATTGTTAATCGATCGACAAAACAAATTATAGCCATGTTAAGAAATCGAAATGGATACCAAGCAAGTTTTTCAATCAAGACGTCTTCAAATCAATACGTAAATGGAACAATTGAAAAAGTTTCCAATATGACTGACATACACTATATCGTTCAATGGGACAAACATAAGATTTTTATAGGAAGGCAGTTCAAATCTCCAGTAACAGTATTTCAATATGAGGCAAATAGTAGTGAAGTATTGGCTAATTTTGAAAGATTGTCGGATTCGTACAATTTTAAGAAGCAATACAAATTGCAAATTTTATCAAATGAACTGCCAGATACTATCTATTTTCTTAGCGTGGCAGTTATAACTCGAATTATGATACGTGGAGGTCGAGGATAATATCGACATGTATCAATATGAATGATCAAATATCTTACAACTATATTTTTAGAAAAATTTAATCTTTTATACGAATAAAAAGTACCTTCAATTCGAGAAAAACAAAAACTAGAGTGTCATTTATTTGTGTTTGTATCAGGGTTGCCAAATCCAAAATATAAAAATCAGTAGTTCTTTACGAAAAATCAGGAGTTTATCAGGAGAATTTTTTTCAAAAATCAGTAGAAAAATCAGGAAGTTTTCTTTTTGGGATTTACGAAGTAAATGAGTGTCTTTCGAATGAAATCAATCATTTTATTCCAATTCTACATCTCGAAAACACGGATATGCATATCATCTTTTTTCTAAAAATTAATCGAAATATTTTTTGTCAAAGACGCACTCATAAGATCAAATCATTTTGTGAATTTCGATCAAATTAAGTTGTTTCAATACACAAACTTGTAGTCTTGCTAGTTTTGTGAACCACTCGAAAACAACCATATTTAGCAAATCTATTTTTGATTCCAATTAAAGATCACTATATTCTCTTCAGAAAAAACAAACAAACAGAAATCTACTCATGAGTATACATAGATAGGTAGGTACATATGCAATCTTTTCTCAAGAATAATTAAGTTTATTTAAAAGAAATACTTTGTGTTTGTACAACATTCATTTTATCAAACTGAAAACGTTTCCGTTAGAGGAAGTAGCTATGATAAATACGTAATAATGTTAAACTGACTAAACCATTTTTATGTAGAGTCAAAATTAGATGTTTTCTTAAATAATTTCACTTTTGTGGATTTTCAGACTTTAACTCTTTATATAATCACGAAATTGAAAGGATTCATTTCAATCAAACAGTTTTTAGTCAATATTCGTTTTGTTCTACTGAACGAAAATACTCTTGTATTACAAATTCAACATTGTTCATGATAATTCTGTTCTTTTTATTCATAGAACTCATTTGAGTTATTGTCTTCTATACTTAGAAGATAAAGAAGAAAATTATTTCAGACTTTACAATCTTCTGGCACTATGCTCAGTTTAGTATCATCTAAAATCTCCTTCACTGCTTGAAAATATAGCCAGAAAATTAAAATTCTTCGAAATTTCGAAAATCAGGAGAAATCAGTAGAAAATCTTCAAAATCAGCTCCTGAATTCAGGAGAATTTTGATCAGGAGAAAAGTTAAAAAATCAGGAGACTCCTGGCCAAATCAGGAGATTTGGCAAGCCTGGTTTGTATTCTTGAGGGTGAGGGTATCATTAAACCGACTAACATGTGATGGTCAATTCAAAATTGTACGAAATCTTTCTTCATTGATAGGATATATCTTTGATATAAAATAGAGAAATAATGCAACGGATGTCAATTATTTCCAGTTGAATCGTCGTCGCATTTGACTTTGATATTGATGCATAGTGTTTCCTAGTTCGGTCTTATAGTATTTTGATGGTAAAATATAAACAATAGAATTTAACATCGATGACAGAAAAGAAATAAAATATCCAATTAGAATTCTGCTTCGTGTAGTACGTTATTACCCATAAACAATGTCAGGCATGTTTACAGTTTAAAAAAATTTAAAAAAGAACTAACATATGAACTTACTTTGTACCAATAAATTTCAAACATGAAAAAAAGAATTTTATTTTAAAATGAATAAAAAAAAAGGAAGTGAATCAATCAGGAACAAAAAAAAAGGAAGTGAATCAATCAGGAACAAAAAAAAGGAAGTGAATCAATCAGGAATAAAAAAAAACGTTACAAACTATTAGAACAAAAAAATAACTTCAGGAGTAAATAAATTCCAAGATGTAAATGTTATTTAAATGAATTTTTTGACAAATGTTACACATAATCCTATCATCAAACTCGTCAATGAAACAGTGAAACCATTTGCTGAACTTCGGCATGATCTGTAAAATAAATTTCAAGATATTAAATGATAATGAAGATAGTAAAAGTCTTACCCCCATGTTGAACCTAATACACATGATGGAAAACTACCAACACAAGCATTAGCACAATTTTGAGCAATACATGTTGTTGACGATGAACTATAAGTACCATATCCAACATAGTTACTGCTAGTTGGGCAATAACAATTACATAGATAATCACCGTTCACCATGCATACAATGGAGAAAAGAAGAATAGTGGCAATGATTTTGGATATCATCCTGTACTAAATCGAATTCTTTGGTGCGTAGAGATTGAAAACAATGTGCACTTACTGTTTGTAATTTTTCTCTCCCTTTTATAGTTGAAAAAAAAGGGTGGGTTTTTTTACCACTAGCAACTATTTTATTTCAAGATCATGAATTGTGTTTTTCTTATCCAGTTCCTTTTTTTTAAGTGAAATGTAAATACTAAATCATCACGAATAAGTTTACTTTTTTGTGTGTCTCTATGCAAAATATGGGGGAAAGACCGTTTTTTTTTTGATAGATTAACGCAATAGTTGCTATAGGGGAACTGATATAGACAAACGATTTAGATGTAAATAAAGAGAGAGAGAGAGAGAAATAAGACGAAAAAATTTTATTTTTTTCCCTTTTGATTACATCGCCATACTTGTCTGATTCTGAACTTTGTATTCTCTCGCTCTTTTTTTTCGCAGAATATAAAAGCAAACAAATTCAAGTTACCATCATCGTCATTCGAATCAACTAACTCCAAAGAGAAGCATGAAATTTCTTCTTGTTTGTTCCATTCTCATTTTAGCTATCACTGCTGAAATTCAAGCTAAGGGTAAGTCATATAGTTCAAGAATCTATTTATAATCTTGTGAATTTAAATTAATATTCAGATGAAAAGATCGTTGCAGCTGAGCTCAATGTTCAAGACCGATCAAATAATCAAAGTAGGAGAGCAATAGCTTGTTTAATATCTCCATTTCATTCTACTTTCTATTAGATCGCTTGATTGTTGATGGTATTGTTGCTGCTGAAGAAAATGCACAAAGTCGATCGAATGATCAAAGTAACCATATTATTATTCTCTAAATATTTAGTATATGTTTATTACTATAGTTCAATTGGTACTGGCTGGTGTTTTAGCTGCAGAAAAAAATCTTCAAAATCGAGCGAGTAAGTCAAATACTGTGTAATATTCTTTAGTTTTTAATAATTTCTCTTTGTATAGATCAAATCAAACTTCAAAACATAGTACACGAGCCAGATAATTGAATGATAGAATTATCTACTAAACTAAAACATTTTAAAATTATTACTTAATCACGATTGTAGAATTTTTATTTTCTATTAATATATCTACTCCTGAAAAAAAAACTTAAATCTTTTGTCTTTTTTTTTTTAAATCTATTTGGAGAATATTGTTCATAATCAATTCCTTGTTTAATACATAAATGTCAAACTTGAAACTTGAATTCAAATTCAAATTAGTATTTTCTATTTTCAAGTTTTCAAGTTCAAGTTCAAATTCAAGTTCAGATTATGATTTAGGATGAGGGCGTCTGTTTGTGAACAGAGGGCGTAATGCCTAAGTGAGGGTGAGGGCGTCTGTTTGTGAACGGATGCGTATTGTCTACGAAAATGGTACTTTTTCATATGAAAACTCGAAAATAGATAATACTAATTTGAATTTGAATTTGAAACTTGAAAACTTGAAAATAGAAAATACTAATTTGAATTTGAATTTGAATTTGAACTTGAATTTGAACTTGAATTTGAACTTGAATTTGAAAACTTGAAAATTTGAAAATAGAAAATACTAATTTGAATTTGAACTTGAATTTGAATTCAAGTTTCAAATTCGACACTACTGATTTGACGAGAAGTCTTTTAAGCTATTCTATAGGTACGCTTTTTAACGTGTCGGATCTTATTATCGGATTTTACATGTATTCCGATGGGATCCGACAGTCGGAATCCGATCAATTTCCGTCACCAGATTTCCAATGAAAATCCTACAGGAATGTGTCGGATCCGACTCTTGGATTAGTCGACCTGGGTAAGCACTAATTTTATCGTAGAGAAACAATATAATTAGAATTGATTTCACTCACAACATTCACATGTTTGTGATTAATTTTACTTGGCTTGTTGTCAACAGAATTTTATTGAATCAAGATAAGGACCAATGAGATAAGTATATATCTGATCGACACTATCAATAAATCAAGAGTTTTGAAAATGAGCTCGAACAGGATCGATTTGAATTCGACTAGCAATGAAAGAAAATGTTTACGATTAACATTACATGATTGGTTTGAGCTCATATCCAATGCAGCTATACCACTTATGATTGGTGTTATTAGTTTATGGATTGCTATTCATCAAGAAAGTGTAACACAAAATAATCGAGAAAAAGATAGTGCACAAGCAGCTGAATTACGTAAACAAGATCTTGAAATTGCAAGATTACAACGTGTTGAAGATCGAAAAGCATTCGATTTACAGCGAGAAGAAGATCAAGATATGTCACGTTTACAACGTGAAGAAGATCGAGAAATAACACAATTACAACGTGAACTTGATTGGAATATAACAAATGAAAAACGTCAACAAGACTATGAACTTGCAGAAAAAGAACGATCTCGATCAGAAACTCAACGCAAAAAAGAATTTATCAAAATTCAAGCAAATCATTTCAATGATTATATTATAGAAGATCGTCGACAGAAAGAAAACGTTCTTTTAGAATATCAAGATGATCTAGCTGATTTATTACTAAATTATGGCGAATCAGTAAAGAATCCTGAGAGCAAATGGTGGTTTATACTTCAAATGAAAACAGGAGCTGTATTACGTCAACTCGATCCCACACATCGCACTATTATTGTACGTACACTTGCTGATGCTGGTATTCTCGATATTGAAGCTAGAGGATCGAAATCTATTTTTTTTAAAGGAAATCTAAGTGGTGTCACATTTGCTCATTCACGTGAAACATATAAAGATGATCTTTTAATAATCTATGATGAATTACATATAACAGAAGCTGATCTTCGGTATGCATCATTCTACGGAATAGGTCTTATGGAATATCGTTTTTCTATTCGTTTTTGTAATCTTGATTATACCGATTGGACACGTGCGTCGATTAAGAGTATGTATTTCAATGATGAAATGACAATGAACGGAGCAATATTTGCTAAAAGTCAATTAAAAGGAGTTTGGTTTAATAAATCTATTCAAATGAATTATGTTTCTTTTCGAGATAATACTGATTGCACACATTGTGTTTTTTATAAAACATCATTAATAGGTGCTCATTTGGAATATTCTAAATTTTATATATCAAGATTCGAATCTTTACCAATGGTAGATAGTAATATGACGCATGGTTTATTCGTTCATACATCGTTTTCGTCGATTTTAATGACTCGTGTTGATATGTCGAAGGCTAATATAAGGGATTCTACATTTATTGATGTTTTTATGTTCAATTGTTCAATGCATGGAACAAAATTTAATAATGTTTCGTTTGCTTATGTTAATATGACAGGCTGTCAAGGTTTGACAGATCGACAGATAGCGTCGATATCAAAATTATTTAGAACTACTCTGCCAAACGGCACATTTATTAAGGAAATTTCCAAACATTGATCTGTTGTCTTTTTTTTGTTTCATTTATTTCAATAATAACTAATAAATTACATGAAATGGAATCACCAGAGACAGAGAATACTGATGGGAATGCAGTTCAACAAGTGAAAACAAATTCGGACTTGAGAAGAGGTGAATGGGTGAAACTCTCATCAAATATTGTTATACCTATAATCATTGGTATTTTTACGATTTTCATTGCTGTTCATCAACAGAATCTTGCGCAAGCTAATCGTGATAAAGATATTGCTGAATTAATTCGAAGACGTACAGAAGATCTCGCACAAGAACAAAAACGACGCGAGGAAGATAAAGAATTGGCTCGACAACAACGTGATGATGCAAAAAAAGCAGCAACAGCACAACTAGTTGAGGACAGAGAAACAGCTCGATTACAACGAGAACTTGATAGGAAAATAGCAGAAGAGAAACTTAAACAAGAATATGAACTTGCTGAACAACAACGAACGCTATCTCTAAATCAACGTGAACATGAATTCGACATTGACTATCAAAATTATTTGACAAATCAATTGCTAGTAGAAGATCGTCGCAAAGAGAAAATCTTAAATAATTATTTACGACAACTTGCAAAATTACTGCTTGAATACGATCTAACACTCAATGTTTCTCGTACTATATTTCATTCTGTATTACGAATGAGAACTCGAATGGCATTAAAAACTGTCAATCCTGATCGACGAACAATCATCATACGTATTCTACATCACGGAGGATTATTCACTAGTGAATGGGAAAAAGAGAAACTACTTTTGTCTCATGTTAATATTAGTGGTACACAATTTGGTCAATTATCTGGCTCGAATTTTACAACTTATCTAACGACATATCCTTGTCTGATCGTTGAACATGCCGATGCACAAAATGCCACATTTCGTTCAATCTATCTTAATTCGACATCATCTTTTGCATACACAAATCTTGATAATACTGATTGGTCATTTACTGAACTTCATAATATTGTTTTCAATGAAAGTCTACAAATGAGCAATACTATATTCAGTTATACAAAATTAAAATCTGTAAAATTTCAAAGTATTCCAATGGATTATGTATCATTTCAAAAGAATGTTCGATGTGAACAGTGTGTATTCAATGACACATCGATGCTATTTGCTCGTCTTGATCAAACACAATTTTTTTACTCTCGATTTGAATCTACAAATATGGCCGATGCTAATTTAACTCATAGTAAGTTTCATTCTACGATCTTTAAAAATGTTATTTTTGATCGAGCAAATTTTTCGTATTCGACTTTTTTTAATTGTCAATTCCATGATGTCTCGATGTTAAACTCTTCTGCCATAAATACAGATTGTACTGATCTAACAGATGTTAATGTGAACGAAGGATATTGTTTAGTGTTCAAATACAAGTGAAAATTTCATTTAGAACTTTATTTGCTTTTCTTTCCCACTCGAAACATGTCAATCTGTTAGAATATCATGTATAAGCAGTTGAATTGATGAAATACATCTATGTTTTAGTTGTATTCATATGTTTAAACTTGATTGATCTTAATTAAAGTGTAGAATTTTCGACCTATTTTCTGATCGCATATCAGGTCATCATCAGTACATAACCACAATTCACAATCACAAACATGCATTTAATTTGATGTATTAATATCAAACTTTTGTAAATAAAACAAAGAAAATGAGAAACTTAACCGTAAACTTATGACAAAAAAAAGACAAAATGAATAATTTCTTTGCATGATGTTGATTTTCATTTCGATCTTGATATTGATTTTAAATTTAAATTTAAATTTTGATTTTAATTATCTAATCCGTGTAACTTTAATCTAACAACAATACCTTGATAGAATTGACTCATTTGATTTGTTGAATTTTATAGTTCACTCAAGAGGAACTGCATTTTTATGAATAATTTTATCTTAATCTTGAGAATTTATTGAAATTTTGGCAAAGAAATTAATTCGTCTTGTCTTGTGTCATAAGTTTACGGTTAAGTTCTCATTCTCTAAATTTCATCCCTGTTTTGTTGAGTTTATAAAAGTTTGATAATACATCAAACTAAATCTTTGTTTGTGTTTGTGAATTGTGTTTTTGTACTGATGATGACCTGATATGCGATCAGAAAATAGGTCGAAAATTCTACACTTTAATTAAGATCAATCAAGTTTAAACATATGAATACAACTAAAACATAGATGTATTTCATCAATTCAACTGCTTATACATGATATTCTATCAAAATTTCAATAAATTCTCAAGATTAAGATAAAATTATGTCAATCTGTCATGTTGTTTGCCGTCAAAATATTTTATGAAATAAATCAATTTTTGAAAAACATTGAGTTTGTATCAAAATCTGACTATGCTATCAACTGTTGACAATCGACCAAAAGAGGGATGCTGTAATTTAACAATTCGAGATTGGATGAAATTTATCTCGAATCTTGCCATACCTTTGATTATTGGTATTTTTACGATTTCCATTGCTGTTCATCAACAGAATCTTGCGCAAGCTAATCGTGATAAAGATATTGCTGAATTAATTCGAAGACGTACAGAAGATCTCGTACAAGAACAAAAACGACGCGAGGAAGATAAAGAATTGGCTCGACAACAACGTGATGATGCAAAAAAAGCAGCAACAGCACAACTAATTGAGGACAGAGAAACAGCTCGATTACAACGAGAACTTGATTGGAAAATAGCAGAAGAGAAACTTAAACAAGAATATGAACTTGCTGAACAACAACGAACGCTATCTCTAAATCAACGTGAACATGAATTCCAAGTGACTCAACAAAATCACGAAAATGAATTACTTTTGGAAGATGAACGAATTAAAAATACTATATTATTGAATTATCAACGTGATATTGCTAAAATTCTACAAGAAAATTCAGTTTCCTACGAAAAAGCTGATACTCTCACACAATCAGTAATATATATGAAAACAAGAGCAGCATTGCGACTGCTCGATCCAATGCGACGTACAATTGTTATTCATACATTAATACAAGTCAATCTGTTTCGTTCTGAACAAGGCGTTATGTGGAATCTATTGTATCGAACAAATGTAAGTGGAGTACAATTTGGTCGATCAAATGTTGAATTTGAAAATCATGACATTTTGTCCATAGACTTCCCAAATCTAAATGAAGCTGACGCTCGAAATGCATCATTTCGTTCGGTGGCTATAACAAATTCACCTTGGTTTCATTATTCTAATTTCGATTTTACAGATTGGTCATTTTCGCGTCTAAAAACAATTAAATATATCGTTAATGCTACAATGAACAACGCCATTTTTTATGAATCCTTATTAGAAAACATCGAATTCGAGGGATTGTCAATGAATTATGTATCATTTAAAAATAACAAAAATTGTGTGAGTTGTTCTTTTCTGGACACATCGATGAAACATGCACAACTAAATAATGCGAGATTCAATTATTCGATTTTTGAACGTTTATCTCTGTTTAAAAGCAACTTAAGCAATAGCTATTTCAACTATACAATGTTCGAAAAAATAAGTCTTGAAGGTAGCGATTTATCAGATGCTGTTTTTCAACGTTGTAGTTTTCGATTTGCAACAATTACTGATTGCCGTATGTCGAATACAATATTTAACGAGACAGAATTTTCTATTGTGGATTTTACTGGTTGTACAGGTTTTAAAGACCATCAAATTGATACAATATTGATCACAGATTACATTATTTTACCGAATGGAACACTTCTGTCTTCTTCGCAATTTATGTTACCTCGTCATTTTTCTTTTGTACACAACACGTCACATATGTAACGGTAATCGACCGTTATATATGATGACCCTATATAATCACCGGGCACTGACCCTCTGTTCTCTCATGTGTAACCATCCCTATATAAACTTTGTTGAATAAAGAGAAAGGCACCGTATACACCGTACCATCATGCTGAAAGAACATACACTAACACTCTCATGTATCGTCACAATTGGCGACCCTGACAACAACATCATCAGAATCTGCATGAACTGAAACCTCGAATCGACGAAAAATGAATGATTCAATGTCACAAATGGCAGCAATAAAAAATACGGGTTTCACATTGACATAATGTATAGCCTCCTTAACGGTATTAATGGCAGCGGCAACGAGATGACAAACGTTGGCAAAAAGAAGAAAAAGAATTAAGAAGAAATAAGAAAGAAATTATGAAGAAATAAGAAAGAAATTTGAAGAAAGAACATGTGCGAGAACGACCATCCGACCGACTGACCAATTTTGCAGTAAGAAGAATGATTTGGAAGTGGCCCCTTCCATTTAGTGGATATAAGTGGTGTCAATGCAATCATTTGTTGTTTGGAATGCATCCTGAATTGACAGTTTATCAAAATGTTGAAAATTCGATTCGAAGCTAGTACGTCATCTGATCAATAGGAAATAAAGAAGCTGCACTCGTTACAAAAGAAAAAAAAATCAATTGGAAAAGAAGGAAACAAACGAAAATTTTAACAAAATGTTTTCTCTTGACGAGAAAACTAAGTGTTGCATTTGGTAACATTAACCAGAATCGTTTTTTGTGGTTATTATAAAAGATTACGTTTTCTTTTCGATTTAATTGTCAGCTAAGAGTTCATTGTTTTCCCCCCTTTTTTTTGTAACGCGTGATTAGTGAAATTTTTGTGCGCTCTGGAGCGCGCACGCTTCAGAGGGGGCATGTAACGGTAGTCGACCGTTATATATGATGACCCTATATAATCACCGGGCACTGACCCTCTGTTCTCTCATGTGTAACCATCCCTATATAAACTGTGTTGAATAAAGAGAAAGGCACCGTATACACCGTACCATCATGCTGAAAGAACATACACTAACACTCTCATGTATCGTCACAACATAGATGACTTTTTTCAAAAGCAATCTTCATTCCGACTGATACTTGTAATGGAAAAACGTCGTTTGTTCTTCAACACACTTAATTGACAGTTATTTAAATAAATGAACATTACACCCTTACGAATTGTTTCATTTTTAAAAAAGTTTATCTTCCCAGGTGTCAACCAATCCGATGATCCGACGAAGTCCTAACGGAAATCGATCGGATTACGTCAGACAAAAATCCAAAATTGATCAAATGTTACAAATTTGACGAGAAGTCTTTTAAGCTATTCTATAGGTACGCTTTTTAACGTGTCGGACCCGACTCTAGGATTAGTCGACCTGAGTTATGTACAATAAAAGAGAAAATAAAATTCTGTTTTTTGTTGCCAAGCATCCTCCCTTTAAAGTATTGACAAACGCATCGGAAGAAAGCGAAAAAGAAAAAAGATTTATTATGTAGAGTAGAAATAGTATTGAATCGGGTTATTTTTCGGCGATTTTTTCTTTTCGTTCTGTTGTTGAGCGAATAGAAGCAATCTTTTAACTATTCAATAAAGTACACTGTGCACACAGACAAATGGCAACATCGGATAATATGTCTCACACAACAAGTTCACGACGCTTTCGTCAGAATTTTTATTTAGCTTGGCTTGATGAAAATAATAATGAATATGAAGAAAGATGTCGAAATTCTCTTATGAAATTACGAGAAGTAGTCGACATAGTTCATATATTTACCATAAATGTCAAACTTGAAACTTGAATTCAAATTCAAATTCAAATTCAAATTAGTATCATCTAATTTGAAGTTTTCAAGTTCAAATTCAAATTAGTATTATCTATTTTCAAGTTTTCAAGTTTCAAATTCAAGTTCAGATTATGATTTATGATAAGGGCGTCTGTTTGTGAACAGAGGGCGTATTGTCTACGAAAATGGTACTTTTTCATATGAAAACTTCAAAATAGATAATACTAATTTGAATTTGAATTTGAATTTGAACTTGAATTTGAAACTTGAAAACTTCAAAATAGATGATACTAATTTGAATTTGAATTCAAGTTTCAAATTCGACACTACTGGATCCTTTTGAAATTGTTTGGCAAAGGAAAAGCAAAATTGATCATAAATAATAAAACTATTGTAGAAACTGAAAACAATTGAGTAATAAGTCGAGGCATTTTGTGTTTATTCACCGAAATAATATCGTTTATATACATCAATTATTTTCACAAGAACAACCAAAGATAAGCACATGATTATTATTTTTAACGTAAGAAGGTGAAGTGAATACTCTACTCTACTTTTCTTCTTTCGTTCTCAATAAATGTTCTACTTTCTTTTTATTAAATACGAAAGGTATGAAGATAAAATAAAATATTGAGGGTAAGAATAGCTACCGAGAGACTTATTCAAATCGTATATGATTTGGAAAATCACTTCGAGAAACCAATTTTCAATGAGAATAATTTCATGGAGTGAGGATATGAGACTAACAGTGCCAACTTGTTTCGACTTCATATACATTTCCTTCCGTCAATATTTAGTCAAGCATCTGCTGACGATCTTGCTATGGTACAGAAAATGATTTAGATCATTATGAACTTGCAAAAGGTTGTTACTCCATTTCAAAGAAGGAGATACGACTTATACATGGCTCGTTTATTAATGATTAAGTGTGAAAAAAATATCAATGAAGAAAAAGTTTTAGTTTTAATCGACTTTTTGCAATATTTTGAACAATTTTTCTCTCATTTTTGTGCCTAAAACAGCAAAATAAAATGTAAATATTTTTTATGAATTAAATGATTAGTATTGATAAAACGAAAAAATATATTAAATATTTACTTTTATGTTACTTTTGCTAATGGTACTACTAGTAGTAGTAGTGGTACTACTATTAAGACCGCAACAATAAAGACAGCAATTAAAGGGAAGATCACTATCACCACTAAACTCTTGGCAAGTAGTATAAGTATACAAAACAGGACCACTAGCAAAATAAAGAAACGCATTATCACCAGTATTATTGTAATTATAAGTATAACCAGGACAATTACAACCACCATTAGTAATTTGAATAAAATAATAATCAACTCCAAAAGCAATTGTGGTATTATCATCATCCAAAATATTATGCTCATTGCAATCACTATTATTGTAACGACTACAACCAAACTTTTCACATGCACTATGATTATGATTATGACAAACACAAAACTCTGGTGGACGTGATTGAATATATTGAATCATTACAATAGCCACTACTAAGCTAACAGCTATTAATTTATTTGAAAACAGCTTCGTATCCATAAAGTAAAAAGCTTGTTAAGTTTTTTTTAAATCAGGGTTTCTAAAAATTATAAAAATACAGTCAGTTAGATTCCATTCAAATTCGAAATAACAGTTCTGATTCAAAATATTCATAATTACAGTAACATAATGAAACATGGTTCGGTTATTTACTTAACAAAACAAATGATAGATATATGTTTCTGCCTATATTTTTCCAAGGTAAAAGATAAGTTGTTTATCATTCTTAAAATGTGTCCTGTGAAATAATATTTATTTTAATAGTTCGCAAAACTTTGTCCTGTGATATATTTTATTCGACATTTTGAGAGGATTTCTATTTTTTATAGGGCGAAAACATCAAGTTTTTATATCTTAGAAGTAGATATAGATGAGGGTGAAAATCAAAGCTGCTGTAAATGTTATTTTATTTAACATTTGTTTTTTATGCAAAGCACTGGAAAAAACGTTATCAATAGAATTCTGTAATGCTCGATCGAGCGTTTCTTTTTTTTATTCGAATTGATTATTCTCGCTGATTCTAAAATTATAAAATGAGTTCATCGAATATATAGGTGTTCTAATGACCTTTACGATGCTTCGACATGTTGTTGCTTTTGTCGATGATGAATCATATAAAGAACTCTCTATTCTATTTATATCTGAAAAAAAGAAGTGAGTAAATAAGACATATTTTGTTTCTCTATACATGATTACGTCTTTGCATTCGGGTTGCTACTTGACAACATGCGTTATAGAAAAAGTAAAGTTATATAAAATTGGAAGATGAATTCTGTTGGCATTTCCGACAGTGATAATTCAATTGTATCAAACCTGATTCAATCTTATATACGAACAAAAAACAAAAACTCTTTTATTTTCATTGGTGTTTGGATCATACTATTCATCGTATCTTTAACTACGTTAATTGTTTTCTCGATTAAAGCTGGAACAGATCTCGTACTTGTTGGCATTATCGTGGCAACTGTGTGTTCAGCAGTTGCAGAGATGGGCAAGTCAAGTCAGACATATGGTTTAAAAGTTTAATTTCTTACTGACATTCTGCAGATTTTTCTCACTGATATATGAGTCCTTTTGAGGGTGTTTTCCTCAACATCCTCAAGCAAGAATGTCGAGAAAAATATTAGAAATGTTAACTTTGCTAAAATGTAACCAAGAGATAATGTAATTTTTTAAAAATAAATTATTACAAATATTCATCATGATTTTTCAAACTATTAGCATATGACTTTGACTTGACTTGACTTGTGACTTGAGAAAATCATAATTTGCCCATGTCTGAGCAGTTGTCCTTACTCTTTTCATCTTTCTTTGTTTATGCGTATGCTCTTACAGATTTTATGTTAATAGGATAAAGTACGTTAAATCACCAATATTTTGAAGTTTTAGAAAAGAAAATCGAGTCAGTCTCATCAACATCAATGGAGAACAGAAAGTGTTACGTATTATGATTGAATATTTTGAACTGGATGATGGTACTACAATGACATACCAATTAGATATTTTTATTCCTCGAACAATTGAGGAATGATCAGACTTTGGAATTTATGGACGCTATATACTGACGAACTTAATATTGCTCGATATTTCGAACAAATTCGTTCGCTTTTTGTGAATAACATTGAGTTTGATTGTGATTCGTTTGTGAACCAACAATTAATCCTTGATCATTCCATTGATTTGTTTCATCCAAATAATAACAACCCGAAGTGTAGATTCTCAACTGATAATTTGATGTAAAATTATATTTTTGATTTGTTATTGGAGGATTTATTGTTGATTCAGAAGAATTCAATTCTCGTAAACCAAAAACTAATGATCGATGATTTTTTGTTAGTTGATTATTGAGAAAATAAGTATAAATATTGTCATTTGACAGATTTGAAGGACAAAAAATTGTCCAACCATCGATTGAACCATTTAATTGAGGTATTTGATCGAATTTATAAATTAATAAATAGGCAAGACTTGTGTTCAATGGTTGAAGTTCCAAATGAACAGAAATCGAAAGAATAGTAGTGATATTCACATAATGAAGATAGAACAATTGAGAATGTGGTGTTGAATTAATTGATGTGACATTTTGTAAGATCATTGGTGGTACAATCAAATTTGGATCACGTGGAATGATTATTTCAATTCCTTGAACAACAATTTCATTTCCATTTTCATCAGTAATCGAAAGTGAAACCGATGTCGAAACATTCGTATTGGACGATGTACCGGAATTGCCATATGATGCTAATGGTGTCATCGTTGACTAAATTCAGCAATAACAACAAATAAATGCGGAAACATCGGATTGAAATCCGATCGTTATGTGTACTTCAAAAAGTTAACCCTAGAGATTTCGATAGTGATGATGAAGTAAAGGCGAGGAAGGTTGGTTCAGAGACTGTAGAGGGGAGGGACACGACGGTGGTGTTGGAGAGATGACAGTGAGGGAAAGATATGTGCCAATATTTTATGTTAATCTCTGTTTCTACTTCAACTGTGTTGTAGATCCTAATTTACAAATTGATCTTTCTATTCTAAGAAAATGTATATTTTCTATGCTGACAAAGTGCCAAAATATTATGAGTTTGTCTGACTTAGTAAGAAGTACCACAAGGAGAAAATTTTCAAAGGAGAACATATTTCACTATATTTTGATATCATACGATAGCCCATGAAGAGTTCTATCTAGTGGGAGAGACTCGTATCGATTTCATGAGAAAAACGTGCAATTTACTTCGATATTATGTCTAAATTTACGAATTTTTGGTAGTATTGAAAATGTGTTGTATTCGTCATTATAGATCTATCTATACTATTTAGTATGATTTTGTAGCGCATGAAATTCTCTATCGAACGGTGTATAATAGTATGAGTTTTGTCGCAGCTATGAGAAAATATTAGCTTAGAGAAAACTATCAATTACCAGAATCTCCATCAAATCAGGGGGGGGGGAAGTGATGTTTTGAGCTATAAATTAGGAAATCTTTGACGGATCGGGCCCATCTTCGAACTCGACTAAACTCTGCAGAAAATTTCAGGTCGATCAAAATCTCCTTTCGGAAATTATCGTGTAAACGGCCGGGCACACTGACCGATTCTATAGTGTACTCAACACTTCTTTTTGAGTACACAAAAAGAAGAGACTGAAATAAACGCACATACTCGAATGGACACCGGTGAATTCATGTTTGCATTTGTTTGGAATGTGGATGGCAAACGAATAGAAGCACTGCCGACTTGTTTGATTTGTTTATTTGATAATGATTGAATTGATTGTGTTTCTAAAGACATGAATACCTCGGATGTATTCATGATAGATTGTTGTCCAACATTTAAATGAATATTCAATGTTGAAGTTAATTTGGAAATGAGCTCATTCATTTGATTTTGTATTTGATTTGCTAATTGTTTTTGATAGTACGAATTTTTATCGATCAATTTATGCCATTCGGATTCTAAATCAGTGTCATAATCTTCTGGAAATGCCGTTGCACGTGTTGCATCAAAATCTAAAACATTTGTACGTTCTTGTAATGGTCCATTGACTGCAGCGAGAACGTTAGCTGCACATTGAATTAACTGTGTTGCAGCAGTTTGCACATCTTCATAGGCAATTCTTGTTGACATCGAATACAAGGCCAGTGATAACTGGTAGCACTTTTCTGAAGCTAGTGTTAAGGTCGTGCGAGTTAGTTGATTGGTTGAACGAGTCAGTTGAGCTAGTGAAGAGGATTGTAATTGAATACTAGACGATGTTGTGATGAGTAGAGCAGTTGTGAATGTCATTACATATTCTCGAATATTAGCTTGTGAATTTAAGTCTTTCTTGAATTGAATTACAGCTGATTGATTGAACTGTCCAGTTGGTGGTAAAGGTTGACTATCCAATGATGAAATGGAAATAGTAGCAGCTGGAATACCACTCGACACAGCTTGATCGATACTTTCTGTATTCATTTTATTCAGCTGCTGGGAAACTGAAGTGATCACTTGTCCAACAGTATTTTGATTTCCACTAGCTAATAATTGAACAATTGGATTATTGGTCAATTGATTTGATGAAACTTGTAAACTGCTTATTAAATCATTGATTGCAGCTGAATCCGGTAAGACTGTTACCGATGACATATTGTATTCAGCAATACAATTTAATTGATCACGAATCGACATTGTCAAATGACGAAGTATACCTGTGTGCCAAGAACAAACAAATCGAAGAATTAAGAAGATGATCAATGAAGCAGAATGAATTAAGAAAGAAAGAAAGAAAGAAAAGAAACACTCAATGATAGAGAGAAGTTCATTCACACCTCAAGACAACAGAACGAGCAAAATTAATGAAGCGGAAAAGAACAAATAAACACATTCACATAAACAGTTGACGTCGTTCACCGAGATTTGTAATGCTAATCGTGTTACATTCTTTAAATCTCAAACAACAGTTTGACTTATCGTTATATGATCTCATTTCCATTACCTTTCTCATGAATTCTTTGTTAGGTAGAAATACCTAGAGTCAATCGAACATAGATCAGTTCAGTGATTGACTCACATACTATTAGATTCTTTCTACGCATGGTAATCTTTCTATTCGTATAACTTTTATCTTATCAATAAAATATTGATTGTATACTTGGAGTAAACAATCAAACCAAGCTCATTATCAACTCAATAGTCAAGAATTCAGCAAACAAACGAATCAATCATTCAGCTACATTTTTTCGTTACAACCTGTTTGATCATCTCCAGCGGGTAATCGTACTTGAAATATCGATACACTCGAGAAAGTAATCATGACTTTTTGTGAACTTGTTGAAGTATAGAATGAATAATCTTTGATACCGTCTTCATCAAACCAATCTGGACATGAAACAGTAAACAACGTAGTTGTGCTACCGTTTGTAGGAGATATTGTACATGAACCGTTCGAAGGCGGCTGATTAATAACGAAATTTAATGCACTGACACTTGTTTCCGTTGGAAATGAATAGACAACCTCGAATCGCCAAAGTTTAACTTGAGGATTATTGAGAAATAATTGATTCGTTGCAGTGAAATTACTTGTATTTCTTCCAAAGAACCAGATATTTTCGAAAGAATTGATTTGATTGAATAAAGTCCACAGAGAATAATTAGCCGATGATGATGAATTGATCTCTCCTGAATAAATATTCCATGTCATATTTTCAATAATCGAAGTATTTCCAATTGACATTGAAAATAAAGCTACTTGCGTAGTTGGATTGACAAGTTGATATTCTAAATTCGGAGCACACATGATTGCAATCACACAACTGAAATCAATTATATAGTCAGTCTGAGTTTTGTTTTCGTTAAATGTAAGATACCCGATAGCAATCATTTGTGGACGACTGTCTTCGACTTTGACGAGAACATAGCCAGTGGCTTGTTGCGAAGAATTACGAAGATCTTCCATTTGAACCATAAATTGATAGGTTCGATTCGGCTGAAGTGAATTGGAAAGAATAGTCAGAGATGAATTGATTTTATTACCAAATTTCCATCCGGTTCGATTGGATAAACATGATGGATTCGATGAATCATTTGTTAGATCATCGATAGTTAATAACAAACCATTTAAATTCGGAAATATATATGCAGACCCATAGATTCGACAATAATATTTATAAATCCAATTCTACGTACATTCGAAGGATGATTTTTTAGCAATAATTAAAATTTCAATTTACCGTGCTGTTGAAATGATCTTCATCGGGATTAACTGAATAGGAACCAGGATCTAACTTGAGATCTTGTTTATATCCACTCGTAATCATCGATGTTCCTAATTGAATCAGATTTGCGGTTATACCGGATGGTGTGATTCGAATATAAACAGATGCTGAAGTTGTTAACGATGGATACTTTGTCATAGTAACAATGAACTGTAATTCATAGATACCATATGCAAGAGTTCTTGCTGGAATATATAGTTCACTGGTGGTTGTTAGAATGAGTGGATCTAATTGTGTGCAATTAGCGGCACAGTCTTTGATGATCCATTTCATTGTTGTTAGAATAGAATCGTTGCAATTTAATTCGATGAGTGAAATGATATTAAAATCTTGATTTCGTCGAAATTGTAATGGAGATATCAATGATGATTTTCCAGGAATAAGTATAAGATTTGCTGGAGAGCAACCTTAAATTAACAAATCGTTGTATTTATCAACCGTTCATACTTATACATCAGACTTTGATTTGATGGTGTTGAATTCTTTGTTCTATAGTCAATAATCACTATAGTAATCATAAAATAATATTGAAACTTACTCGGTAGGAATTGACCATTTATTAAATTTTGAAACTTGAGCTCTATCTCTTTCACTGACATATAAATTCATTTGAGAATCGAGCTGCACAACATATGGTACTGATAAACTACTTCCACCAGAAGTGCTGCCAGCAATCGTCACACCTGCTGTAGTACCGTTGCAGAATAATTGAATTCGATTATTACCACGATCTACTACATATAAATTGTTCCATTGATCGAATATTTTTCCTTGTGGATTAAACAACAGAGTTGAGTTTGATCCCGAAACTCCGGAACTACCAGCAATAACTGTACCAGTTGAATTACCAATATGCCATCTGACTATTGTATGAGAACTCCAGCAGCTAATATACAAATTTTGATTGATTTCATCGTAATAGAGATCATTAGGGTCATTTAACTTATCAGATGTAAATCCTGGCAACAGAAATAAATCATTTTTATTCTATGAATACATTAGTTGATGTTCATACCTGCTGCACCGGTAACTCCAGCAACTAGAATTCCTGTTGTCGCATTTTGAGCCCATTTCATAACGCAATGATTACGCAAATCTGCTATGAATAGATTTGAACTTGAGTCTACCCATATACCAAGCGGACAGTTTAGTTGATTTAATTCTGCTCCAGCAGTTTCATTCCCAGCCACTATCGAACCAGTGGCATTTCCATTCGCGTAACGCAAAACACGATGATTGCCACAGTCGGAGACATAAAGATTTTGACTAGCATCAAGATATACGTACATGTCGTCTGTGCCTAATTCATATAAACCTTGTGGTGATGGAGCTATTTTACTAGCTACAATCGTGCCAGTATTGTTATTGAATGGAAATTTGATCACACGACGGTTACCAGCATCTCCAACATATAAACTATTATTGACATCGAATGCCAGACCAAACGGAGATGATAGTTGAGCGGTACTATTTCCTGCTGTTCCATTTCCTGCGTATGCAGTCTTCGTTGTATTCCAATAACTTCCATTCAAACCTGAAAAGAAAACAATCAAAAACGAAACTAATTTTCATCTCAATATTCACGTACAAGGATCAACCAACGACGATGTTGTAACTAAACCAAAAAAAAAACAAAACATAATGTTGGATCTTTTCAGAGTACTCATGTCAAACAATACGGTCGTTAACCACTAATTTACGATATAAAGCAGAGTCGAATACGCCCGTCATATTTGACACAGAATTACGGAGCTACAGTAATGGTATTACGGTATGTATACGGACAGTCGTATCGATAGATCTGGGTAGTCACTAACGAAAACAGTTTTTTTTAATGATTGATTCACCTGATACTTGTCTGATGATCATCAATAGAAAATACAGATTCAAATTCTGCATTGTGCACATAATTGTTTAGCAAAGAAAAGTGAACCGAAGGTGAAAATGTCCTCGTGTAAATATATATATGCAATGATCTGCTCGTTTTCTCTAGGTATTTGTTTGAATTATTTCTGACGTGCATGCTACTTAGGTAAGTATTCTCGTCCATCACACATAAATCAATAAACCATTTTTTTTCTTGAGTGTGAACCAATCATCATTGAGTTTGCCGAGAATGGCTGATTTTGGAACATATGCAGTGTCCTGAGAAAATGTTTTCGGGAAGAAAAAGAAAAATCAATATATGATGTTTAACTTGGGCAAACTGAGCATTTAAGGGCATTCAGTTTTCAAAGAATAATAATTCGGACCGGTTTCGATCAGTACTAGACGATGGGAATAAAATCCAGCGAACAGTTATTGAAACATTATTTGGTATTCATGGTCAAGCAAAATTATATAATTATTTTTATCACTTTTTCTACAAATATGGTTTTGGATAAAAAATTCGAAGAAATTTATCCAACTGATGAAAAACGCGTTCAATTATCGAATAATGGAAAAACAGCGTTGAATATCAGAATTGGATTGCATTCATGCGTTCTTGGCATTCGTTCATATTCGTCGGTACTTCATCGCATCAGAATAAGTATAGACAAAGGCATTGCCATGTTGGACATTCGCTCGCGAAGTATATCATCAATACCCGATGAAAATTGGTTAGGCATAGTCAATGAAAATACTCAAGAACAAGATAAAATCACAGTTGATATTACTTGTGCACCTTTTCCTTGATGTCTTTTTTATTCCACTCGCTCGATGGAGTGCTCAAGTATCGCTGATATAAGCATATCAACGGAAGATGTTACTATTCTTTTTTTTTCACATCTTCGAAAGACCTGTTACACAAAAGAAACATTCCTAAATCACAGTATATTTTATTTCTCAAGGTACATTTCTGAAATTATTTTCACATAAGCAGATGCACAATATTTTCATCTAATGTCAAAATGTTTAAACAATATGAAGTTATAGTTTACGCTCGTTATAACTTCTTTTTGTATCAGTTTCGATAATATCCGACGAAAGTAGAACAGTCAAGCGTAAAAAGTGCATAAAAATATGTTCAAAATCTAACAAACGATATTGATATTTACCGAGCATTCTACCGCAATGATGGTTTATGAAATGGTTAAAACAAAAAGACTTGAAAGCATTTTTCACATGCAACACCAGATTTTTTTCTTTACACATAATACATTCATTGTTATTAACCAACTTTGCCATATCTGTAATAATCCAATGATAATGTTTTTTTTTTCGGTTATTAATACAGTGTAAAGTTAAAGCTGCAAAAGCAATTTATAAATAGATATTAACCTCCTGTATACTGGCTCTTCTTGCGTTCTTGCAGAACGAAAGACGAAAAATAAAAAGTCACTCTCTCTTGCGTTCTATCAGTTCATATCAGTTGTATGTATGTTCAAAAGCTTATCAAATACATGTATATCTGTTCATTTTTTCTTCTATATACATATGTTTTTCGGTACGACAGAACGACAAATTTCTTTTTTCGTTCTGCTTGTCTTCAATTGAAGACAGCCGAATTCAGGAGGTAATATTATCAATGAAGTAGATATAGTGACAGAAAGAAACCAAGTTTTATGGTAAAGCGATTTACCAATAAAAAAAATGAATAGATGCCACCTGATTTTTTTAATTCGCAACAATTGTGATCACGAGGATCCTGACAGTAATAGAGAGAACGAAATAATAAGAAAAGAAAAGTGTACAAACAAAAAGTTATAAAAGTTTCTGAGAAACGATGGTATAGAAGAATTTAAAGGTATAGTGGATAGCCAAGATACGATAATTTCAAGTAAAATTCTTCGAAGTATTAATCTTTTATTCCGATATGTTGGTGTGACTAATAGTCTGGTGATCTCATGACCTTGGTTTACTACATCGAGGCATCGGTCACGCTATTACGTATATATATATATATACGTGTGTGTTTCTGTTTTCCTTCTGTGTTACGTGTAGTTTTCTGTAGTGTGTTTATTTGTTACAAATAAACTGTGATCTCTTCACATACACACACACCTATACAACTAACACGATATAAACTCATTAATGAGAAGGGATGCCATATCTCCTGAATTGACCAGGATTCTCCTGGTTGAAAATCTTAGCCAAGAAAAAACTCTCTTTAAATGTGTTTAGAACCTTTGTAATCAAGATTGATAGTCTATCTCTGTTTTATATTAAATCGTTTAACATCAACTGATAGAATAGAAACGGAATTTCGAGACTAGAAATATCTTCAGTTGACTGTACGAAGTACAGACGTGTCTATTTTATTGTACTGATTCTTGTTTAAAAAATATCTCCATGGAACAGTCCAGAATACTTGTTCTAATCAACCTCTTCCATCGGTCGATTCTGATAAAAATCAAATAAACCATAATTAGTTATTGACAATCTGTATAGATGATCGATTGTCATGTCATGATTGAATTCTGTTCTCCAAATATCCTCTATGTCTATGTTAACACCAAGTCTGCTCATCTGATGCATCTCGATCGATGATAGTGGAATATGATCGATAATATAACCAGTCAGACGAATGCAATCAGATGCATAGTTTAATGGTGACTGAAGATGAGAATGACGAATAATATCAATCTAGAAAGTATAGAAAATAATGATGATTATTTCAATCAGTGAAACTCATATGCCTACCGCATATGTCGCATGTAAAAGCTCATTTTTAGTCTGTGGCGGATGTTTAGCTGCAATATATAAAAAGCGTTCGTAGGATTTTTTCAGTAAATTCAGATCGATCGTTCTGTCTGATAACCATTTCAATTCTCCAATGTGTAAAGAGCTTTTTTTCATAAAAGATTGACAGGATTTAAACCAATTGTTATCGGAAATAATATCAATTTCAGTGAACGAAAAAGGATTTTCGTAGTCACACGATACTTTTCGTGCGAATTTAAAATAAGTTCTGTCCCAATAGGAATAACTCAGACTCTCATCGTTGTATGAATCAAAACTTTGACAATTGTACGTGTTCGTCTTTTCTATCACCGGTATAAAACAATACGGTTCACCGAAGCGTTGTTGATACAACTGGCAAGTATCAAGAAAAGCTTGCTCTTTGAGAAATTGTCCGATCTCATCGAGAAACAAGGAATGATCAATTATTCGACCAAACAGATGAACGCAATCAGTTCGATATTTTTCTGGACGTAGGAGATGAGTTTGCCAGACAATTTCAATATCCAATGTCGGGATAAGAAGAATATTATCGCAAAACGACGCTTTCAATTGCATAAACCGATAATATCGCATGATCATTTGTCGTACTATTTTCCTCTTACACCATTTCGATTCAAACTTTGATACTTTCTCTAACAATGACATGAATTCTTTGGCAGTTTTGTCAATATCGATCGATAGTTGGATCGTCCTGAAAAAACAAATAATTAACCAATTCAGTTAAATGTTTATTTTTCAAATTATTGACTAAACTTACATGTCGCGCGATGAGTCTGGATGATGGTTAAATCCAACCGCCGACGAAACCTGAGATTCATGAATAGGTCGAATAGGATAAACTCGTAAAAGCCAAGGTCGAAACCGTGTGCAAAACATGCACCGCCGTGACTTGAAAGACAGAGCATTCCTTGCGCTTCGACCACGAAGATATTTCTCATAAATCCAGTCCATGTAGATTTGTTTGAACGATTTTGAAATTAATTTGTGTGATGCTACGTTTTGAGGGAGATTGCCAATGAAATAAAAGAGTAAAGCAAAACTCACTACAGCATTTTGATTGCCAAATCTCATCCTGAGAAGCAATGGTTTTGAAAAATCGGCAGACTAATGACACTTTCCCAAGATCAGATATCGAAAGTAATTTGAAAATTTGAAAGAGAATTTCATTGGGAATGTTGGAAAATGGGGATTCTGATAAAGCATCGAGCATTTGATGTACACTCCATGAATGTTTCCAGAAAACTCGTGGACGAGATCGTCGTTTTGTATATTCTTCATCGTCGTCACTATCATGATAAAACCAAAAATCTGAAAAATAGAATTAAACCATCCCTGGTCTCAATCCTGATCATTCTTGTTGAATTCATGCACGGATCCTCAACTAATAGGATTCTGTCAAGTTTAACTGAGGATCTTAACTGATATCCTGACAAGATCCTTATTCAAGTTTTTTGCTAAGTTTTGATTAGGATATGGACTTAATTCTTCTAGGATCCTAATCGCAGAATAATGGAGGAAAAGACTGGATCCTGTGACAGGATCTTGAGGGTGAGGGTGTCCTGCAGGAAGAACTGATTACCTAAATGTTTTCTGTCAACCTTGCACATCCTACATTCACTATAAATAATATCTCGCTGATTAGACGTTGTCGGCCAATTGAAATGCATGTTGATGTGCAATCCCTGCGATACCATTTGCAAAGGAGAAACCTTTTCTAAATAACTGACGATTGATTTATGTTCAAACAAAGATTTTATTTGCATTCGATAGAATTGTTCGATACAACTTTCCGTTAGAAGTTTTTTGACAGTTACATCGATAATTGCTCGCCAAAATAACATGCAGAACTAAAACGATATCGATTTTGTGAGAAGTCAAAGTGAAAAATATGTATAGAAATCACGATAAACATTTGGTACGCATGTTTTTTTCTTGAACAATACGGTGTTTGCACGTAGTTTTGATACAGATAGCAGCAGGTATGACGCAAATACTTGATCAAAACACGACATTGTTTCCATTGATTCACACGGAATCGAAGAGTACTCACTTGAGCCAATTGCTCAAGATGATCTGTAATATAATTCTCCAAATGATAATACAGATCAATGCAAGGAGTATATGTATCGGTCGTGCAAAAATTTAACTCTTCACTAAGGTGATCAATAGAAATAAAAGATATTCAATGGCAATGGAGATAAGTTTACTTGTATAGTCGAACGGATTTTTGTAATTGAGCATGTCTTGAGTAATAAATGTATTTGAGATCAGATATTAATTGAATACACACATCATCGAGTAGGTTTGGCATACTTGTTGATGATTGATGTTGGAGAAAAGATCATGCGACGACGAATAAACTACTAAACGTGTGTTGTCACGCAAAGGAAAGAAAAAACTCGATATGATTCATCAAAAAATGTTTGCAATTGCGTCGTTAAAAATACACTTTACAAGCGATAGCAGAAGTGCACAGAATGTATCCACGTGCGCAACCGGCCGGTTGTGTAAAATTTAAAAGTCACATAGGAAGCTGGAGAAATTTTTGAAATCGAGTCTGACATCATATTCAGCATTTATTTGTCAAATAAAGTTTTTGTATTACAAAAAGCAAAGATAAAGGACTCGTCTAGCTATCAGCTCAATGTCAATGAATAAGCTTATACCCAGATCTATCGATACGACTATCCGTATTTGGTCATAATTTTGCCGCTTATGGATCGCACTATTAAGTAAACGGTCAGTATTTGTCAAAAATATTTGACACCGTAATACCATTACTGTAGCTCCGTAATTCTGTGTATTCGACTCTGCTTTATATCGTAAATTAGTGGTTAACGACGGTATTGTTTGACATGGGTATGCTCAGTTTAGGACTAATTTAAGTTTCAGATTGAAGCAGAACGCTGACGTCGTTCGAATCGTAGTTCGCGACAACGATATCGGGTTTGTTGTCACTGTTTACATCGATGACGGCGATCGAGCTTGGACCCTTACCAGTTGGATAATTAGTCTGATTCAGAAATGTACCATCACCTGTGCTGAGAAGGATACTAATAGTGCCCGGGTTCCAGTTGGCGACAAGAATATCAGATTTCCATAGGCGGCGGAACGCAGAGGCAAGGTGAGGCAAAAGCCTCACCAGATTTCAGCACAATAAGGCTCAGCCTCACCAGGATTTTAGTTTTAAAATTTCCATGTATTCTTACTTCTGCATAGTAGAAC
>Ga0209935_1001889_pt1 | contig 29330 bp, 45 predicted proteins | sample ThiBio_1000_plan_2_FD_183958 | JGI IMG/M metagenome (GOLD analysis project Ga0209935, IMG submission 183958) | Wastewater bioreactor microbial communities from Cape Town, South Africa - Thiocy_cont_1000_plan (SPAdes) | ecosystem: Engineered > Bioreactor > Thiocyanate-remediating >...
CCCCATACCGAATCACGATCGCCGACGACCACACACTTGATTGCTGCCATTCCACTCAATAGCAAGAATACTTGCGCTCTCTTCTTGAGGAGAAGATGTGATGAATGAGAGGCGTTGGTTGCTTGGCGCAGATGCAATGCGACAAAGACGAGGGCAGCAAGCGAATGAGAGAGAGAGAAGAGCGGAGTTGCTGTTCTGCACTCCGACCAACGGCCATCTCACTCAACATCAAATGAACATCTCATCGAATCAAATGAAAGTAACATGCACTGAACCAATCGAATGAACAATTGCATGAGCTGTACCCAAATCAATCACCGTGATCTGCCAAGGTGTAAGCCTCTTGACGCTGTCACGCTGCGGCTTGCCCCGGTTCTTGGCAGATGCCAGTGGTCCATCGAGGTCATCCATCCATTCATTTGGTTGTGTTAAAGTTATTGTGGTGGAGCGCAGCATTCATGAAGGAGCGAAACCCACAAGAGATGGTACAGTATGGTCAGTCGTTCGGTTCGCTTGATCCGAGCCCGAGCTTCATCGGCAATTCAAGCAACCAGGTTGGCACAGCGCCTGCCTCCCAATCATTGCACCATCTTGGCACCCAGCTCTGTTGGCGACCACAATTCGATCAGTACGCCGTCTTGATTTCGAGAGCTCGAGGCACCAAGAAGCAGTACCTTGCAGTTGGCGCTGCAGAGCCGCGACCTCCTGCTCGGCGGCACTGCGCGCTGCCTCCGATGCTGCGAGCGCCTCTTCCAGTTGCTGAGCTCGAGCTCGTTGCTCTTGCAGCTCCCGACGAGCCTCGCGCTCTCGTTCGATCATCTGCTCGTGATCGTTGTGCGACAGCTCATCCAGCATCGATACGCTTGCTCGCGACACGTCGTCGGTCGTGCGAATCCCGCGCATCAGCCGCAACTCACAGAAGATCATGCTCTTGGCTGCAATGCCAATGCCAATGCCCCAACCACAGCCACCATCATCGAATCTCGATGAGTATTCGACGCGAGCTTGATCAAGCGCTCGATGACTGTCCGTACATTGAGGATCGCCAGCCATGGCAGCGTTGATGTCCTCGCGCCCTTCTTTGTGGTTGCCCAGCGCCACGCGAACGAGACCTCGCTCGGCCAGCGCGGCCGGGAAGGTCGCGTTCAGGCTCAGGGCCTTCTCGACATCGGCTGCCGCTTGTTCGAGGTACGCTGCTCGTGTGCGGCTTCGCTTGCCAAGTCGTTGCAGGAGCGAGGTGGAAGACGGGGCCAGCAGAGCCAGGTATCGGTGCGCCTGCGCCTGGAACGTTGGCAGCCACTCGTCGTGAGGTGCGTTCGTGTTCTCGAGCGCCAGCAGCTCGGCCGCACGCGAGAGGTCCTCGATCGCATGGTGTCGGTCGTCCTCCCTCTTTGTGCGAGCGATGCCAGCGGCCAGAAAGCCGAGGCCGTCCTGGGGTGTGATGGCAACTCGCGCGGCCTCGTCGAACACGGCCTGCACGTCTTCCTGCGACTTGGCCGAGCACTCGAGCGCTGCTGCAGCCTTGAGCATCCGACGCATGGCCACTCCTTGCTCGGGCGTCAGTGGCGTCTGGCCGTGTGCGGCGAGCTCCTCGATGGTCGCTTGATCGTTGCGCAGGTCGCGCTTGGTGCCAACCAAGATGATCGGGACGCTGGGGCAGTAGTACCGAAGCTCGGGATACCACACCGCGCGCACTCGCTCGAGTGAGGTCGGCGACACGATCGAGTAGCATACGACGAACACATCGGTTTGAGGATATGAGAGCGGCCGCAATCGATTGTAATCAGATTGTCCCGATGTGTCCCACAGTCCCAAGTTGACGACCTTGTTATCGACAGTCACGTTGGCGCTGTAGTCTACACAAACACGCACACACAGGCGACATTCGTTCGTTACTGGTTGTACACCTGGCCAGCAAGCGTTCGAGAAGCGTACTGTCGAACACGGTGGGCATGTACTCTCCCGGGAACTCCCTCGAGGTGTACGACACCAAGAGCGTCGTCTTGCCCTGCGCATGGTGTATGTGAGTGAGCGGCACCTCGGCCACTCGACGCAACGCGAGGCATCGCACCATACCGAATCACGATCGCCGACGACCACACACTTGATTGATGCCATTCTACTCAATAGCAAGAATACTTGCGCGCTCTTCTTGAGGAGAAGCTGTGATGAATGAGAGGCGTTGGTTGCTTGGCCAGATGCAATGCGACAAAGACGAGGGCAGCAAGCGAATGAGAGCGAATGAGAGAGAGAGAGAGAAGAGCGGAGTTGCTGTTCTGCACTCCGACCAACGGCCATCTCACTCAACATCAAATGAACATCGCATCGAATCAAATGAAAGTAACACGCACTGAACCAATCGAATCAACTGCATGAATTGTATGAAGGATAGATATGATACATCCCATCGAACGTGGTCTGAGCGCAACTCTCGCACTAGCTACTGCCTTCGCGCTTACGCCAATCCTCGTACAGCTCCAGCGGCATATCAGAGCTGACGAGATCCTTGAAGCCGAGTTCGTTTGCAAGCTGGTGCCGCACAAAGATATCCTCGAGGTAGCGCAGAAAGTTCTTGAGCGCCTGGGCGTGCTGTAGTTTCTGTGGATCGTTGCGGTAGCGGCCGACAATCTCGACCCACAGCGACGGCGCCGAAGTGCGACTGGCGAGGTAGCCTTCGGCAAAGCGCAAGTTGCTGCGCACGATCACTTGGTGATACAGCGGTCTGATGCAGCAAGTGCGCAGTGAGCAATCTCGATGGGAGTACACTTGCTGGCGCAGCGAACGCATCGACGACGTACGAGATCCATTCTTCATAAAAGTCGAGGTTGTACGCGCACGCAATGACGTTGGCGTCTTCGTAAGAGTTCGACAGCATCATGGCACGACGCGCTTGGTCTTTGCTGAGAGCCAGCAAGCTCTTCTCGGGATTGTGGTACTGCAAGATCAACAACGACGTCTGCATATCGGCGTGCCTCTTGCGCGGTTAGCCATCGCGTGCAGATCCATGCGGCTCGAGGACTTGGAGAGTACGCACCATCGAGAGGCACTTGATCGACAGCTGGAAGCAGCGGTCCTTCAAAAAGTAGTCGGACGCATCGAGGTACAGGTTCATGATGGTCTGGAGATTGGTGTTGGGCACGGTCAGCAGCTTCTCGGCTCGTGCCTTGAGTGCCTCGGCCCACTCGCGCCACATGTTGAATGACAAGAACATCATCTGAAGCTTCTTGATGTCGAGCGGGTGTGTCTTTTGCAGGTATCGATGCAGCGCCAAGCGCAGCTCGATGCGCTCGTCCTCCTTGAGGAGCGTGTTCTTTTGCAGTAGCAACTCGAATGCGTCGTTTCTACGTAGCAAGCAGAGCCCAGGCTGCTGGATCAGACACCCGACGACGACGACGACGACCAAAGTCTCGAGAACTGCAGCATACGTACTCGACCAAGCAATTGAAGATGAACTGCAGCTGGCGGTAGTTTTGTATGCCAGTCAGCAGGCGCACCAGCAGCTTGAACTCGCCGGCCTCGACGAACAGCTGCACCTTCTCCTTGACGAGCTGGATCACACGCTCGGCACCATCGAGGCTGCACGAGAGTACGAAGCAGTGGTGCGCACGCACCAACAGCTCGGCTTGGTTGGCGTACGAGAGCGTGCCCGAGTTGGCGTTCAGCAGCTCCATCAGTCGCACGCCAACGTCGCGCGGCTCCTTGACGATGGCCACGTAGTCAGCAAACTGTTGATTCAGCCACGTGGAATCCACTTGACCAAAGCGGAGCTCGATGATGGCACGGTAAAAGGTGTCGGCCAGCAGCAGCGCCACGCGTGCTTCATCGAGCTTGTACAGCTCAATGTACTCGCGGGAAAGAGAATGGTACTCGGGGCCGCGAATCAACAGCGACCTGTAAGCGTGCGATGGTGAGTGAGCTGCGATGGATTCAGCCCGAGAACGAGAACGAGAACGGGAGGCATACCCGAGAATGTTGTACGGGTCCTTGGCGTTGGTGACTTGAGTGTAGGTGGTCTCAAGCACCTGTGCCACTTGGAATCGAATCAAGATCTTCTTGCAAAATGCTAGAGTACGGTTGCAAACGAGCTGGTCAATGAAAGCACGTGCTGAGAGAGAGAGAGAAGAGCGAACCTTTGCCACTCTTGCAAAGATTGTAGATCGTATCCAGTGCTTCGGGCTTCTTCATCTGCTCGAGTGGTAACACACTTCGTGCTTGCATCATGGATATCACATCTATTTGCAGGCGAAGCGAGTCAGACCCTCACAGGTGACTTGCAGGAGTGCATCGTGGACGCACCTGCACTCAAGTTGTTGACGTGAACGTTCTCAGAGGCAAGGTTGAGAGCAGCCTTCAGCAACAACAGGTCGGAGCTGTTGTACTTGAACTGTAGGCAAATCTTCTCGGCTTTGTCGAGTTCACCATTGTCGAGCAACGGGCCAATGATACGGTCCATCAAATCCTAAACACAAATTCAAGTTACACTGAGTGAATTGATTGATTGGTACCCCCAGAAATCACAAGGAGGCTGATGCCATACGGGATTGATGCCACCAGAGGCGAGAGGAGTACGAGGCAGCGCCAAGTCCGAGCCATTCGTGCCCGAGGCAGAGAGAATCATGATACGCAACTCCAAGTCGTGCATAAAGTCCTTTGGTTGAGGCGTTCCACTTCTGCTCAAATAACCGACAAAACGCTGAGCACAATGCGCACACGAGAACTCCATGCCGCAAACACACACACACACACACACACACACACACACACACACACACACACACGTACCCTGCGACTGACGCATTGTGGGCAGTGTACCACTCGAGCGCCAAGTTCAACAAGAACACGTGCTCTTGCGTCGAGGATTGATGACCTGAGGCAAGCTCGTAAAAGAAGTCACCGGCAATCAAGGGCGCACAGTTGTGCAGTTTCATCAAGTCCTGCGCCTGGTGCCAGAATTTCTACAACACACCGAACCAATTCTCGGAGGTTAAAGCCTTGCCAAGGTGCACAATCGTGAGGAGTGGTGGAGGTGACTCGTACCATTCGCTCATGCGGCAGTTCCCACAAACAAGCACGGCGGTACTGCTCCATCAACGAAAGGATCTCCTGAATCGTGACGCGGTTGAGATCGAGACCGTTCTCGGCCGAGTAGCTTCGCGCCTCGTCAAAGAGATTAATGTCGAGCAACAGGGCGACAATCTCCTCGGGCGGTGCATTGAGGTCAGCCTTGATTCCGAGGCGCTGCACGAGTTGGAAGGTCGACCATCGATGCGCAAATTGGTCGCTGAACTTACGCTCGACGAGCATCTTGAGCAACTTGCATCGCTCAAAGTCGGTCGGTGCCGCCTCGAGCATCTGGTTCAGCAACGAATGTACGAGCTCGTTGACCCACTCCCTGGTGCCGACACGGAACGGTGGCGTATTGGCGTCGGCCATTGCTGTTTGAAAAGCGCCAAACAATCGATCGGCATCCGCAAAGCGGGATTGCATAAAGGCCTGCAATGTTACACGCGAGAACTTGCGATTAGAGAGCACCGCAACGGCGAGCAAACCGGTGGACACGTGGAGAACGCATACCATGTGAGCAGGAAGGTAGTACTTGCCAAAGATGTTGTTGGGGTCAAACAATCGGAAGGCCCTCTGCAGATCAAAGGTCTTGCGTTCGAGCACGAGCTCCATGATAAAGTCTCCAAGCCAATCCTGCGAGAGAGCGAGAGAGCGAGAGAGCGAGAGAGCGAGAGATCGAAGTATTAGCAACACCAACAAACTCGAGTCGTGGATCACTTGTTCGTACGATATCCGTAAAGGCCGAACCACGCTCACGACGCGAAAAGGTTCGAGAGATGAAGGACGATGGAGCAGCTGCAGTCGGCAGTGGCTCGAGGAAGAGCTTCTCAATGTGCTGACGTGTGACGTTCGACGTGGCTTGGTAGCACGTAGCATACAGCCAGCAAGCCAGGCAGTCGAGCACCAACGCCGGGTCCTCGCGCTCGGAGCGCAACATGCGCGATGCGATGCTACTCGGCGGTGCGTCATCGTAGCATATGGCCAGCACAGCAAGAAGCGGCCGCTTCCATTGCACGCACGAGGAGAGCAATGACGCCGGCGGATATGGATGACCCTGTGCATTGAGCAGCTCCTCGAATAGGTCGGGTATCGTGTCTGGGTCCGAGGCGGTGAACGAGCTTGAGACCGAGGCGTCGAGGAAGGCGCCGTCTCGCGCATTGCTGTTGCTCGAGTTCGAGCTCGAGTTCGAGGCCGAGTTTCGCAGCGGCGCGATCGAGAACTTGGGGATGGTCTTATTGATGACGATCGAAATGTGCTCCTTGAGCTGCTCGTCGGCAAAGTGCCGTTGTGCCAACGAGAGCACCTGACGCGCCGGGAAGCCATGCGACTGTGCCACGACGAGGAAGTTGACCCAGTCGTTTTCCTTGGCGAGTTCGACCAGATGCGTCGGCACGAGCGGCAGCTCGTAGTGTTGGCAAAAGAGGTTGACCACCCTCCAGCAGCCTTCCTTCGAGAGTCGGCGATCGTCCGGTACCAGGAGCAGTAGGTCGCCACTGCCGCCACGAGAGCCATCGACATCGTAGGCTCGCGTGGCAATCAGGTGCGCGGTCGCCTCCTCGAGAAGCGCCTTGGCTTCCTCGAGTGCCTTGGTGATGAGCTCCTCTTGCTGCTTGCTGAGGCGGCCGTCGGCGTTCGTGAGCGCAAAGTCGTCGTCGTCGGCAATCGACCGTCGACGACGCTGCACGGTCTGGAACGTGAGAAAGAGCTTCGTGACTCGCGAGAGCGCACCGGCATGCTCGAGCGGCTCGTCAAAGTCACGCGCTCCTGCACCGAGAGACGCCGCTTGCTCCTGACGCAGCAACCAGTTGTAGATGCGCTTTGCGGCGTGGAGGTCGATACGCAGCACCTGGCTCGGAATGCCGCACAGGTCGAGGAAGGTGACGCACGCCGCGCCGACCTGAGCGTCGAGCAGGCGACTGATGCTCATCGAGTGCGCAATCTTGCGTGCCTCGTTGACGCCGCGGCGTTCGGACGAGTAGAGCTCGTAGGCCTTGGTCGGCTGGCCCTCGCTGAGATAGTAGGAAATGTCGATCTGGTCGAGATAGGCGTCTCGAAGGTAGCGCGGGTCCGAGAAGTTGGGCAGCTCATCGGGCACATCGCCCGGCGTCTCGTCCTCACCCTCGAGGCTGGCGTCGTCGCCGGCCGACGTCTCGCCACCAACGTCGCTGTTGTTACTGGTGGGAAGGTCGTTGCTGCTGTCGTCGTCATCGAGCGGCTCGCTCATGCGGCGAGCCAACATTAAGCCTCGGGTGCCGAGCACGTTGCCGACGCGCAACGGCACGCTGTCCTGGAAGAGCGTTAGCATTCGACAGAAGATGGCGTCTCCGTGCTTGGGATACCGCTCCGAGGCATTCAGCGGGAACAAGGCAGCCTCGAGCGCAGGGTACGGAGCGATGCAACTGCGTAGCAGACTCAGTGCCGCTTGCTCGTCGGCCGTCGTGCCATCAAACTTGCCAGCGTTGGAGTTGATCTCGGACGCGAGCGTCTGGCGCACCGAGTTCTTGGAGAGCATCAAGCTACCGAGCGCCATGAGCGTTCGACCTGCTTGCAGCATCGAGATCACCGTCAAGGTGTTGGTTCGTTGGGCGCGAGAGATCTACACGAGACACGAGTCATCACGAGTGAGTTGGGTGGGTTGAGGCTCGTGCTGCGACTGCAGTCGCAGCGGTGAACGTACCGGCTTCAGGCAGATGGCGGCATTGATCTTGGCGGCAGCAAAGAGGTTATCGGGCTCCTGTAGCGCCAGAAAGAGGTCGAACCAACGCTTGTGGAAGTTGGAGGTCTCACCCGCCGAGATGCCGACCGCCGACTTGAGGTGCTGAATGTCCTTGGCGCTACGAGCGAGCGAGTAGCTCTCGACGTACGCGATGAAGAGACTCGATAGCTCGTGCTCGGCACAGAAGCGAGCCACGAACTGATGCAGCTCGGCCGAGGCATCGAACGACGGCAGCAGGAGCGAGAGCGCTCGCGAGTTGGTGTTCGGGAACAGGTGGCACATGCGCGCCAGGCGATAGAAGACCGTCGCCATGTGCGGCATATCGGGTCGTTGTGCATTGAGGAACACGCCAATCTTGGCAGCCTCGTCGGCCACCATCTCGCCGATGGCCGTCACACACAACCGCACGCCGTCGCTCAGGACTTGCGACAAATTCGCGCCCAGCTGTGCGTTGCAGATGGCGTTACCGAGTCGGTCGACCACCTTGCTGTCGACTGGCAGCTGCCGAATCCACGCCATCGCTCGGTGCCAGTCGTTGCGCGTGAGATGGTACAAAAAGTGCGACGTGTGGTTGCGTCGCGCCATGTCGTGCTTGCAATCGATCAATACACGCTCGCGCGAGTGGTGATCGACGTTCAACAGCCAGCCGAGCGTGAGATGCAAGTAGCCCTTGTTGGCATCGGCGTCGCTCGTCATGGCAGCGGTGACACTCGCTGCTGTGCGGTTGTACGGAATCACGATCAAGTTCTCTACGTCGGGCGAGAGCTCCGCGAAGCCATGCTCCTCGCCGACCTCGCACCGTTGCACTCGAAAGTCGAACTCGCGTTGCACGGCTTCGGTCATGTCATCAAGCTCTCCCGTCTGCAGCAACAGGTCGTCCATCGTCGTTGGTTCGTCCTCGGGAGCGGCTGTGAGCTCGATGGCAGGCGGATCGACGCGCGCCTTGCGATGGCTCTTGTGCACGAATGACACCGTGTCGTCGATCGCCGAGACATTGCTCGATGGTGCACCGTCGATGCTCTTGCCCGCGGCACGGTAGTCAATGGGCGCGTGATCGAGTCCGCTTGCATGCGTGTCCTCCTCTTCGTCCTCATCGTCATCATCATCGAGACCACGAACAGGCGACATACTAGCAGCCTTGGGTTTGCCTCCACCTCGGCTCTTGCTCTTGCTCTTTGATGGCGACGGTGGTTCGATGCCGAGCTGTCGCGCGACGTTCTTGTACTCGGCGACGTAGCTCGCGTTGGGGTACAGGCTCTCGAGCAGCTCCACAAAGTCTTGAGCGAGCCACGGCGCAAGCCACTTGCTGTCAGCACTGCACATTCGCCACAGCGTGCATCAGACTGCGTACCGATGGCTTCGCGCTCCTTCTCGTCGAGAGCCACTTCGTTGGCTTGCAAGTAGGCTGTCAGCATGCGGCGGATCGATCTGCGCGAGGTACCGAACGCAATCTCCTTCATGTGCAATCGAGCATCTTCGCCAATGTTGTTGAGCATCGTCGCCGCCAAATCGACCTGATTGCGAGCGACCGCTTGGTACACGATGCAGTACGCGACTTTGAGCGCCTCATCGAACGATGAGAATCGCGCGCCACTGCCGAGTGAGCTCGACGACACGGCCGACGAGCCTGAGCTCGACGACACAGCCGAATGCGAGCCGCTCGCGCTCTTGCTCGTGAGTTCGCGAGAGCGCAGGTACGTGAGGCCCTGAGCAAAGTTGCCATGTATCAGGCAGTCTCGAATGATCTCGACGCCGCTGAGATGCTCCCACTTGCGGCCCATCTCGCCAAAGTCGGCCGCGTACGCCGAGATCGAGCTCGACGATTGTTGAGGCAACAGCTGCCGCGCGACGTCGAGAAGATTCGGCGTCTTGAGATTGCTCTGCTGAGCAGAGATGTAGCGTTGGATCGTGTTGGGATGCGGATTGTGTTGGATGCAGCGCAGCAGCTCGAGCACCGCCGAGTAGTACGCCAGCCGTTCTTCGTTGGATCGTGGAGCAACCAGCACGCGAGGTCGCGGCGGCGGGTCTGACAGCAATGCGGTCGAGAAGCGCGTGCTGGATCCAGCTGCCGTGTCGAGTGGCTCCGAGAGATATGGCGAGCTCTCGGTCTCGACGTGAAGCACCTTGTGCAGCTGTACCGACTTGTCATCGAGCCAATCAATGTCCTTGTTGGTGCGCTTCGAACGAACGAGCCGTACTCGCTCATCGTCACTCGGTGCATAGGGTGAGGGCGACGACGGTAGTGGGGGCTGCGTGGTGGATCGACCTCGCGCATCCACGAGAGGCCGAGCCGAATGACCCAGGATATTGCATACGAATTGCAATGCTACAAGGCACCAAGAATCGCGACGAGACGTGAGTCGATGACATCTCCACTCTTCTCATCAATGCTGCAGCTTCATACCGATGCGAACAATCTTTTGTGCCATGTCTCGATCGACAGGCGCCGTGGTGGCGATAAAGTCGAGCATCATGTCGGTGGCCTCCCATTGTTGGTCGACATCGAGACCTGCGAGCGCAGGCTGCACGACACTCAGTTGTCGATACTGCAAACCGAGCTTGAGTGCATGGATACGCAGTGCTCGACGATCCCAGCCGTTGAGCGTGCACAACACATCGGCCGAGCGCTGGTGGCCGAACATGATCAGGTTCTGCAGCAATCTCTCTTGCGAAAAGTTCGTGAACAGCACATGAAGACCCGTCGAGTCGATAAAGTACAAGGCCTGCTCCTGCGGCGGCAGCAAGAGTACTGGTCGTTGGTGGCGATGCAAGATCGGCTCGGCCTGCGATGGTACGATCGAGTTGGAGAGTTAGCGAGTGAACGGTACACGTGGAGATGCGGCGTGGCTTGAGGACATACAGCGTTTCCTCGTTGATAGATGCACACGGAATGTGTTGGGCCGCGTCGCAGGTGGATAACGATGCTCGTCGGTGTGAGGTTCACTGCGAATGCCACCGAGAACGATGCAGCGGCAGCAGCATGCAAGGCCGAGGTTTTGGGCGAGGTGCCGGGTGTCGAGCTCGGCTTGACTGCATTATGTCGTATACCATGCTCCTCGTCGAGCGCCGCCGCCGCCGGATACACGCACCGCGTCGGCTGGAATGCAGCGGTCGCGAAGCTGCTCGAGCGCGAGAGGACATTGCCACTCGACGAGGCGGATGGAATGCCTCCTCCTCCTCCTCCTCCTCCTCCATTGTTGCCGTTGCCGTCCAGCTGCTGACCTGAGATTGGACGCGCAGCACTCGAGACGAATCTACGTTTGATTGCGATGCATGAGACGCTTCCGACGAGAGAAAGCAGTGTGGTAGCGATCACGTGGCGTACCCGACAGGGTTGCTGCGCATCTTGGTCTCGTTGCGCACGTTGAAGCCGTTGATGGCGTAGTTTGCGTTGCTCTGCGTGAGCCAGCCACGGTTCATGCGCGAGCCGCTGGCACCTTGCAGCCGCTCGTGCCAGTGAAGCTGCTCGCGATTGCCGCTGCCCTGCGATCGAGGGTCGCCGGAGGTCGCCGCTGCGGCAGCCAAGATGCCGTACTGCGCAATGCGCTGTGCAATCGACTCGGATTCGCTCATTGGAACTCCCGAGCCTGACGAGGCTCCTGCACCGAACGGCGCAGCGGAGAAGGCCGACCGTGCTCGGGCGGCATCGGCACCAACAGGGAGCGAGGCTCGTCCGCTCGAGACCGAACGTTGTACGGCCGAGATGCCGCCAGCACCGCCGCCGAAGCTTTGCCTTCCGCCGGGGAGTTCGCGATGGCCACCTCGCGAACCATATTCAAAGACGTAGATGTTGTGCTCGACATCGAGCGACAATCCGCTCGACTGTGACAGCCGCGACGACGTGCTGCTCAGAGTGGTTCGACGGCGTCGCGAGTTGACATGCGTAAAGTACTCGTCGAGATCGACCAACAACACCGTGCCGCGGTACGAGTACACGGCGATCGACTGCAGGTCGGGGCTCACCGCAAGGCCCACGAACATCTCCTCACTGCCACCGAGCTCCGATTGCCCAAGTATGCCGGTCGGCGACGAACTGCTGTCGGCGCTCGAAGGGCTCACGCCGGCTCCTGCAGCTGCGGTGCTGGCATTAGGCTTGGTTGATGGTGAAGAGTCGAGCCAATCTGGTGTATTGGTTCAATCAATCAATCGAGAGAACGAGTGAGTGAGTGAGTGGATGAGAGATTGGTGGTTGCGTCGTATCGAGAGATGGAGCTCGCAACGCACGGTTCTTTTCTTTGATGTAGGTGTACACATCGACTGAGGCTCGCACATGAGCTGTGACATTCCAGAGGTCTGTAGCCAGTGTGAGTACGTTTAACGATGCAGCGGGCCGATCTCATCACGCCAGTACTGGCGATCGAGGAGGGTGGTGTTGGCGACATACCGACGACGGGCTTGGAGCTCGGCTGCGCCAGCAGACACACCCACTCGCCCACGCATACCACACGGCCGTTGATAGCATGTCGAAAGTCTTGTACCACTGGTGGGATCTCGAAGCCTCCGATGCTCGAGCCTCGTGTGATGGAGGAAGACGAGAGTGACGATGACAGCGACGACGACAGCAGCGAAGGCGTCGAGCCCGAGGCCGAGCTCGACAGTGATCCGACTTGCTGGTGCTGCTGACCGGCCAAGTGCGCTGGCAGCTGCAACGAACCGACAAAGGCCGAGTTCAACGCAAGCGAGTCAGCTGGACCGTGTTGCAACGGCGTGATGACTCGAAGCAGCTCGAGGCGTTCGCCTTGGCGCAGGCGCATGAGTATCAAGTGGTACGGCCGCGTCACGAGCAGCATCTCGCCGCCCGAGTGCACCATGTCGTCCTCCTCTTCTTCCTCGAGATTGCCACGAGCTGCGCCTTGGTGATTCGAGTTCTTTCGCATGTGACACGGTCCGATCCATTGGATGACATCGAGCAGTTGTCGCCCGCTCGACTCCTCGGCGAACGGCGAGTCCTTCTTGGCGCTCTCCATCGAAGTCGCCAATCGCATGCGCTTGTCCTCTGTGATCGTCACATCATCGCTCAATCAGCGAGACTCTCGCAAATGATTCAATCAATCGACAGATCTGCTCAGCTCTACGTACGAGGTAACTTGCCATCGACCATGTTGAACACCATCGACAGCGGCACGGTAAAGCTCTTGACCACGCAAGACGCGCTCGAGCTCGAGGCCTCCGACGTCGTGTCGTTGGCGTCGTTGCTCTCAGCGAACACGGCCTGAACGCCGACCGTCTGCTCGAACGATTCGGGCCGTCGAAGCAGATCCGAGTCGCTCGACGACGAGGACAGCATCGACACTCGCTCGGCCCGCTCGATGCTCGACGAGTGCGCCGACAGGCACGAGACCGGCGCCTTCGACTGCGACACCGGCACCGGGAAGTAGAACAGCTCGACGTCCTGATTGTTCTTGAGCACCACCAGCACGACCTGCTTGCTCTCGCGCGAGCGATACTGATTGCCTTCGAGCTGGTGTTGCTGTTGTTGCTGCTGCTCCTTCTTCTTCTGCATAAAGTACAGCGAGGTCGAGCGCGCCGGAGCGGCAGCCACCATCCAGAAGTGATGCACGACGTTCTTGACCTGGAACCACGGGAGCACCTCGCCTGAGCCTTCGAGAACCGCCGCCGTCGATGCCGAGGACGCCGACGATGAGCCTGCTGACGACGCGGCGCCTGAGCTCGAGCCCAAAGACGTGGCGGCGTTGGTGCTCGTGTTGATGCTCGACGACGCAGCCGACGAGCTCGCGCCGCCACTGCCGCACGACGCCGGCAATGGCAGCAGCGAGAAGAGCGTCAACTCGCGCTTGACGTTACGAAGCGAGGCATATCGTCTGCAAGGAGAGAGTTCGAGGTCGAGTAGCTGCGAGGCATCGAGCTTCTCCTTGAAGCTACGCACACGAACCAACAGCGCGCTGGTCGAGCTCGATGTCGTGGCGCTCGATGCTGCCGCGGCGCCACCACCACGCGGCGCCATCCCATCCTCGATCGGCATCTTTGGTTGGTTGGTTCTATGGGCTCACCGCCACCACCGCCACCACCACTGCCACTGCCACCGTCAACAACTGTACACCTTGCCTCGAGTCCTGGGGAGAGGGAAAGGGAGTGAGTGTGGGAGATCGAGAGACGTGATGCGTGCGAGAGCGAGCGAGCGAGCGACTGACGAGGATGCGCGAGGCTCTCTCGCTCGTCGTTGTTGCTTGGTGCCCACACGCCGCTCGCCTGCCATGAGCAGGTCCACCAGCCGGACCAACAGCAGGTCCACCAGCACCGGCGGTAACAGCAATAGTAGCGACCTGTTGTCGATGGAGCTGCTATCGAGTCCCAGAGCCTCCAACGACAGTAGCATTGGCAGCGCGACATCGAGCGCCGACAACAGCAATCTCTTCTGGCTCGCACGACAATGGCGCTCGGGCGTACAGATCTACGATCGAACCTATCTGTTCCAGACCTATCGGCTATGCTTCGTGGGCTCCGAGGCGGTTGATTGGTTGGTCGCCAACGTACCTCGACTCGGTGGCTCTCGTACTGAAGCCGTACGATGAGCGCCTCTCGATCGACCGCTTGGCGTGAGCCATTGGCACGGCCGTGATTGACGTTCACGTGTGGGTATGCGTGCAGGTGAAGCTCGGGCAGGAGCTCCAAGCAGCAGGCTACTTCGACCATGTCACCAAGGCACATCGATTCAAGGATGCGGCGTTGTATTATCGCTTCTCCGTACGATCGAATGCCTGCCATACGAGCGAGAATGACCGCGTCGGATTCGATTGATTGATTGATCGGGTTCGTATGGCGTAGGAGGACAACGTGCCCGAGATCTTGAACAGCTCGTACACTTGGAATGGGGGCGCCACCGAGTCGCCATTGGAGCTCAGCGCGCGACTATTGAACACAGTACTCATACGCGCACACGCACGCGCACACGCGCAATCCCACGAGCGCTCATATGCTGCATGATTCGCGAGCCTAGCTGCTGCGGATGTATCAATCGCAGTACTCGATGGTCGCGACCAAGTATCGTGCCTTCGTGTGCACCGATCGATGGAAGGCGTTCGAGTCCGCCACGGCCGAGCTGCAATGCGTGAACCTCAACGCCATTGTCACCGAGGAGGATCGCCTCTGCTTCTGGCTCAATGTCTATCACACGCTGGTGCTGCACGCTCACGCATCATACGGCTTCTCGGAGACCGGTATGTTCGACGCCCTTCGATCCAACGCTCGATCTACGTAGCGTCTGATCGATCGCGCCACTCTCGACAGCAAACCGAGGTCTGTGGTTCTGGAAGACCGTGCGATACAATGTCGGTGGGCTGCGATATTCGCTGCTGCAGCTCGAGCATGCTGTGCTTCGCGCGAGTCTCTCGAATCCAGACATCATCGGTACGTGAGCGCCCACCATCCGCTAGATTGCTTGATAGTTACCGAGACACACACACACTCACTCTCTCTCTCTCTCTCTCACACAGGAGCATCGTTCGTGCTGCCCAAGTTCAAGCAATCCGATCCGCGCCACGAGTTCGTCGTCGGCAAGCACGAGCCCACGATCGGTCTCGTTCTCAACTGCGGTGGAGCCATCGGTTGTCCTCCGATCGCCGTCTACCGACCGAACGATCTGCACGTTCAACTCCGCAACACGGTGGTCGCCTATCTCCAGGTACCCAGCCCGCTCCAACCATCCGCTTCACGAGAGATGCGGAGCGAAGATGTTGAGATGCCGAGATGTCGGCACGTGCACGCGCGTGCGTGCGTCCGTTCGCATCGAACTAACCGCGCGGCACTCTCACTCTCACTTTCACTCCCGCTCTCGCGACCATATGCAACCAGGCCAACATGTCGATCGAGGGAGATACCGTTTGTATTCCGCAGTATTTGAGTTGGTACTATCGAGACTTTGCCGACTCGGTCGCTGAGGCCGTCAAGACCGTGGCAGACAAGTATCTCCGTAATCCTCTTCGTGATGTATGTCGCACTCACGCACACGCACACGACAGCATCATCACGAATCCAGCTCTCACGCACATGAACCGCGTTTGTCAGCAAATCCTATCGACGCTCCTCAACGGCGGACGGCTTCGCGTGACCGACTTCTGCTGGGACTTCTCGCTGCAGTTCCTGACGCAGATGGACGATGGAGCGATCGTGTACAACAACATCGTCTTCTCCGAACCCGGTTCTGGCGGCGGCAGCAACTCGGAAGGCAGCACCGCCATGATCCACGTGTCAGCCAAGCCTCGATTCAAGTGGCGGGCGCAGCGGCCATTCACGGGCTCGCTCCCATCGGCGCGAGCTCACCACTCAACGGCGCATAACGAGCAGTGGATCTACTTGTACGGCGGTCGATTGACCGATACCAACGCCGTAACCGGCTCGTTGTATGCACTACAGCTCGGTACGCCTCGCCCCATTCCAAGCACTCGCGAGAGCGAGAGAGAGAGAGAGACACGTGACGACTCACTCGGTTCACAGACACTGTCGAGTGGGTGGCGGTGGAATCCACGGGGCCTTGTCGGTACGGCCACTCGAGTCTCTTCTACAATGGCAAGGTGTTGGTGTTTGGTGGCCGCACGACCAACGACGAGCTGTGCAACTCGTTGATCGTTATCGACCCTGAGACCGGCGCGTGGAGCGAGCAAGAGACTACCGGCGACGCTCCATCGCCCCGCGCCTTCCACGCATCGGTCATGCTGCCATCTCAACAGTGGATCATCATTGGTGGACTGACAGCCGACGGTGCTTGCGGTGCTGCGTTCTCGCTGTGCTTGCGTACGGCTCGTTCGATTCAATTGCGCAGCCATGTGGCTGGCGAGACGAACTCTGTTGACTGACTCGGAGTCGCGCTGCAGAGAGCTGGACATGGATGTGCGTTGCGCCATCGAAACCCGATACTGCGGCGTACCATGCGACGGCGGCTCTCTTGAGCCCGTCGTTGGTGATTGTGATCGGCGGACTGATCAACGACAACCAATTCCGATGCTCGTCGCGATTGCTCGACGTCTCGTCCAATGCATGGATCGGCCTGCAGACCTCGATATCGAGCGAGGTCCGCGCACCGAGAATCTACGGCCACACGACGGTCACGAGCGGGAAGCTGCTCATCTCGATCGGCGGCATGCGCCAGCGCACGCCAGACTCGCCCGTCGTCTGGAACGCCAACATATACGTGTACAATACTCAAGACCACTCGTGGTCCACCGCTTCGGTACGATTCCAGCACCAACAAGCGGCCGAATGATTGACTGGTTGACTGACTGACTGTCCCACAGCCATCGGGCATCCCGCCCCGTCCGAGCATCGGAGCATCGAGCGTGATCGATGGCGATACAGCCATGGTGTTTGGTGGCCAGTTCGAGAGCGAGGCATCAACCATCATGACGGTCAACTTGCTGCAGGTAGCCAACTACGAGCTGATGCAATCGAGCTCGATCAGTGCGCTGCCGGCTCGCATGTCGACTCGCTCGTCCGATCAACAACAGCAACAACAGCAACCGCAACTGCTGCTCGGCGCACGGTCGGCTCGCTACTCACGCTCGCACCTAACGGCCGAGTTCGACATGAGCGACATTCGCATCGGAGATTGCATTGCTCGCGGTGGTACCGGTTCGGTTCACTTGGCCACGCTGCGAGACAAGACCGTTGCTTTGAAGATCTTCTCGCCGTTGTTTCTCGAGAGCTTCTGGGAGGAGGTTACGTTAATGACGTACGTACGCGAGAGAGAGAGATAGCAGGATCGAGAGAGCGCACGAATGACCGACTGACGAGGCCGATTGGTTCAGGACGCTCGAGCATCCGAACATTCTCCGAGCGATTGGCTTCAACGGCGACGATCCGGCCTATCTGTGCCTGGCGCTCGAGTACATGCCCCTCGGGACCGTGTATGACCTGTTGCAGACACGGCGCGAGATCGGATGGGAGCTGCGCCTTGCGATTGCGCTCGGTATCACGCGTGGCGTGGCATACTTGCATGCCCGCTCGATTGTGCATCGGTACGTGCCCGCACTCGCGCCATGGGCCACCAACCGAGAAGCGAGAGCGCACTCACCCGCGGCTTCGATACAGCGATCTCAAGAGCCTCAACGTGCTCATGGCGTCGACCGATGCGTCGAACCTGGATCTCGTCAAGCTGATGGACTTTGGCGACGCGCTCGAGCTCGATAACGAGACTTCGAGCGACCCTCCGAACCTGGGCACGCCTCGCTGGGCAGCACCCGAAACCTTGAAGCAGCAGCCGTTCAACACCAAGGCCGACATCTACAGCCTCGGTGTGGTGCTGTGGGAGCTGTGCACGGCCGACACGCCCTTCACCGATCTGGCGTTCAACTACCAGGTCGAGGAGGCCGTCATTGCCGGCGATCGGCCACCGATACCGTCGCAGAGCACCTCCGAAGGCTACGCCTATGCACACTTGATCGAGTGGTGCTGGCAATCCGATCCCGAGAAGCGCCCCACCGCCGAGCAGGTACTTGCGATGCTCGAGGAGATCCAGGAGGAGTATCGAGCTGCCAACGCAGCCAAGTAGCACCGTCTCCTCGTCCTCCTCCTCGATCCATCAACTCGAATGTGTGCTCTTGGGACTCGCGCGAACGAATAATGTAGGATCATGTTCAATCCAATCAACACAAGCACTACCAGCGACAAATCAGCAATCTATCTAACTATCTATCCATCAAGTATCAACGAATCAAGCCCGGAATCAAGGCCAGTAATCTACAGAGAAACACACACTCACACACATATAACGCTCGCGATCATTTTCATGATGTGCGCCGTGGTGTGGTGCAGTGCGGTGCAGTGCGAGCACGGCTCATTGGAAGCCTCCCGTGTTGTTGCTCTCGCGCTTCGATTTGGCTGGGAGAATGCGCCGAATCGACTTGGATTGGTTGAGCATGCTCCTCGGCCCGCTGCGCATCTTGCGCTTCGAGGATGGTGAGTTGAAATCGTCGTTGACTTGGTTGGGCGACTCGTCGTTGTCCAAGGTCAACTCGGAGCCGGCAGGCAGTTGGATAGTCTTGGAGGGAATGTGGCGCGTGCGGGGCACGTAGATCACGGCCGCCAGGGCCTGCAGCCACTCGTACAGCTCGGACTCGGAGTTGACGGCGAACTGCAGCACGATCGAGTCGCTAAACGTGAGGTCGAAGGCGAACTCGCGCCTGGTGCTGTCGATGTGAACCGCGCGCTGGATGCTGAGTACGTTCTCGAGCGACAGCGAGAAGGCCGGGATTCTGCTGGGCGACGTCGGCTCGCGGAAGCCATTCAGACTCGGCGGCTCGCGTACGAGCATGTAGTAGTCGAGACGCCAATCCGACTCGCGCCAGTTGAGCCAGCCCATCTTGGTGACTGTGTATCGTGGTCGGAGTATCTTGCTTAGCGCTCACTCAGGCCCTCATACTCCTGACACTAGTCTTCACACGTACCTTGCGTCATTCCGACCGGCTGAGAAACAGCCACCGGTGCACCGGTGAGTGTGGTTGAGTCCGAGTGTAAGGGCGGCAGCTTGATGTTGGCTTGCTCGAGCTCGTAGCGCATGTCGGCGATCTCCTCGTGCAACCTATCAATTGCTTGCTGCAGCTTCATGTGCTCGATGCGGTGGCTAATGTTGGTGGCTCGTGCCTCGGCGAACTTGGCCTGCTCGGCAAGCAACACTACCGAGAGCGCCTTGATATCGTTGTTCAATTCGTCTATCACCTGCAACGAGCAAGCCACATCGAACGTCAGCATCACCTGCCTACAATGTATGTGTTGTGTTGGGTCGTACCTCGCCGTAAGGGCGAGTCTTTTGCGGCATCGGCCACGGAGACTGGCTGGCGATACGGCTCAATCGGAAGGGCTTGAGCTCGCTCTTGAGAGTGGCTCGCTTGCTGGCATCGGTTCGCTTGCTCGTATCGGTACTCGACGAACTGTCCTTGGGGCTCAGCGGCTCGGCTGACGAAGAGTCGGCTTCAGCGCTGTCCTCGCCCGATGATGGTACCCCCTCGGAATCGCCCGACGCTGACGCCTCTTGAGCGATACCATCATCCTCGTTCGAGACGGCAACCGATCCTGGAGCTCCAGTCTCCGCGATCGGCGGATATTCTTCGACAGGCGTGGGCGCTTCAACAGGAGTAGGCGCCTCGACAGGCGTGGGCGCTTCGACAGGAGTAGGCGCCTCGACAGGCGTGGGGGCTTCGACAGGAGTGGGCGCCTCGACAGGCGTGGGGGCTTCGACAGGAGTAGGCGCCTCGACAGGCGTGGGTGCTTCGACAGGAGTAGGCGCCTCGACAGGCGTGGGGGCTTCGACGGGAGTGGGCGCCTCGACAGGGGTGGGCGACTCGACGGGAGTGGGCGCCGTAAGGTTGAGGCTACTCGGCTCCGGAGAGGATGACAGCCGTCGCTGTGCAGCACGGAACAGCGAGTCGGACTTGGTTCCAGGGATTCCACGCGTGAGGCTCGCCTTCGACCAGCCGGAGCTTGGCTCTGGCGACGAGACAGTCGAGCTGGTAGGTGCGGCAGCCGAAGCTGCGGCAGGGGACGCTACTGGTGCTGCTGCATCGTCGTTGTTGCTGCTGTGTACGGAAGCCGCTGGCGCCTCGGGGCTTGCTGGAGGCTCGGGAGTGGCTGCGGGTGCGGGGCTGGTTGGCACCTGAGTGGGCGCCGCTGCAGCAGGCGAGGATTCCGGCGAGTGCGGTGGAGCAGGCTGTGAGGCAGAGGGCTGTTGGTGCATCTGGTGTCGTTGATGCTCACGCATGCGCATTGTAGTGCGCTTCTGTTGACTGGCGCCAGGATTCGATCCCGATCGCGCAGGTGCTGCTTCCATGTACGAATCGAACTCTGCCACACGGCAAGCACTCCAGTATTGGTACCGCATTCCCGAGATTCGTTGTGCATCAAATACGATAGGCAACATTTGCGTACCTGCGATGTCAGCCGCCGAGTACGTGACCGAGAGTGCCGAGTTGTTTCCGGACGAGCGGTCAAGGAACACCACTGGTGTCGAGCCGCCAATGAGCAAGTAGGTGGATCCGAGCTTTTGGATCGTGTGCCCTCGCTTCGGCAACGAATAGAGCTTGTTGGTCTCAGGCGTGTACCACATGTTATTGGCTGCCAACGAGATTGATCACAATCATCGTGCCAGCCACGTGGTGTTAGCAATGTGCTGCCACGTGTTCGACTGGCATTCAAACTCACGAGTACGTACTCGTGTCGAGCAGATGTACGGTATTCAAAATGCCACCATCACCGCTGCCTCCATGAATCAGCAAGAAGCGATCGTCGATTGCGATAGCAGCATGCTCCATTCGGGCGGTCGGCAGAGCTACAGAACGACAGCGAGAACATATGAGTACTCTTGCTCCATCATATGCACTGGCAAGTGCCAGTATCCTCACGCTGCGCGCACTCATACCGCCTTTGCAATCGAGCCTCACCCAATGGAAGCGCACGAGATCCAACACGTAGAGGTCATTGTTACAACCGCGTTCGTCCTTGCCTCCGAACACGAACATCTTGCCATTGATCACGGTGGCCGAATGGCCACACCGAGCCGATGGCATTGTGCCACTCAACTCGACGAGCGTGATCCACTTGTTCAAGCCTACATACACACGAGAGAGCGTAAATCAGTCAATCAGTCGATGTCTTTCTCTCTCGCGATTGAATGGCGCCACGAGAGCGTCGCCTCGTCGTCATACTCGGCAGGTAGATGTGCATGTCATTGAGAAGGAACGTGTCATCGGGATCTGCCGAGCCTCCAAAGATCAACATCGCATTCGGCTCGCTGGGAGGCGGCTGGTTGTTCTCGCGGTAGCAAAAGGCCACGGCCGAGTGCTTGGCTCGCGCTGATGGTGCATAGCCGGCGATCTTGGGCTTGCTCCACATTGGACGATCTACATATCAAGACGATCGTGCCGCGCTGCGTGAGTGGCACTCGCACGTCGGTTTTGCTTCGCACGACCGCGCCGTACCGATCAACGAGAGGCACGAGAGGCTGAACAACGTGACGGCACCATCGCGACCACCAAAGATGAAGGCCGCAGGGATCTTGACGCTCGCGGCGGCGCTCGTGATGCCGGCAATGCCGCTCATCGGGCGGCCTTGCGTGGCGCCCTGAGGCACCACCAACACGATGGCGGTCGCGAAGGCAGCGCGACGAGGTGCGGCTCCGACCACCACCGGCTTGGACCATCGCAACGAGACCGAGGTCGACGTGGCCTCGGCGATGTCGAAGCGCAGCAGCTCGCCCGAGGCTTGATGCTGGTCGTTCGAGCCTCCGAGAACCCACACGGCATCTCGGTGAATGAACGACGCGTAGCCCGAGATTGCGAATGGCTCGGGCATCATCGGATTGAGCACGACCGGCTTCCACAGGAGTGCCGGTCGTTCGAGAGCGCTCGTTGTGGCGATGGCGTTCGAGCCCGAGGTCGTCGGCGTCACGGTCTCGACATCGACCTCCTCGTTGCATTCGACCTCGATCTCGAGCTCATCGAGTTCGCCGGCCTCGTCTTCGAGGCCTTCGTCGTCATCGTCGTCGTCACCATCATCATCCGCGATAGCATTGTTGTGAAGGTGACGATGATCGCTGTTAGGAGCCACGATCGAGAGCGAGGATGAAGAGCTGGCGGCGATCGAGGACCTCAGCATGCTCGTGGTCGCGGGCGAGGTCACAAGCATGTCCTCGAGCTCGAACTCGATGCTGTCGATCAGAAGCGAATCATCGCCCTCCATGATGCTCATATCGTGTTCGCCAGGGACCAGGCAATCAATCAATTAATCTACCTATCGATGCAACCAGCAGCACCAGCAAGAGGGTTGTGTTGGATCAAGATGGTCGATGATATGCGGGAGTGTCGATGTCGATGATGTCGATGATGTCGATGTGTCGGTGTCCCTCAAGCTCCACCACGACAACAGCAGAGCCGAAATACTCGACTCGCCAACAAACAAGTCGATGACCGAGTGATTGATGGGGAAGAGCACGACAGAGGTCCTGTCGCTCGGTCAGTCAGTCACATACACACGAGCGTATGAGAGAGTGAGAGAGGCACCAGGCGACGAAGCGAATGAGAGATCGATCAGAGCGATCAGATCGTATTGGCTTGCTCGCTCGCTCGTGTGTGCGCACGTACGCTCGTGGTGTCTGTTGTGTGTGGTGGAGGTATATTGATACCACACAGATACATACAACGGGTATGTGTTTGTACTGGTAGTGAGGCTGTTCGTTGATCGATTTGTGATTAATATGGATTGGTTGGTTGTAGTGCACTAGCACGATCGAGCTCTCGCTGAGCGATGGATCTCTCTAAGGGCGTGCAGCTGCACGTCAAGCCTGGAGCTGTACGTCGAGCTGCTCGCGATATATACTGGCGTCCCACGCTCAACCACAAACACCGCTAGAGTAACAGAACACACGATATAGACAGATTATTGTCAGTGCAAGGAGATCTTGCGTGACTCGATGCTGATCAGCGTGCTTGTGGTGCTGGTGGTGGGGGATAGTATCCACTGATGCAAGAGCTCAAGGAGCTCATGACCGATTGGAAGACACTCCGTAATCGAGGGCGTGAGTGTCTACAAGATGCCAAGCACCAACCTCAACAACAGCGCGTCTATCTGCTGCAGCAAGCGACCAAGTCGCTCGAGGACGCGGCGCTGTTGCGATACTACTTGGCGCAACATCTGAGTGCCTTGGCGCACACGATCGCCGCCAATCTGCGCGTCAAGAACATTGATCTCGCACTCGAGCAACTGGCGGCCTTCGATATCATGCGAGCGTTGATCGATCTCGATGCACGGCACACCGCCATGTTGCTCGAGATGCTGGTGTACGCCGCCGAGTCGATCGACGATGGCTGCATGTGGCGCGAGCGAGACCACTTCATCGCAACGCGGGCCAACGAGGCCGTGGCCGAGGCGCAGCGATGTACCGAGGCCTACTCGAGCATCCAACTCTTTACGCTGCTGCTTGCGGCCACGCTCGCAACCTGCCGAATGAACCGTGGCGCTGAGGCCGAGGCACTGTTGCGGCGCACGATCGAGATCGGCGAGCAAGCCATGCTCCCTCACGACGAGCGGCTGCTCTCATGTCGCAGAGCTCTCGAGCTCTTTCGAGCTTCTGGAGACACCACTACTGCTACCGCCGCTGCCTCGTCGACACCCGGCCCGATGACGACGACGACGGCGGCCGCTGCACCGGCATCAGCCGCCGATCGACTCGACGCGACCATCACAACAGAGCCGCTGCCATCGTCGGAGCACGATCTCGAGCTCCACTCTCCACGAAATGGCGTGCTGCTCCACCCAGTCGTCACCGCCAACGGCACCGCATCAGCGACTGCATCAGGCTCCTCAAGCAAACGGCGGAAGCGAAAGAACAAGCACGAGCCCGTCGATGCTGCTCGGGTCCTGCAAGGAGGCATCGTCAATCTCGAGTACGAACTGGCACAGTACAGTGACGTCGCGCCAGTGCCTTCATCAGCTCACGACGAACTCGAATGATACCTCTCGCGCTACCTCTATCTTATGTATCCAAAACGATGGCTGTACATTGTTGAGGGACTGCTATCGTCGTCTAAGCGCGTCGATAAAGGTCCAATCGATTCCAATCCAATCCAATCCAATCCAATCCAATCATCAATCCAATCCAACCATCAATCCAATCATCAATCGTCAATCCAATCCAATCCAATCCAATCCAATCCAATCCAATCCAATCCAATCATCAATCCAGCGACAGGTCGAGTCGGGTTGCGCAGGCAGCGAGGTGAAGTTGCTTGGTTGCCCGCTCGCTGTCGCAGCGCCACCGCAGCACCATCATGTTCGCAGCCTCGACCCATCGATCACAGTGGATCTTCACGAGCGCCCAACTGCTCCAACTACGCCAGAAGGTCCACACCGACCAACTCGAGCGCATCGCATCGTTGCCGTCTCCGTCAGGCCAACCACTGGTCGCGCTCGAGATCGAAGAGCAGGTGTCGCTGGTCGTCTTCTATGCGCAGCGTCTGATCCAGAACGTGGCGCAGAAGCTGCTGTTCGCTCCCTCGGTCGCTGTATGTACCTCGCATAACGAGACTTGTATCGTAGCTCGCTTGGTGAAGGAGCTGACCACAAGTGAACGACTTGTACCTCCTGCATGGATTCACGCAGCCGACGGCCATCGTGTACATGAAGCGCTTCTATCTATTCCAACCATTGATCGATCACGATCCCAAGGAGATTGCGTACGAACGACCTCACCACCTCAATTCGATGGATCTCGAGTGATGATTGACGATGAGGCTTGCTCTGCTATGGATACTGCCCCCTTGTCGTTCAACGAGCGACAGAACGACGTGCTTGTATCTCGCTTGCAAGTCTGAGGAGCAACGCTGGGCTGCGTCGGAACTCTGTCGTCGTATCGTCGGACCAGACGCAGCCACCAACCTCACGAAGGCCGTGCTCGACCTCGAACTCACGCTCTTGACCACGTTGCAGTTCAGTCTCTTCGTACACCATCCACATTCAAGCCTTGCCGGCTTGCTGTTCGCATTCAACGAGCTCGAGGAGAAGCCGCCATCACAAGGAGCGACCATTGCATCGGCGCAGCAAACGAGACTCAAGATGCTCGAGGTCGTGCGCAAACAAGCGTACGCCTTGCTCGAGGCGCAGTATGCCTCGGACCTCGTGTTGTTGGCCTCACCGTCGTTGATCGCATTGGCTGCGTTGCATCGAGCTGCCACCGAGAACCTCCAAGCTGGAACCCAAGCACTCCTCTCGTATGCATAATGGAGCCCAAGCTGACCTTGTAACTCGATCCGATGCTGACCCATCAACTGGCATCGTCATCGTCGTCATCGTCTTCACCATCATCCTCGTGATTGTAATCGCCACGCTGATGCAGATTCATCGATACGTCGTGTGCCGCGGCATTCGACAATGCTCCAGTGGAACCGACCACCAACCTCACTCTCCTCATTCCTCCAACGACGCCTGAGGTATTGGCCGATCGACGAGCACGAATGTATGATGCCATCGCGAGCGTCGCGCCGTACTTTGACCAGCCATGGCCCGCGGATGCAGAGATCCAAGCAGCAGACCGCAAGCTTCGGCTCCTTCGCAATCCAACTCTCAGGTTCGATCGATCATGTGGATGCCAGCGAAAAACGATGCCCTACTTACGAACAATGACTGGCTGGTTGGCTCGTTGTGTATTGGTTTGGTATCTGCTGCGAGTACGGCTACAGAAAGGGCGTACGCAGCAAGAGCAAAATCAAACGCAAGAAGATCGAGCAGCCCAAAGATGACGACGACAATGACTTTTTGATGGGCGGCAACAATGGCACATCGAGTCAGTGACAACGGCATTAGGCTAATATCTCGACAAACGAAACGAATTCAAATAGAGAGAGAGAGAGAGAGAGAGGCACAGAGAGTGCGTGGTGCAGTGACAATTGTAATGTACAGTGAGTGCACCAAGGAAGGAATGCAAATAACTGCTGGCTGGACTGATGATTGGACTGAACTGGATGATTATTGGTGGTCATGGAGGATAGATAGATAGATAGATAGAGATTCATAGCAACGGAACAGCAACAGGTTCTTGAAGCAAATGCGTGAGCGAGAGCAAACATATTAATAGTGCGTGGCATGTGGCTTGGTAAGCTGGTTGGCAGATGACTGCGCGCATAAGAGTGAAACGATGACGGCAGAGGGCGCACAACAACGACCCGCAACGTAATGCAACTCACCAACAACACACCGGCACATCAAAACGAAAGAGAAAGAGAGAGAGAGAGAGAGAGAGAGAGAGCAGCATCGATGGTGCCACCAAGATCGATCTTGAGCAAGCGTATAATAACAGAAGAAGATGAATAGAAACGATATGCGAGAGAAAGGAGAACATGGACGAGCAAGCAGGCAATCCATCAATCAAGCAAGCAGTGTGGACTCTACTTGGCAGTGATGAATGGATGATTCAGCGCTTGTGCCGCAGTTGGTCTGGTAGGCGTAAGATGGGCCCATTAGCACTCACGTTGCATATGTTGGAGCGCACGTTGATAAGACGTACCGTTTCGAAGGGTCGATTTGCAGTAGCTGCTCCAAAAAGTCGAGGAACGGCTTGTGCGAGCACTTGATGCGCTTGCGAAGCGACGTGCGCTTGGGATGAATGTACACGGCCGTGCCCTCGGGGCGCAGCTCGAACAACACGTTGTCCTCAGTGTAGTAGCGACGGTAGTAGCGTGCACGCGAGCGCATGCTCTCGGGGAATGGGCCGACGATGGCGTTGATGCGGCCCAGCAAGGTCGGTATCGAGTCGTTGAGGAACAACACGTTGCCCATGAAGAGCTCGGCCACGATGCAGCCGAGCGACCAGATGTCGACCTTGCAGTCGTACGGCAAGCCGATCATGACCTCGGGCGCTCGGTACGAGCGCGATTGCACGTACGAGCTCAGGTGGTCGGTCGTGAAGCACGACGAGCCAAAGTCGATGACCTTGACCTCACAGCGGCTGTAGCTCTTGATGAGAATGTTCTCGGGCTTGAGGTCGCAATGGATGACTAGCATCGTAGCAACCGATCGTATCGAGTCAGTGAATCAAGCAGTCAACGATCAAGATAACGATAACGACCGCGCATTGAGAAGGCTGCTTGCGTACTATTCATGCCATGCACGTATTTCAGAGCCGTGAGGATCTGCTTGCACACGTAGCGTATTCGAGGCATATTGAAGTACAACTCGTCACCCGACTCAAAGTTGTACTACACGTACGCAGCCAGTGAGCAAGCCAGCCCGTGGGGTAGCGTGAATATGAAGGACGTGCGTACCTTGTAGAACTCGTAGAGGTTGTCTTTCAGGAGCTCGCAGACAATAAATAGATGCTCTTTGTGGTAGAAGAAGTCTAATTGGCCGAGCACACGCAATTAGAGAGATATGCGTACACACACCCATACACACAGGAGCACTGAGTTCGAGCCATACCATAGAGCTTCAAGAAGCATTTTTCGTCGGGGTCTCCATGCTTGTTGAGATACATGAGCAACTGCAATCGCGCAATGGATCTCACGTCGGTGAGTGGTGCAACCGCTCATCGCCGCTCGGGGGGAGACTCGATCGATGTACCTTGATCTCATCGATACTCTGATCGAAGAAGTCCTTATTGTTGGTGATGATCTTGACGCAGACGTATTGCTCGGTCTTGAGGTCCTTGCACAGAACAGCACGCGAGAAGGCCGCCTGGCCCAACAGGTCCTCGATCATGTAGCGGCCAGCAATGACGGTCTTGGGCACGATCGGAAAGTCCTTGGTCGGCTCGAATCCCGTGCGACCGGCAGTTTGGATGATCTACTCTCGCGATACACGCAGCGTGCCGAATCAGCAACGATTCGTTGTGTGTCGTCACTCGAGCTCGAGTGGCGCGAGTGATTGGTCGGTCTCGACGTGCCTTGAGATCGTAGCTCTCGTACTGCAACGCGGTCTGTTGCGCGGCGTTCGATTGTGTGTAGATCTCGAAACGGTTGCGTTGCTCAGCAACCACCTCGCCTTCGACGACGTGCTCCTTGTAGCTCAAGTCTATCGCCATCATATTACATACTGCGAGAGAGCGGTACCTCTTCCTCCTCGAATCGCTCCGCTCGAGTGCAAGCGCGTACCGTCGACGAGAGTAAAGAAGTAACCAGCGCTATCATCGTCCGACCATTCGTCTTCCTCGGCAGCGATGGCCGCAAGGAAATCGGCCGTGTCGGGCTCGTTGTCGGTGAAGTCGTACACCATGTCTGGATCGAAAGGTTTGCTCAGCGCCATGGGGAATGCCACGGCCGCCGGGCTCGCCGAAGCACTCGCGACATCGGAAGCCGGCGGCAATGATGCTGTCGAGGAGGCGGAGCTCAACGTCGAGGTACTCGTGGAGCTGGATTGTAACGAGGCAGACGACGACGACGATGATGGCGACGACGATGCGGCAACGGCCAGCGTATCGCATGGCACCACGACTGCGGTACTTGTTGTTGTTGTAGCGGGCGTGGAAGCTGGTGGTGGGGCTTGTGGCAGAGGGGAACCGACCACCGTCTCACTCGGCACGCTGGGTTCGAGTATCAAGCAGGCAGGCACGCAGGCACCATGAGGTCCAGAGCCAATCGATGGCATCGAGAGAGAGAGAGAGAGAGAGAGAGAGAGAGAGGGAGCACGTACACAGCAAAGGTCAGTGGCGGTGGCGCGGCTTGCGTCGGTACGATGGCAGCTGCTTCGATCTGCGAGAGTAATGGCTCGGCCAAGAGTGCTACGAGCGAGCGAGCAGCGAGCGAGAGGTCGAGTCGTTAGCGAGGCATGGTACGCGATGGCGCTCGTTGGCGCGGCGGTACCTTCCAGCTTGGAGACGTCGCTGCGGCTTCCAAAGAGCTCGTTGGGATTGGCGACCACGGCGTTGGCTGCGCCAGTGAAGATTCAAGACGATACGATATGATGCGCGAGTTCGAGAGTGTGTGTGAGTATGGTGGTACGGCACGTATCGGTTCGATAGGAAGGAAGGAAGGAATCTTCACGTGAACGCATCGCTTGGGTGCGTGTGAGTGTACGCGCGTAGGAACGTGTGTATACGTACCGCTCTCGGTCTGGAGCA
>Ga0209935_1001900_pt1 | contig 29176 bp, 27 predicted proteins | sample ThiBio_1000_plan_2_FD_183958 | JGI IMG/M metagenome (GOLD analysis project Ga0209935, IMG submission 183958) | Wastewater bioreactor microbial communities from Cape Town, South Africa - Thiocy_cont_1000_plan (SPAdes) | ecosystem: Engineered > Bioreactor > Thiocyanate-remediating >...
TTCTGATAGTCAGTCAATCGAATTATCTTTTTATAGATAATGAATGATACTACGGGAGACGCAATAAATGTCGACTCTCAATTATATCCTGCGCTGATTCAAGTATTTACTATAATCGGCGTAGGTTACGTCGCTGGTCAATTAAATCTTTTAACAAATACTCAATCAGCAGGTCTTTCACGTTTTATCAGTAATTTTGCATTGCCAGCTGTCGTCTTTAAAAATCTTGTGAATATACAATTTTCAAGTGTTTCATGGGCATTTCTTGCATCGATATTCGTTACAAAAGCAATCGTTTTCTTTCTAACCGGAATTCTCACAGGTATAAGTGAACGTCCGAGAAACTATGCTCGTATCGGTTTATATGCAATAATGACATCGCAAAGTAATGATTTTGCATTGATGCTACCGATTATCACTGCTGTTTATCAGTACACACATCCTGATTATCAACGATATCTTTATCTAGCTGCACCGATATCTTTAGTTATATTGAATCCGATTGGATTTTTTCTTATCGAAATTCAAACACGTTTAGATGATCAAAAGAAACATCCGAATAGGAAATGGAAACGTGGACAATTGATTAAGAAAATTCTTCGAAATGTTCTTCTCAATCCCATTGTTATTTGTACAATTCTTGGCGTTGTTTTTAATCGAATATTTGACGAACATTTACCTATCATACTCGATAGTATTCTAACACCCGTTGCACAATCATTTAGTGCAACAGCTCTATTCTATCTTGGTTTAACTATGGTTGGCAAATTGAAACATTTTCATACGCATCTTGTTATTACAGTTTTAATTTTAAGTTTCATTAAATTAATTATCAATCCTCTTCTCTTACGTCAAGCTGTTTATCTACTCGTTAAACCAACAAATGGCAGTTTAAATAATACGATTGATTATTCGAATTTCGGTTTTCTTTTTGGTACAGCACCAACTGCACCTTCGATTATTTTCTATGTGCCCGATTATGACGTTGGCTTACAAGCAATTGCTTCGACTGGCCTCGTTCTTTCGACTATACTTGCCGGACCGATCATGCTTATCTCAGCTAAAATGATCAATCTACGTACATTGACAAGTGACGTAACTCAAGAATACGAAGCAACACTTCAAAAGACAACATACGACGTCAGCTGTATTTCACTATTTTGCACAATTATTGTTCTCATCGGTTTTTGTCTTCGACATCGTCTATTACGAGTATCTTGTATTCATAAATATACATTTATTTTCGTTGGCTTACAAATGATTCATTCCATATGGGCAATAGCAGTTCAATATGTTCAACAACCGCTCAATGATACATCGAACTTCCTACTAAATTTCGGTAAATATTTTTGTTTTTATTATTTTCTCACGCATTCTTCGATGATTTAGGAGGTACTTTTATTACTATAACGACACGTGCATGGGTCACAAGTCTTTCAATCATATTAATGATATCAATTTGTTATTCAGTTGAACGAGCACGAAAATATTTTTGGCTGTATCATTTATACGGTTGGTTTGTGCCGATTTTAACGATGGCTATTATTTATTTCACATCGAAAAGTGAAGTTACCTCTGGTCAATCGGTTTTGAAAGCAAAATATTTTCAACGAATCGAAACGATTGTTGTTTTGTGTGTACTTTTATTGTGTGCTGTCATCAGTTCAGCAAATCTTCTTCGAATTATTCGAAGAAATTATAAATTAAAACATCAGAACAATGATAACACTATTCGACGAGGTAGTTTTTCAGTGAATGAAATTCGTCCATTGATTAATGACGAAAATGAAATCAGTCTATCTCATCGAGATATACCACCACCGATTATTTCAAGTAAATCATTCAATTGACTAGATGTCGATTATATATATTTTTTCGTAGAAACGGGACCATTCGAAGGAAATTTACAATTACTTCGTCATGCAGTACTTGTTGGTGTTCTAAGTATCAATGCATTTATTGTATGTTCATTCTTCTCTCCAATCGATAAACTTCAAAATCATCTAATTTTTTCAGTGTACATCAGTTCTTTTATGGTCGATATTCGTTGCTAATCAAGATGGGATTTATTATGAAATTGAATTTGTTGATACTGTTCTATTGCATGGTCAAGTAAGATGATTTCTATTTGAGGAAAAAAACGATCTTTGATTTTATTTTAAAAGGGTATATTTACGTTTTTGATATTTGCATTGGATGCTGAACTTTTAATACCTATTCGTCGAAAGTAGAAAAATCATTTGATTGATTGTTCGTTTTTACTTTGAGTGAATTCAATTTCTTTTGTAGAATTGTGAAATTATTGAATTATTGCGGTTTAAAAACCAATTGTGCACGTAATCAAAGTTCTCGAACATCATCACAAAATTCTCGATCAATTAGTTTTGCCGATGAAATCCGTCCTGATTTTCTTCGATATTCTTATTCAACAAGAAGGTATTCGAAATTGTGCATCGAACTATTTCTCTACTCGATTTGTTAAATTTCAGTGTGAATGATTCGTCAGATGTTGTCGAAACCGTTTTCAATGGTAATGATTTCTGTCAATGGTTGGTATCAAATGGTCACATGGATGATGATAATAAAGCTCAAGACTATTGTCAAGATCTAATCAATCGAAAACAACTTATCCGAATTGATCGTGGAGAATCAACGGAAACAGACGAGCAATGGTTTGCTTTTTCGAAATAGAATGTCGTTTTGTAATGTATTTTTGCTGTGAATGAGAACAACAAAAAAAACAGATAGCAATGAAACAAATTATCCACTAATTTATTTTTCCAAGACATTTTTAGTTACGCATGGCGTCTTTTTTTTGTTATTGTATAATTTTATTATGCAGATTTTTAATAAAAAAAAAGCATGGAATGAAATATGCATATGTTTGGTGCCTAACTATGTAATCGAAAGAAAAAATAATAATTATGTCAGGTAATGTCAATAGATAAATATAGACTCTCGAGACTTTTTATTCAGCATGTCGCACGAACATATATATCGAAAATAAACAGATCTGCTATTTGAATTGTAAAGCGAGACGAACGTTAATAAATTATATATTCGAAATATATAAATTAAACTAATAGCGAAGTGTAAATGAAAAAAGGCTGTTCTGTATCTGGGAAACTGGTAATGCATCCATAATGGATTTCGAACATAAAATATATATTAACTATGACAATTGGAATCTTTTTTATCGAAATGAATCATGCGAGTAGCATATGACGAATGATTCTTATTGATAATTAGTATCCGGTATATTATTATTTTCTTGTTAATAAGGAGAAATATATATACAATTATTGAGCATTCGTTTACATTGAAAAGATGAAATCTAATGCATTGTGAAGCATTCTTTTGAGGTAAATATTAACGATGTCAATGAATGATACTATGATTATACTTTTCTTACAAATCTACTTAAGATTATGAATATGGCAAAGTTTGGTTTACACAAGAATGTTGTACTTTGTACTGCTGGGTATGCAAAAAAAAATAAAAAGGTAAGCGCAAGCAAAATTTTCACGATTGACATTTAAGTTTAGCTTTTCTACATGCTTCTCTATAGTTCGTTGTGTTTTTTTTTCGTTTCTATCGATCGTTAATCTGCCAATTATTGTTATTTATTGAAGTAAAATAAAAAGATTACACCGTAGATTCATTTTCTTTTCTTCTTTCTTTGTTGTGTCAAAAAAGAAGAAAACATACTTTCTTTTCTGAAGACATTGAGAAGAGAAAATTACATTTATTCACCGATGGAAACTAAACTGGGAAGAAGAAAAAGACAACAAAAACCGACAAGTTCGATGAGAATAAATACGTCAACGTCATCAGCACTCTTTATTATAGAAAGTATTTGCATGCATCGTATCTTCATTTCTATTTAATTTAGCTAGAGACATAGAAAAAGACACACACGACAGGAAACAAATTAACGCTTTAGGTTTATAAGAGAGATAGCAATGTGGCGATTGAAGCACTAACGTATATGCCAGACATGGGTAGTCGTAGAACTACAATTCTCATTTTTTTTTCTTTTTAGCTGATGAATTTTAAAAGAAATGAACAATTGATAAAAATAATACAAAATTAATCTGTTTGAGTAAATTAATAAATTGAAGTATATAGACGTCAGTTTGTGATATAAAATTGGCAAAAATAACTGTGAAATTTAGGTGCATTTCTGGTTTTCTTTCGTCTGTAAAATGTCGTCAGTGATTTTTTTTTCGACACTATTATTCGGTCAATGAAAAATGACTTTTTTTAACGATGCATACAAAACTTGATCGCTCTTGCGAGATAACAACAAGCAGAGAAAAAACATCATCAATACTATTCAACTTCGATTTTTATCGAATAATAAATCTTCTTCTTTTTCTTCCTCGATTGATTTAAATATACGTCTAGAGATTTCAACATTGACTTTCTCTCATTTACAACAAATGTATATCGAATCCTTTCGAAGTCTTTCTCTCTCTCTTTCTCTCTTTTTCTTCTTCTTTTCTTTCTTTCTTTCTTTCCTTTTTTCTGTTCTATTCTTTTCTCTTGTTTTACTCTATGCATACGACAGTTACATACGCATATACATGCGCATGCCATTGAGTTTTGTCGTCGCATTTTTACTTACACATATTGACTGCACATATGAATTATTTCGATTTCATTTGACAATATGAATTTAACCTCGAATATCGTTCGTATATCTCACTTTTCGTTCTCTTTCTTTGAAGATTTAGATTTGTTTGTAATCGATTTCGCATTGATTATGCGTTTAATTTAACAACAAAACATATTCATGGGTCACAGATCTTCGAAAAATTTAACACTTGATAACGAACCATTGAGTCGTGAAACCATCGATGAACTTTGTCATGATACGGGTTTTACTGAAGACGAACTATTGAATTGGCATATGTACGCACTCGAATATTTTTATATTAAAAAAACAAATTATTCGAAATTTGATTTGCTAATTTTTGTCTATCGTTTAGAAATTTCTACAAAGACTGCCCAGATGGTAAATTAACATTAAAACAATTCGAACAAGCATACGCAAAAATCATGGGAAAGCCGACTCAAAAAACAGCTGATTACATTCGACATATGTTTAGTGTCTATGATCAAGACAAAAATCAGTTTATTGATTTCAAGTACGAACTAAATAAAACTAATCGGAGTCCGATTTTGACGTTTGGGAAATCGCTTTTTTTCTCATTTATTAAAACCTCATCGATAGTTAATTAAATTTCTCTAACATAAATCAATTAACATCTTTTTCGGAGAGGAAAAAAAAACATTTTTCTTTACAGTAATTCAATCAAGCTATTAGCAGCAAAATAAAACACTTGTTTATATTTGTTTTCTATGTAGAGAATTTGTCATGGCACTTTCGGCTGCATCAGTTGTTAATCGTTTACGGCTTGTCGAAACATTGTTTCATGTTTTCGATTTAGACAACGATGGTAAAATAACTAAAGATGAAATCGGTAAAATGCTGCATACACTTGTTGATGTAACGAATTCGAATCAAAAACGTCGAAATCATCATAGTCATCATCAACAACCAACACAAAACAATAAACAAGTCGATCTACAAAATCGTATCGACGATGCATTCAATGAATTAAATGCGAATGATGATGATCATATAACGAAAGATGAATTTATTGAATGGTATATGAAGTCAGGTTTAATATCGGATGTTCAGACCGACCAAATCGATGTATCAGATTCATCACGTTTACAACAAATAAGTCGAAAATCACGAAAACTTATGAAACAAACGTCACACAATAGAACTGATCATGAACTAAATGATAATCAACAACAACAGCAACAACATCAACGAAATCCATCAACTAATCGATATATATCGAAAATGATCGAGTTAAAACCAGCGCCGAAATTTCAAGGAATCGATGACGATGATGATAATGATGAAGATTTCAATAGAAAATTAACAACTATGCCAACGTCGAAAGTAAAAAAACAGTTAGTAACAATTGCAGATGATAATGATTCACAAACGTCGAAAGAAAATGAACGATGGCAGTATCTATTTAATTCTGTTCTCGGACAAATACGTTCTCAACGTGTTCGAGAACAATCACGAACACAAGAGAATGAACAAAACCATTTTAGTTCATGGAAAAATGAAGGCGAAGAAAAAACGAAAGTCGAATATTTAAAACAGAAATCGAACGGTCAATTTTCATCGTATAACAATCGTGTACAACCAACGACAACAGTTGTCTATGAACCTTCATCAAATCCTGATATTGTTTCAGTTCGTTTGTAAAAACAAACGAAACTTTCTTGTTCTTTTACACTTCCATAATATTGATCTTCCAAAAACAGACTAAGCAACAAGATCTTTTCCAATTATAAAGACAAACAAAAATTCTCGCGTTGTGATACAAATGGGAAATGTATTTTATTATTATTTTTGTTTCTTGTTCTATATATTTCTCGCCGAACCTTGATCTCAATTTCTTTCTCTTTTTTTTCTATAATGTTAAATAAATAATTCAACGATGAAAAAGAAAAATATATATTCTTGTTCATTTTACTCTTAAAACAAATCGAAAATTAAGGTTTACTTTTGATTTATTAAGTTAAGAATATCAAATCGATTGTAGATAAACATTATTCTTTGTATGTTTATGTTTGATTACTACTGATTTTCAAAGAACGAGGATAGCAAATAAAAATATACGTGTATATATATATTACTTCAATGTAAGAGAAACAAATAGTTAAATTCTTGCAAAAAATTCTCCATTTTTAATAAAAAAGACGATATTATCATTGATCATTAATTTTTCATTCGCACAAATATCATCAATCCATCGATGTAATAAATTCTGTGATGTTGACAATTGATTGATATGTGGTAGATTCTCGTTATTTTGTCGAACTGATGCTGTTCGACGAGGTATATTTAATGAATGACTACGTGTCGTTGAATGATGACCAAGATTATTTGTTGTTGGTTCCTCGTGACAGTAGAAATTAACACGAAGTCGTTTTATACGTAGATCCGTTTCCGGATGATTATGTACGACGATTTCCGAACGAAATTGTACAGGTCGATTCGATTCATTCATTGTATATCGGATAGGTTTGATTGCTGAATTGATTTGATGTAATTTTTGTCTTTGAAGAAAATGTCGTTCTTCAGCTTTACATTCGATACGAAATGATTGAGATTGTGAAAGACGTATCGGATACGAATGTTTATTGCATTCGTTAAATATACTCTTTTGTTGAGATTGTGAAGTGAGTAGATCTCGTTTGTGATAAGTCATTTATTGATCGACTAAAAAAGAACGAAAGAAAAAATCGACAACGGATATTAAATGATAAATTGTAAAAAAATAAAAATGCAAAGAAAAAAGGTAATACTTACAGATTTATTTCGTTTATTTTCACTCTCAATTACCTTGTTATCTACAAATGCGAACAGACAAAGTCATGAAACTTTTCATAGAAAACAAAAAAAATCTGTTCTCTTTCGTTTTTTTTTCGTAAAATCAAAAAAAAACCGCAAAGATAAACATCCTACAAATTCCTTTCATACTTGCCTTTAAATATTTTCAAATAGATGTTCTATTTTGAATCTGTCGAAACTGATTACGTACTACCTTTCTTTTTCTTCTTCTTCTTTACTTTTATTATCACCATTCAAACAATCAGTTACACTGGCAAATAGTAATGTGCTACTGAAGTTTGTAATCGTAGACATCAACTACTTGTATGTTTGTGTATCCTGTAGGTTTCAAAGATTATTGTGTCGTCATTTGAATGGTTCTCTTCTTTCTTTTCACTCTGCATCTCTGTTTGAATAAGAAGACGTTGAGTAGTCCTTAGAAAAAGGCAAGAAAAATAACAACAATTCTCCACATATCCTCATATATAAGCAAAAGAATCGTAACGATAGCCGAGTCAGACAAACACCTAAACTGTGTTTATTCATTTAGAACAATGCTATACAAAAGTAAAATTCAACAAAACGCTCTGCAGTAAGAAGAAACAACATTTCTTTTCTCAATCATCGTTTTCACTCGATTCATCTTCATCGATTTGATCAAAAATAAGAACATCTCTATTTGTTTCCATAGATTGTAATTCGAATGAATCTTTTCTTTGAAGTTTTCGTAATTTTTTCAATTGACGTCGAGAAAGTTTCATGAGATCGCTGACTGGCGAATTCGCATTGTATCTTCTTCGAGAAATATGTTCATTGAATCGAACACGTTTGATTAGTTTCGATAAATCTAATTCGATCTCTTCTCTAGAATTTCTATGAGTATTGGATTGATCGGAGTTTTTAAGGATACTCTAGAACACATAAGACAAAGACAATCGTTGTTTTTTCGTCTATCTATAATGTAAGTTACTTTTAATTGACTTTCTTCAACGGATGTTTGCGGTGTACATTCGGTAGGTGTCGTATTTTGACTAGTAGTTGGAGTTGATATTTCGAGAAGATTTAGTTCATTATTAACACTTGTTTGTGATGTTATTTTCTGAAGTTTTGCCATCAATTTCTTCGAATGTCGACGAACATTTTCATTTGCTGTTGTTATTATTGACGTTTTCTTATTTTCATCATTGATTTTCGATGTTGAAATTGATTTATTGATTGTTAGTATATATGGATAATTTTTCGTCATTTTTTGTATTGATTTAATGCTTGATATCCATAAAAATTGCAGCGGATATATAAGAAATCTGAACAGAGATACAATGTGCGACATGAGAAAATCTTTCTTCCTATATGTCAACGTGTTTATGAATGTGTGCGTATGTTTTCTTTTCACTAGTTGTCAACCAGAAAGAACAAAAAAAAATGTCGCTTATACATCTGTTTACCAATTTCTGAGACAAATAAAGAATAACGTAGAGCGGAGAAAAAAAATAAGGTATTTTTTCCCCCTTTTTCTTGTTGCATTATAAACCGAACCTATTTACGTTCTTCTATATATATTTTTTAAACTAAACATGACTAACACTCAAAACTGGTTTTGTTATGCTTGAATAATTTTGTTATTTTTCCTCGTTATTCATTAGCGTTAGTAATCTAATATACGTTTCACTATTTTAGAGCCTTTGATTAAGATCTATTTTATTTCGTAGTAAATAAAGAAACGTTTATAAAAGAAAATTCACAAAATTCAATCGAGCTCTAAAACAAAGATATAATCCGAGAGAAAATAATAACTTCGGTCCATATCACCTTCGCATAAATACGGTAGACGTGCTAATTTTTTCAATCGAAAACCCAATGGTCGAAAAACTTGAATAATCAATTCGTTGATTTGTTCTTCAGCAAATTGACCATTCAAACGAATCGATTCATTTGGATTATGATCATTATTATATTCGAAATAGGGTTTAAACGGTAGAACAAGACTGATGATAACACAACCACCAATCGGATTCAAATGTTCACGAATATTTTTCAATAAACTCAATGGTTTTTCACAACGATCAAGAACGTTCAAGCATGTGATAACATCGAATTTCAAATCACCCCATTGATCTACATCAAGAACAGTATAGCCATAGTTGGATAGACGCCATTGCATTATCGATGACATTTCAGTTGCATAAACTTGTTTGAATATACCAGCCATTCGAGCCGTAATTGAACCATCGCCAGCACCAATATCGAGAAGAGATGAAAGTGATTGAGATGGATTTTCATTGAGATCGAGGAGAGTTTTGAATTGAGCAGTTGAAAAGACAAACATTCGACCACGACCAATTAAACCATTGGCTAAAAAAATGATTTCTTTCGAATAAAAAAAAACCGATTTCAATTGTAGAAAATTGTTCGAACCTGATGTTCGTGCCATGAAAAAAGTTAACACTGAACTTGTTAGACTGTGCATAAGTTGTAATGGAAAATTATCGGATTTATCTTGACTTTGTTGAATAAAATCTGTTGTTTCTTCATCTTCATGAAATTCATGGAAAACATTTCGATATTCTTCATGTAAAAGTTCACGACGTGCCAATATGTACCATGTTCGTCGATCGATTGTTTCTAAATGTTTATCATTTTCAGCTTTGACTAGAGCAGCACGTGCCCAACTGGATCGAACAGGTAAGTAACTATACTGTTGCAGTTGACATTGTGGACAGCATTGATTATTTGCTGTCATCTAAAGAAATCAAATATAAATAAATCAATCGGAAAAAGTAAAAAAAAAATGCAATTTTCTTTAAAATATTTCTTTTATTTTTGTTTATCTTTTAAATAAAATACAACAATCAATGATAAATAAGAAATCAACCTAATTTCCCTCACAAATAACAGTTATAACACTGGCTTCCATTAAAACAGGATCTAAACATCGCATAGCTGTACTACTAAGAATTTCTTCGAGTAAATTCGTTATAAATCGATCATCATTATTAACAAATGACCAAAGATAATTGTACAAATAATTGATATCAACTTGTACTTGTTGTAAACCGTAGCGTGAAAATGTTTTTAAACGAATACATTCTAAGTAAGTTTTCAATAATAATTTAATAATACTCGAAAGAATCGATGTTTTTTGAAATTGTAAATCAATGAATATGTCTAATTTCTCATTGAATACTCGATGAAAATTCATTTGAAGATTACCAGTCGAACCAGCTGAACTACCTGTACCACCGGTTAATCCTCGGTCCAATGCTGAACTACGTGGCATGATTATTGTTCGTCGACCACCGTCGGAACTTCGTGCGCCACTACTCGTCAAATTCGAACGATAATTATATCGACCATAGGTTGTCGATAGTGATGTCGTTGATTGATCGTTGTAGAGAGTGAAAACTTGTTTATCAATTTGAGTTAAATCTTCAATGATACGTTTCATAACCGAACGAACGTGTCGAGGTTCGATCGTATTAAGCCAATCACGGGTTTCAATGGATTTTCTTAGCATTTGCGAGAGTGTGTAACCTTGAGAACAAATATATTGTTTGAGTAATTGTTTAGCTAGGATACTGAATTGTTTTTGAATCGATGTTAAACTCGAACGATCAATTGATGAACTGTGTTTATGAATTTCATCTATGAACAAATCAAGTCAAGATTATGTTTTTCAATCGAAGAGAATCAGCGAACTCAAAATGTCAACGTACTTTGTGGAATATTTTCAAGAATTAAATTAAATTTCTCTTCGAAAACCGTACATAAATAAGGTATTGAACTTGAATCAAAATTGAGAATTAATTTGCTCAACATTAGTAAAAGTATAGGCGGAGAATTTTGTTCATGCTTATTTGTTGTTGCTGTTGATGATGAATAATTACTTGCATTTGTATATTCACTTTCGAAATATTCAATTAAACGTTGAAGTAACACGAGAAAGAATGCATTCCAAACATGATCCGTTGCGAATTGTTTAGCTGTAAGTGTTTTCTTGCCCATATTGCCGATCATTTCTGTTCCATCGAAGAATATCGAAAGATTTTGAAATGTATATTTGATATCATTAGTTAATTGTTTGAGCATTTTATCGACGGATTGAGTTAGATTCATTTGTGTTTGTTGAGCAACGGATCGATCCGTTTGAATCGTTTGTTCGTTTGCTGAACTTTGAATAATTGAAAGAGATTTTCGTAATTCAAGTATTTGCTCATGAAAATGTCGATCGATAAGAGCATGAGAAAATTTCAATCGACATTCGATTGTAAATATTAGAAAATGTTCCAGCATAGTTCGAAGTTTTTCAAGAGCCTGTTGTGTAAATAAATATTTATGAATATCATTCATTGATCGACGTAGAAAACGGTCAACAGCTCGAACATACAATTGAATATCATTATCTTGTCCGTAGTATTTCGATTGAAATAGTTCGTGAATAAATTGTATATACGATGAATAGAGTTCGAGAAAGTATTCTTCGAGATAATGTTTACAACGTTCTTTCGTTTCGTCTTCGAAATTCGGCGAAACAGGAGTTGTTGCCGAATCACGAAGGAAAATATGTTCGTATGATTCGAGAAAATCATGCAGATTTTTTATATATGAATTGTAACTCGTATCAACGAATTCGAGAATATCCATTGGATATTTTTCTAGAAAAAAAAACGAATAATTACTGAATTGAAAATAAAAATAGATTTTACGTGTTGTTGTTGCCGTAGTTGAAGTTAATTGACTTTCAGCAACGATTAATTGTTGTTTCATGAGGTCAAGCGGTTGTTGAAGTCTCGATTTATGTTGTTCGAGATATTGTTTAGCAAGATAATCGGATGATTCACCTAATTGAAGTAATAATTTAACGACATCACCCGATGTTGTTTCTTGTTGATCGAATCTTGATTTTAATTCATCACGTATACTATTCATTGTTTCGATACATGTCTGTTGAATATGATTAAACGATGATATATGAGAATATTTTTGTAAAGCTTTCAATGCTTTTGTATACGTATGCACGGCTAAATCATATTGATTATCATCGGCATATTCTTTTAATTTCGTTGGTAATTGAAATAAATATTGTAGTTTATGTAAGAGAAGATGTATACTTGTTAATTTACGTATTTCATGACGTCGATTATCGAGTGTTTGATGAATTTGATGATTGTTTGTATTGATAGTTGACATTGTTGATATTAAATGTGTCATTTCATCTTCCATTGTTTTGAAATCTTTTTTCATTTGACGAATAGTATCTGTTGCAGAAATGAATTTATTATAATTTTCGTAGACAAGTGATTGCATTTCATTGTCAAGAGTTTTAATTTGTTTGGTTAACAATTGTTCTTTATCGATTAATTGTGTTAAACGTGTTTCACGAAGTAATTTGGTTACATAAGCATCGGGATCAAAACCTGGACTATCAATATTCGTAGGATCGTATGTGGAATGCAATGTTGTCGATCTCTGAGGATCTGCCATTCTCGACAGACTATTTCTTCTTTTATCTAAACAATCAAATCAAGCAAAATCTCCATAGTTGATAAACACTTTTGGTCTATGACATAAAAAGAGAAAAAAAATAGATGCAAGATGCATCTCGTTCGTCAACAAGATTTACCAAAGAGAAATGTGATTACAAAACGATAGGGTGTTCAGTAGCGACCTCTTTCTTACGCTCTCATGTTTCTGATGATTTCGTACTGCGAGGCATTGAGAAAAGCTTGTAACTACTGAATTATGGAGTATTTTTTAAATGGGAAACATCTGTAGATGCAATAAAATTATTCATTTACTTCGCAACTCTTCATTTTAGATACATTAGTTTCAAAAACCAGCTCGTTAAAGTCAATCGAATGTGTGTACGGAAAATAATCTTGTTACCTTCTGTGATTTTTCTTACTTAATTTCGTGTGAAAACAGACCTTGACCAACGAAAAAAACAAAATTATTTGCATATTTGTAGATCTACTGTAAGTACATTAGCATATTGATTGCAAATCGGTAGATATTTGTTACTTGTTTTGCATTTATTATCGATAACAGAATACATTTTTGGAAAACAAAGCCCTAGTTATTGTACTTTGATCAAGGGTAATTAATTCGAGCTTATAAAGATGAAATTGAGTGAATCGAAGAGAAAGAAATTCTAACTAAACAAAGACAATGTCAATGAATTCATTCGTATGAAATCCATGTTTTCATAATGCTCTGAACATACATGTTTAACGCGAGAATTTTATTCATGTAAAAAGACACTAAATTCTCCTAATGATAGCACATCAATAGATTCTTGGTCAAAAGAAAAACCATTTAATAGACAATGTATCAATAATGTGGAGAGATATTTTCTTCCTGTCCGCTCGGATGTTATTGCCATTATCTGAAGAGTTATTAACACTATAGAAACATATTGACAAAATCCTGATGGATTTCTATTAACAACATTTTTATTGCTGTTTAGCATATTTTTTTTTCTACTTTTTCTTCTAATCTGTAATTATACTATGTATAAGATTATTTATGCTAGAAACAGTCGTCGACTCAACTATACAATTGTCTTGCAAATAACCTAGACAAAAACTGAAAAAAACAACTTCCTATATAAAGAATTCTTTTTCTGTCGAATGTGTCAGTCGAGTCTTCTTAGCTTCTCAACAAAGTAGAGCAGAAAAAAAATTAGCAAACTTACTATACTCGGAAGATAAATGAAAAATCTTTTATTTCATATAGACTCGTCTAATGATTAATCAAATATGGCAATGAACGAAAGCAGTAATCTTTTATGTAAATGAACCGATATATCAATTCAATGTTTTCGACTACTTTTTTAAAATCTTTTTTCTTTGCGTATCTAGTGAGTGCTTCACATTACAGTCGTAATCGTACGCAATTTCGTCATCAAAATTCTCTAACAGACGCTGTTACACATGGCATAGAAGAAGTTCAGCCGCCAGATTGTCGAGCATCTTCCGTACAATCATTACAAACTTTAATATCAGCTCAGAAACCCAAACCATCCAAATCCTATCCGCGTTTACAACGTCTTCTAACTCGTCAAGGTTCATCTCCAATACCTCCGCCAGGTTCGTCGCATACAATTCTTACACCGAATCGAAATGGGCCAGTTTATCTACCAACAAAAACTCATCCGGTTGACGATGCAGTTCGTTTTGTCAAGAATAAATCATTCGACGAATCGATCATTTCAACAAATTTATCAAAAGAAGCAACAACATTAATAATCGAAAATGATGAAAGAGAAACTATATTAAATCGATCGGAACCGGTTGAAATACGTGTTCGATGTATATTTTCTCGTGTAGGAGAAATTGATACACTCAACGAACGTTATACGGCCGAGATCTTTTTCGAAGCATCATGGTACGATAAAGATCATAAGAATATATCGAAATATGACCCTCAAATGGGTCTTTTTAATCCTCAACTTGTCGTTCTCAATCATATCGGTGATTCTCTACGACATGATGTAAATATCAGCATTGAGTTTTTCTTCATTGAAACTCCATTCGTTCTGTTGTGATCATAGAAATGGTATTCGATAAAGAAAATCCAGGAAAATAATCTCGTTGAAATCACTGAACATCATAAAATCCGCGGTGTTTTCTGGGAACGTATGGAACTCAATCATTTTCCGTATGATGTTCAAGAACTATCCTTGTCAATTACAACACCTCTGACAACAAAGGATATTTGTTTCAAAGAAAGTTGTTCGAAACCATCGGGTGTCAATCGAACTGTATTCAGTGATCAACAATCATGGCATTTATATGAACATGTTGAATTCACGTTTGAAGAACATCAAGAAGAATATTCATTAAATTTCAATGAAATTCATCCTGTTGTCGTTTGCACATGTCATGTTGGACGAAAATGTGGTTATTATATTTGGTAAACACAAAAGGCTCGATATAAAAATTCATCAAACTTTGTTGTTGTTTTTTTCATATAGGAATGCATATTTCTTAATATTTTTAATAACATCTGCAGCTTTAACTACATTTGCAATTCCACCCTCGAATACACATGGTCGGTTACAGATTACATGTACACTTTTATTAACATCTGTTACCTTTCGTTGGGTTGTAAATAAATCACTTCCGTATGTTGAATAGAAAAGTAAAACATTTCTTTATTTATTTTCTATATTTTTTTCAGAACAATCTCCTATCTAACTGCTCTCGATAGTAAATATATACATCAATGAAGAATTTCTCTTAATTAATTTCTATTTTAAAAAAATTTTTAGTCTACGCAATATCTTCAATTGTTGCTCTTTGCATAATAAATGTATTTCATGGTATAATTAGTTATATTTTTTATGATCAATTATATCTTGCTGTTTCACAAAATCCAACAACAACCAGTGCACTTCATCTTTCACTCTATCCGAAATATTCTCTTTGTCGTGTGGATCGTTATGCATTTTATATATTTTTAGCATTATTTTTTGTCTATCAAATATTTATCATTTTTTGGACAACATGGATTCCATATCGACGACGACGTGAAATGAATCATAAAGATGAAAAATGTCGAACACAATTAAAATCGAAAATATCCATATCCAATGATACGCACACAAAACAAAACAGTATATTATAGCTGCATTTTTATGCTGAACAGATTATTGAACTTCGAAGATTTAATTCAATTTTCTAACTCATCATTAAATCTTTATTTTTCATTTCTTTTGTCTCAAAATATGTAATACATATCACATTAAAAAAAAAGACAGAGAGATACTCATATACATGCACTGTTCAATGATGACTATTACCAGAAAAATAAAAATAAAAAGGGAAAACGAAACAACAATACGTGTTAAAACTAAATCATTAAATCGAAAACATTTATTGTTTTGAATATTTCATGTATGTGGCTAATTTATTTCAGAACATACTCGACTTGCATATTGAGATAAACCATCCTGCACAAAAACGAATTTCGAATTATTTAAATTAAATATTGATTAACTTACCAATAAATAATATTGAAAACAATAAAGGCAACAGGAAAGAGAACTGCTGAGACCAGATCGACCTACAACAATAATTTCGATATATTTTTTTTTAATTTTCTTCAAAGAAATTTTTTCATACAAATTGTGCACTGTCACGAACAGGTTTGGCAGCTTTTGTTATTTGTGCTGGTTGTGGTAAAACGACTTGCGCTACTGGATTAGCTTGAGTTATTGATTGTGAATTTGCATTTGACATTGCTGTATATTGAGTATTTGAACTTGCATTTCCCGGTGGATGTCGTTCTCCAGCTGGTGTACTGCTTTTCGGAACCAATGTTTCTACGGTTTCTGTATTACCTTGTGCATCTTCTTTTTTGTAAAAATGGACTTGCGCAAGACGATTTCCAATAACCTAGAAAATGAATTTTCAATTGATTAATTTCTATTATTTATTATTTTGATTTGTTTGTTTTGTTTTTTCGTTAAATCTCATTGAAATTTCTATTCAAACAACAAGAAAAGAATAGTCAAACAATAATTAAAAGAAACAAAACTAAAGAATCATATCGAAATAATAAGAAAAAAAATAAGAAAATAATATAGAATTAAATGTGCTTGTGTGTGTGTGTGTGTGTTTACTTGAATATGTGTGAATGTGTACGTGTGAAGAAAGGGTAGGAAAATATATTCAACTAGTGACTAAAATTACTCTCTCAGCAGCAAAAGTCGAGCCATTCTGTAGTTTTTGTATTAAAGTTAATTTCGGTTGTCTGTCGGAACCTTTTTTCTATAAAAAGCAAAATGTGTTGTTGTTTTTTTTCACCAAAACAAATATTGAACAATTGTAATGTTAGATAGGAGAAATCTTATGAGAGTAGAAAATCGAACTAATATGAAAAATAAACTTACCTCTCGAGAAAATCGAACTTGTTGTTTTAATTCACCTTTGCGCGCAATCACATTAACTAATGCATATTCAAGTAAACCAGCGAAAACAAAAACAAGACACGCTGACATCCAAACATCAATTGCTTTGATATATGAGACACGCGGCAGTTGTGACCGAATACCTAAATATCGAATGAATCGTTTAGACTTTCTTAGTAAGCAATTTTTCAAAAAATATAAACAAAGCATCAAGCAAAGCAAGAGACAAACAAATGCGACGATATGTTTACCTGAGCTTTGAGTAGTGACTGTGAGTACAGTCAAAAGACCAACTGATATACGTGCGGGAACCTGAATATATATAGATATCGAGAGAACGAGAATGAAAAATGATTCGATGTATATGAATATTACCGATTTATGATCAATCCAAAATGAAACAAAAGAAAGGATCACAATGAGCATTGATGGAATATAAACTTGAACTATATAGAGAAGGGAATGTACAGTAAACTCGAATGAATGAATTCTTTAGTTTAAACTCACCAAGATAATAACCAAATAGACGTTTTAAATGTAAAACAACAAGAAGACATGTAAAACTGCCTAGAAAGTTGATCAATTAGCAATAGGAAAAAAGGTCATTCAAAATAAGAAAACAGATCTTTCTCCATATGTCTCACATGTCTCCTGCTTATTTAGATAAATTGTTTTTTGATAAGAAAAATAATTAAATTATATCAGGCATACAAGTGCAACAAAATTGGTTGAGTGCGCGTGTAGAAAATTGAAAACTAATATATAAAAATCATTTGTTTTATCATACATATTCTCTCTATACCTTCGGCTTTAGCTGTAATTGTTACAATACTTAATAAACACATTAAAATTCGTGCTGGGTGAGATTGATAATCAATCCAAAAGCCAATAAATGAACTTGCTACAATGATTGTTGATGGCAAATAAAGTTGTTGAATATATAAGCTAATATTTCGTTGTAATGTCAAAAGTACTTGAATACAAGTATAGTCACCTAGATTAGCGCATTCAACGATAGATTTTCAAGTGTTATTCTCAATGGAATAAGCAGTTCAATGAAACAAATGTGAGACAAATGAAGAAAGTGAAGTTTCTTTTGCGAAGACAAAAAAAACAATAATCTAACCTGTTGCTGTTGTTCGATTACAATATTTGGCTTCGAAATTGCTTAACACAAAATCAGGCATTTCCAGATCCTCATTAACTCGAATGGCACTTGCGTTTGGAATGTCTTCCCAAAAGAATGCCAAATCATTTGTTGCAAAAGCGTCTAATTAACAACAAAAACAATCAGACATATCATTCAACATGCAAAAAGAAAGAACTCAAGATTTATTATATTCGTTGCCCTTGTTTCTCTCTCTCTCTCTCAATCCACTTTGGGTCGATTTGACACAAGTTCTTGTGCTATCGAATATATCATGACAAACAAATTTCAACAAATGCTGAAAAAATTACTAAATGCGCTTTTTACGTACAGCTGCCAATATTAACAACGCAAGTCTGATTGTCAAGTGGAAATTTTTGTAATTTCATTTGACAATCGAGTTTAAGTAAAAGTCTAAATAAAAACAAAATAAAATATAGAAAATATTTGCTTAATCAATAATTGTTAACAACCTTTGGCTATAGAGTACTTTGCCATCTCGATGTATACGAATTAATCGATTGGGTACAGTGATATCACTACGTTTGCCTTCTTTAGCATTTCGAAAAAATGAATCCGGCACCCAAATACGATCAATCAGTGAATAATGCAATGTAATTTGAGGTGATTTTGTTGCCCAATCTGTTCCCGAATAATTCAACCTTGGATCGTACCATGATTGACGAAAAATAATATCCGTATTGTAATCCTTTAGTAAAAAGTCAAAGTCATTTCAACATATATAGATATATATACGGATGGCAAATTCATCTGTCTTACCATGTTAACTTCATTGATAGCTGAAATTGTATTAATATGAATCGTCATTGTTACATTGCATGCTTCTAAAAATTAAACATAGAACAAGAATAATTAGAATATGAAATCAAAGATAAATTAACAAACTTTGTTGATCGAAAAATGGACGTATACGTCTATCATAACGACTTGAATTAATGAGTGTATCAAGAAATTCTTCAACTGTATTTATCGATGCATCATTGCGTAGTAAATTTGCACTAGAAATAAGTGTGAATATTGTTGTTAGAATATGCAAATCGATGCGGAGACGCATAGCTTTTTGTTAATCACAAAAGAGGCAAAATAGTATAAATTTGTTGTAGTATTTCTTTCAACAATGATATAGACCATCGATTAATATACAAAAATGGAATATAGACCGAGCCAGAAAAAAAATTGTCATCAATTAAGATAGCAAAACAGGCGTATTCGTCTTTAATGGTAAAACTCTAGAGTTGTTGATGATATACTGATGGCGACAACGATGACATTTTCAAGTGAAAAGGATAAATAAATAGTTAATCAATGTATAAGGATATGAAAACTTGATTGATTCTGGTCGATGTTTCACCTTACGGTTTGATATAATGCGCCTGTCTTAAATGACAGTGGCATAGAGCGAAGCGTTTTTTTATCTGACTGGTTGACTGAGATTGAATAGTGATGATATATATATGTAAATGTATGTATGTGTGTCTGTGTATGTGTGTATATTATTAGTGAAAGGCACACGCAGATGCTAAGATTGACGACAATAATAGTAATAATAACGAGAACAAACAACCAGCAAGAAGTTAAAACGAGAAATAAAGATATAGTAACGACGACAGAGATAGAGACGAAGGGAGATAGAGAGAGAGAGAGAGTTTGTGTGCGCGTAATGCAAGAGGACGACACAGAGAAAAGAAGAAATCGACGGAGAAATAACAACTCGCTTGCTTGTCGGACGGAATTATTAATACACGAAGGTTTATTTAGCTATTTTTTCAGACACGTTTTAAAAAAAAATAACAGAATAATTAGCTGACAAGTAAAGACTTCGTTTTAGAAACGAAGAAGAAGAAAGCTTCTTAATTGATGCTAAATAATATAATTTATTCTTCAACTGCTAGTTCTTTTCTTTTCTTTCAAATTTCTACGGCGAGCATTCCATAACAATTTACTATTTGACAGTTATTACGCTGATAAAGTCAAAAAGAAACAACAACAACAACGGCCGCCACAATAGCAACACTAATCCAAGATTAATGGCAACGTCATTAGCTGTAATATTTTTAGATTGATACTATCAAGATATAGTAATTAGAAATATAAACAAGAAAATGATGGTTATTTCGAAATTCCAGACAGTAGATTTTAAACGTAGGTTTATTCAAACAGATTTCCGTTGTTTCAATAAAGTCAGTCAACAGGATGTGTAGTTAGTTCATCGATTGCTAGTTGACTCATCCGTTTTTTTCTTCTTCTTCATCATAAACTAAGCAAGTATATTTTGTTCGAACTACTTATTAAGAAAATAAATAACGTCGTAATCTTTCTCATTTTTCTTTCTGCATGAAAATATATCGATAATAACACCTAATCTCATATTAACTTGTTGATAAAATGTGTGCTAATTTCTTTTTGTCATAGTTAATAAATGTTTACATAATGTCTATACAGACAAAAGCATTAAATGAAGAATGTCTGTATATAATTACGTATATATATCATATTGTTTCGATACAAAACTATCAATATATAAAGTAAATGAGTGCGTCTAGAATTAAGCATCTGTCGAAAAGAACGGCATAACACTATTTTAATGATTTATATAATGGGAAAACAGAAGCAAGTAGTTCCCTGCGGCGAGGTATAGTTTCTTCTCGAATACGGCAATGGATTCTTTTTAGATCGAGTTGCTTTTTGATGGTCAAGGACTAATATTTCTTTTTCTCTTCTTTTCGTCAAGATAAATAAGTTTGTATGTAGTAGACGTTTCCTTTGAAGAGAAACAGAAGACGAAGAAAGAAAAAATAAAAAAAAACTATCAAACATATCTTCAATAGCAAAGAAATGAAACATGTTCCGAACGATGATAGTTATTCAGTAGTTCATTAGTCGCTTTCGAACATTTCTTTACTACACACTTGGAATCTATTCAATGATAGTTTTTCTTTGCGAATGATTTTCTCGCTCTCTCCCTCTCTCTTCGTCTCTCGAACTTCCGTCTAAATCTTGCATCTTTGTTGTTTACTGTTATTTCTTGATGATTCGATCTCGAGATAAGATTTAATTACAAGGAAAATATCAAAATTGAATTTATCGATGAAATAGATGAATAAAAAAACATAAGGGAGAAGCGATGATATTTAATTAAAGTTAAAAAAAAACAAAATAAATCAAAGACCCACCCGATAGGATTATCTTTGGTTAAGTTATTATTAATTACTGTGTTTTCTTCGCAGAATAATTGCGAACGAAGAACAAGCAGATGAAAAACAAATGTGAAAATAATATTGCTGCAATCCATGAATGAAACTGATCAGCATTACCAAAAAAATATATAAGTCTATATCAAGACAAGACAATAATCACTTCACTCTGTCTATAAATCTATTGTTAACGACGTCTTTTCTTTATGTCATTTTTCTTCTCTATTCTCTTCTTGTTTACCGTAGTATATTTCTCATGTTGTAATTTTTCTTTTGCATAGTTATTACTGAGAAAATCACATAGTCATTGAAAAGATTTTGGGCACAGCCTGTCGATCGAGCTGTGCTTCTTCTTCTTTTCTTTCATTCCTATATATATATTTTTTTATTGTTATCTTCTTCTTTTCCTTCTATTTCTTTTCTTTTTTTTTCAACTTTCTCTTCCATTCGTTCCATTTGTTCGACAGGCTCAAAATCAATTTGCATCAATACTACTCGATTCGTAGTTAATGAATACGTTTCTTAGTCGACATTTATTCTCAATGTTCACTTTTTTCCTTTTTGCCTTTACAGATTGTGCTCGGCGCTTTCTTTCGCCTAAATAGAGAACGCAGGCTAGAGAGAAAAGAAATTGGGACAATGAGAACTCTAAACGCGACATGCACGCGTTTTAATGAATGAAAAAAAAACGGCATCATTGATGCGAAGACGTAAATGAACGTTATAATCACCCAGAAAGATTGAGAGATTCATAAATACTATTATCATCATCATCATCATCATGAAGATTAGTAATTAGATATAATCCAGTAAATCAAGCGATATCTGTTTCTTTTTTTTATCCTATAATTAATAATAATATATTTTTGGATATTGAGATTGAAATTATTATCTTGAAATAAAATCTAGATTTATTAGCAATAATATTATTACTATCCTTGATGTTAACTGAAATGGATCAGCAACACGAGTGACAATTCTTCTAATTTCTATTTGTTTACTTGTGTTTCGATAGAAATTCTTTCTTAAGCTAATTGAATTTGCATATTATTCGTTTGTACTGAACACAATTGTAATAAACACATATGCAAGACTCAATGTCGAGCTTTTTCTCGTTGACTATATTATAACTTGTCTCCTGATACTTGTCATATGTTTATCTAGCTTTTTCTAATTGCTACATTTCATGATTTTCAACAAAACTGATTAGCATAACAATATATGCATACTCCAAGAACATCGTAATTGATTCAATTCGAACGACATCCGAATCGAGAAAAAATGCCAATGATATGTTATAATTATGTTGAGTTTCTTGTCTTCCTATGATCAAATGAATAATTATCATCATCAACACATATATACACATATTCGGAAAAAGAAGAAAAGTATGAATATATACGTATGTAGTTCTCAAATAGATTTTCATAAGAATGAGAAAACACAAAGGATGAGTGCAATTCAACGGACTGTAAGTATTCGAATGATAATTCTTTGTTTAAAATATTGATAATACAATTTTCATCTGACATAATGTAATGAGTAGAAAGAAGCGGCGAGAACAAACTTTTTATTTATAATTGCTCTATAATCTAACCATGAAACATGTTTTTTTTTTCGTTGTTCGATTTCATGTTAAACGATCTTTTAATCTATCTAAATAATGATCTGAAAGGAATTAAGGTAGAAGAAGAAAAAAAACTAGCAAATAATGAATTCTACAGCGTTGAACATCCGGTTTGCATGCGTCACAAGCTACGAGGTATCCTTTTTCTTTATCTAGCAAAAAAGATCTGTCTCCTGACTTCTTTCTTCAAGTGTGATTATAATAATTAGCATTTCTTTTTTTCTTTACTATACTAATTAATTCAACAGTGAAAGGAAATCTTGACCATTATCATCGCACAGTTCTTAATGAATTAACACATAATTATACGTTAAAAATCTGATCTAGCATTCAATTAAAATATACATTTTTAATCAAAAGAAAAGAAAAGACTAATAAAAATGAATTTATACAAGAAAGAAAAAAATATTTGTTAATATTTTAAATATTTTGACATCATCTGACTTTTCCTATTATTCAGCTGTCTTTCCTTGGGAAGATGTATGTTCTTATCAGAAGATTTAAATACTGCTCATGACAACGGCATCATTGCCATCAACAACAACAACAACAATAACAGCAACAGCAGCACTAATGCTGTTAGTTTTTATGCTCATGTCATCCATCATTTCTTATTCTTTTTATTCTCTCGTCTTTACTAGTTTAATTAAATGACAAAGTTGAATGCGAAAAGCATTGAACAAGAAAGAAAGAAAGAAACAAACAAAAACGACAAAATAGATTAAAATAAATAAATGAAAGTTAATAACATACCAGTCAGGAGATGGTGTGCGTCCTGTGTCAATCATTTTCTGCCATAATTGATGATTTGGATGTCCATCTTGTAAATCCGTTATGGTTGTTGATGTTGTCAATGTACTGGGATACGTTTGGGAAGCGAAAGACAGGATTTGATTATGGAACCAAATAGAGAAAAATATTAGTAAACGTATGGGACACATATCATATTACAGTTTAAATTTGGACTGACTTCGCGCCAGTCTGAAGATGAATCATTCATCCGTATCATGGATTTAATTTGCCCATCTGACGTTTTCTAACATGAAAACGTTATTTTATTTTGCCTTTTCTTTTTTGTTGTCTAAATGTATTTGTATACGTTTATATGCACTAGTCGTAGCGAAAATAGATGTAGATAGAAAAGCAGAAGAAGAAAAAATGAGAACATTAAGAAGAAGAAAAAAAAAGAAAAAAGGAGAAGAGAAAGAATGAAAAAGAAAAAGAGAAAAGAACAGACGAGCCGCAACGATATATCACGCACTACGTAGCAGATTTGCTAATTTTTATTTTCATTTTTATTCACTTCCATATAGTTCTCTATTTCTCCTCCCAGATTTCTTTCCTTTTTCCTTTCTTTCTTTCGTTTCTGTGTGACGAGTTCTAAAGTAAAAGGAAGAGATCCCCCTTTTTTTTTCTTGTCTAGAAGTGATGATAATTATAATAGGAATATGGTTCTGATGATAAGCATGATGATCTCCCTTGCTGCTTCTTCATCTTTTCTTTCTTTCCTCTTTTTTCTATACATAACCATTTCACGCTTATTCATTCAATATTTATTAATAATTCACTGGATATTTTATATTCCAATAGAATTATTAAAAATAAATGTAGTATCGTTGTTATTATTCTCGATTGAATTGTGTTTATATCTCGAAGTTATGTGTAAAAATAAAATCACAAATGATTTCTTTTCTTACATGTAGAAATAATCAAGGACAACATTTTAGATTGATGAGTAATAGAAAAAAAAATTTATATTTTCAATTTTGAAAAGTAATTGCTTAATATATTGTAATGAATGATATTTTAGTTCTCAATGAACGTAAAATGAATGGAACATAGAAAACGCATGTTTTAAGAGTCTGTCACGAACAAGAGATTAAATTATTTCGGAATGAGAAAAAAAACCGTAAATAGAGTGATAATTGATAAGCTAAACAATGTTGGGTTGATCGTATGCTTAAGATGGTAAATGAAACAAAATTAAGCGTAAATAACAATAGAAAACGAGAACGACATTTTCCTTTTCTTCGGCTTCCCACATCTCCGCCTCCACTGGTTATCATCAATTTGTCGAAGACATCGGCAATCGTTTGTTCCGTTTGTGATAATGTTTGTTGCATTCAACGGAAATCAATCGTCGTTCATAAAGATTCACAACCAATATTAGCCCAAAGGAATAAATACTCGATTGCAGCATGTGAAGCGATAAACACAAACAGTTCTTCATACCTCGTTTCCTAAATCAATTGAATATCTTGCATTACTTTTTCTCTCTCTCTTCTACTCATGAAAAAATCAAAGTCGAGCTTCTTGATTATTAACAATGTCAACAATCGAAGATTAATAGATAACTGTGTGTAAACATGATTTTCGTTTTATTGATCGAATACATTAGGAAGAATAACCAGTATAGTGGTTATGTTTTTTCCTAGACGATAAAACAAATCGTAATAGATATTTTCAATGATGCTAGTTTTCATCGAGCATTTTTTATGCAACATAAATTATTCACAAAGTTGTTTGATTTCAGTGAAAGCAAATACTTTATCAATATATTAAAGAATCAAATATATAGACGATAACAGAGCAAAAAAAAGAGCGAGAGAGAGAAAGAAAGAAAAGAGCAGAGCCTTTAACTATTTGAAATTGATACGTAGACAACTAAGGACAGAAAAAGAAAAAAAAAGAAATGAATTATTTAACATAAAAACACACTGAAGCACAAACAAAGCAAACTGGAATGTATTGGTTTTTCTGTTCGAATGAACATGCATTAGTGGGTAAAATATATATATTTACGTATATATTATCAAGTAAGGAAGAGGAAAGTAAAAAGAAAGGACGAAAGCCATGTATAATTATCACAGATTAGTATGGTTAATTCTCTTTTTCTTCTGGAATAATATTAGTTGAGAGATCCGAATTTAATGAGGGTGAAGCTTGTTCATCAGCATCGTTGTGCGTTGGTGCATGAGCCGATTGTTTGTTTATTTGCATACGATAGACATACGTATCTTCGGTGGATTCAATTCGACCGGAATTCAAGTCAAATGATCGACCTTTCGTTGCTAATGGCGAAGCAGACGGTGAAGGACTCCACCAGGACATAATATCTGCAAAGTATAATTTTCGAAACAAAAGAAAATGTAATTATTTGAGAGAAGAAATTCTACTTGAAATCACGGGTAATTGTCTTAGAAGACCTTCTTGAGCTAACATTTGCTGATTTTCATGTTGAAGATCGAGTTGAACTTTTTCAATGCCTTGTTTGATTTTTTCAGCCATATCTTCAACATATTTCAATGAGATTTCTGTTTGTTGACCAGCATCAACTATTTTCTGTAATAAAAGATCTAAATCATCTCGTTTTCTTATCATGCCTAAACGTAAATAGAACATCGAATCATGTTCATTCATTCCACCGCCTAATGAAAATGCTGAATCATTGGCTTGTAATTTTCTTGCTAGTTCAGCTTGAATCGTATTGATATCATAGGACAGACTTTCCGTAGGTTGAGTCGTGTCAACATCTTGTGGCATATATCGAATAGCACCGATACCAGCCCAGTGTGGCATTGGAATCGAAATAAGATTCTCATGTTTAGCAATACTTGTTCTTAAACGTGCACGTGCTGACATTGTTGCATGCAGAATATCACTGTAACGTTGAAGATCATCGCAAAAATTCGACATATCTTGTTCGTCGATCGCATCGAGCAAATGCTCGAGCGGAGCAAAACGAAGTGCATGTGCTGGCAAGAGATTTTCTGACGATGAATTCATTTGAAAATGAACACTTTTCAATAGTTCTAAATTCATTTTCGGATATTGTTGAAATAATTTATCGTATAGCCAAAGATTGAGAAGATCCATGTAGTTTTCTCTATCATCAAGATTTTCGATTTCCGGAACAGCAATTGTTTCAAAACGAAAAAGAACGATTGCTTTTGGCAGAAGATCATTGGATGGTCCACCGGAACAAATACGTTTATATGTATATGTATTGGGATTCATATCTTCGTCATTAAGTATTCGAATAAATGGAATTTGTTTCAAACGTTTTAATAATAAATTGACGAGATTAAACGAACATTTGAGATGATAGAGTACATTCGCATTCGAACAACGTTGACTAACCGACCAAATACTAAGAAAATGAGCCGATGGATTGAATAAAAGTATATCATTAAGGAAACTATTCGGTATTGATGATGATAATGATGATCGATTTGTACTTGCTGTCGATGCATTATCAATGGCTGATGGTTCATCTTGTGAACTATTTAAATCGGCAATTGATCGAACATAAAATGTTAAATATGGTAGATTTTGTATGCCCAATAATTTAACTGTATCAATAGTTAAACTATCACAATGCATGTTAACATTTTCTTTGAGATTCGTTACAATCGATAAAGAACCAAGTAGATCACCTGTCGTATGCAACCAAAGATTATATTGTTGGCAAAGTTGCTTCATTTTCATTAAATCATCACAATGCCCTAATAAACTCGTGCCTAAATTCAATCAATTGTATAATCAACGCGAAAACAAACACAATTTCAATTCAACCTGCATTAGCAATGATCATAAATGGATAACGTTGGTCGTCGTTTAGATCTCGTTTGATCAATTCTTCAAGTCGATCAGTATCGATTATGTCTTCATGTTTATCATCGTTTTGTACATGTTCAAATTGAATATTAGCTAATGACGATAGGAGTTCAGCTTTTAGATTAACATCGAAATCAGTTGAAACATAGACAATTGCTTTTTTAGTTGTTAGATTGGTTTCATTGGAAAGTACTTTCAATGCAATACGTATCATACGAAGGAAATGTTCAACATAACTATTTGAATAGAGAATAGTTTCATATTGAAAATGAAAAAGATTTCGACACCAATCGATAATCTCGGTTTGATATTTTGGCAAGACTGACGTTTTAACATTGAATGGAAGTGTATCGAAAAAAGACGAAATCTTATGAGAAAAGAAAAAGAAAACAAAATAATAAAAAACAATTTTCTTCTTTTTTTGTCTTACTATTGTTACATCGCCAACACATTGTAAATATTTATTCCAAACAATTTGAAGACACTCACGTGCTTCGTCATCGTCTTGTAAAAACGATGAACAATACGACATAAAATCATTTTTTATTCGATTATTTAATTCAAGTAATTGACGTGAATGATCGTCGATTTCATCGAGTTCATTTTTATCGGCCATTGTTTTATCTATCGAAGAAATATCTACAACAACAACAACAATAATATACACATATGTTTCGAATATCAAACCTGTATACGTCTATCCTCAATGTCAAGTAGATAGTTAAAATCGCTTTAGTTCTCGATTTGATTTCTTTCTTCTAGTGCTTAGATTCTGTCCTGTTTTTTTTTGCTTCGTGAATGAATATGTAGTTGAAAGAAAAAAATGTGAAGGAATAAAACTGACGCTCGTATGCTGTTTGTCTTTCTTTGAGTTGATTCGAAGAATGGAAGTAAAAAAAGAAAAAAAATTACGCCATCATAACCTATCGTTCGTGTCTGACGTTAATGGCACATCGATGATGTGTAGAGAAAAAAAAACAAAGAAATGAAAATAGAACTAGCTTATGCTAAATAAACGTCGAACAACGAATAGAAATAATTTATAGTTTTCAAATATATATAAATATATGCATGAGAAAATCTGTTGCATTATTCAACAGTGAAAGAACAAAGTTTCGCATTGCACACTTTAAGGTCAGAGATTATCCTGAGTAATCAGTAGTTACAACGACTAATATTAAATAAACTATGTTAAAGTCAATGTGAAGGCTATTTATAATATCTAAAACTA
>Ga0209935_1001901_pt1 | contig 29163 bp, 38 predicted proteins | sample ThiBio_1000_plan_2_FD_183958 | JGI IMG/M metagenome (GOLD analysis project Ga0209935, IMG submission 183958) | Wastewater bioreactor microbial communities from Cape Town, South Africa - Thiocy_cont_1000_plan (SPAdes) | ecosystem: Engineered > Bioreactor > Thiocyanate-remediating >...
CCATCCATCCATCCATCCATCCATCCATCCATCCATCCATCCATCCATCCATCCATCCATCCATCCATCCATCCATCCATCCATCGATCCATCCATCCATCCATCCATCGATCCATCCATCCATCGACTCATCCATCCGCCCATCGATCCAGCGATTGCATGCTTGATGACTACAGTGGCTACCAGTAATGACCACCACAACGAGCACCAACAGCAGGACGATAGCGACAATGATCAAGAGCACGGGAGCTTCTGTATCGTGCGCAACATACCGTCGAGTTACACAGTGTCGTGCCTGCGACGGCACTTTGAGCACATGATCAATGTCGAAGCGTTCGAGGTCTTCCACTTCCTCGCGAGACCCGAACGTGTTGCCGTGAGGGCACAGCAACAACCACCACGACCCAACGCGACGCGAGAACCAACGGCCTGCACGATCGTGAAGCTCTCGAGCCCGCAGACGCTCGACGAATTCATCGGACGCTACCACGCGAGAGCTTGGACGGACGAGGCTGGCGACGAGCTGCCACTCGTGTGCGTGATCGAGCGCATGGACCATCGGCATCACAGCGCGATCGTTGTATCGAGCGCATTGACGACCTCCACGCCACCAGCAATGCCACAGCCAGCCGCGGCCAAGAGCGCGCAGATGCCTGGTGGAGCCCCAGACAAGACCTACCTCACTCGAGCACAGCGTCGCATCGGAGCAGCTCACCGCGGCGGCGTACCGCTCCCATGCTCGGTGCCGAGCACGGCGCAGCTCAAACCCACGCTGCTCGGCACTGCCACCGTGGTGCCACACACGGCAGCAGCGGCGGCGCTCTTTGTGACGGAGAGCAAGTCGGCCGCTGTGGCAGTCGAGTCGCTCCCCGAGTTGTGTCCGCCGAGCAGCTTCCCACGAGGCAATGTCGGCACACCGATGCGTAGTGTGCTCGAGGCTGTGCGGAGGTGTCTCGTACCGCCGTCGGTGCTGCGCAAGATGGGCTTCGAGCTGGGATCCTATCGACCAGCGAGGCGCTATGCTGCCGTACCGTATCCCTACAGCCACACGACGTCGGCGACCACAACAACCTCAACATCGCGACCACCGACGATACCGACTCAAGAAGGCCCTTACGCGGCGGCAGCGGCGAGAGACTTCGACGCTGTTGATCTCTCGGCAGTTCAGAATGTGGACCGAACCAAGAGCAACGAGGAAGCTCGAGAGCTACCGAGCGATGACGACCTCGATGCCGAAGACTGGGAGCGCTACGAGGCATTGCACGATGAGGACGAGCACGACGAGCCGCTGTTCGAGGAGCGCATCGAGCTGCAGTGGGAGAAGGGCGGCTCGGGCCTCGTATTCTGGACCGATGCGTGCTTCTGGCACTCACTCAAGGAACACTCGAAAAGGGACGATCACTTTCTGGACCTTGTCGATGGTGATGACGGCGATGGTCGAAGCAACCGCGACAATCGCAACCAGACGACAGTGACTGCGGGCTCGAAGCGCCGATACCAAGAGTACGATGACAGCGTGGGATCGTTCGAGCGTCACACGCGAGGAGTGGCATCTCGTATCATGATGGCGCAAGGCTGGAGACCAGGGTCAGGACTGGGACCCAACAGCAGTGGCATCGCACGACCGATCGAGCCGAGGACGCAGACCGACCACAGCGGCCTGGGATTCGCTGCAACACGCGAGAGCCACGTCGAGCGCCAGCGCCTCATTCGCCAAGAAGCCAAGAGACAGCGAGTGATTCGTACAGTGTTTGATCGATTTGAACGTGAAGATTGTGAGGATGGTGGTAGTGGTGGTGGTAGTCAGAACCCTACGTTATGATAGAAGAGGCAGATATATCCCAATTGATGATTTTGATTCTCTCGATTGTAGGATGCGATGGTCAGATTCGAGTTGGCGTTACTGTTCTTATTTGCTCACTCTCTCGCACACACGCACACTCTCTCGCTCCAGAATACAAGATGATGGTCGATGAGTTGTTGATTGCAGATGGCCTACACTACATGGCATTCAACAGACCCGCCATGGCCGTCGAGGTGTTCACGTCAGCGATACGACTCGATGAGACACGCGGTAGTCACTTTGTGCATCGTGCCAAGGCGTGGAGCTCCATGTCCGACTTGCAACGAGCACTTGTGGATCTGAACCACGCCGTACTGCGCGATCCGTTCCTCGGGGACGTGTACGCCGAGCGCGGGCACGTGTATCGACTACTCGAGCGCTACCATGAGTGTGTGCGCGATTACTCGATGCACCTCGCGCAACAGCCGCTCGATCGTATGGTGCGCGTCATGCGTGGGCTATCGTACGCTCGGCTCGGGTTGCATCGTGAGGCGATCATGGATTTTACGGTGGCGATCGAGCGCCTGAGTGCAAGTGACGCCCGAGGACTGACTGGGTTGTGTATCATGAGAGCACAGTCGCTCGTGCAAGTCGGCCATCATTGCGAGGCAGTGCACGATCTCGACAGGGTTCTGCGGTTCGAGCCGACCGACATTGACGCTCTCGAACTCCGAGCCAAGGTGCATTGCGAACTCGGGCTCGAGCGTTCGGCCATCACAGACTATACTCAGTGCATCGATATCCTATCGGCTCGATTCGACCCACGATCGCAGCAGCACAGTGACGATGACGACAATGACGACGACGTGAACAAGAGCAGCCACGCGAGTCCGGTCATGCTGGACGATGTCAGTGGTACCTCTCACGCGCTCGTCGAGGTTCTGCTTAATCGAAGTAGCGTGTATTCATTCCTCAATCGACACGAACAAGCGATCGCTGATGCCACGGCGGCTCTCGCACTGAACGCACACTGTGTCGAGGCACTGGTTCAACGAGGCACTTCGCTCTGTGACAGCAACCAAGTGGCGTTGGCGCTCGAGGACTTTGAAGCGGCTCTGCGGCTCGATGACGGATGCACGGCAGCGCGTGTCAACCGCGCCACGTGTCTCAGGCATCTGGGCCAGTTCGAGGCAGCGATCGAGGCGTACACCGAGGCACTCCGCATCGACCCCGAGTGCTCGACCTTTGTGTATGTGAATCGAGGCGCGACGGCGCATCTACTCGGCTGCTGGGCGGCAGCCATGGCCGACTTTGATGCGGCTCTCGCAGCGGATCCAGAGTGCGCGTACGCCTACACCAACCGTGGCATCCTCAAGAAGCGACTCGGCTACTTTGACGAGGCACATGTCGACCTGAAGCAAGCGGCCGACATGCTGTCGCGTGCCATCAAGCAACGACCGCAAGCCACGGCCCTGTACTACGATCGAGGCAGGACGTTGCGAGCACTAGGGCTCTACGCGCAGGCGATCGCACATCAAACGACAGCCATCTGTGCCGACCATTCGTTTGCTCACGCGTACTGCGAGCGCGGTTACTCGCACTACGAAGCTGGCCGATTCGAGGCCGCCAAGGTCGAGTTCGACCGTGCTGTCGAACTTCTCCCAACACGTACGTACGAGTCATCAGCGAGCAGGGTCCAGGAGGATTGCTGATGGATGGTTGGTAACCTGGCCTCAGTGCAACTCGAGATTCAGCTGACGATCGTCGAGATTCGTGTGTGCCAACAACTGCGGCCGCTTCAGGTACGTACTTGTCCACGCAGTGCTCACTCTCACTCATTCACTCACTCACTCTAATTTGCAGTTACAAGGACCTCGGAAACGAAGTCGTGCCAACGACCAGGAGCTGCGTGGTGATCTGGACCAGCTCGTCAAGCGCCGCCGACGTGAGCCGACAGACGGAGAAGGGCTGGAGGACGACGAAGATGTGGAGGAACTGCAGCACCGCGTCGATGAGGGTGCGTTCGATGTCGCAAGTGGCAGTACGATGGTGCTCGAGCACCAGCAAGCAGCGCTTCCGTGCGAGAGCGGCGAACTTGATCAACGACCTGTCTACCACGAGCTCTCAGGCTGGAACCAGTAAAGTAAAGCCAACAACAATCATGGTACACACAACGCGGCAGAGGACAAGGAGGCTGTTCGCGTGTATTGATTGACCGCAAGTTCAGTCGATACGACAACCATTCAACGATGAGGTCGACGAGCTTCTCTTTGAAGAATTCGTGGCTGGTGGAAAGACAACAGTACAAGCATCGAAAGGGTCGTGTCGTGGTGGAGCATCTGCGATTGGCCCCGAACTCATCGAGGCCTCAACCTCCATCTCCATGAATGTGAGACTTTTGGATCGTGCTAGTGGTTCTCTTGTTGGCGTAGTGTCGGTACTGCTCGAGCTGCTTGAAGTGCTGGAACTCGAGCTGGTTGAAGTGGGTGAACTTGAGATGTCACTCCTAGAAAGGGACGCCTCTGAGTTGGAGTTGCTTGAACTCGAGCTGGTTGAGGTGCATGAGCTCGAGATGTCACTTGAACTATCGGCTCTAGAGAGGGGCGCTTCAGAGTTCGAGCTGCTCGAACTACTTGAGCTACTTGAACTGCTTGAGCTGCTTGAGGTTGAGGTACTCGTAGCATTGAATGAATGTGGTAGAGAGCTGATGGTCGTTTGCAAGCCAAAGATGAATCGCAGCTCCTCGCGAGTGAGGGTTTCGCTCACGTCAGTCTGCAAGTTGCCCATCGTGTCTTGGATGGCGAGCTTCTTCCAGTACGAGAGCAAGAGCAAGCGCTCCTCGATCGAGTGTTCAATCATAAACTAGAGAGAGAGAGATTGGCACGCTGGCGATGAGTTTCTATGGGTGAATGATGACTTTTGCACGTTGTGTACACAGTACCTTATGTACAACGGTATTCTTCGTCTGGCCAAGACGATGTACACGCGCAATGGCTTGCAGTTCGATGGCCGGATTCAACGTGGGCTCCATCAAGAATACGTGCGAGGCAGCGATCAAGTTGAGGCCGCTGCCTTGGCGCACCATGTCGAGCAGCAGCACGCGCGTATCGGGCGAGTTGCTGAAACTGTCCACGGCTGAGTCCTTGTTTCCCGTCAGGCGCTTGTACGAGATGCCGTTCGCTTGCAAGGCCGACCCGATCATGCGCAACAGATCGCCCCACTGCGAGAATACGAGCGACTTGGCTGTGCTGTGAGTCTGCGCAATGAACTTGAGATATCTGTGTGCGGGCGCGACGTTAGCGACGAGGCAGACGCTTGCAAGAGTAGCTGCAGCGAGAGTACGCACTTGACAAGACAATCGATCTTGGTGCCATAGGAGCCCACGATCTTGATGCCATCCAAGTGCTCCTTCGAGATACTCGCAATGTCGGTGTGGCTAATCGAGACATGCGTGTCCTGCACGGGCTCGGGAGCGAGTTTCTTGATGGTGATCGGCATCAACTGGTCGGGCGTAATGTACGCACGGCAGTTGGGCTTCATTCCAGGCAACAAGCCGCATCAATACTCTCTCTAGTTCGGAGGTGTGGCAGTAGTGGTGCAGCGAGGCGAGAAGGACGTACACATAGGGCACCACCCTTGCGGCCGTGAACGCTACTGGTCGTGGACTTTTTAATGTACTCGAGAATGCACTGGAGTGAGCGGAAGGCACACATCAAGTTAGTCGGGCACGTCAGATTGGAGAAGACGAGTGTAGTACGTACAGGAGAGCAGAAGGTATGCAGACAAGGCGTCAGCGATGCCTCGACGAGGTCCTCGAAACAGATTGGACACGTCTTGGCTTCTTGCTCATCGGACGAGAGGGTCGAGAGATGCGCCAGCTTGACACGAACGTCGGCCTGCGTGCGAAGGAGCTTCGAGAGCTCGGCGTGCAGGCGCTTGGTCTCGTTCGCCACGGCGGTCTCGACGGCGAGCGGCGTGCGATAGATGCCGGGGTCGTTGAGTGCCTTCTTGGAGAGATTCAGGCCGCCGGAGGTGGAGAAGTCGCGAGACATGGCAAAGTCGTGCAGGTACGATAGGCGGCGGCGGTACTGCTCACGCGCCGTCCAGATCTTGGACAGCTCAGCCTGCTCACGACGGAGTGCCTGGATAGCGCGTAGTTGCCGCTTGCACCATTCGGTAGCTGGCTGGATGAAGCTGTAGAGACTTGGATTCAGCTGCGCTACGATTTGCTCGATCGTGCGTCCGTTGGTTGCCAGCACTTCATGCACGTGGGCCACATTGGTGGAAGGAGAAGGAGTGGCAGTATCGGCAGGTGACACCTCCTGAGCCTCGGCTGACGTCGACTGCGTGGGAGGCGGCTCAGAGACCATGGTTTCACTGGTAGAAGTCGAAGAAGCAGCTGGCTCGGTCGTCGTCTCCGTCGTAGCGACGGCAGCAGGTGGCGCCTCGGTAGCGGCGACTTGCTTGACAACTTGGGTGCGGCGGTGGCGTCGTGTTGGTGTCAGTGGGCGACCATCGTCGTCCTCATCATCTTCATCGAGTTCCATGGCGCCATCGTCATCGTCGTCGTCGTCGAGCGGTCCGGAGACTGGTGGTGGGAGCTCGATCTCGGTACTGACAAGAAAGTCGATAAAGAGCTCTGTGACACAAGGGTGAGCGAGTGGGTACGTATGCGGATGAGCAACAAGGCTGCTGGCGTATTATACCTGCTTCACGAGTTCGCCGGCGTTTCCAACGCTTGAGTTCCTCAGCAAAACGACGTACCACTCGCTCGAACTCGAGCTCGTCCTGCAAGCGAGCAAAGTTGCAAGTTGGTGAGCAGCGGGATGGGACCGAATCACGTTGCTTGAACGAGGAATGAGAGCGTACAGAAAGCAACGAGTCGATCACTCCACCAGCGTGGTCGTGCTCGAGTGAGAATTCGCGTAGTTCAGCTCGCTCGAATGGTAACGCTCGCGTTTCCAAGTCTACCAACTGCGAGAGACGGAGTGAGGGACTGTGGCAGGCGTCGAATAGCGAGCGCGGAATCGAGAGCGATCAATTACGTACAGCAGTCTCACGAGCGGATTGGATTCGGCGAGAGCAGTGCACGATGGTACGCTCGATTGCCGAGAGCTTGATCGGATCGAGTTCGACCTCGCACTTGATGTCGGCCGTGGGTTCGGGTGGCGTGCAGCTCGCCAGCGCCTTGAGGAGATCGTTCTTCATTCCGAGCCAGTAATAGATACGAGCCAGCACCCACGCCACGACCGCCTGTACCAAACGACACCATCCCGATAACAATGAGGAGCGGCTCTCGGTTGAAAACACCATTACCGGTAATGGTGTGGTAATGGCGGCGACGAGTGACGACACGTACATTGTTGGGCGCAAGTAGCAAGGCACGAGTGGCATCACCGAGAGCCAGAACCAGGTGCTCGCGAAACACGGCCATTCGAGACGAGAAGCGCAGGTACTGTGCAAAGTTCCTCTCCTGCTCCTTGGAGCGACCGTTCTCAGCAAGCTCAGGAATCAGCTCGGGGTCGGCACGATTGATGGCCTCGATCACGAGCTGCGCACGATTCAGGAACAACGACAAGAGCGTAGTCGTGTGGTAGACATCCCACGTGCTCATAATGATGGGGAAGGTTTCCTTGATTGATTGTAGATAGTCTGATTGCATTCGAGTGAGTCGAGAAAGATAACCGCACTAACGATGGAGAGAACGAGAGAGAGAGAGAGAGAGAGAGACGGAGGGAGACGTACTGCGTAGAAGAGCATGGGTTGTCGGATGCAAGAGGTGATTCGCGTGCAGCCACTCGAAGGACTCGATGGTATCATAACCGGCCGAGTGGATGCACTCGTTGATGCGACTCAGCGCGTTGGCGAGCTTCTCGTCGGGGGTGCCCTTCTTTGCATCGAGCAGCATCACGGCATCCGATACTCCAGCAGTGGCTCGGTCGAGATGCGGGTGTTGCTCGAGACGCATCAGCACCTGCGGCATACAAGCGTACAAGACCGAGGCGACCTCACGAGCAGCATCGTGCATCACGCACTGCGCGATGCGAGCCTTGGCTTCGAGGAACTTGTCTTGCGCGCTTTCGAGTGCTTCATGTTTCAGCTCTATTCGCGACTCGGTCGTAAGCACATGGGACAACCAACACGGCAATGAAGCAAGTCGAGCGCAACCAACATACCAATGATCAATGCGTGCCAGTTTTCGTCGGGAACAGGAGCATCCTTCGATAGCTTGAGCATTTGATGGAGTGCATGAATGTCGCGATCGACCCAGGCCGAGAAGTTGAGGCGCAGCGCCAGCAGCTTATCGTCGTCCTCCTTGGTGCGCTCGGTGCGAAGCTTAATGTCCGAGATGACGGTGCGCTTGGCAGCGACCTCGGCAGCCGAGATGTCGCGCGCCTTCTGGTACCACGTGAAGGCATCGAGCGGCTGGTGCGAGACGTGAGCGCACGCGGCGAGCTGCAGATAAAGGTCGGACATGCGCAACATGGCCTGTTGCATCTCGTCCGACGCCTGCTTGAGCATAAAGTCGAGCAACTCGTCCATCGAGCGAGCCTTGGTGCCGAGCAGCGTGGTGCCATGTGCGCCGACCTGTGGATGACAGCAGCTTTGACGCAGGAGCAGCATCGAGGCGACGATGCGGCCCTTGATCTTCTCGGAAGCCGAGTCGTCGTGGAGCGACTCGAGCTCGCTCATGCACTGCTGGTAGAGCTTGTCGTAGTAGGTGCGTTCGATCGGCGAGAGGCTCAAGCGAATGACCTCCTCCTGTTGCGGTGGCAAGTTGATCTCGGCCGCCACATCGGCCTTGGCATGGCGCCAGAAGAGAGGTTGCAATAATCGAACCAATTGCTGGCGATCTAATTCGAACGAACGAACGAGTGAGCGAGCAATGTAGCGAGCAACTGTGAGTGAGTGAGGGGAGAGAGATACCTGAGCAAAGTAGACCCCACGAAGGCTTTCGATCGTAAGGAGCGACTTGGAGGAAGCGAACAAGGCCATAGAGGTCTGCTAGACCATGGGCGCCGACTGGAGTGCCGGTGACGCACCATCGATGTTGAGTATGCAGTAGCAGCGCCATCTTGGCCGACTGTGCCGTGGTTCGTTCGATCATCTGAGCCTCGTCCAAGATGATGCGCCACCAATGTGCCGCTACGAGCGGGCTCAATCGCACGAGGTGCACCTTGGGTCGACGCAGCTTGCGCTCGGGAACCTCGTGCGAGTACCACACTGTGTCGCAACGCATTATCGATGAGATGAGTGAGCTATTCTCTCTCTCAGTCTCTCTCTCTCTCTCTGACTCTGGTATTACGAAGCGTGGTCCTACCTTCGCCGGTGAGAATTTCGTAGGTCGTAAGTACCACGTCGTAGTTGGCGAGGTCGTCGACAGTGACGCCCGACCTGATACCGCGATAGACGTGGTAGGTGAGTGCGCCAGGAGCGTGTCGCGTGATCTCTCCGATCCACTGACTCAGAATGGCGTTGGGCGAGATGATGAGCGTGCCCTTGAGCAGCTTCAGTTGTCTGGGCGGCGCCTCGGAGGCGCTCTGTGGCAGCTCGATGGGAGGCGTGTCGGGTGTCAGCACACGAGGGTGCGAGAGCAGCAAGGCGATGACCTCGAGCGTCTTGCCGAGGCCCATTTCGTCGGCCAAGATGCCGCCGCGGCACGATTGTAGTGTCGGTGGCGAGATGGCGAGGCGGCCTGAGGCATGGAGGAAGACGGTGGGGAGATGGCGACGTCGGAAGATGCGCCAGTAGGGCGCGAGGTCGCGGTCGATCGCAGCCTCCTTGGTGATCAAGCTCTGGATCGGGCGCTCGCGCTCGAGCATCCACGCGAGCGCCTTTCGCTGATAGGGACGTAGTGGCGTCAGTACGGCTTCGGGTTGCGTGGCTTGCGGATAGTTGGCGGGCGGCTTGATTTGGCGAAACAGTGCATCGAGGTCACGCACAGCATCGAGCTGCTGCTGCGGCAGGTCGGTCTTGGCGCTGGCGAGAGTCGAGGGTGCTAGCGACGAGGTGAGTTGGTAGTTGTCAAGTGGAATGATACCGTTGGCCAAGGCGGAAGCGATCAGCTCGCGGCAATGGCATGGAAAGTGCGAGCGAGGTTCGTATTCGCTCGAGCATGGAGGGTCACAGTGGTGAGGCAGACGCCAGTAGTCCCGATGAATGCCGAGCTGAACGAGCAGCACCGTACGGGGACGCGCTCCAGTGTCTTGGGCGCGGACTTGCTGCAAGCGACATCGAAAGCGAAGCGTGAAACAGCTGCTCGGCGGATCGAGCATCTCCGAGTCTTGCACCAGCTTGGCGACGTCGCGCTTGGTGACGTCGAATGCAGCCGGGTGCGAGTACACGAGCGACGCCAGGCTCTTCAGCAACGAAAGGTCCGAGTGGGTGGCCGTAGAATTCAATGATAGCCGCACATTCTTGGTGTCCCCGTCGTACAGAAGGAGAAGCTGGTGCGAGTTGGCTGCGAGTACGACGTCGGTGTCGAGCGGTGGCGGCGCATCGTGCACGGCCAGTGCAAACTCGTCTCCCAGGATGCCCGTGAGGTCCAAACTCACGGTTCCTAGCAGCATCACTTGATCAATATCCTCTGGTTCATGTGAGGATGATGGAGATGAAGATGAGGAGGATGAAGATGTGCTCGTGCTGGTGCTGGTGCTGGTGCTGGTGCTGGTGCTGGTGCTGGTGCTGGTGCTGGTGCTGGTGCTGGTGCTGGTGCTGGTGCTGGTGGAGGTTGATGAAGCTGCAGTTGGGAGTACGAGATCGAGTTGGTAACATCGATAGAACGCTGAAGATTTGGGTTGAGTTCGAGCAACAGCAGGCGATGGTGGTATGGTGGCGATGGTCTGATTGCGATAGCGCTTCGCACCGACCACTGCAGGAGGCAATGGGTAACCGCTCTCGTCGACGGTGGCAGCAGGCGTCGTGTCCATGGCATCAGCAACCAGCCTCGTGCTCTTGCTTGAGGTCTTTCGAACGGGCTTGGGCTTGGGCTCCTTCTTGGGCTTGGGCTTGGGTTGTGCCTTGGGCTTGGGCTCTTTCTTGGGCTTGGGCTTGGGCTTGGGCTGCGCCTTGGGCTTGGGTTCCTTCTTGGGAATAGCGAGTCTCCTCACAGGCTTGGGAGCGGGAGGAGGAGGCAGAGGCAGAGCAGCAGGAGCAGCAGGAGGTGCCACTAACGCTGGCTCGCTCATGGCTGCCCAGTATCGATCCACTGTTTTGCGTTGCGATGCGGCCAACATCATGCGACATAAACATCAGCAGGGTGTCTCGTGAGGAGGCTGAATGGATGAGGCGGGCCAGCACGCGATGGCGTATGGCGTACTGGTTTGCTCGGTGTCGCCCGCGGCCTCGGCGTACGAACGACGCAGCAGCTCGAACAGTCTCTCACGCTCTGTTTCGGAGGCCTCGGGTGGAACGGCGATCGCCACCAGCATATCCCACGCTGCCTGATCGATCTCGGGTGCAGCAGCGACGGTGGCACGCTCAGGAACAGTGACCGCAGCAGGCGGCGGCGCAGGCGGCGGCACCAATGTCGGAGTCGAGGTGCTGACCGAGGTCAGGTAGAGGTCCACTGCTCGCACCTGGGTTGTCAGCGGGTACCCTGGGTGCCTCGAGCAGCAGATGCTGCGACGTACTGGCTTGCTCGAGGTCGCCAGCGGCGTCGGTGTAGGCCGCGTGCAGCAGGGCCATCAAGCGGGCGCGCTCGTGGTGCTCGGCCTCTGGTGGAATGGCGATCGCCACCAACTCGCGAAACGATGGCTCGTCGACGACGGCAGCAGGCAACGAAACAAATGAAGGCGCGCCATCACGCGCAGCCATCGCACAAGCAAGTACCGTGGTCGCCTTGTTCTTGGCCTGAGCGAGCGAACGAGAGAGAGAGTGGTCCCTCTCTCGTTCGCGTGGTGGTGCTGGGCGCCGCAAGCAAAGACTGGTGGCCGAGCTGCGAGCGAAAAAGCGCCCAATCTCTTCGTCGAACTGCCACCGAAATTCTTCGCTTTCGCTCTCGTCTTCGCTGCGTTGTCGCTTTCGTTCCTTCCTTCACGCGCCACACGCACCACTCACGCCACAGTATCGCCGCCGCCACGATGATCACGTACAAGAGGAAGCCTTCGTCGCCCAAGTCATCGCCCAAGTCGTCGCCCAAGTCGTCGCCCAAGTCGTCGCCCAAGAAGAAGACCGCCGCCGCGACTGCCGCCAACAATGACGAGTTCGAGTTCTCGATCTCGATACGTACGCATCACTCGCTCTCTCGCTCAGCACTCTCGCTCACCCGACCACAGCGGCAGACGAGGAGCTCCTTCCCGCTTCGAGCCCTCCCTCATCGCCCAAGACAACGGTAGAGTCGCCTGTTGCCGCATCACCGTACGTGCCCGACTCGCTATCGCTGCCAGGCGCTCGCACTCACACACGCGTTCCGCCACAGCCGCCGCTCTACTCGATCGCCTCCAACTCGTGCAGCGCCAGCAGCGCCAGTTGGTGACGATGTAGACGAGGATGCCAGCACCGATGACGAGGCACCAGCTTCAGGCAAGCGCACTGCGGCAGGCAAGCAGAAGCGCGGCAAGAAGGACGCCGACAAGGACAAGGAGGAGCCCAAGCGCCAAGACTCTGGCAAGATCGCTGAGCTTGAGGCGCAACTTGCTCTGCTTCGCGCCGAGAAGGAGGCAGCGAAGGCCAAGGGCGCAGACAAGTCCAAGCCCAAGGAGAAGGAGGCAGCGAAGGACAAGGAGGCAGACAAGCCCAAGGACAAGGAGGACGCCAAGCCCAAGGACAAGGAGGACGCCAAGCCCAAGGAGAAGGAGGCAGCGAAGGACAAGGAGGCAGACAAGCCCAAGGACAAGGACGCTGACAAGTCCAAGGACAAGGAGGACGCCAAGCCCAAGGACAAGGACGCTGACAAGTCCAAGGACAAGGACGCTGACAAGCCCAAGCCCAAGGACGCAGACAAGTCCAAGGCCAAGGGCGATGACAAGCCCAAGGACAAGGAGGCAGCGAAGGCCAAGGAGGACGCCAAGCCCAAGCCCAAGGACGCTGACAAGTCCAAGGCCAAGGGCGATGACAAGCCCAAGGACAAGGAGGCAGCGAAGGCCAAGGAGGACGCCAAGCCGAAGGAAGCAGACAAGGCCAAGGCCAAGGACGCAGACAAGTCCAAGGCCAAGGAGGATGCCAAGCGCAAGCGTGGCGCAGCTGGCGACACATCGCCCAAGGCCAACGGCAAGCCTGCAGCGCCGAGCAAACACGACGACACCGACCATGATGACGCGAACAGCAAGCCAGCTGCCACCTCGACACGAGCCACACGAGGCAAGAGTAGCGCCGCTGCTAGCGACACATCACCCAAGGCCGCCAATGGTAAGGCCAAGGCTGCCAAGCATGACGCTGGCGCTGATCAACATGATGACGCAGACACAACCACCTCTCCTCGCACCCCCAAGACTCGCACCACCAAGAAGGCCGCCGCAACCGAAGCTCCACCTCCAGCTCCAGCAGCATCGATCGACGACGAACCCGCTACGAGCCGCAAGAAGGCGGTGGCCTCCAAGACTCCCAAGGCGCCAGAGGCTGACAAGAAGAAGAGGAAGGAGGCCGATGTCAAGCCTGCCAAAGACCTCTCGGCTCGCAAGACCGCCACGCCCAAGAAGGCTCCCTCTCCACGCAAGAGCAAGCGTAGCAAGTCGACTGACGATGAGCATGACGACGAGGACGACGCCAACATGCAAGTCTCGTCGTCCGATGACGACGCGGCCACCACGACACCCAAGCGCTCCGCCACCAAGCGCAAGGCCGATGCCGACTCCAAGACGCCGAGCCCCAAGAAGCGCCGCCTGTCGCCCAAGGCCAATAAGACCGGCGCTCCGCTCAAGGGCATGATGGCGCTCTCGGCGTTGCTCGAGTCCGAGCGCGAGATCGTCATGTCGGTCGCCAACTCGCTCGGCGAGTACTCGATCACGGCCGAGATGGAGCCCGAGGTCACGCACCTCGTGATCGGCAGCAAGAAGCGCACGCTCAAGCTGCTCGAGGCGCTCGCGCGCGGCATCTGGATCGTGCACGTCGAGTGGATCACCAAGGGCTGCCTCGACGCGCAGCGCTGGGTGCCCGAGGACAAGTACGAGGCGCACGATTGGTTCCCTGGAGCTCAGCGCGCTCGTCTGGCGCGTCGCTCGCCGTCGCATCCGGGCCTACTCGACGGCCACAAGATCTACATCATCGGCAGCACGCAGCCGACACCCGACGACCTCGAGCGCATCATTCTCGACTGCGGCGGCGAGGTCGTGCACGCCTTCCGAGACTGCACGCTGGCCATCTTGTCGCCGGTCGCCTCGCGGCCCAAGCAAACCACGCCACCCAAGCCCATGGTGTCGGTCGAGTGGCTGATTGATGCCTTGCTCAACTACCACGTGCGAGACCCCTACGAGGTCGAATGGCGTGTTGTTTAGCGTGCTCTCTGCTCCGCCTGTGCTTCGTGTTGTGCCATAGACTCCAAACCCAAACCCAAACCTCCAAACCAAGTATAAACCGCGTAGTCATCAGTTTGTTTGATCCTTGCAAGTCAACGATATGTGTGAGGCGGTATATTGTGCGGCATCTGCCAAGCGCACTGCGGCGGTGGCGGCTGCGGCTGCTGGTCGCGGCTACTCAAACGAATCTCGCGTCAAGGCCTCGACTGACACATCGAGTTCCGACGCTGGCTTCTCGATGGCTGCCGATTCTGCTTGATAAAGCAGTGTTGCCGGCGGTGTGGTTGAGAGCGGCGATGGCTGCGATGTTGTTGTGGTCGTCGTTGCCGTGGCGGTCATGGTGGCGGTCACGGTACTCGTGGCCGTGACGGCGACTGGGAGCGTGGGAGCATACAATACGTGTGTCGGTGGCATGGTGGTCATGAGCGTTGCTGGATCGTGCGCCGTACACTCGGTCGAGGCCTCGACTGCTGGTGCCACCGAGGGTGGTACGTCATCCAGCGTGGTTGTACCACTGCTGTTCGCTGGTGCCGTGGTGGAGGAGTCATTCGCGTGGGTGTCGTTGTCGTTGTCAGCAGCGCCGAGCAGATCGGGCGGAACCGCAGCTGCCAGCTCGTCTGGCCCGGTGGCTGTGTCGGCAGTGGAAGTGGAAGCGGTTGTGATGGTGGAAGTGCTTGGTGCGGTATCGCGGAGCTCGGCGGCTGAGATCTCGACCAGTTGCTCAAAGATCATGAACCAAATCTCGGGTGGCAGCATCGGTACCAAACAGCCAGGAAAAAGAGGCTGGTCGTACTCGGCGTCGTCAAGCTCGTCGAGGTGGCTCGTCGTGGTAGTGGTGATGGTTGTGGCGGTGGTGGTTGTTGTAGCAGTAGCAGGGTGAGATGTACAATGAATGCACGCGAGTGCATTCGGTTGAGGAATGAGTGAATCTGTACAATGGTCACTCACTGCGCTCGAGTCGATAGCAGAGAAAGAATACGCCTCGCCGTCGAGAACAATGTCGGCATCGGTTCCACGATCAATGTAGTGAAGCGGAGCCACAGTGGCATTGATGTTGCCCTCGGTCGTGCCGGTCGAGGTCGTGGTGGCATTCGAGTCGGTGTCGTGGGTCAAGCGCAAGAGCTGGCATGGTGGAGGCTTCCGCAGCGCGAGTGTGAGAATGGTTTCGATCGGAGCCCTGATCGAGAGTGGGAACATGTAGTGGTACGAGGTCGACCATGAAACTCGCAGTCCTAGACAAGCAATCGCGCATGAGTATCGAGGACTCATCTTGATGGATGAATGGATGAATGAATGATACCTGTAAAAATGTCGTTGAGAACAGCAGGTAGCTGAGGATGGCCGGCCTTGGCGGCCTTCATGTACCACTTGACGGCCTCCTTGAGATTCTTCGGTACGCCGAGGCCGTACTCGTACGAGAGGCCAATGTTGTTGAGCGCACTCGTGTTGCCTTGCACGGCCGCCAGGCGATACCATTTCATGGCTTCGATGCAGTTCTGTTCTACTCCCTCGCCATTGTTGTACAAGCAACCTGCGCAATTCCATTCCATTTGCTCTCGTACGTGAGCAAAGGCTACTTTGGTTCGTTCGTTCGTTCGATCACTTGCCGTACCGAGGTTGTTCTGGCCGCAATCATCGCCCGCCTCGGCGGCCATCTTGTACCATCGGAATGCCTCGTAAAAGTCTTGCTCGACACCCTCGCCCGTGTCGTAAAAGTGGCCGAGCGTGTTCATGGCGAGCGTGTAGCCCGACTGAGCTGCGACTCGATACCAATGCAGCGCCGTCGGAATGTCTTGTGCCACACCTTTCCCATGAAAGAACATGCAAGCTGCTCACACACACGACAACCGATTGATTGCGTGATTGAGTGAGTGAGTGATTGATTGATGGATGGATGGATGGATGGATGAATGGGTGGATTCGCTACGAGGCAGATATGGATACCACCAACATACCAACGTTGTGTTGCGCCATGGGCAGGCCGCGCAATGCCGCCGAGTAGTAGAGATTGAAGGCCTTCTCAGGCTTGAGCTCGAGGCGTTCGTACAGCAGCTCGAGATTCCGTAGCGCCAACGTGTGATGCTGCATGGCAGCACGCTCGTACCACATCAAGGCTTGCTTGTACTCTTGCTTTCGTTCATAGTACGCGGCCCTACGCTCTCTCGAACAGGATCGAGCATCAAGGTGCACCGTTCCCATTCCCAATGAGCACGTGTGTCGAACAACGAGAGGAGTGCCTGCCACCGTGGTGTGGCCGCATCGGATACGAGGCTCGGTGGCAGCGAGACGTACAGATTGTTCTGAGCGAGAGCGTGGTTGGCCTCGGCGGCGATCTTGTACTCGCGAGCGGCGCGCTCCATGTCGACCGCACACGGCACGATGCCGAACTCGTATCGAGAGCCCAACATAAAGTGAGCGTGCCAGTCGTCGTGGTCGCGAATGTGCTCGAGTATCGCGTGGTACGAGTCGACAAAGTAGCCGTGCGCCTTGGTCTTGTCCTTGGCGACGGCCTTGCCGTCCTCGAAGAAGACGCCAATGTAGTGCGCGGCGAGGAGATAGCCGGCTGCGAGCGCTCGCTCGAACCATCGTAGCGCCGTGGGATACGACGCCTGCACCCCGACGCCGTCTTTGTACATGGTCCCGAGCAGGAACATGGCTCGTTCACTGTTATCGTGCTCCACCGCCTACCACAACACGCACACGAGAGTGAGATCATATATGAGAGAGGGAGAGCGAGGGAGAGCATCGTCGTTGAGTCGGTCGGATTCGATTCGTGGATGGTGAGCTACCTACCTCGAGGAGGATCTCGTGGGCTTCACGATGAAGCATGAGCTTGTAGAGACGTTCGCCTTCCCGTGTACGACTGGGAGCTCGTCGTCGCGCCCAGCGCGAGCGAGAGGGCGATGGCGGTGATTGTATCGGGTCGCGATCAGATGTCGTTGTCGTCGTTGTCGTGGCGGCGGCTTCGCGTCGATGTGGAGGTTGGTGGTCGAGACGTGGAGAGTTGGAGCGTGGAACAGCAGGCTCTCGAGTCGTGAGAGTCGGTGCGGAAGATGCATGGATGATGCGCCGTGATGATGCCATGGCGTCGAGGTATCGCGGTTGGAGACAGAGGGAGGAGGAAGAGGAGTGGACGCGGACGCGAGCTACGTGGTGTGAGCTTGAGGCCTTAGCTCATGGCGCTCTCACTCGAGCGAGTGAACGCAACCAAGCAAGTCGTTATACGAGCGACCAGAGCAAGCGAGAGATAGCGAGAGAGAGATAGAGAGCTTGCTGATGCGAGGGATCGAGGGATATCGCGAGAGAGAGCGAGAGAGGAGGCAGCGCGACGAGGCAACGAAACGAATGCGAAGAACACGAACACGCGACGCGCCGTGCATCTCTCAGTCACTCTCACACTCTCTACTCTGGTGACTTGAACCGATTGGTTGTGTGCGTGTGTGGCGTGGAGATATTGATCTCGATGGTATTTGGTGGTAGAGAGCCGTGCGTGGCTTGAGGGGTTTATTGGCAGGCAAGGAGAGCAGCAAGCATGCACGAGGCAGATAGAGAGAGACGTACCCAAACGCTGCTCGTGAACGCCAAGTAAAATAGCCTCAACCTGCAAGATCTGATAACAACCTATCGAGCAGCAGATAGTGAGTCACATGAATCGCATCATCGAGTAGATAGATAGAAAGATAGATAGATATGAAGAGCTGTATGTAAATGTGTGTGTATCAGATACGGTTTCAAGAGTTTCGCATCAATTGGTTTCAGATGTCCCTATCTTGTTTGATCATCATAACAACGCCACCACCATCACCAATAACACGTCCACTTCCAGCACCCACCAACACCAGCACACGCGCACACACGAGGCACCAAGGAGAGCAGCAAGCATGCACGAGGCAGATAGAGCGAGAGAGAGACGTACCCAAACGCTGCTTATGAACGCCAAGTAAAATAGCCTCAACCTGCAAGATCTGATATCAACCTATCGCAGCAGATAGTGAGTCACATGAATCGCATCATCGAGTAGATAGAAAGATAGAAAGATAGACGGGTAGATAGATATGAAGAGCTGTAGGTATGTGTGTGTGTATCAGATACGGTTTCAAGAGTTTCGCATCAATTGGTTTCAGATGTCCCTATCTTGTTTGATCATCATAACAACACCACCACCAACAATAATACGTCCACTTCCAGCACCCACCAACACACGATGCACCAAGCACCAAGCTAAGCACCACACGCAACGAGAGAGCGCGAGACGTACCAAGCAGCAAGCAGCAAGAAGACAACGAGAGAAGAGAGGAGACGAGAGGAGAGGAGGACAGAAAGACGCTAAGTAAAGCAATTAGGGCCCTCAGCGGCACCTTACGTTCGACATGGCCGTGGGTCGAGATGAGCGAGAGGCTCCTCAGTTGCTTGGTCGCCCTCTCTCGCTCGCTACATCCAGCTCGCGTGCTGTAGCTCCTGCTTGCTACTCGGGCGAGTAGATAGATACCTGCACACACACGCAGACGAACCACTCCAAATGACCATCACTACAACCACTAGCTCGAGCTCGTTGGCGGCCACCACTACCGATGAGGCCTCGGCCGCTGCTGCGGCGGCGGTGCCGACAGCGAGCGTGTGGATCGGCGTGGCGCCGTGCGGCTCGGCCGAGCACGAGGTGGCGCTCGGCGAGTGGGTGGCTCGCGAGTGTCGTCGCATCGCCAACGTGTCGTCCATCTCGCCGCTGCATCGATACGGCTCTGCGCCCGAGGTCGGCGCCTATCTCTGCACGTTCGACACGCCGCCGTCGTCCAAGACGCTCGAGGCGCTCAACGGCTCGGCCAAGACGCTCAACAAGGCGCGCTATCGGCTGTTCGCCTCGTACCTGCCGCCATCGGCCTTCCTGAAACTACACAACGTGCCGGCGACCGTCGACGACAAGGCGCTGCACGAGTACTGCAAGCAGTTCGGCTCCGTGACCGCCGTCACGCGCCTCTCGCCCGACACGATGCTGCTCGGCTTCCTGCACCTCGAGCAAGCTCGCACGGCCGCCCTCGAGCTGCAGCTGTCGTATCTGCCGCTCGCTGGTGCCCATGCCTCTCCCTCCTCATCGTCTGCTTCCTCCACCTCCACCACCTCCACGTCGTCGTTAACGCCCTCCAAACCTCGTCGTGGCGAGCCTGCACCACCGGTCCTCGTGGACTTTGTCGATGCCTCGGGCGCTGTACCTCCACCACCCCCGTTACCTGCGTCGCTCGCTGCCATTCTGGCGACGGCTGCTGCAGCCGCCGCGGCGGCCGCCACTGCCGCAGCCACGGCACCGACGACCGATGCCACACAAACCAACGGCAAGTCGGGTGACTCGGAAGAGACTGGCGATGACGCTGGCGCTGGATCGAAGCGTCCGCGTAGCGGCAAGGACGACGCCGAGACACCCAGCAAGCGTCGTCGCATCTCCACCGCCAAGTCGACCGAGGCCGATGACGATGACGACGGCGACGAGGCTGATGACTCGAAGCGCGGCTCGGCGTCATCGTCCTCGACGCCCTTCATCAAGGAGGAGGACGACGAAAACGACGAGGACGACGACGAGGACGATGACGACGACGACGAGGACGACAGCAGCGACGAGGACGGTGGCAGTCGCAACAAGAAGAACCGACGCATCAACATTGACAACGTGGTCGAGCGCGTCGTGACACGGCTGCAGCTCGAGCAAGCTCGTGCCGATCGTCGTCGCAAGAACGCTCACTCGGGCACGCCCGTGTCGCACGACCCGCTGGATCCGAGCGAGGAGTTTGAGCACCTGAACCACGAGAGCGCGGCGCCCGAGTGCTCCGAGTGTCAGACCTTCCTCTCGAGCTATCGACAGCACGTTCAGGCGTCGCACACGTCGCTCGTCGACACCATCACGCAAGAGTGGATCGAAGTGTGGTTCACGGGCAACTTTCAGCTGGTGCGCGGCATCGGCGCCGCTCAGAACACTGGCGAGGCGATCGCCAACTCGGCTCCCATCATCTACTCGCGCAACAAGTTCCTCAAGGAGGAGGTCAACCCGTTCCTGCGCGCTCTCGGTCTCTCGCCGTGGCACGTTCGCACACCGCTCTACAAGGATTGGTTCCTGCGCAACGTCATGAAGCAGAGCGAGAAGGAACTCCGCAAGGCCGGGCCCTTCTACCTACGACGCAAGACCGTACGCGAGGAGGTCGAACGGCAACTACTCAAGAGTCTTCAAATCAAGCACCGCAACTCGACTACTTCAGACGATTGATCATCAATCAATCAATCAATCAATCGATCGATCGATAGGCGGTTCTGAGTTTTGCTCTTTCGCATTGGTTGGCTTCATGATGGCTCGCGCATATTTGCTCACGTGACTATCGAGCGAGTGCGCTATTTTGTGTCATGACATACCACTAATGCTGAGTATCTATATCATCACTCTATCTCTATCTATCCTTTCTTTCTTTGTGCTCAATCGCTGCTACCCTAGCACTCTCTCTTTCCTCTCCCTCTCTCCCCTGTTGTACTCCACCCATATCCAACAATCATCTCCAATCTATCGAATCGAATGTAATCAAATATCTTGAAGTCATCTACTACAAGACCAAACAAGAACAAGAACAAGAACAAACAGCAACAAACAGCAACAACCTCCCTCCTCTCATCAAGGCTGTGAGAGCGATGGCAGCATGTACGAGTTGACACCGAGATCCAGCGTCACGATTCGAAAGTTGGGGCCTGAGGCTCCCGTAAAGTCCATGGCATCGTTCACAAAGTACGAGAGCTTGTTGCTCACAATGTAGAAGCTGCCTTGCTCGTCGAACCCGAACGTGTCGGCCCAGTTCATGATCGTTGGCGCTATCGGCAAGCGAGCTTGGTTGGTGTCATTCAGCGTGCCCTGTGCCGGATCCCACACGTTGACGGCGCACTCGTGCATGTTGCCATAGTACAACATGCCCTTGCTATCGAACGCCATGCCGTCGCTGATCGATTGCTTCTTGCCATGATAGACTACCCACTCGGAGATCTGCGTCACCGAGAGTCAATCATCATCAAGCAATGCTCGCGTAGCAGCACGTTGTGTGGTACCTGATTGTTGGAGAGCGAGAAGTTGCGCAGCACCGATGTCGGCAGCGAGTAGAGCGAGAGTCCGTTGAGTGGGCAGTAGTACAAGCGAGTCGTGTCAGGATACAAGGCGATACCATCCAACGGCGTCGGACCCAATGGGAACGTTCGAACACCTGTGTGTGCGCGCGCGATCATTCCATCAGTGATCAGGGTCGTTCTTGATGGCATTGGCGCGTTGGCACATTGGCATTGCTCGCAGACGAACCACAAAAGTCGACGGATTCGATGCCCTCGGCTCCGGTGGTCGGGTCGGTGAACTGGCGCGCACGGTTGTTGGTGTAGTCATACACGACGATGCCGCCCTTGCCGTTGGAGTTGCTCATGTACGCGAAGCCATTCTTGAGATCGACTACAATGTCGTTGAGCCACGTGAGAGTGCTGAGATCGTTGCCGATCGGTGGCGTCACGACGTCTGGTGGGAACTATACTCTCTCAATTCCAATGTCGGTGTCAGTCGAATCAGGAGAATCGAGATATCGAATGGATGCCTTGATCCATGCGTACGTCGTAGGTTCGCAGCACTTGCGAGTCGGTGATGTTGACGATGATCAATCGCGGCTGGTGCCATTCGAACTCATCAGGAACGAAGAGGTTGAGGAAGCCGGCATCGATGATCCACATGCGACCCAATGGATCGATCTCCATCGATTGCACGTTCCTGCGCAGGTGTGAGTGTACCATCATCGCCACCATCGTCATCAAATGAGCCAGTGTCTCGCAGTGGGTGTCGCGAGTCGCATCGTACTTGATGGTGTTGGCCTTGGTAATGTCCTGGTCGGTCCAAGTAGGCCACGGTCGCAGCAACGAGTTGCCCCACGCATCCTGCACGACCTGGTTCAAGGTCGCAGGCACGCCGGGCGTCCAGCGCGGCACCGTGACGAACGTGAGGTTCTGGTAGACCTTGATGCCGGCCAGCGCGCAGTTGTCGGGGATGAAGCGTCCGTCGTTGAGCCATGCCGCACGGCTCTCGCCCATGGCCTGGCCGGCGCCACGCGAGGGTGAGCAGACGGCACGACGACCGCGAGAGCGACGAGAGCGAGCTGTGGGTCGCGTACCTGCCAATCGAACTCGAGCGACACCCACCAGTGCGCCACATTCGCGGTGGGCGGCGACTGTCCGAACGCGCCCACACCGACGAGCACGAGAAAGAACAACGAAGCGATCACTCGAGTCATGGTCGCAAGTGGGAGGTGGGAGCCAGCGTGCGGGCGCGAGAGGGCGAATGAAACAATGGCTCGGAGTGGCGCGGTGGTGTGGATCGGATCACTCAATGTCGGGTAATATCGGGCCGATTACTTCCGTCGACGAGGCAAGCGCAATCGTTCCTTGAGTCGATCGTTCGACGAGGCCGTTCGACGAGGCCGTTCGACGAGGCCGTTGTACGTGAGCTCTTGTTCAGGGGTGCCGTTGTGTGCGTGAGCGTGCCACAATTGCTGGCAAAGTCCACGAACTTGGCGAGACTGAGGCAGCGGAGTCGTGCACCAAGTAGAACGTGTCGTTCTCAGTTGCTGCTTCGCCCGCTGCTGCTCGCATCTCGCACACGAGGAGTGATCATGGCCAACCCTCAACTGGAGCGTGACCGGAAGCTCCTGGACGCTGCAACTATCGGTTGGGTGGAAAGCGTACGCTCGCTGCTCGAGGAAGGCGCCTACGTCGACGCCGTCGATTCGAACAACTGCACGGCGTTACATCTTGCGTCGCTCAACGGGCATCAGCAATGCATCGTGCCTCTCCTCGAGGCGCGGGCCAACGTCAACGCGCTTGCCAACGAGAGGCAGACACCGCTTCACTGTGCGGCGCGACTCGGCCAGCAGAAATGTATCGAGCTGTTGGTTGATGGCGGCGCTGACACGACAATCGTAGATGTACGCGTTGGAGCCTCCATCGATCGCCGCACCAGCCACCTAATCTCTCGCTCGATGGATGCCCATCCAGAAATATGGCCGTACTCCTATTGGGATTGCCAACGCGCCCGAGATCGGCCAGTTGATTCGAGATCGAGGTGTGACACACGTACTATCGATCAATAACACCGGTGAGACTCACTCGATCGATGGCACGAGATGCAGCGGCGGCTAGACCCCAATCGCCTTCGACCTCCAGCGCTTCATTGCACGATCAAGCGCCGCAAGATCCGCGACTCCAAGCGCTACAACAACAACTTGACGAAGAGCGAGTGCGACGCCAAGCTCTTGAGCGAGCTCTCGCTTCCGAGGGCCAACGTGTCCACGCGTTGCAACAGCAACTGTGTGACGAACGAGAGCGTCGCCAAGAGCTGGAGCTCGCTCGCGCGCGCGACTGGGACCGGAGCATGGCCGCGAATCGACAACTCGACCAAGAGCGGGAGCAACGACAGGCTCTGGAGCAAGTTCTCGCTTCAGAGTCGCAACGAGTCCAATCGCTGCAACAGCAGCTCGACCAAGAACGCCAAGCTCGCGCTGCAGCCGACGCAGCTCCCCCCAACTCGCCCGCTCGAGGTACGTGCTCGTTTCGTTGTGCGAGAGACCTCCATTGCTGGCTGGATTGACGGTAATCGATTGACTGAGTACGTGGTACGTCTAGGCCAGGGAGTCACCGTCGGCCCAGAGATCGACCCTCGATGGATGATTCCGCTCGATCACTTGACGATCGACGAGAGCTCGCATCTCGGAGCAGGAGCTCTCGGCGAAGTGATGCGAGCCACATGGAACAACTCGATGCCGGTCGCAGCCAAGAGATTGTTCTTCATGTCCAACGATCCGGTCGCTCTTCGTGCCATGGGAGGAGCTCTCGACACCACCACTCGAGCGGACGCTCTTCGAGCGTTTCTCAAGGAGTGCTCGATCAACTCGTCGATCCGACATCCGAACATTGTCATGTTCCTCGGAGTGGGAGTCGATCGATCATTGAACGACGAGCCTCGATACTTGGTGCTCGAGCTCATGGAACGAGGATCTCTCCACGACGAGATCTATCCTGGAGGAGTGAGTCCTCGAGAAGGGCCGCCAATGACACTCGATCGAATCGCATCGATCTCGCTCGATGTGAGTCGAGCACTGGTGTACTTGCATCACTCTCGCACGCCACCGATCCTGCATCTCGATCTCAAGCCAAGGAACGTGTTGATCGATGGATCGGGACGTGCAAAGATTGGCGATCTCGGTGAGGCTCATGTGATTCAATCGAATCAACGATCGGCGACCAAGGGAGGATTCGGCATTGGCACGCCCGTGTACATGGCTCCCGAAATTGGAATCGATGGAGCAGAACGAGGAAGGGCGGCAGACATGTTCAGTCTCGGAGTGATGGCATGCGAGATGTCGTCAGGTCGACCTCCGAATCCAGGGCCGTCGCTGGCGGGAACATCGGCGCGAGACGCTCAAGTGGTGCCAGAGAGGGAGCGGCGAGCAGCCGAACTGAGCGCCATGCAACACTCGGAGATTCGAGAGCTCGTGGATCACTTGATCGTCGACGAGGCAAGGCAACGATGGGATGCGAGGCAAGCGCAATCGTTCCTTGAGTCGATCGTTCGACGAGGCCGTTGTACGTGAGCTCTTGCTCAAGCGTGCCGTTGTGTGTATGAGCGTGCCACAATAGCAGGCTAACTGCGAAACACAGGATGATTGTGAACGGGGATTGCGCAGGATTGAGCAGGATCGATCGGCTGTTGCGATCGACTCGACAAATGCAAGCACGATACAGTAACGCGAGTGTATTGGAATGTTGTTGCGGCGCTCGCGACATGTACATGGCAACTACAAGGAAGGAACAAACAGCAGTAAGAGAAAGTGCGTTGCGTTGAATAGCGTCGAAGGACAGTGCATGAGCAATGTGAACAAGTGTGTGCTTTGGTGGCATCTCGGCTTACAGATGCCATCAGCACTCCAAATACGACGAGGAAGAACGAGGCAGCGAGCCTCTCATCATTATTGTCTGTGTACACATTCGAACGTATGGTGAATAACCATCGCGATGGATGCAGGGAGAAAGAGAGAGAGAGAGAGAACGTACGATGAAGGCACTACAACAGAGGCGACGGCGTACGGCGGAGCGTGTAGTTGATCAACCGGCAGCATGGATGGCTGCGTCGGAGGCGTGGCAGCCACCATTTGGGGATAGAAGAGATTCTGCACCGGTGTCGGATTGCCTTCGAGCCCCAGGTTGCCGTAAGCGTCCTGCCACCAGCGGCTCGGTACGCACGGCACCAGCAAGCCGGTCGTCGACTGAATAGCGACAATGTCAACTGGATGCAACTCACGATTGTTGATGAACACTCCAGTACTCGATTCGGATGCGTCAGAAGGAAGGGCATGCGCAAACTATCAAACCACCAATCCAGCAAGTCAATACACGAGAGAGAGAGAGAGAGTGAGACAGTGGAGTGAGATGGCGAGTCTCGTGAAGACTCAGCATACCGATAGACCAGGTCGCGTGTAGGTCAATGTTGGGCCTCCGATGGCTCCCCAAGCGCCACTGTAGACATCATACCTACACCATACGATTGCGTTCAGTAAACGGAAAGCACGAGCAAGAGAGGGCAGAACATGTATACCAGTAGTTTCCATCAAGGATTGGCGCATTCAGCATCGACTCAAAGTACTCGACCTCTAGAACGTGAGCAATGGTGAGTGAGTGGTCTCTCTCTCTCTCTCTCTCTCATATGGTGTACTTACCTGCTGGCGTCAGCTCTTTGCGGTTAATCAAAACACGCTTCGTGAAGAAGGAGGGAGGAGCATCGGCTGACGGCGACGCGGAGGCCGGCGACGACGACGACGCGGATGCAGTGGCGGCGGCCGAGGCGACGCTGGCAGCGACGCTCGCAGCAGAGCTTGCAGCACTGCCTGGTGGAGTCGGAGGCTCAGCCTCTGCGTCTTCCGATGGGCTCGGCAGCGGGATCGTGTTGCTGCTGCTGATGAGGCCCGAGTCGGGGTCCGACGGAAGCACGGGCGCGGCGCCGCCGCCGTACGCCGAGGCGAGATCAAAGTCCGGAGGCAACGACACGAGCTCGTCGGAGGCGGCCGACGGCTCGACCACGGTGTGCGCGGCGACCTCGCTGGTGCTCGAGCGCTTCGAGAAGCGGAACAGCAGGCCCTTGGCCTTGTGCTTGTCCTTGTGCTTGGCAATGTCGCCCGACGACGTGCGAACGACCGACGGCTCGCCGCTGCCGCTGCTGCTGCTGCTCGAGGCCGCGGCGGCGGCGGCCGAGCCCGAGTGGCGTATGCTGGGGAGTTCAGGCGCCGTGGCGTACTTGGTGGCATCGCCTGACGTGGAGGTGACGGGCAGGTGCGAGCCGGAGCCGCGAGGCGATGCCGATGCCGTGGCGCTCGACGCCGATGATAGTGACGATGATGATAATGATGATGATGCTACCGAGGCATTACTCGAACGAGAGCGCGGTCGATGAGGTGATTGTTGCTGCTGCTGTTGTTCGACAGGCGAGAGCATTCGTGCGCTGCCGCTCGAAGACGTAGTGGCGGCGGCGACCGAGGTCACTGACACCGCCGTGGCGCTGCCCGACAGCCGAGACGAACGCGACGCAGACGACGCCGACGAGGAGGTAGAAGTAGTGATAGTGGTCGGCACCACTCGCTCGTTGAGATCGACGCCCGAGGGCAGGGTCCAGTGCGAGTCGTGGTGCTTGTGGTCGAGCCAGTACTCGCGGCCGGCGGCGTCGGTCTTGCGCTCCCAGCGCAGCACCGAGGCGCTCTGCACCGCCTTGGCGACGGCGGCCGCCGTGCGCGGCGACACGCCCGGCGGAACGGTCACGACCGGCGCGGCGTTGAGCACCACGGTCTCGGAGAGCTTGGCGCCCTTGGGTAGGGACCACGAGGTCTGCTTGGTCTTGTGGTCGAGCCAGAACTGCCGCCCGTCGGGCGCCGTCTTCTTCTGGTACCTCGGAATCGTGCTGGCCATTTGGTGTAGAGTCGACGGCGGAAGCGAGCCCTCTCTCCCTCTCTCGCGATCGATCAATCAGTCTCTATTTGGTCTCACGAGCTTGAACGAAGGTTGTGGTGGTGGTGGTGGTGGTGGTGGTGGTGGTGGTGTGAGCGAGCGCAGGCGATGAAGCAATAGAAGCAACCAAGACGCGATCGATCGACGGAGCTCGATCTCATTCTCATTCGCTCGCTCTCGCGCATCGACCTCTCGCGTATCGTATCGTAGCTCTCTTGGAAGAGGTATCGTTGGGTTGTGCCTCATCACCATCATCACCATCATCACCATCATCCTCGTAATCTAATGCTCGTGACATACCTCTCATTACCTCTTGGGACACTGTGTCGTGATTGCGTGGCTTGATAGCTCTCTCTCTCTCTCTCTCTCTCTCTCTCTCTCTCCGAGTAACTACGTCGACGTATACTCGAGTGAACATCAAGGATATATCGCGCATCTCTGCCACCACTACACACTTAACAACATGGTGCGTCTGTTGATGATGCAAGTGCGATGCCCGAACACCTGCTTACGTCGTTCGCGGTATGGGTTGGTGGAATACCACGCACACAAACACAGCTGCCGCGCCAGGATGAGACCGACGTCGCCGTCACGTGGGAGGACCAGAAGATGATCAACGAGTTCTCGTGGCTCAACACGCGCATGCACGAGCTCAAGGACGAGCGCGAGGAGCTGCAGGAGGAGGTCAACAAGCTCGACGACGCCAGCACCGAGCTCATGCTCGGCTCGTTCGACACGCCGGCACGGTACGAGCGCAGCCCTTACTCACCCGACTCGTCGCGCACTGATGTGCGAGTAACCGCGCCGTGCGTGGGTGCGATGTAGATTCCTCATTGGCGAGGTGTACGTCGAGATGGACGCCGCGAGTGCCGACGAGCGCCTCAGCAGGGAGAAGCAGCAGATCGAGAAGCGCTTCGCCGAGATCGACGCCGAGCTCGACTCGATCAACAAGCAGATGACGCGGCTCAAGGTTTCGTTGTACAGCAAGTTCAAGAATAGCATTAATCTCGACGAGTGAGGCGCGCGAGATGATGGCCGGCACACGGCACTCCACAAACCATCCCGCTACCGAGGTGGCACTGCCTTCATTGCTCGTGGGTGTCTCACACGCTGCGAGTCTTGCGATGCACCATCATCGCATCATTACGAGCAATTGCTGATATCACAGAGAGAGGATGAGCAGCGATCCGTGATAGCAGGGTATAACCAGCGGCGTGGTGGGCTGCTTGATCGATCGGGCATGTGTCGCTCGCTCGCTAGAGCACTGTTGTATCAAAGATTCGGAACTTGCGCTGCTTCTTTGCTCGTGTCGTGAGGTAGGATGCGATGCAGCAGTCGATCCAGTGCGTTGGATCTTCGAGAGCCTGCATCTTGCGTGCGACGGCAGTGAGAGAACAGTTGTTCGTATGCAGATTGGCTGGCGGAATGGCATAGAAGAAGCGTTCCTGTCGAGCACGAGAGCGCCCATATCGTTCGGTCTAGTGTCAGTCTCGTGTTGCAAACATGTAGGTGCGCGCGTACGAGTGCGTGGAGGTCGTGGTCGCTCATACAGCATCCTCACCAAACACGATGGCATCCAGCGCGCCTGTGGCATCGACCAGCTTCAGGCGAAACATGTAAGTGTACTTTGGCTCGGCGATAGGTCGCTGGCAATGCTGGCATTCATTCTCATTGTTGCTTGTTATCGATACTCTATTACACAACCACATATCCACAAATCAATCAATGAATGAATGAATGGATGAATGGATGGATGGATGGATGAATGGATGGATGGATGGATGAATGGATGGATGGATGGATGGATGGATGGATGGATGGATGGATGGATGGATGGATGGATGGATGGATGGATGGATGGATGGATGGATGGATGGATGGATG
>Ga0209935_1001910_pt1 | contig 29062 bp, 47 predicted proteins | sample ThiBio_1000_plan_2_FD_183958 | JGI IMG/M metagenome (GOLD analysis project Ga0209935, IMG submission 183958) | Wastewater bioreactor microbial communities from Cape Town, South Africa - Thiocy_cont_1000_plan (SPAdes) | ecosystem: Engineered > Bioreactor > Thiocyanate-remediating >...
ACATGAGATCTTTGCGCGCGGTGGACGAACGACATCGAACGGTAATTTCGTCAAGCAATGGGGGCTTGAGAGCGATAGTGAGCTCAACTTCTATTTCTCTTGGGACATAGGGGGCGAGCTCATAGTGGCAGTCTCATTTACTGTGGGACCCAGCGATTAGCAAAGAGAGGAGAGGAGGGATTGAGCGCCGTGTTACAACCGCGCGCCCGTGAACCGCGTGGCGCACCCAACGGATATTCTAGCGCAAGCGGCAGGCGGCTCATCCCCTATCTCTCCCTCTCTCTCTCTGTGTGTGTGGTGTACACCTGGGTGCGATCGCGTGACGGATAGTAGTTCCCCCGGATGTCACGGGAGAGACTGACAGTCGAACGCCAGCCGGCGAGCAGTCAGGCGAAGCACGCGAGCGAGCGAGAGCGAGAGAGAGACCGGAGTCTCCTGTTTCACTCCGTTGCTTCTCTCAGAGCAGGGCGGCCGGCTCTCAGCGGTCGTCGTAGTGCTCGGCAAAGCAAGCTCTCTCCGCTCTTGTCTTCTCTTCCCTCCCTCTTGCGTACACCCACCTCCCCATCACCATCGCGGTTCTTGGTTCGCTCTCTCCTTCTCCTTCTCGCGGCTCTCTGTATAGCAGGCACATCCTCTACTCCGCTCTTCGATCCCTACACACCACACTCGAATGCGTGTCGGCGGCACTCTTCCCACCACCTAGAAGAGCAAACTCGCGCTGCCGCCCTATGTCGCTGCCTCAAACACCCGACGCGCCTGTCGCTGCTTCTGGCGCTGTTGCCGCCGCCACCGCAGCCGCACACGAAACTACAGCCGCTGCCAACAGGCCCATCGCAACCATCTCGTCGGACTACACCTCACCTACCAACCGCGGCGCACTGCCATCTCCCATACCGTCTCCGCCACCGTCGTCATCCTCCGCGTCGGTGGTCGGCGTTGGCGCGCCACCGCCCGACTCGGCCTCCGACTCGGCCTCCGACTCGATGCAGGTTGCCACATCGCCCATATCGCCCTCGCCACTGCTTCCACCTCCACCTGCGGGTCCGCCGCGCATGCTCTTCCGTTCGCCATCCGAGTCGTCGGCCATCCCGTCGATCGAAGCAATGCGCCGCGAGGGCATCGTCGAGCCGCGCTTCTCGTCGGCACCCACCATTCCCGAGCGCCCTCGCGGAGTCCGCGGAGGAAGTGAAGGCGGCCACCCAGGCTCGCCCTTCTATCTGCACTCGCCTGCTGACGAGCACCAGCAACAGCAGCAACACCAACAGCACCTTCCGCTCCAGTACCATGTCGCTGCACCTCTCGCACACCAGCGACATCTCCTTCACTACCCGTCGTCGTCGTCGTCGTCGCAGCAGCCGCAGCAGCCGCCACAACCACTCGGCTCATTCCACCCATCACACACCTATCGCACGACAGGATCGCTACTCTTGCCACCGCTCTCGATGCCAGCTTCGGCGTCGGCTTTGTCGCCGTCGCCCTCGTCGCCTGGCGTCGCCGGCGCTGCGTCCGACTCGGCAGCGGCCATGTCGCCATCGGGCACTGCCACGGCGTCGACCTCGCCCACTATTCCATCCTCGATGATGGTCGACTCCTTGAAGGGCGAGCCGGCCAAGTACATTCCGCCGTCGCAGGCCGAGATCGCTGCGGCGGCCGGCGAGCCTCCGGCCTCGAAGCGCGTCGCCGTCGCATGCAAACCTTGCAAGCGCGCAAAGATCGCTTGCGACTCACAGCGACCGTGCTCGCAGTGCATACGCAAGCATTGTGAGTCCGAGTGCGTCGATGCACCGCAGATGAAGCGAGGTCGTCGACCGCTACAGCGCACACCGATCGACGCGAGTGCCGCCGCCCCTCCCTCAGCATCCAAGGCATCCACTCCTGCCACACACGGCGCCGAGGGCACTGACTCGTCGGCCGGTTCAGCCATCGTTACGAGCGCTCCACCCAAAAAGCCGCGTTCTCGCAAACGACACAAAGGAGAGGACGACCCAGAGCTTCTCTCTGAGAGCTCCGAGTCGAAGACCAAGACCACTGCCGCCACTGCCACCACCACCGCTCCTTCCTCATCATCATCATCTATGGCAGTCGACGACACCACTACCTCTGCCGCCACCACCTCTCCCGATCTCTCATGCTCGTTCGGTACCGCACCGACCTCCGATCCCAATAGCCAGCGAGTCAAGCGCAAGGGCAAGCAAGTGCCCATCAGCCCGTCGTCTTCGCCGTCTCCTCCTCCGGCCAAGGCCACCAAGACCTCCGCCACCTCGGCTTCGTCGTCGCTCTCATCGTCCACCTCTGCCGCCTCGCCCTTCCCATCCAAAACCTCCAACAAGTCACCCAGGTCTGCCAAATCCAAGCCTCGACCACCAGCCGATGACGGCAGCTCGCTAGGCTCGTCTCCTCCCGGGCCATCGGCAGACCTCGCGTCCTCTCCTCCTCCTCACGCTCCCGTTCCTCCACAAGTACCCATCATGCCAGAGCGCACGCTGTCGCTGCCATCATCCATCTCGCCTCCATCCAAGCGTCGTGCCGTTGGGGACGATGCGCAACCCGCGTTCGCACCGACGCTCACCGACTATCGATTTCAACAATCGCAGTCCTCGTCTTCCCCGCTGCCAACACAACAATATCAACACCAACAATCGAGCTTCTTGCAAAGCAGCTTCGAGGCTCATCCTCCCACTGATCCCCACCACCTATCGTTCACCTCGTCCGCCACTCTTCCAAGTGCTTCGTTCCTGCCCGCCCCAACGCAGCCTCATCATGCCTCGACAGCCGCTGCTCCGACCACTGGAACACTAGCCGCCTCAGCAGCTGCCTCTCATTCTCACTCGGCATCCTCTTCGTCGTCTCCGTCGCCAGCATCGTCCTACTCAAGCTCCTCGGTTGCTCAATCCCAAGCTCAACAGCCCCACCACAATCTTCATCACTTCCACGCATCTCCAGTCTTGTCGCCATCGCCTCATCAACATCTATTCTCCTCGGCACCACAACCAGCAGTTCCTTCTCATTTCGTACAACAACAACAACAACATCAACAGCAACAACAACAACAATACGCGTCATCACCGGGAGCTGCGACATACGTTACTCCGGTCAAGAGTGAATTCCCGATCATGCATTCACATCTGTCTCAATACCCTTCGACCACACACACCGACCCAAGCCTCACTTACACGCGATATCAAATTCCCAATTCAAGTGGCAGCACTTCACTCTATGTCATCGACCCGAGCCAGCAACAACAACAACAACAACACGCTTATCTAACCATGCCAGGATCATCAGCCGCTCCCTCGTCATCGTCCTATTATTCATCGGATGCTTCGAGTGGCTATGTGTACGAGACAACACCATCCACCGAGGCGCCTGATTCACCTCCGCAACAACAACACCAGCAACAACAGCAGCAGCAACTTGCGCGACGGTCGTATATCAGTCAAAGTGATCGCTCATCGTATTATCCACCGGGTTACACGAGCTCGATGCTGGTCTCGATCGAGCCATTGTCGCAACAACAGCAACAGCAACAACAACAACAATTGCAATACCTGGGACGCGAGCTGTCCTCCTACGGCCCCTCGTACCACGACCACTGTCGCACAAACGAGTTTGCTCATGATATTTATTGCGTTTGGGATATCTTCAAAGGCGGCGATATGCGCCTTGTCAGTTGTTCGCAGTCGTATCAGTTGTTGTATCGCTCGGTATGTGTACCCCACGCTTGCTCCTGCTCGCCATCGCGATACCTCTGCTTACTCTCGTTGCTCTTTGTTCCTTGGTCTGTTTCGGCCGATGCACTCGCTCTCATAGCATGGTACCGCTCACGTGGCGGCCCAGTGGACACCCGCTGCTACTATTCCGGCAGAGTGGTATGGGTCTCACGTTAATACCTTGCTGCTACTACTCTCGGGAACGGTCAAATCTGGCCGTATCAAGACTGTACGTATTAGATTGTTTGTTTTGGTGGTCGGTGAGCCATCACCACTCACGGCGATTGCGTTCCATCACCGCCTACATACAGTTCCAAATCTACCAAGGCCGTCCGATTATGCTCGATGCCTACTTTAACGTTGTCGAGAAGGAGGACGGCAGCGGTGTGCGTGCCATGTTCCAAGCGCGCGGTGCCAAGGCCTATCAAGAGCCCTACGTGCCGTACAGCCTCGAGTGGAACCAAGCCAAGCTGCCGCCTGCCGGAGTAGTGTCAGTGCTCGGCAACGATCTGCAGCTGGTGCCCGTCGGCTACCCAGTCGGTGAACCCGATGCCGCGTCGGTACCTACCGGCTGGAGAATCACCTCGAGTCCTTCGCCCAGCTCGTCACCTGGCTTGCCACCTCGATCCGAACCTGTGTCAATGTATTCGACGCCGCAGTACGCCGAAAGCTCGGCTTCTGTGTCGTGGTATCAGCAACAGCAGCAGCAGCAGCAACAGCAGCAGCAACAGGCATCGGCGCGGCTGTACGACATGCGAGACGATGATTTCGTTCCGCAGTCGAGTAGCTACTCGGCATCTTACTCGACACAGCCACAACCACAGCAACAACAATCCGGCAGCTACTACATTGCACAACACTCGTCGTCTGCTCCTTCGCCGTCGCTCTCTCCATCGCCGTACTCCGTACCCGCCACTTTGCAGTATACGATGCCCACGTCGGGATACAGTATAGCAACTCCGCTCTCTTCGAACATCAAGCAAGAGTACGGCCAAGCCGAGTACCAGTATCAACAGCAGCCGCAATACCAGCATCTGTCTCAGCAACAACAATACGAGCAACAGCAACAGCAGCAACAGCAGCAACAGCAACAGCAGCAACAACAGTACGCCGAACAATCTTCGCAACACATGGCGGCAGCGGCAGCAGCATCGGCATCGCTTTACAGCAGCGATTCCAATGGCACCATGGCCGCACAATCACCGTCGCCAGTCTTTATGGCTACCTCGCGATCGGCCGATCCTGCATTCGTTGCTCATCAACAGCAACTGCTCCAGATGTACCAGCTACAACAACAACAGCAGCAGCAGCAGCAACAACAGCAGCAGCAACAACAACAACAGCTCCAAGACCAGCCAGAGTATCCTCTCGAGTATGGCCAAGCGTACGAGCAGCAACAGCCCTATCTACCCACACTGCAGCAACAGCAGCAATACCAACAACAGCAACAGCAACAGTACCAGCAACAGCAGTACCACCAATACCAACAACATCCACAACAACAACAACAGGAGCCAGGCGACTCCAGCATGTACATTTTGGAGCACATGTGAGACCGATCTCTCGCTCTCGTTTTGATGTGGTTGCTTGCGCTGTCGCTCTCTCGTAAATCGTCTGATATCAGTTTTGTATCATTGTACCATCGCGAATGCTTTCTATCTATCTAAATATTCTATCCAAGAAGGAGGATGATAAAATATGCGCAAGTTGATAAACGAATGCCGTGTGCCAAGGAGAGAACGCCTGCGCGGATGGTCGTCGTCAAAACTGTTGTTGTTCTCTTCATTGAGCCCTTCATGCCGCAGCTGTGGTAGTGCGAGGAAATAAAGGGGGAGGGAGGGAGTATAGAACGAGCCGCTGACAAGATCGATAAACAATAACCATACGCAAACGCACGGGCGATTGGGAGCGATTACGTGAGAGTCGACTCGTTGCGCAGGTACTCGCCGATATCGGCTTGGTGGAACACGACCACGGCAGTGGGATCGAGCGAACGGCACTCGTCGGTCGATCGTGCCGTGACGCCGAAGCCTTGGTGCATCATTGGGTCAGCGTCGATCGTTTGAATGCAAGTACGTGCTACGCGAGGCAGAGAGCGAGAGAGGCAAGGTCAATCGTACCGAGAGGGATATCGTGGGAGTTGTAGACCACGACGCCTTGGTACTGCGGCGTTGCTTCAGTGATGCGCGCGAGACCGCTCTTGAGCACGTTGTTGCCGTAGAGGAACGACATCTCCTGCGATGGCTTGATCCATACTTTGTACTATCGAAGGCCACAAATCAGACGCGTCAGTCTAGACAGGTGGTCGTTTGTGGTCTCGTGTGTGTGCGTGCGTGCGTGTGCGCGGCACGTACGGTAGCATACTGAGCGAGGTAGTCGAGGCACGTCATGTGCAACGTGAACTTCTTGGTCTTGGTGAACTTACCGAAGCACACGCCCAACGAGAGCAACTCCTTCTTGCCCACGTTGGTGGCGAGCTTCATGATTCGTTCGCTGACATAGAACACTCGTTCTTTGTGAAGACGGAAGCAGTGTGGATCATCGGGTCGTTCGAGTAGCAACTTGATATTGCGTCCGATGCTGTTGTTGAGATCGATAGTCAATCGCTTGTTGGTGAGCGCAAAAACGAGTATTCGAGAAGGGGAGTTTGAGATATGGATGACATACTATTTCGCAAGCTTCTTGAAGAAGGTCTTGGTCTCGTCCTCGGTCAAGGGCCGCATGATAGAGTTAGAGTTCGAGATCGAGATCGTGAGCGATGATGCGGCGAGAGGAGGGAGAACAAACAATAGAGAAAACAGGCGGCTGCCTTCCTGAGAGAAAAATCCTACTCTAGTAGGGAAATCATGTTGAGGTTTCGTTTATTTGTTTCGTTGCTTCGCTGCTTCGCCATCTCTCGATCGATCGATCGATCAATCGATATCAAGGACTACAAGTAGTTGCCAGGTATCTCATCGGATATACTCTACCGAATCACTCGGTATCTCCTATTTCTAACGTTCTTTCTTCTCAGGTATCGAGATGGAAGAAGAGGATGCGGCTCATCAAGAGCCTGATATGATGATCGACGAGTCAGCGGCGGACGAGGTCGACATCGATGATGGCTCCTCTACATCCACCACGACCACAACCACTGCCACCATGTCACAATCTACCGCCGAGCTACCAACCGCCACGACGGCCGTCTTCCCAGCTGCGGGTTCGTCGTCGACCGCTGCTGCGACACCAACACCCTCCAACCAAGACGCAGCTGCGTCGAGCGCATCGACATCGGCATCGACATCCTCTACCTCTGCCGCAGCTGTACCACCGCCACCGACTGTGACGATACCGAAACACATGACGCCCAATGATCTACTTGCTATCGTGCTCAAGCTCGACGAGTCGGGACCGGCGCTCATCAATACCTTCAACAACAACAACAGCGGCGATGCTTCCTCGACCTCTGCTGCAGCCTCATCCTCCTCTTCGAGTTCGAGTTCGACACTCGCTACTGGCGCAAGTTTGACGTCCGGTGGTGCACAACAAACCGACGGCGAGTCGGATCGAGATGCGATGCGAAAGAAGGAGATCGAAGAGCGATGGCGCTGGATGTGGCAGGAGCGATGCAACGAGGTGCTGGTGCCGATCTCGCTCAACCTCGACGTCGATGGCATGCGAATCCAAGACTCATTCTGCTGGAACCTACGTGGTACGCCTCGCGTCGGTGCTCGCCTCCTCGTGAATCGAGTACTTAGACTTGTGCCATGCGCTCTTGCTGCTGGCTCCGTGCCCGTGTGCAGAGGAAGAAATGACCCCCGAGCAGTTTGCTCGTGGGCTGGTGGAGGACCTCGACCTGCCGGAGACCGCAGTGGCGGCCGTGACACAGAGCATCATGATGCAGCTCAAGGCGCACGAGGAGGCCTTGATCCCCGCCACCGATACGGCTCCCAACTGGCAGTACGATGACACGACGCCGAGTGTCGGCGAAGCCATCACGCTCAACGAGTTGATTCGCATCTGCGATGAGGAGGAGAAGCGCAAGGTCACGATCCCGCTGCCACTGCCCGAGCACGCTACCAAGCAGAGCACCGAGCCCGTGGAACCCGTGAACTTGTTGCATCCCGATGCCCCGCCGCTGCCAGTACTCGAAGGCGGCATGTGGGGAGACCCGCCGCTTCCTACCGAGCAGCCGAACGCTGAGCTGCGCGTTGCACTCCAGCTGCACTTGACGCTGAACCACGTCACGCTGCGAGACCAGTTCGAGTGGGATCTCGCCTGCGAGTCGGGTACTGGCGGCGTGTATCCTTGCGGCGCTGGGCACTTCTCGGAGGTCTACAACAGCCCCGAGTGGTTCGCAGGCTCGTTGGTCGCCGATTTGGGTCTGTCTCGCGAGTTTCAAGTCGCCATCGCGCACTCGATTCGCGAGCAGCTGGTGCTCTTCCATGCGTTTGCCAATCGTAAAAGTACGTCTTACGCACGCGCTTGCACGCCCGAATTACACGAGTGCTTACAGCTGGCGGCAGAAACAACGCCGAGCCCTTTCAAGCTCAGGATACCGCTCAAGGGCGCGTATCGTGCGAGGAAGGAGCGAAGCTGCTGGTCGCCGTTGGTGTACCTCGGTGTACGCGGCGTATCTGGCGGGGCCGAGAACGAGACGCGCTACTCGCTACGTCGTCAAGCTACCAACCGCCGGCGTCGACGAATCGAAGACCATGACGGTGACGCCACGCCCGCAGCCTCGATGGCTGGTGCCAACACGCAAACGTAAGCGTAGCGCCGGTTAATTGGCGTCTGCGCAAAAATGAGAGCATATTTGTGTATTGTATTTCGACCACTATCTATCTTGCTGGAACAATTTTCACGTGGCCTCTTGCTCATCGTCAGCAAGGGCTGGCCATACGCATTCCATGGACCATGCCAATCGGTCGTTTATTGAGGAATCTTGGAGACGAGGCAAGGCGGCCAATGGTCATGGGCGTCGAGCGCTGGATCAGTGCTCTCGGCGGTAGTTAGATGGTGAATGTAGAAGAAGCCTGTGGCGAGCGCTCGGATGGCTTTGTACAAGCAATTCGGTTACAGTGTGGTGGTATCAGGAGAACGAGGAGAGAGAGAGAGAGAGATGGACGATTGAGCGAGCTGTACGAGCCACATTGGCGTATGGAGGAAGGAAGAAGGCTATGGAAGTAATGGTTGGAGATATGTTGACGATGATGATGGCTGCTGTGGTTCCTAGCGGCGAGTACATGTCTCGAGACCGATCGACAGGCCCGAAGGTTGGTAGGTTGAAGTGCCACCATGCTGCGGGAGCAAGTTGGCTTCATCAAAGTACTCTTTCAGTACCGGCAAGTCCACGAATTGAATCTATTCACACGCACGCACGCACGCACGCACGCACGCACGCACGCACGAACGTAACAGCTCTTAGAAACCACGAGGAGGGCACGAGAATGGTGGCGCATGGTTACACACCTTGGCTGCTGTCTTGGGGTCGAGCAGCGGCTTGATCATGCGCCACAAGGCCGACAACATCATCGGATAATTGACCAAGAACACGTATCCCAATCTAACATCGATCACTCGAATTAGTGACTGGTACCAACACACCTTCTGCGTGCGTGAAGCATACCGCTCGGGGAAGTAGTTCTGCAGAATATGGATGGCCTCCTTGGACACTGGCCAGTCGCCGTTCTTCTTGGAGCTGAAGCCGGTGTAGTCGAAGATGATGGCGAACTTTTCGATCGGTGGCCGCATTCTGTCACGCGAAAGCGAAGGTGAGCAACAGGACGGGTGGCGGGCGTAAGTCGTGGCAGCGCTGTAGGTATACGTACACTTGCACCGCGGTCTGCGCGATGAAGACGATAAAGCGCACCATGACATCCACGTCACGGTTGACTGCATCATGGCGTTGTGCATGGATGATGATCGCCGGGTGACCTGTGGGCGAGCAATACATGTGCGTAAGTGCTGGAGTGCTGGCAGCAGTGAGGTGATCACTCGTATGCGAGCGACGCGGACGTACCTTTCTTGTCGAAGCCATGCAGATGTACCATGTGGGTCAGGACGGCATCCTTGACATCGTCCATCACAATGAGGTGCGGCTTGAAGGTGTTGCGCCATTTCTACCAACCACAGATGATGGAGTCGTTAGCGACTCGGCTGACCAACGGCGCTCGAGGACAACGTACGAGGAAGTCACGCAGCATGAGCGCCGCTCGTTCAATGTCCATATTGCGTGCACGCAAGAAGCGAAGCAACGTGCATTCGTCGAGCACTTCACTGTCGTACTCGTCGGTCTCCTGGAGCTCGTAAATGATGTTCTCGAGTGCCTCCTAGAATACACTCGACTCTCGTGAGCTTGATGGCTGAGACCTCGTATTCCAGTGCCTTCTCTTCCCTTCCACTCGATGCGCACCTTCTCCTCTTGGGTACGCTGCCATTGATAGGCAGGTTCGACTTCGACCAACGAGCCTTCGCTCGAGGTTGTAGGCGATGGAGGCGTCGAGCTCGACGCCGCGGCAGCAGCCGATGTCGATGGAGCAGGAGTGGCTCCTCCAGCAGCAGCAGACGAGCTCGAGGTGGCCGTGTATCCCAGCAGGGCGGGAGTCGACTGCGACATGATCGAGTTACTCGTTGGGCCCTGGCTCGAGGACAAGCTCGGCGTCGGCGTGGCATCGGGCATGTCGCTGAAGCTCTCGAAGCGAACACGCTCGGCGCCTTCGGACGGTTGCTTGCGCGCAGTCGATGCAATGTCACGAGGCGCAGTGGCGACCTCGAGCATCTGGCACTGCATGACACAATCAGGCAGCACCGAGCGGATTAGTTTCGCGACCATCGTCATCGTATGGCGCCAGAGGCATCGGCAGTAACGCACGGCGTGAGAGATGGCCGTCATCCATTGGCGGGTCATGTCGAGGTTGGGGGCTCGCAGCTTACCGGTGTAGCTGCCTTCGCTCATCAGTTGCATTCCCTGTCACGTGCAGCAATCGGTTAACTCGATCGTTCTGACGAGCATCGAATGAACGACACGAGGCAGCCTCTCGATCACACTCGCTACTCTCGCCGGCACCCTCTCTCTCTTTGTTGAGGTTGTTGCAACAACGTACATAGCCAAATGGTCCAATCGACCAGGTGTTGGGCGTCTGCTTGAAGATCGGTTGCTATGGTTGACACGAGGCACCGAGTCAGCAATCCGATTGCGAGCGTTCGAATGCCGAACATCATCATCATGGTCGTCGTCGTCGTCGTCCTCCTCCTCCTCGTCGATCATCATGAGCGTCGACGTGGGAGCGAGCAGCGAGTGGTACCTTCTTTGGATGGTAGACCTCGAACTCAGTCTTCTCGATGCGCGGTCGAATGCAGCAGCCACGAACGTTGATGTGACCGAGGCACTCCTCCATCTACACGTGGCCATTCACGGGTGAGAAGAGTGGGCGAGCGAGGTGAGTGGGATCCATCGATCGATGGTTGGCGGTTAACGACGTCGGATGCGCGACGACGTACGTTCTCGTTGCGGTAGCACGAGAGCCAGCTATCGCGCAGCGCAAAGAAGTAGTTGTGCCACAACTTGACTCGCTTGATTTGGAGCCAGCCCTAGAGAGAGATGAAGGTTGTGAGACGTAGGTTCGTGAGGGGGAGCCATGGCTCGAAGAATCGAGCGAGTAACGATCTCGAAGGAGGGAGCGCGAGCGAGAGCGAGACCTTGATGGTGGGCGGCCGCGCCGAGGAGTCGGCGAGCACCTTGGCCGGATCATCGTCCGAGACGATGATCAAGGGATCGGTCGGATCGCTGGGACTGCGAATATGCGACGGCATGAAGGTCGAGGCGTGTTGTAACGGAGCCTCGGGGCCCGTGGAGGCCGAGCGTCGACGTGCGGCGCCGGGTGTCGCGACCTTGGCCGGGCGCAGCAGCTGCTCGTCGGCGCCATCGAACGACGAGAGATCGGGTGATTGGTCTGCGGATCGAGCAGCGTCAGCGCGCGCGCGCGTGTTGGTTGGTGGGTGGGTGTGCCGAGGGGACTCGAGGCGCTTGCGATAGGTACCCATCGAGAGGAGGCTCTGGTCGGTGCGGACGTCGGACAGCGGCACGAGGCGCGGCTGATGGTAGCTCGGCGGCGGCGCAGCGAAGGCGGCCTGCAGGTTCGCCATGCGCTCGGAGAGCTCGTTGTTCGAGAGCGTGAGCTGCTGCAGCTGCGTCTCCTGCTTGGAGATCTTGTCTTGGAGACGCTTGAGGGTGGTCTTGGTGTTCTGGTGCCAGCGATACACCTCGTCGAACGAGCTCTTGGCGGGCCATGGGGTCGGGATCGACGAGATGGTCGACGCGGCCTCCTCGCGCTTGAGCACGACCCAGGCGCTGACACCGCCGGCGATGAAGCCCAACACAAACACAAAGATGCTGAACAACATTTGTGTGTGTGTATGAGGTGGGTGGGTGTGGGACCCGACTACCGTGTGGCCACGATGCGGCGATCAGACGAGACGGTCTCGAGCAGCGAGTGTCGCGTGGCAGGCGAGGGAGCGAGACAACAACGCTGTTGCCGCTCTCGCTCTCGCTCACATGCCTGTGGCTGCGGCCGTGGTGGTTGCGTGTTGGTCGCTCACTAGCGCTGTCGCTCGGCCCAGGGAGCTTCTGGCTACGCTACTATGCGTTCGTCGATCGTGCAAGTAGCGCAGACAGGCCTGGTTCAGACGCCAGTCCCCAGACGCGTGTTCGTGAGGCCGGGTACCACAATTCCCAGGTGCCACGGAGGCTGCCGGCCGATCGCCGGTGAGCTGACAAGGTCAGCTGTGCTGGCACGGCACTCATTGCCTCCTGGTTGTTAGCTCTTAGCTGTTGACATCCGAGTTCCAATTCATTGCAGGAGTAGCGGGCTGTGCCTATCTTGAGATGCGATCGAGGCTGAGTGCGGTATTCATCGATGGCAGATACTCTGCGAAATGAACCACCAGGTGAGTCCTCATCTTGCAATGAATGGTTCAGCCCTCTGGACACTCTGCCATGGTTCCGGAGGTCGATCGAGAAGTCTCCGAGTACCAATCGTGGAGAATCAAGCGATAGCGACGAGAGAAGAGACCAAGGGCCCTCCGGAATAATATCTCGCGCTTGTGGGCTGGATGAAAATATCTCGAGTCCTCTCTCTCTCTCTCTCTCTCTCTCTCTCTCTCTCTCACTCTCACTCACTCTCACTCACCACAACAGGGCTTGCAGAATATCTCCAACCAGATCGGTGCAGTATCGTGACGAGGGCCAAGGTCACTGCCGCCGCCACCGCCACTGCAATGAGCTTGTTCGTCAAATACTCGCAACTGTGCCAGAGTCGTAGCAGTCAGCAGTCGACGTCCTCTGCAAGCTGCTCTCAGGAGCCAAGCAGTAGCAGCAGCTCATCTCAGGTCATTGATGATATCTGGAGCTGCTCGCCGCTTGACTGTCTGGATAGCGCACCGGCAAGTTCCATAGCTGATGAGCTCGTTGAGCACCAGAGCACTGCTTCTCTACGACCGACCGCGACCTCGACCTGTACCACGGCGCATGACGCTACTCGCGCGACGACGAGCAGTGGGACGCCACGAGGTTCTGGCGCCTCGTGCGCTGCAGAGCAAGGGTTCTCTGCCGCGTGTGCGCTGGACTCGTCGCAGGCCGTCGCCATGATCGAAGCGCTGACTCAGCAGTTCCTCGACTGCATCGAGGCCGGCTCGGTGGCGTGTCTGGAAGGGGTGCGTCGATGAGGCCAATAGCACGTCGGACGATCGATCGAGCGGGCGCTGATACAACCACGCGAGCGACAGATCTCGTTGGGCCGATCGAACATTGCTCTAGATGAGAACAACCACCTGCGCACCGGCTTGCAGACCAGGACCCGGTCGTTCTTTCGCAGCCCCAAGTGCTTCGTGCAGAGTACGCTGCCTGCCTGCCTGCCTGCCGACCAAGATCAGGCAGGCCGATTTGTCGCTCACGATTGGCCGACCAGTTTGGATGCTTCTCGATGTGATTCATGAGTTGTTGCTCTCGGGACGCAAGGCCACGACGCGCCAGCTGTACTACCGCCTGAAGAGCCACTTTGAGTCGCAGGACAAGGTGGTTGCGGTCGTTACGGGTGCGCACGGTAGTCGGAGACTGCTTGAAGGCTTGCGCCGATCGCTGACTCCTGATTCTCGGGAGCGTGTAGAGATTGCGGCCATCATGCGGTGCTCGCGGATAAGCTTGAATATCATCGCTTCGAGCAAGGGATCGGTGATCGGAAACGTCGCCATCAAGGTGCCGTCAGCGCCATCCAGTGACGCGGTATCGATGGCTCACACGGCTCGACACGTGATCAATGATCAGGAAGCGGGCGTTTGGACCGATTGTCGCAGTCTGAGTGGCAACGGCAGGTCGATTCCGGGTGACATTACTCTCATCGAAGAGATCGAGTCCGACGCGAGGTTTATCTTGGGTTCGTTCAGTGTCCTGTGTGGGCGTGGGCGGCTCGAGAGCCAGTACTCACCGATTTGGAGCGTACTTGATCAAGTCGTCGAGAAGGACTCGGTGTTCAATCGGCTCGCTGCAGACCGGATCCACGTCAAGCTGCCGTGCGTGGTGCTCACCGGTCGCGGCGTGCCAGATCTCGCGACGAGATATCTACTGCACCGATTGGCAAGCAAGATCCACGTGCCGGTGTTGGGGTTGTTCGACTACAACCCACACGGCATCGGTGTCATGCTCACGTACATGCAAGGCTCAGCTTCGATGGTTCGTGGCAGCAGATTGAGTAGCCAGCGAGTCGCGCGTGTGGTGCTTACTCTCCAGCATCAGGGATTGGAGAGCTTTCAATACGCAGTGCCGATGCGCTGGATCGGACTCGTTCGATCGGATGTCGAGTTGCTTGCCAGCGACGAGACCCTACCAATGACAGCGCGCGACCTGCGTACCATCGAAAACATGCTTGCGTGGCCGTTTTTCTGCGTACGGATGCTGCTGGCGAGGTTGCGAGAGAGCACTCAACGACCTGACCAAACGTTACGGCTGGCTACAGCAAAAGGAGAACGAGCAGTACCGCAGAGAGCTGCTGCTGATGCAACAGCATGGAAGGAAGGCTGAGATCGAGTCACTGCATGCCAAGGGCAGCGATTATCTGCTCACGTTCGTGAGTCAGAAGATCCTCCGTCGAGACTATATCTAAGGCAGAGCAAGTGCGAGCGTCGGTGGTGTTGTCGAGGCTCACGTCAGTAGCAACCGGTCTGCACAAGAGTCACGTCGGCGCAGATATGGTTGCAATACAACAGATGAATTCATCACGCAAACGCCCATGTACAAGCGCGATCTGCCAGATCCACAAGCGACGTTTCTACGCCGATAGACAGTGGCGAGAGGCGAAATGAGACCACGTGATGGCCGGGTTGGATGCGATACTTCTCAAGGACCGTGAATCCATTCCAAGTGTCGTCCTGGAGGAGCAGCCATCGTGGGTTACCGTTAGCATAAGTGCGCCATTGTTGCGAGCGAGCAAGAGAGCCATGTGTATCACATACCCCTCCGACTCCTTGCATCTGCGAGTCGACGTAGACATAGTTGCACGCGTTATTCGCGCGTAGATCGATGGTATGCTTTGCGCCATCGAGCATCGTCTGCGGATACTCGTGAACCGACATGTTCAAGTGCTTGCTCGAACACAAGGACGAGAATAATAGCGCGTGGCCTGGGTCTTGCTTGGCAAGATCACGATGCAGCGCACTCCAGCGAATCTCGCTGCGATTTCCGTACTCTGGAGCGCAAGGAGTGAGCCCGAGAGAGAGAGAGGCCGTGAGCGCGTGCTCACATCAGCGGTACCTTGAGGGTAAATGTACGGCGTGTAGAGCTCGGTGATCGAGCACGAGTGCACCGCAACGAGGGCTCCATCGCTCCGGTCGCAGTAGGTTTCGTGAGGTCCCTTGCCGTACCAAGTCATGCGGCCGAGAGCCTTTGGAGCCGCGAACTTGACACCAACGCGTGCGAGCGAGTCTACCTTGCCGTTCAAGCTGCTGGCGTCCAGGTCGAGGTGTACAACGATGTCACGGTTTCCAGTCTGCAAGGTGTGCCGAGAACACCGTGAGTATGGGTAGGAAGGATGGTATCGATCGATCGATCGAGTAGTAGATAGCGTACCAAGATGATGCGGCGAGTGCACGAGATTGAATACTCGTTCACGGTCTCGCTGCCACCCCATGACTCGTTGGTACAAATGCAGATCGAATCGGAGGGCTGATGGAGCTCCACACTACCGCCAGAGCTGGAAACGCTTGCATGGACTGACACCAGTTCAGAGCGAAGTAAACGCAAGCAGTTCAATCCAGCCCTTCGCCATTGGCTTCCAATAGAGCGCTCGGGGCCTCCGGCGTCATCGTTATCGGTGCACGAGCGCCAGAGATTCAATTCGAACAGTGTCGAACGATCTGGTTCGTACGGAAGAACGAGCGGTTGGCCTGCAAGTTGGAGGTGTGCCAATTGACCCGTGCTGGCGTCAAACTGCAGCTGGAGGTCTCCAGCGATGGCACGTGTAATAACAGTGCTGCATGGTATCGAAGCGAGAGGAGCACTCGCCGTATGTTGCCAATCTTGAGACAAGTTGCTTGTCAATGTAAGGGGCCACTCTCACACCGCGAAGGCCAGCGTACCTGCTTGACGCAAGCAGAATTGTTCGAATGCAAGTTCGTGTCCAGCACCGACCCAAGGCAAGTCATGAGTCGTACGAGCGCGGACAACAAGCCACACTTCGCCTGAGGCTAGTGTGGAGGCGTTCGATGCAGCGCTGTAGTCGATGACAAGCTCGACTGGAAGGCGCTGCTGCTGCGGCGCAAGCTCGACTCGAGGGCAAGTGACGTGGCAATCGGCGAGTGGCACCCCGTTCACCAGCAGCTCGAACGAGAGAGCCGCAATCTCGTGCAAGTGTGTGAATTGCATCTCGCTCGAGACCGCAAGTCTGACACTGACTGAGAGCTGTTGATTGTTGAACGATGCCGACTCTAGTTCGAAGCGGATCGATTGTTGGTGTTTCTTGCATTCGTACAGGGCAGCTATAGACCGGTCAAATCAGGTGAGAGGTCAGTGCCACGAAGCACAGGCCGTGCGTGAGAAGCGTACGTTTGATACGGTCAGCCGAAGCGAGCTGCTCGTCGACGAGGTGATGATGAGAATCAGGAAGTGTCAAGCCGTTGATGCAGAAGTTGCCATCGTGGATCGGGTCATCGTGGTCGCCTCCGTAAACAAAGTAATGCTGTCCGGAGCTGCTGGTGTCGTAACGAACCAAGCCTTGATCGACCCAGTCCCAAATGAATCCACCAATCTTTGCCACGAGTTCGTGTAAGAGAGCGAGAGAGTGAAATCGACTTGACATCAGCAGAGCGCGAGCACGAGACGAACCAGCGAGGGCGTCGAGCGGAAGGCATCCCAGTACTCCCTCAGATTGCCGGTCGAGTTGCCCATCGAGTGCGCATACTCGCAGAGCATGAAGGGTCGCAGATCACCGCGCTCACGCGCTTCGGAGGCAGCTTGTATCATTTGCCGAGCGGTGTAGTACATGAACGACACGAGGTCGACCGCTGGCTCGAGCTTGGCCTGCTCGTAGTGGATCGGTCGCGAGCAATCGCGCGCACGCAGCCAATCGGACAGGACGACAAAGTTGCTGCCGAACCCGGCCTCGTTACCGAGCGACCAGATCACGATCGAGGCGTGGTTCTTGTCTCGCTCGAACATTCGGCGCACACGGTCCAAGAAGGCAGCGCGCCACTCGGTCGATTGACACAGCGTGTCCAAGTGCGCGTGTGCCTCGATGTTGGCCTCGTCGACCACGTACAAGCCAAATCGATCGCACAAGCTGTACCACGCACGGGCGTTCGGGTAGTGCGAGCACCGAACGGCGTTAAAGTTGAACTGCTTCATGAGCTTGATGTCGCGTATCATGTCAGCATCGGTGACGACGCCGATGCCTCGGACGCAGTCGAACTCGTGGCGATTCACGCCACGCAACAGCGTCGGAACTCCATTGATGAGCAGCCTTCCATCGTGTACTTGGACGGTACTAGCCACCGAGGAGAGTATATTAGTGAGTAGAGCGGTTGTATCGATCATTCGCGATCGCAGCATACCGAAATCCGATGGTCTCTTCGACGCAATGTAGAGAAGGCTCTGACTCGAGCGCGAGAAGCTCGACGATGACGTCGTAGAGATTGGGCTGTTCGCAGCTCCACGCACGAACGTTTGGTACGACGATGGCATCGAGCTCGAACGTGTTGTCGCAGTGCGTGAGCTCGAGAGCCTTCTCTGCCATGGCGACGAGCTGCTTCGAGTCGCCATCTGCCACGCGAACACGCAGCTTGGCGTGCAGCGTCGAGTGCTTGTCGGTGTCGCAGCCTTGCGACGCAAAGAGCTCGGGATGTGGATTGTTCGATTCACTGTCCGTGAGGCGCTCGAGGTTACCGATGCGCACCGATACGTGCAATCGTCCTTGGTGCTCGCATGCGAGATCGAGCGAGGCCTTGAGCGAGCAATCGACGATGCTCCACTCGGGCACGAGATGCACCAAGGCCGATCGATAGATACCTGACAGACGCCAACAATCCTGATCCTCGAGATACGAGCCATCACACCATCGATACACCTGCAGCGATATCTGTTGTTGCTGGCGATCTCCCGTGAGGAATGGCGTGACATTGAACTCGGCTGCGGTGCAGCTGTCTTGCGAGTAGCCAACGAGACGGCCATTGAACCACACGAAGAAGGCCGCTCGTACGCCCTCGAACGAGAGCACGACTCGAGCACGATTCTCGCTGCACGCGTCGAGCCAATCGTTCGGGAGTTGTATCTCTCGCTGATAGAAGCCTGGCAGCCATATTCATCGAGAGATGTGAGCGGGTCGCGTGAGCGCACGTCGCTGGACGTGGAGGCACACGTACCGACTTCGTTGCTGGAGAGCGGAATCGTGGGCGGATCGGCCGGCGCAAACGGATGCTTGATGTTGGTGTAGCGAGGGCCAGCGCCATAGCCATGCGTCTGCCAGTTGTCGGGTACGTGGATCGATCCCGAGAGGGTCGGCTCCTCGCCATGCGGCTTGCCGAACCACGGAGGAACGAGCGCTCTCTCGACGGTACTGCACGCGAACCGCCACGCGCCATCGAGGAGAACGCGTGGTTCTCGTGTTCGTTGCGGATCGATCGATCGCGGGATCACTTTGTTGATGGCGAAGACGGTTGGATCATGAATGAAGGCCAATGCCGTGGCGGTATCCATCGATGCGCTTGTGAGTGAGTGAGCGAGAGAGAGTGTGTGTGTGTGAGTGGTTGCTGTTCTTTGTTGCTTACTTGCTTGGAGTCTCTCGTGTGCGTGGGAGCTTCATATCATCATCTCTTGGGAGCTTGGAACATCCCTTTGTCGTTGTGTGAGAGTGTGAGATTGAAGTGGAAGAGATGGACGACTATCCTCTTGATCGTGATGCTCGAATCAAGCTCTCGATCGGCACCAAGCAACCAGGGCATGCAGATGGCCAGTTCGATCTCCCTCGAGGCTTGGCGTTCGACCATCATCGAGGTCTCTTGCTCGTCGCTGATAGCAATAACAGTCGAGTGCAAGTATTCTCGTGTGATGGTGATGATGCCGGCTCGTTCGTGTCCAAGTTCGGCACTCGAGGCTACCACCCAAGCCGGTTCGCGTATCCATGGGCCATTGCGATCGATCACGATCATGATCGCATCCTCATCGTTGATTTCGGCAACAAAAAAGTACAATCTTGGTCATTGAGCGAGCAATCGTTCTTGTCGTGCATCGGCCAGAAGAGCTCACGAGATATTAAGTTTCGTGGTCCTCAAGGTATCGCGATCGACAAGCATCATCGTCGCATCATCATCGCCGATACCAACAACCATCGATTGGTGTTCTTGTCGTCGATCGATCTCTCGTTCTTGTTCTCGGTCGGCGACAAGCAAGATAATCAGGCTGGATATCTCCAATGTCCATCGTATATTGCGATCGATGATGATCGACATCGAATCATCGTCGCTGATCGTGACAATCAACGAGTGCAAGTACTGTCGTCGATCGATGGCTCGTTCTTGCTCGAGTTCGGCGAGGAAGGAGATCAGCCAGGCCAGCTCAATCACCCTCAAGGCTTGTGCGTCGCCAACCAAGGCCGAATCATCGTCGCCGACTTCGACAACAATCGATTGCAAGCATTCACTCACGAAGGTCATCACATCTCAACGTTCGATTGTGGCAGCGAGTTCCCATATGGAGTTGCGTTCGACGAGCATCGAGGTCTCATCGTCTTCACGGCAGGGAATCGAGTGCATGTGATTGGAGCCAACCAATGGCTTGCCGACACGGCGTTCACGTGGCGACCAGATCGTCATCGACATGCTCCATCATGGATGAGGCGCACAGTTTCGACGATGACGATGATTCGATCGCTGGTCGATGAGTCGGCGATGTCGATGATTCCGAACGAGCTCTTGTTCGAGATCTTCTCGCATCTTTGATGCTCGTGATGTCGATGGTGGTGCTGGCGATGGAGATGATGACGAATCTCGCGATATCACGAGCCATCTCGAACGATTGATATCGACTCACGAAAGCGCACAAACACATCTTGCGAGCATGTGACATCTCTTGCTGTCTCTCTCTCTCTCTCTCTCATCAATACAAACACGAATCTTCATTTCGATCTTGGGCTCAAGGTTGTTGATTGAGGGGCTCGCGTTGCATGGATCAGAGACCGAAACATCTCTCTCGCCATGTCGATTGGAAGGAGGCAGCCAGCCAGCCAGCATCGATCTCAAGAAGAGGAGGCTGGCTCGTGTGGAAAGCTCCGAGGCCTCTTCGCGCTGGTGTCGTTCGCTCGTTCGCAGCAGCAGAGGCAGTCGCCTCGTTCCTCTGCCGCCAACGCACCGCTCGCTCGCGTAGACCACCCAACAGCCAACAGCCAACAGCCAACACCCACGCGCAAGATGCTCTCTCCTACATTGCTCGATGCCGCGTCGTCGTTCGGCACGCAGGTGACCAACATGCACCGATACATGGTGACGATCTACGGCGCCTTGATCATCGGCGGTCTCTTGATACTGCTCTTCTTCCTGCTGCGCGAGCCCGAGAAGATCGAGCCTCGCTTGAGCCTGCTCTTGGCAGCTGGCAGTATCTTCCAAGTGGTACCGTGCTCGTGAGAGCCTGCGCTCGATCCCTCTCGACGCTCGTAGCGATAGAGAGCGCGAGCGAGATACTTATTGGTTGTGATACGTGTTATGGTCGTCGTTGCTGCCGCGAAGCTCTCGGGCGTCCTGTTGCTCTTGACCTACCAATGGGGCATGGGCATCCAGCTGGCGTTCTTTGGACTGTTCGGTCTCTTCTCGGCCTTCACCTGCAAGCGTGACTTCTTGCGATTGGTACGCCGTCGTCGTGAACGACTCGTTGGCGCGAGCGAGATACTGACGGCACTCGCTCGACCGCAGCACTCGATCTTCTCGTTGTTCTACTTCTTGGCGGTCTTGGGCTACATGAGCTTCCTCGGCTATGGCTCGTTGTACACGAGCTTCGATGGAGCGGCGCCGACTGTCTGCAACAAGTACGCTCGACCCAGAGAGGGAGAGAGTCGCGATGGTGCATTGCTGGTCTGATGCGCTGATCCGATCGGATGCGATACGCAGCTACTTTGGCTTGTCTGCCATGGACCAGAACGGCCTCTGCTACGGCTACCAGTCGTTCATGCGCGTCGTGGTCTTCACGCTGATTGCCGTGCTGGTACGTACCTCGCGTCGGCCTCGCGTCCCGTGAGATAGATGATGGACGCCGCGTAACCACGTCGTGATTGCTGCGTCCGTCGGTCCGTCCGCCCGCGTGCCGTCGTCGTCGTCGTTCCTGCAGGGACTGCAATCGTTCGTCGCCTTCTACATGTACAAGGAAGAGAAAGGCACGTCGTTCTACTCGTCGTCATCGTCGTCATCGTCGAGTGGCATCATCCAACAGCGAGACTAGCCGGGCGAGCATGTGCCGCACTCTGGCTCGCTCTCGCTCGTTCATTCGTTCGTTCAAGGTGGTTGTCGATTGCTGCCGCTCGATCGTGCGAGCTTGTCTCATCGTTGTCGTTGGATGGTCTTTGTATCTTAGGTGAGCGACCGTACGAGTCTGTCGGAGGACGCTAAACCGCGCAACATCGGTCGCTGTGCCTCCCACTACCTCGCGACCATCGCTGCCGTCATCATCATCATCGTCGTCGTCATCGTCCATTTGTTGACCTCGTCGTATCTTCCTCGTTATCGTCGTCGTTACCATGCTCTTATTCTTCTTGTTCCTGTTCTTGATCGTACACGTTACGTAGCAGTCTCACACGCGCGCCCTCTCGCGCTCATGCTCGCTCGCACTCTCTATCGTCGTCTCCAGCACCGTACGTGTCGGCCGCTGGATCGCGCGACCCGCTCATGTCCCTCTCCTCCCATCCCAATGAATCTCTATGCCCTCACAACATCACCCGTGTTTCTGCGAGCTCACACTAGAGAGTCGCTCGTACTCCAACCATCTCCGTGTGTCTCGGCTCATGCGAATGCGTGTGTCTATTGGAGCCAGCGTGCCGTGCAGCGAGCGACACCGATCCACAGATGGTAGCGTTCGCGGCTCGGCTCACGTTGTACGGATCGGAATGCGGACGCCAGCAGGACGCTCGGGCACCTCCTTCTTGGGCACCGTGACCTCCAGCACGCCATTGTCATGCGTGGCCGAGATCGAGGCCGTGTCGGCGGTGGGCGGCAGCTGCACCGAGCGGAAGAAGCGGCCCCATCGCTGCTCGCACACGCGCATGCGCTCGTCGGGAGCGCGGGGCGTCAGCAGCTTGCGCTCGCCGCTCAGGTGCAACATCGTCGGTGACGCGAGCTGGAGCTCAATGTCCTCGCGCCTGGTGCCCGGGAGCTCGGCTTGGATCACGAAGCGATCGGGGCGCTCGATCACGTCGACCGACGGAGTCCAGTTCAGATGGTAGGCCGAGCACTCGTAGTCCTCGTCGAATCCGAGCATGCTGCCGCGCAGGAGTCGTTCGGTAGCGACCTGCGCTTGTCGGAAGAGGTCGAATGGGTCCATTGAATGGTGGGGTTGGATTGGTTGATTGGTGGGATGAGGGTTGTGTGGTTGTGTGGTTGCCAGTGTTCGTGTGACGTGGCCGTATGGTGGTGCGCATTCCTCGAAGGCACCGCGAGCACCACGCGAGCTCTGGTGCCTCAGACGTGACAGCTCTCTCGTCTCGTCTCGTCTTGTTTAGTTTAGAATACAAACCCACACCGCACGTCCACATGAAACAACGACTGTAAGATCGAGAGAGAGAGAGAGGGATGGGGATTGATTGTTTGATTGATTCATGGTACGTGAGATCGATCGACGGTCAGCCAGCCTCGAGAATCGGGTTGCTTCCAGATTCGAGTCTCGACCAGTGGCACTCGACGACACTTGCCAGTCTCGCGTTCGATACGTTCGCGCTCGTGTAGGATGGCCGACATCTTGGGCACGAATTCGGGGTCGATCGCGGCATCGATCTTGTTGACGAAGAAGTGCTCGATGCGCTCAAAGAGCGGCATGTCGCACGTACCGAGGATGCACGGATGGCCGCCGGTCTTGATGTACTTGGTGCAGCAGTGGCCCCACGAGGCGTACTTGTAGTTGTTGTGCCACAGCGTGGCGTTGTAGGGCGAGGACGCGAGTGCCGTGGCATAGAAGAACTCGTCGGGCGATTGAGTCGAGTGACTCCATGCGAGTAGCTCGAGCATCTTGGGGTCATTGTAGAGATGCTCGACAAAGTTGCGGTGGTACATGCCGTAGCGGTACGCGTACACGATCTTGGTGTCGTGCGGCACGTTGCGCTTGGTCTCACTGAGCTTGATCGACTCGCTGCCGACCTCACCCCAGGTCTCGTACACCCACTACTCAAACCACGAAACCCGAGACGATCGGTCGACCCTTGTTCGTTAGCAAGGCACGGTAGAGTGGCAGCATTGCACCACGACATCGTACAGGAACGCGAAGCCACGGCTGTAGCTCGGTCGGAATGGTCGAGATGAAGTTCAGACCCATGTGCTCGGTCAAGAACGACGTCAGCTCGCAGCGCGTCTTGATCGGATACTCTTGACCCGACATGTTGATAAAGTAGTCGCGCGCCTGACCCATCCGAATGGCCTGGAACCATGCTTGCAGCTCGACGTACATGGCCGACCAGCCGTAGTAGATAATGTCGTAGCGACGTTCGCTCATCACGACGTTGGGCCCCAGACTACGAGCCAACTCGCACACTTGCTCGTAGAACTCGTCGCTCGACTTGCGATCGACGTTGAGCACGTAAAAGTGCTGCGGCTCGTAGATCTGCTCGAGAAGCCATTGCAGATGATCGAGCTTGTGGTACGCCGTCACCGAGTACACGATCGTGGCCGTGCGTCGAGTCACCTTGCGCTTGGCTGCATCGAGGGCTGCTGTTGCCGATGCCACAGAGTGTGCTCCTCGAGTACCCACACGAACCGAGGTGCCACCAGCACTGGTGCCGGTTGTTGTTGTCGTATCGAGATCTTCATGAGGTGCCAATCGAGTGAACACGATCGAGAGCGCCACGAACATGGTGAGGTTCGCGGCCAACAGTATGTATAACACCAGTGTACTTCGTGCAACGAGAGCCATTGTCAAAGTTCGATCAGTTGAATGATTGATTGATTGATTGATTGATTGATTGATTGATTGATTGATTGATTGATTGATTGATTGATTGATTGATTGATTGATTGATTGATTGATTGATTGATTGATTGATTGATTGATTGATTGCCGAGCCGAATGACGACGATATCAGTTGTGCCTCCTCACTCACAATATCATTGAATAAATAGATACTCTCATGGGACAAGGAGTATCGATGTTGAGATGCTCGTCGATCAGTTTGTTGTTGTTGATGTTGATGTTGATGATGCAGGGCCAAGATTGATATGAACTAGATCTTGATGTCGATCACTTGAGACCCAACTTGCACAATATATTTCTCTGATTTTCGCATTTTTTCGACTTTTTCACCAGTCCACTTTTTGTGCTTTGCCCGACGCGCCTCGTTGCGGCGAGTCGATTGGTCGTGGTCCCGTGAGAAATGGACTATCCTACGCCGAGATATTTTGGATACGCTCCTCCTTTCCGTTGCGACATGCCGCGCTGCTTCGTGGCCGTCCTCCTCTCCACATCCCCCCCTCCTCGTCATAGTGATTGGCGGCGTCATTCTCCATGGACGTGAATCTCATGAGTACCAGAATACTGGGGCGCAGCAAGGAGGGCCGCTGTTTCTGCGTTGCGCCTGCGCCCCGTGATCTGCGAGGCGCTCTAGCGGTGCGTAGTGGCAGCGTTGGGTGGCGAAAGTAATGAGGGCGTTTTGGCGCGTAAATAATGATAAAATCAGAGAAATATATTGTGCAAGTTGGGTCTCACTTCGTTGTTGCTGCTCGCGCACACGCACCTGGTCTTCTCTCCATCTCACTATCTGATTGAAGGACCTTGAGACACGATGTCACGGTGTGGAGTAGTACTACTACTCTCCTGCTTGATGCTTGTGAGCTGCTCGTGGTTGATGGGCGGCGTCGATGCCGGCTACATCCCTCCGGACCCGAGCATCCACTGGTTCAACCAGACGCTCGATCACTTCAACTCGTCCGACACTCGAACCTTCCATCAGCGCTACTTGGTGTACTCGGACTACTACATGAACTCGACGCGTGCCAACAAGCCCATCTTCTTCTGTCCCGGTGGCGAGGCCAATGCCATGGGTGGCTACCAGCACAATGGCTTCATGTTCGAGTATGGCATCACGCTCGGCGCCTTCCTGCTGTTCCCCGAGCATCGCTACTATGGCGAATCGATCCCGTTCGGCCCGGTCAAGGCCTACGAGCAGCAGAACATTCGCTACCTCACGATCGAGCAGGCACTCCAGGACTACTACACCATCATCAAGGCCGTCATGGCGCAGTGGAACATTCCCTCGACGACGCCCATCATCGCCTTTGGCGGCTCGTACCCTGGCGAGCTCGCGGCCTTCATGCGCCTCTCGTTCCCGAACGTACGTACGATCGCGAGCGATCTCTGCGACGAATCTCTCGATCAAGCACCTCATCATGATATGCACGCTCTGCCCTGCCTGTAGTTGATCGATGGAGCGTTGGCATCGAGCGCACCCGTGCGCTATCACCCAGGCCTGCCTGATGCGACGCCGAGCGGCGCCTTCTATGGCGTCGTGACGCGCGACTTTGCCGTGCTCGATCCCTCGTGCCCGAACCTCGTTCGTCAGGCCTTCTCGCAGATCATCTCGGGCTGGAACGCTGGCAGCTCCCAGCGAGCGCAGGTGCTCGATTCGCTTCGCGTGTGCGCTCCGCCGGAAGGCAAGAACGCCGCGCAGCAGCTGCGCGTTCTGAACCTCTGGATCGAGAATGCCTTTGCAGGCTTGGGCATGGAGAACGTACGCCTTGACACGAGCCGCTCGTGCAGGTGCGCTCGACTGTAGCTGATCGTTGTTCGTGCCGCTGCAGTATCCGTACGCCGTGTCTCCGTTCCCGGCGAATCCTATGCAGGCCGCGTGCGATGTCATGCGCACGAATGCCACGCCCGACAACCTGGTATGCCGCCGCGCTCTTGTCGCAGCCTCGACTCGTGCTATCGACTGACGCCGTACACCGAGCGACTCGCTGCATAGATCTACAACCTCGGCCAGGCTGTTGGAGTGAACTACAACGCCTCCAAGAACTTGCAGTGCTTCAACATTAGCCGCGAGTACTACCCGTGTGCCGACATTACCGGGTGCGGCGGCGGCGACAACAACCCCAACGCTCTCTCGTGGGATTGGCAGAGTTGCACCGAGATCGTCTCGAACCCGGGTACGAAAAGCTGCCTTCTATCGTCGTTGCCCAGTCGTGGCCGTAGTGTACTCATATTATCGTGGGCGAAAAATGAGCAGATACCAACAACCAGACCGACATGTTCCCGCCGGCGCCATACAACTACACGGCTTTGGTCGAGTACTGCGCGCAGCGTTGGAACGCGACTCCCGACCCGCTCTACATTCCCACCAAGTACAACATCTCCACTGGCTCGCGAATCATGTGCGTAGCCCGCCGCCACACGTATGCACAGCTGCTGAGTCGGAGCGTCTGACATTGGAGAGTCTCTTGCTCGATGGTAGTGTTTCTTCTGGCATGCTCGATCCGTGGTGGCCCGGCTGTATCCTCAAGACTCAGGCGCACGACATTATTGCCATCAAGATTGCCGGCGCAGCGCACCATCTCGACCTGCGTGGTAGCGATCCAGCCGACCCACCAGCCGTAAGACAAGCTCGTTTACAAGAGCGCGACATTATCAATCGTTGGTTGAACGTTGTCATCCACGAGAAGAGCCAACAAGCGGCAACGACCGAGCAACGTATCGCGATGCAATAGACCGAGTCGATCGCTCAGTCAATGAAGCAGCAGAGCTTGAACTGACAGGCACATGCGAGAGTCAAAGGCGAATGAGTTGAGAATCTCCTACGGCACTTTAGAAGGGTTGGGAAGGTTGTTATCGTAGGAGATAGCGAGAGAGCGCGTGGGAGAGTCAATGACTCAAGGGTATCGAGAATCGAGGCCCTCCAAAGATGGTGGCATCTACTGACGCGGCGCCTTGAGCTGGATGTTGTTCGAGCTGCAGCTGGGGACGCTCGGAGTGGTGTAGCCGTATCCAGGAGAGACAGCGGCAGCGACGTTGGTGTTCCACGATTTGATTGAGACCATGGTCTTGCAGTTGCGGCCGTTCGAGTCGCACGACACCACATTCACGAGGAAGACCGAGCTGGAGGAGACCATTCCAGAGAAGACGCCAAGTTCTGTAGATCGATAGCGTAGCAAGCAAGGGATCTCGTGAGACGACGACGACGACGCCAGCCGCCAGCGTTGCGGCGTCGGAGGAGGACGCGTGACAAGATACACATACCCGAGTGAATGATAGCGTAGGTATGGCCAGGGACCACAAGCGCCGCGTTAGAGAAGTTGACGCCCTTGGCGTTCCAAAGGTAATCGAGAGTAAAGTTCGTGAGGCTCCAGTTGAAGACCGTAACGTCAGCAATCAGCTGCAGTAGCACCAAAGCACACAGATCAGCCACACAGCACGTCCGTGCACAAAGTGAGGCGGATGGCGTACGCCAACACCGTTCGTGACGGTCTGGGTCTCAAAGTAGTTCGGGCCAGCAGGAGGGTTGCTGGGGTTCGAGCAGCCACCGCCGTTGTAAAGAAGATCAGGCGTGTTGGACTTGAGTGCCTGCGCCATAGAAGAAGAAGAATGAGACAACCAGTCGCCACGAAGCGACGCAAGTGCGCGCATCGTATCGGTACATGTTGGCTCAAGAACAAGGCTGCCCCAGTGTAGTTGTGGTTGAAGGGCGTTGGAGGACAGCTGTAGGTCCAAAGGAACTGGGGCGTTGTGACACACACACACACGAGCGGTTAGAGCAGAGAACCGAGTACACAACGGTCCTCATGGAGTTGCGACACGACGAAGCGTAACACACACCTCAAAGTTGCAAACTTGGTTGAGTGCCGGCACAGCCGGAGGAACGGACTGCGAACAAGCAAGGCCAACGAGGGCGAGAAGGACGAGCACAAACGTAGAGCGCATGGTGGACGGAGCTAGCAAGGTGAGCAGGTGAGCAGAGAGCCTCCTTCAAATAGCAAGCACGGCCAAACGAGAGAACCTTCCGAGGAGTGTTCGCGAACACGGAATATTCCGTTGACAGCTACGAAGGCTAGCAGTTTCTGTATCGCTACAACTCGGTCTCTCTCTTTCTCCATCTATCTCCCGCTAGCTCTCCGCTTAGTCGGTGAACGCTCCGTTGTGCTGCGAGCTGTCCTCATTCCAAAGGAAAAATGCAGTACAGTGTCTGGAGCAACATGTGAGGTGATATACTTGTATCAAGGCGAGACTTGGGCCATCCAACACGACAAGAGTGCCAGCAGCCAACAAAGCTCTCGGCAGTATTCAACGATATCTCAGTCGCCACGAGATTGTGCGTGCGAATATAAGAGTCGACTCACGGGACATTCAGAGAGAGAGAGAGAGAGAGAGAGAGAGAGTCATAACGAGATATGTTCCTTGATGCATCTGCCGAGAGAAAGTGCTCTATCGTGAGAGAGCTCACTCCCATTGCTGATCGACACAAACACACCAAGAGACAAAAGAGCAAGGTACCGTTGGTTCGTCTTGAGATCGAACCAGTCGTCGTCATCATCGAATCGATCACGATCGAACATTCACCGTCACTGAGCGAGAGTTGTTGCCGAGATCTTGATCGACACTCGAGCTCGACACTGTCAATCGAACGATCACCGAGCCATGGAAGCCTCCCACCACTCCA
>Ga0209935_1001913_pt1 | contig 29051 bp, 45 predicted proteins | sample ThiBio_1000_plan_2_FD_183958 | JGI IMG/M metagenome (GOLD analysis project Ga0209935, IMG submission 183958) | Wastewater bioreactor microbial communities from Cape Town, South Africa - Thiocy_cont_1000_plan (SPAdes) | ecosystem: Engineered > Bioreactor > Thiocyanate-remediating >...
CACTCGCTGCATTTGCTGTGCCACGCGTAATCTCAACCGTCCGTGCGGCATAGGTACTTGGCTCGACATCGTTCTGCGAGTTCCTCGAGCTCACGCCTCGAGTGCGCGAGTTGCTCAACGACTTTATGGATTCACGATTCTCCGAGTGTCTACGAACGCTGGACGAGCTGCGTGTACGTCATTCGCTGGCTCGCGAGCACGCGACTTGCGCACTAACGAGCCGACCGCACAGCCTGAGCTGCTGCTCGACATTCATCTACACTCGCATGTCGAGCGACTCTACTCGATGATCCACAAGAAGGCGCTCCTGCAGTACTGCTCGCCATTCCTCACGGTGCAGCTCGATACCATGGCCAAGGCCTTCAACTGCCCGATCGCCACCATAGAAGCCAACGTCATCGAGCTGATTCGCGAGCGGCAGCTCTCGGCCCGTATCAACCGTACCGAACAGGTACGCCGCCGTGGTGCTCGCGGCTCAGCTGTGCCTCGCTGACACGCACATTGCGCCGCTTCCAGACGCTGTGTACCGTGATTCCAAATGACCAAACTGAGACCTACGAGACGGTACTGCGCCTCGCCCAAACCTACCAATCCAGCGCCACAGCCTTGTTGCTTCGAGTCGGACTGCTGCGCGCCGATCTGGTCGTACGCGAGCCACCAACGAACGAACAAGCCGCCACCACCTCGAGCTCGGCCGATCAGCTCGCCATCGCCATGGAGGAGACGCAGTAGGAGGAGGAGATGCGCGCTGTGTCGAGAGCGGTTCCGCCACTCCCAATCTCTCTACTGCAAGAACTCAAGAATCAGTCGACTGCGCCCAAATTTTGATCGTCCGAGCCGAGATTCGTGACATTGTAATAACACGACAGCATGATTGATTGCTGGATTTCAAGAGATATGAGTTTGTCGATATGATATTGATAGTGATTGCTTGATAGCTTGCTTGCACGCGAGCGCCATTCACTCATTCATTCGCTGCTGTCGCTGCCGCTGCTGCCACCTCCACCGCCTGCTGCTGCTACCGCTCCCGCTCCTCCTCCTCTGATGTCGCTGGCTGTGCGTGTGGTCTAGACGCCACACAATATGTCACTACCGACGGCTGCTGTGTCAGATCATGATGCAGCAGTGATGGTGGCCACCATCGATGCGACGCCGCCAGCACCGATGGCGCGCGAGAGCCCGACCTCGTCGCCGTTGGAGGCGTTGATGGTGCCGACGTCGAGCGCCTTGACCGCTCGTTCGACGGTGCTGGAGCCGTCGTCCGACCCCCTCACGGCCTTCCTGCATGAGTACGATGACGTCGAGCTCTTGTCTCGGTGGTCCAATGCTGCGCCGCCGCCGTCGTATCCTGCGCCGCCGCCGCCCGTGTCGATCGCGCCATCGCGGCCCACCAATGTCGCTGCTGCTCCAACGGCCTCGGCCTCGATCTCCTCGACGACTGGCGGCTCCTCGACCGACACCGATGAGTACCAACCAGCCATCCTATCTGCAGCGATGAATCTGCTTCGCTCGAACGGCGCCAGCACCGCGGCTGCGATCGTACCGCAAGCACGCAAGCGCACCTCAGCTCCGCCGCTCGACTCGAGCTTGCTCGCCGATCGCTCGTCGGCCGACTCGAGCGACGCCACCCAGCCGACCGATAGCTTCGAGATGAACTCGATGGTCGGCACCACTCATACGTCGTCTCGACTCAAGTCGTTCGACGTGGCGTCCTTGAGTCGGACGCCCGAGTTCATCGACGACGACGACGACGATGAAGACGACGACGACGCCGCCGCCGTGCTGCCTTATGCACGAGCCAAGGTCCCTCCCGCTGCCATCCAACACACAGACCGTGGGATAGCGTGGCTGACGATGATGATGATCGTGTGGCTGCAGGACTTTGTGTGGGGCGAGGAGAAGCCGTACTGGGTGCCGGACGACGAGGCTCCGACCTGCTTCGGATGCCGCCTCAGGTTCAAGCTGCTGCGCCGCAAGGTACACCCGCACACCCGCGCACCCACACCCGCCGCCCGATCAAATCGAACCTTGGTTCAATATCGTTGCGCGCACACATCCGCACCATGTCTGACGATTGCTGGATTGATCGGCTGCTGTGGTGTAGCATCACTGCCGGTACACGTCGTCCATGCTCTCGCACGATTCCCGCCTGCCAACCAACCAACCAACCGTACTAACTCGAGCGACGGTGTTCGTTCGTTGCTGGCTGCTAGCATGTGTGGCGGAGTGTTCTGTCGAGCATGCAGTAAGAGTCGCATCGTACACAAGCTCTACAACAAGCCGCAGCTTTGCTGCAAGCCGTGTCTGCAGCGCGCAGAGGCCGCCGCGGTCGCAGAGGCCGCCGCTCAACGGCCTGCGGTTCCCGGCATCTCGAACGCCATCATCAGGTCACGGCAGGCGAGCTTGCAAGTGCCGATCGCTGGCATGGGTGCTGCCAACGTCTCGGGCCACGATCCGATCCACTTTGAGCCCGAGGGACTGATCCAGCTCGGCGCCATCGCTGCCTCGTTCCAGCCACTGAATCTGCGCAACAACAACGAATCGGTCGTGAGGGCTTCGGCGTTGACTGGCATCTACCGGCAGCTCGAGCCCACGACCAGCAGCACGACTGGCGCCACCAAAGGCTCCTCCAACGCTGATCGGTCCAAGGCATCCGGAGCCTCAAGGACTGGAGGCACCAACTCCGGGAGCTCTGCCAATGGTAATGGTGCCGCGTCGAATGGCCTGGCGTACAATGGTGGCACTAGCGTCGCTTCGTCTCTCGTATCCACGTCTTCGGGCGGGCTTTCGAGCGCCAAGCGTGCAAGCTTACAACCAAACGACCCGACACGAGAGTGCCCTCTTTCGTGGCTCGACCAACGTCTCATCTTGTACATTCTGTTATATCTACCTGAGGTACGCTATTCGATGGTGAGTCACGTCAGAGCTAGCCTCTCCATCCCTCCCTCCCTCACTCACTGAGTGGAGAAACACAGGAATCTCTCGTTATGGTGTCTCTCACTTGTCGATATCTTAATGCCCTCGCGCAAGCCAATCCCATCTGGTTCGCGCTGTACTGTAGCCGATGGGCCGTGCCAGCCTCGGGCCGTATCAAGATATGTTGCGTTCCGTTGCGTGGAGATACTCTTCCTGGATTCGGTTCGGGCACAGGGTGTGTACTAACGGTGCTATCGGTAGCAGTCGTGCACGTTCTGGCATTCTTTCAGCAGTGCCCCGAGTGGAGCTGGCGGCAACTGTATATGGAGAAGCGCTCCAAGGAGTACGACGCTGACCGAGCCGCCATTCAGCATCAAATCAGCTTGGTGGCGCAACAGGCCACGCCGAGGCGAGATGCCTCGGTGCGTAAGGCGCCCAAGCTCGGCACGAGTCGCGCGCCGTTTCGAGCAACACAACTGCGAGAGGCGCTATCGACTCGAGGCGCCAAGATTGTGGTTCTGGGTGCCACGGGTATCGGCAAGTCGCACTTTATTTCGCGCTTCATGCAGAGCCCTCCTCCTCCCACCACCACCGCGAGTAGCGCTGGTAACCCAAACCCCGTGCCGCGGAGGTACGCGAGCGATCCACGCATCGACAGGGTTGAGTGACTGCTGATCGCTAACCAACACCTCTCGTGATACAGCAGTACGTCGTTCTCTGTGCGTACTGTATTCATCGCCAACACTTTTATTCGTCTCAGCGTGTACGAGTTGCCTGGTGACGAGCGAGTACGTATGCAATCGATGTACACAAAGAGAGAGAGAGATCACCAATACTCATATGCCGACGGGGCTCTCTCTAGATTCTACAACTCGCGCCACAGTTCTACCAAGACGCCCATGCTGTCATTGCATTGTACTCGCTCACCGATCTCGAATCGTTCCATCTCGCTTGCGAGCTTCTAGTCGAGGCGCAACAGCTTGGTCCCGAGAGGCTGGTGCTGGCACTGGTGGCGACCTTTCGCGACCTCGAAGGCACACAGCGCCAGGTGTCGATAACCGACGTCTCATCGTTCGCTCTTCAATTCGGTAATGCGCCTTGCTCACAGAAGAGAGCGAGAGCGAGAGAGAGATTGCCGCTTGGGCGCGTGTCGCTAACGAGTACGTGCGGCTGGCCATGCAGGAGTTGAAATATTCTCCGAGGTAGGAGCGAGAGACAGCGACGCCAGTGCCTCGCGAGTGTTCCACGATATTGCGCATCACCTGTTGGTTCTCTCGGGCTTGCAGTCGTGATGTTCGGCCTCTCCAACAACAAGTCGCTTGTCGTGGTTGTTTGATACATTGATTGTGCATTCATGGAAACGCAAGAACAGCGCCGTTCTTCCGCAGAACGACTCGCTCGCTCGCTCGCTCATTCTCTCACTCGCCTCACGGTCATGGCATCACTCCGTGAACTTGCGCAGGCGTTGCAAGATCGATACGGCCGCGTTGGTGTGCAGCCGCAGGCAGCGCACGAAGCCACGACCGAGCTCGCGCCGATCTATGGCCGGTTCACGGCGACGTACGGCAGCGAGTCTTTGACTCGTCTGTCGCTCACGCCCTCTCGTCGTACCGTGTTCGTGTTCGGGCCAAAGACCACCAACACCGAGCACCTGGCTGGCCAAAGCCGCCAGTCGTCCGAGCAGGTGGAGGCAGGCCTGCAGAACGGCAGCTGGTCGTGTGCGCTGCTCGATATGACGCCGTTCGACATGCTCAAGCAGCTCGGCTTCACGGACGAGCACCTCTACCACGAGGTGTGCGTCGCCAAGTATCCGCAGAAGCTGGTGCTCTACACGGCGACCGATGCCATCTCGGTGGCGCGCGCCGATTGGCCTGGTACGCCCACACGAGCGAGCGCACGGTGGCAGTGCGCGCGTACGTACTGAGAGCGAACGATGCACCATTCATTGTCAGGCGTGTGGTGCTACGTGCAACGCGAGTATCCCGAGGTGTGGCGCGAGATCGAGGCCTTCCGAGAGGAGATCGAGCGCCACGACGTGGCGTACTTTGAGGCACAGGCCGGCGTGCGCTTCATCGACTGCCTCAAGGGCCACATGAGCAACGAGTGCTTCTTGAGCCGCGAGCGCTTCGCTTCGCTGCCGCGTCCGATCATGGCATGGCAAGCGAGGCTGTTCATCTACTGCGAGTTGCGTGTGTTGGATCTCTTTGATGGCCGCGGCTACACGATCCTCGACGATGGCAAGCAGTCGCAAGAGGAGTTCCTGTGCTCGAACTTTGAGTTGTGCGACGCGACCGGCAAGCTGCTGCCCAACGTGCGCGTCATCGATGTCGAGGTCGAGATTCCCGAGTTCGTGCGAGAGCGGTTCGAGAGCTCGAGTGCTCCAATCGTCCAGTAGACACACACGCGCGCTCTATCACGAGAGCGATACATGCTCCGTCGTCGTCTTCATCATGGCATGAGCGAGCCCGCGACATCGACGTCGTTCATTCGCTCATTATCGCCAGCTCGCGCCTGCCTCTCCAGCCATCTGCCCTCCCCAACGACCACTCCAAACTACTCCACACTATCAACCATGTCGATGACTGTACTGTTCGTGCTGGACTCTGGGCCTGGACCGAGCGAGTATCCAGTCAAGCTAAGAGCCGGCGCCTCGCTGGAGCAAGCGATCAAGGCCTTCCACGAGCTGTACCGACCCAAGGAGTACGCCGATCAAACGGGCTTCTGGTACGAGTACAAATTCAACGGCGACAAGCTCCAGTCGGGCGCACGAATCATCATGCAGCCGCAGTACGTGTGCGAGGTCTCGCCATGGTACCCAGTGCGACAGCAGCGCAAGTGCCTCATCCAATAGCACGACGGCACCTCGACCTCGACCTCGACCTCGATGACCATATGACTCTAACCCATCACGTGTACATATCCAATAAACCCGACACCTCGTTCACGCACAGCCCCCAGTCGTAGTCGTACTCGAGGCCCATGGTCCTAGTGCGTGCCAGGATGGCGACGACCACGATGATGACGATGGCTGACGTCATTCGCTCGCTGCCGTGGTGTCGCTCGCGTCTCTCTCGCTCGTTGGGTCTGTCCGGTCTCACACACATGGCTCCCACTACCACCACCACCGTCGATTCGACGCTCAACAGCACGGTCGTGTGCGTGACCGGCGCCAATGGCTACATCGCCTCGTACATTGTGCAGTATCTGCTCGAGAAGGGCTACACTGTGCGCGGCACCGTGCGCTCGCTCGCCGACACCTCCAAGTTCCATCATCTGCTCAAGATGCCGTACGCCTCGGAGCGCCTGCGCCTCTACGCCGCGGATCTCGTCGAGAACAACTCGTTCGATGAGGCTCTTGAAGGTCGGTCATCGTTCCCCTGCCTCCCCTGCTTGCCTCGCTGCGAAGCGTCGAGGATGCTGATAGGGTATCGATGACGACGACGTCCATCCAGGCTGCCACTATGTGATGCACACGGCGTCGCCGTACATCTTGAACGTGCGCGATCCACAGCGAGATCTCGTGGTACGTCGTGCCGTATCGAACGCACATTACATTATGATGGTTGTGTGAGACCCGATCGCCATCTCATACGTTGGTGCCATTCGTTCTCGTTCTCGTTCGTGTGTTCGTTTGGTAGGAGCCGGCGTTGCAAGGCACTCGCAACGTGTTGAACTCATGCATCAAGCACCGAGTGCGCAAGGTCGTGCTGACCTCGTCGGTCGCTGCGATCACAGGTATCGATCGAGCCATTACAACTCTGATGCGTTGGAGCGTTGTTGATAATCTAACGCGCTTCGTGGCCGCTAGACTCGCCGCACAACGGTCGAGTGTACACCGAGGACGATTGGAACAAGACGTCGTCGCTCACGCGCAATCCATACTACTACAGCAAGCGACTCGCCGAAGAGGAGGCGTGGCGTATCGCGCAGGATAACTCGCTCGACCTCGTCGTTATCAACGTACGCATACGCGCATCCCAAGGCCCATGAATCAATCAGCCAATCAATCAGGCAAGCAATCCTCACACTCGTCGTGCTACAGCCATTCGTCGTGATTGGGCCCGAGTTCGAGGGGCAACGAGTGAACCCGAGCAATACAGTCTTTCGCGACATGCTGAACGCCACGTGGCCCGGAATCCTCTCGTTGTGTACGTGAGATGGCAGCAGGCGCGAGAGTGCTCTCGACGATCGAACGCACACTCACTCGGCGCGTGGGGCGCCTTGCTGCAGCGTGGGGCTTCGTCGACGTGCGCGATGTAGCTCGAGCGCACTTGCTCGCCATGGAGAACCCCGAGGCGTCGGGCCGTTACATTCTCTGGAACGAGACGCTGACCATGCGCCAGACGGGCGACCTTGTGCGCAAGCACTTTCCGCAGTACCCTGTGCCGACCACCGACATGACCTCGAGCGTCGGCAACGCCATCGTGTATCTGGCGTCGTATCTGCAGCCGTCGGGCACTGGCCAGTACATTCGCACCAACCTCAAGACCCATCCGCTCTTGGACAACTCCAAGGTCAAGGCGCTCGGTTTGCAGTTCACGCCCATCGAGGAGACCATCGTCGGTATGTCTGTGCTCGTCGATGCTCGTCGATGCTCGCTTGCTCACTCACATGGTGGTTGGTACGCACACACGCGCAGACTGCTGCAAAGACCTGATTGCTCGCGGTCAAGTCCGCAGGCCGGGCTCGCAGCCGCCACGCAGACGCGGCGTCATCGTCTTCTTGATCCTGCTGCTGCTCGTGGCACCGCTGGCGCTCTACTATCTCTTCCGCTCGTAGGCTCGCTCGCTCTCGGCTCGAGCTGCGCTGCTGCTGCTGCTCGCTATCGCCCCGCTCTCCCGTTGCATTCTGTCGCTGACGCATCGTCTGTCCACCAACAAGTACACGCCATGTTCCGATGATGATGGTTGCTGTTCCGAGCAGTCCGTGCTCATTCGTTCATTCGCTTCGTTGCCTGCGCACGCTCGCACCGGTTGCTGCATGGAAAGCCTGTTCGCCTATGGCAGTGACTCTTCTGACAACGACAATGATGAGCAGCAGCAGCAGCAGCAACAACAGCAGCAGCAGCAGGCTTCTCGCAAGCGCACTCGTGACGACGTCGTGGCTGCCACCAAGCGACGTCGGATGAAGGACGACGCGCCACCGCCCGTCGACCAGCTGCTCACGTCCCTCGACTCTCACGACGACGATGCGACATCGGGTACATGGTACTCGAGGCGCTCGAGCTCCTCAACAGCGACGGCAACTACATTGACGCCGCAAGCCACGCTGGAGCCTGATGCCGCAGTAGATCGTCTGCGAACGGCGCTCGAGCACTGGCAACGAACCTCTCGCGATCTACCGACGGCCGCCGATACCGAGCGACGTCAGGTGGCATTCAACGAGCTGCGTATGTACACCGCACTCGCTTCAGCTGCGTGATCCAACGCACGCGTGAGGCCTCATGCATGTGAGTTGCAGGATCGTTCCTGTCGCGTGCGTTCGTGAGCGAGGCCCAACCGCTCGAGCTGTCGATCTTTGGCTCGAGTTCGTTCGATTGCCACACGAGCGACAGCGACTTGGACGTCAATGTACTACTTGCTACGGCGTGCACGCCGGCGTGCCTCCAACGCGTCCTCGCTGATCGAGCGTGCGTGTATGGTTCCGATCTCTGCAGGTCAGCACCGTCACTCCGATCGCCAACTTCTTCACCAAGCTGCGACTGGCCATCGCCAGCCACTCGCCGTCCACCACCGTACAGCTGACGCCAGGAGCGCGCATTCCTGTGCGTGGCGTGACTGATCGTCACTCGAGTGCCAACTGCTGACGATCCTCGTGCGTGTGGCAGGTCGCCAAGTTCAAGTGGCACGGAGTGTCGGTCGACCTCATCCACCAGCCACGCTCCAGCGCCCACCAAGCGCACAACGACGCCGTCACGCGATGGTGCAACGTGTGGTTCAGCGGCCGTCGGCACCTCAAGCTCGCAATGCGGCTCGTCAAGCTGTGGGCGTCAGCTCGCGCGATCAACAGCTCCTTCCACAACACGCTGCCATCGTTGGCGTACACCGTCATGCTGTTGCACGTCTACGAGCAGCAGCCGGAGCTCACCGACGCCAGCCACTCGGAATCGGACCCGGACACGGCGGCTGCTGCTGCGGCCTCGGCGCTGCTATTCCGCTTCTTTCGAGCGTTCGACGCGTGGCCCGAACAGCAGTGCATCCGAACCACCGATTGCGTACGGCACACGGATCTCGACGAGCAATCCGAAGCGCTGGTGGCAGCACAACGCCATGCACAGCACGCGCGAGATCCAGAGTCTGAGGGCTTTGGTCGTACGTTGTTCGTGCAGGATCCACTCGACGTGGACGTCAACCTTGGTACGCAGGCACCAGCGCTACCTCACACTCACTCTCTCACTCACTCACCTGTTTGGCTCGAGTAGCGCGCTTCGTCACCGACCGAACGTTGCCCAAGATACAATATGAGTTCCGACGAGCAGTGCAGATACTGTGCAAGCCATCGCTATCTGCCACAGACCTAATCCCGACGCTTCTTGCCAAGTAACCACACGACGCATCTGCAAGCACCTCACATTTAGATCACACATTGCGAACAACTCGCGGTACTGTTTGTTGGTTGCTTGCTGTCTCACTTGGTTCCAAAGCCAGGCGATCCAAACAGCCCGCTGCCACTGCCGCCGCCACCGAACGAGAAGTGTGCCGCGTGCTGCATAGCGCGGAACTGCGCGTCGGCCTCCTGTTGCCGCCGCAGACGCTCTTGCTCTTGCAGCCTGAGCTCCTGCCGGCGTGCTTCGGCCTCGGCAGCAGCCTGCGCTTGCTGCGCTCGAAACTCGGCCTCCAGACGCTCTCGCTCCAGGCGATACTGCTCGGCTCGTTGCGCCGCAGCGGCTTGCTCGCGTTGCGCGGCGTCGGCAGCCTCACGCTCACGCTGTGCCAGCTCCTGCGCCTCCTGCTTGCGCTTCTCCTTCTTGCGCTTCCGCTTCTCGGCCTCCTTCTGTGCCTTGCTCTTCTCCATCTCCTGTCGAACGAAGCAGCAACCGTGACGCGTCAGCAAACAACAGATGGAAAACACAAAGCCGGCACCGGTGAATCGTACACTAGTGAGAGCCGATGGGATGGCAGTCAAGCTCCAGTCGTAGGCGTCGGGATTCTCGCCCATGAAGCGACGAAACGCGTCGCGAGCAGGCTTGGAACTCGCCTGTATGCGCGCGTGTGTGCGTGAGTACACTTGTTGAGTGAGAGAACGAGAGAGAGAGAGAGAGAGACGTTTCATCGCGTACCACCAGATACGCCGTGCGGTTGCGAAGATCGTGGACCGTCGGATCAGCACGGGCAGCGAGGAGGTCCTTGACGAGGCCGCCGTTGCCACTGAACGCAGCGCAGAAGAGGCTCGTCCAGCCGCCCTCGGCCGCTCGACCGACAGGCAGGTTGATGCAATCGACCAGCTGGTCGCTGCCACCGAGCTCTCGATTGGCATTGCTGCTTTGCAGGAGAATCTTGACCTTGGCGCGATCTCCTTGCTTGCAAGCCGAGTAGAGATCGGCGCACAAGGCCACGAACGCCTCATCCTCAGGAGTCGAGGGCTCAGGTTCGGTCGCTGCTGGTTCACTCGGTGTCGGTGTCGTAGTGCTCGTGGTTGAAGTGGCGGTTGCGGTTTCAGTTTCGATGGTTGGTTCGGGTGCTGGAGGCAGTGGAACGACATCGCCCGTGTAGTGTAGCCGCGACAGCTGCGAGTAGACGCGTTTGGCCTCGGTGAAGGTCGGACGACCAGTGACGAAGGGTATCTTGCGTATGCGCGGGTCCGAGCGTGAGAACGGCACATCGGCGTCACTGCCGCCGCCGCCGCCGCCAAAGAAGGTGGTGGTGTTGGCATGGCCTGGAGCGTGTAGGAAGATGGCACTCGTGCTCGCGAGCATGGTCTTCCACTGGACCGAGAGCAGCGTGCGGATCTCGGTCTCGAGCGCGCGTTCGTTGTGGCGACGGATGCCAGCGCCGGCAGACCTGCCACCCATGCACCATCGGCGCGCGTCAGCAGTTGCGAGCGATGCAGCTTCGATCATGAGTCAGGAGCATGCGTACTTGGCAGGGCCGCTTGCCTTGTCGTGTGACGACTGTCGACCGCCGGCCTTCTTGCGCACAATGTAGCGATGGAAGCACTTGTGCGCCAGCACGCCCGACGAGTTGATGATGGCGGCGGCAAAGTGGCCACCGCCACACAGCACGATGGCCCACGTCGGATGCGTGAACGGCAGCTTGCAGAGTCGCGAGCGCAGCATTGTCGACAAGCTCGACGGCTCGCCGGTCGAGCGCGCCGACGCTGCGGCGTTCAGGGCGTCTCGCAGCTCGGCGCGCGAGGCCAGGATGCACTTCCACACGTAGAACAGCTTGCGGTCCTTGTCGTAGAAGAACAGCCGCGGGTTGCGCGCCTGCTCGACGAGCTCCTTGCCCAGTAGGCGCTCGTAGTCGTCGCTTCCGTCGTCGTCTTGCTCGTCGTCTGAGGCGTCGTCACGCTCGTAGAGGTCCTCCTCGTCGTCGTCATCGCCAGACGAGTCCGACAGGTCGATGTCAATGTCCACCACGCCGCTGACGAGCTGCTCAAACTCCTCCTCGCTCAACGGCGACTGCGGCTTGTCTCCCGAGCTCCTCTACAAGCACCACGTGAGCGAGAGAGTGAGTGAGCGAGTGAGCGGATCAAAGTGCGGCCGAGCGCCGTGCCGCGACATGTGGCGCACCTTGAGATTGAGGCGGTGCCAGTCGGACTTGAAGTGCGCACGCTGCTCTGCGACCGACGCGAACGCGACGCCGCACAGGATGCACGTGGCGCCCTCGCCATCGACCGGCACATCGGCCGAGCGATGGCGCGTGGCGTTGTTCTCGTTGAAGGTCGCCGAATCGGTCGAGCTCTTGAGCACGGCCGAGTGCGACGACGAGCTCGCGGTCGCCGGCTGCTCGAGATCCTGCAGCACCATGCGGCACTCGTCGAAGAACGTGTGCGACACATCAAAGATCGGCGGGTCGTTCGATGCCGCAGACGCGGACTTGGCCGAGGCCCGATGCCGCGTGTTGTGCGAGCGTCTGTGTCGAGATGGACTCGATGAATCCTCGGGCTCCATGGAGAGATGCGCGAGAGAGCGAGGCAGCGAAGGAATGAAGAGCGCCAAGAACAGTGCTCGCCCTTTCTGCAGCCAGAGCGCGTTCCGCGCTGCCTCTCCATTCCGACTCCATACTCTGACGGACCTTGCGGCTGGCCTCGAGCTGGGTGGTTTGTATTCGTGGATGAATGATACCGGGATCGGCATGTACTTTTCAATACAAACGGAGTATCTACTACAGCGCGCTCATAGCAACAGCCACACTAACACGCGAAGCAGCAAATACGCAACAAGCGCAACAACCGCGAGAGCGACATTGTGATGGTGATGGGCGTACGCAATCACGGTTTGCCAACCCTTGTTGTGGTCTTTGAGTGTCTGTTTCAGGCAGTAGTGGCGAGCCGATTGCACAGAAGCGGCGAGAAGAGCGAGGGCTGCCCTGTTGATGGCTGGTGTCGGCTGGGATTCCGAAGTGTAGTTGATGCACAAGTGTGTTTGGCTGTTGGGTACGTCGAAGTACTCGCAAGCCAGTCGCTTGACACGAAGCACTTGTTCCGAAGGAGCGTCGGGATTGTCCCGAAAGGAATAATCGATCTCATCCATCTTCGTGAGTACGAGCAGTGGATTGTAACCTGGTTGCAGCAGAGCCAGAAAGTAAGGGTCACAGCAACGATCGGTTATCCCGTGTGGCACGTACCCATCGACCGAAGTTGCTGAATGTTATGGCGTAGACTCTCGCGAACATTGTTGGTATCGTCCCCTTCAATCATCGTTGCTTGAATGAAAATCAACACGGAGTGCACGATACAGCTTGACACTGGCACAGAGAGCGCCAGAAGCCACGGCACCAACCAGTGCTTGTCGTTCATCTCCCAGCCGGCTGGTAGTCGTCCTCGCACGATGGCCGCCAGCTCGCCTGCCTGGTACGTGACTTTGGGATCCAAACCCCACGTGTCCACCAAGACAACGTTGGCGTTTGGAAGTTGGTATCGCGCCATCGCTCGAGTGTTGTGGCCCCCTCGTCCTCCGGAAGGAATTGCCGTTACTAACTCGCCCGTGGTGGACAGGGCGGTTTCAAACGTGTTGAAGGCCGAAGATTTTGCGCTGCCAGCAACACCGAATGCAAGTATGACGTATCGATCATAGCCGGCCGGTGGTCGGTCTCGCAAGGCCAGTGCAAACAGCCCTGTTCACGCGCCGGGGAATCACGAAACAAAGGTGCTAGCAATCGTTAAATCACTACCCGACGACCCTCTCAATTCCAGGCGCATACCAATTGTAACAGGAATCTGGAAGGAGTGATGACCGACATCAATCTCAAACGTGAGCGGAAGATCCCGGTAGGAAACGTTCGGTTGGGCCTCTGCGAGCAGGTGCACAACCTGGCTCTCGCCAGCCGGTAGCGCGGGTACTTCCAGGACGGCCGGCCGAAAGTACGAGCTCTCCCTCAACGTCAATTTGCCCCCATCAAAAGGTACCAGCGACAGGTTTTTGATGGCAATAGTGAGCGGAACAGAGTCCCCAACTCGTGCGTATTCGTGCCGCAACTCGACCGAGAGCTCCGGCGTCTGGTGCCATGCAGAGAGCGCTCGTCGTAACCCTACTCGTTCGCGTGACAGTCATCAGGAACATGGCAATCAGGAGTGTTCTTGTTGTCGAACGTACCCGTAGGCATCGGAACCGACGTTTCAATGCCGTCGCGCACCAGTCGAATACCGGCCGGTATGTGAGTATTGGCTTGTCGAGGACTTAAGCGCAACACGAGGGAGACGCTTGTCGCCTGGCCAGCTTTAATTTCGGCAACCGACAGCTCAGCAGCTAAATAACATGGCTCCGCAAGGACATCGATGGTGGTCGGCCTGCAATCCTCGTCTCCGAGGTTGGAAATGAGCAGCGGCCCATGCAAGTGCCCTTGTTTGCACGTTGGGCGTTCGGGAAACTTGTACTCAAGGTGAATCCCGCGTTGCCCGACTGCTCCCAAGAGGCTGACAATGCGACCGAGCATGGCGAAGAGGACGGGAAAGAGTGCGATACTTCTCCCGTGCGACGCAAGCAATCTCTTGTAGTAGCCTCCAAGCGCACCGTGCGACTTGAACATGCGACTGGAGGGGTAGAACCTGGCAGCGGTGGGGGCAGGCTGGTTACCGGATTGAGCGCACCGTGCGACCTCGCGCTTGCTTCCAAGCCTTCCTTCATTGCGAAACTGCTCCGCACCATTCCTCCTGTTCCTTTCGCCCTGCGCACCTCCTCACTCACAATGTCTGCTCCGCGTTGTAGCGAAGATGCGAGTGGTGTCGAGAGCTTGGACCATCTCGTCCCCCTCGAGCCATGCATCAGACCAGAAGACCTCATCCAAACTCTCGGCTCCCGGACCAGCACGGATGCCTCTCCCTCGGAGAGAATCGAGGCGCTTCATCAGTGCTTCTCGGATCTCCGACGCTCGTCTGAGCTATCCGACCAGCATTTGCCCATGTTGGCGCATGCTGTGCTGCATATGTTGGTGCCACCTCCTGTCTCCAAAGTACGCCGAATCGCAGTGTTCTACGACGATGAAACGACGTACAACTTCGAGTCTGTCGTGGAGTGGATCAACCGCCAAGTCTCGGGCGTCGAGCTCTACGTCCAACCTCGACACTCGTTCGTTGCACGCCCGGAGGAAGTCGCCCTCTACTTTTTGTCAGTCAATACTCGGGTCGAAGGATTCATCGATCAGCCGCGTTTCGATTCGTTGCGATCTCAGCTCGAGCATGTTGGTATGAGAGAGAGCGGGCCTGCACGAAATCACTGTTCTTTGCTTGCTCTGTTGGTCCGAGCGAGCGAGAGAGAGAGAGAGAGAGAGAGAATGTCGTTGCTGATTCTTGTGTTGATCAGGTGGAGGACTGCTGATGGTCTGCATTCGCAAGGCCGAGGATCCGAGGGCGTTCCCGCTGATGATCGACGAGGAAGTGTGCAAGCATCGCATCTTGTATTCGCTCGGTCAAGGAGGACCTCTGGAGTGCGAACACAATCGGCTCAACCTGCACTCGCTGTGCAAAGTGCTTCGCATCGAGCTTGCAACGATGCCTGATATTCCAGGGCCAGACGATCTGATAGTACCCCCAGGGGCGCTCCAGAGGCCCATCGGACGCAACGAGCGGACCTGCTCGCGGGTAGGCTGTTCCCTATTTGTTGTGATTTCGCTGTTGGCAGTCGCTTGCGCTGTTGCGTTGCTAGCTCCGTGGTACAAGTCGTGCGACACAGAGTACTCCACGGAGCCACCCTATGCGTTACTTGTTACGAACTTGCCGCCAACTTTGTCGGAGGAGGAACTATCTTCGTTCTTCGAGTGCCGTGTCCGAGTTGCTAGTATTTCGATTGTGAAAGACTCTCGCCGTGAGTCCAGAGGATTCGGGATGGTGGAGTTTTTCGATCCTGCCTCGCTGCAGCAAGCCATCTTGGCGAACGGTGTGGTACTTCACGGATCGAACCTCCGTCTTCGCGCACTATTTCCACAACCGTCGGATGTAATTGGATTTCCGTTACCGACTCCATGGGAGTCCTGCGCCTTGCAACTTGGCAACTAAAATAATGCGTCTTTCCACAGCCAGCTACCCTGAGTTTGTACCTTTCTAATGCGCAACCGAACCGCGAGGGGGAAGGAGCACACTTTGCTAAGGGGAGCGCAGCGGTGGGGGCAGGCTGGTTACCGGATTGAGCGCACCGTGCGACCTCGCGCTTGCTTCCAAGCCTTCCTTCATTGCGAAACTGCTCCGCACCATTCCTCCTGTTCCTTTCGCCCTGCGCACCTCCTCACTCACAATGTCTGCTCCGCGTTGTAGCGAAGATGCGAGTGGTGTCGAGAGCTTGGACCATCTCGTCCCCCTCGAGCCATGCATCAGACCAGAAGACCTCATCCAAACTCTCGGCTCCCGGACCAGCACGGATGCCTCTCCCTCGGAGAGAATCGAGGCGCTTCATCAGTGCTTCTCGGATCTCCGACGCTCGTCTGAGCTATCCGACCAGCATTTGCCCATGTTGGCGCATGCTGTGCTGCATATGTTGGTGCCACCTCCTGTCTCCAAAGTACGCCGAATCGCAGTGTTCTACGACGATGAAACGACGTACAACTTCGAGTCTGTCGTGGAGTGGATCAACCGCCAAGTCTCGGGCGTCGAGCTCTACGTCCAACCTCGACACTCGTTCGTTGCACGCCCGGAGGAAGTCGCCCTCTACTTTTTGTCAGTCAATACTCGGGTCGAAGGATTCATCGATCAGCCGCGTTTCGATTCGTTGCGATCTCAGCTCGAGCATGTTGGTATGAGAGAGAGCGGGCCTGCACGAAATCACTGTTCTTTGCTTGCTCTGTTGGTCCGAGCGAGCGAGAGAGAGAGAGAGAGAGAGAGAATGTCGTTGCTGATTCTTGTGTTGATCAGGTGGAGGACTGCTGATGGTCTGCATTCGCAAGGCCGAGGATCCGAGGGCGTTCCCGCTGATGATCGACGAGGAAGTGTGCAAGCATCGCATCTTGTATTCGCTCGGTCAAGGAGGACCTCTGGAGTGCGAACACAATCGGCTCAACCTGCACTCGCTGTGCAAAGTGCTTCGCATCGAGCTTGCCACACCAAAGGCTTGTGTGAGTTGTGGAAGACCGTTCCACGATGTAACGCCTGCCAACGAAGGTGAGAACCCCACGCCAACCCCCGCCCTAAACAACCACTCCATAAAACGCAGCTTGGCGCAGTTTATCATCCGCTGCGCAAACCCGTCTGGCGCAAACTATCTACAATAAAAGCGCAGTAACGCACACACATGAATATCGAATCTTCATTTGCCTCTTCTCTCTCTCTCTCTCTCTCTCTCTCTCTCTCTCTCTCTCTCTCTCCCTCTCTCTCTCGCTCTATCTCTCGCAAGCCATGGGTATCGAGACGCCCGAGCTGTATCCGACGCGTGGGAGCTTCCCTGGATGTGAGGCATGTCCGATCTACGCACCACGACGTGTGTGGTTGGTGGTGTTGCTTGGCTTCGGCATGATGATCGGTACGACACACCACGGTCCTCAGCAGGCGCGCGAGATGCCGCATGGTGCCATCCGCCAGAGCTGCCACCTCACACTCGCGCTCTCTCGTCGTATCCTTAAGTGTACTTGATTCGAGTGTGTCTCTCGACGGCCATCATTCCCATGGCAGCAGGTATGTCTCGTGTGCGCGCTCTCTAGCACCACCGACAGCGCGAGAGAGTGCTCATCTCTCTCGCATCTCTCTGACCAATACCGCGTTCGCTCCTCGTAAACATGCATGGCCGCCGTGGCCAACGCATTCTGCCTCGCTCGCTGATCGATCGTGACCTTGATAGAGTTTGGATGGGATGAGACCACGCAAGGATTCGTGTTGTCGTCGTTCTATTGGGGCTACATCTGCACCAACGTTCCTGGCGGCTGGCTCGCTACCAAGATCGGCGGTCGCGTACGTGTGCCTCGCGCCACACTCGTCGTTGGTGCCTCAATGACGCACAACCGCACGCCTCACACTAGCTACAGACGACCTACGGTGTGGGCGTGATCTGGGCAGCGTTGTTCTCGATCCTGACACCGGTGGCGGCGCCAATATTGATCGTGCTGCTGCTGGTTCGATTCACCTGCGGCCTCGGCGAGGCCGTGTCGTTCCCGACCAGCCACGAGCTGCTGTCGCACTGGATCCCGCCGGTCGAGAGGTCTCGAGCAGGTACCGTCTCGATGCTCGCATACTCGCACATGCGCACACACACACGCTTGATCATGACTCGTGCCTTTGACACGCGCAGTACCGTTCGTCTGGGGCGGCGCCGACATTGGCACCATCACGTCGTTGATCGTGTCGCCGTTCATCGTCGAGCACTTCAACTGGCGGTGGGTCTTTGTGGTGTATGCCATGCTGGCGTACATCTGGGCCGTTGGATGGTACCTGATGGTCGATGACACGCCGAGTACGTGCCCTGGCTCTTGCTCTGGATGATGATGCCGCATGGAGACTGACCCAACATCCACAGCCAAGCACTGGCACATCTCACACGAGGAGCGAGAGTTCCTCCAGAAGAACTCGAGCCGCGGTCAGACGATTCAAGTCGAAGACTCTGAGCGAATGACCCTCAAGGACCATGCTGGATCGGCATCGGTTCCAGCGGTTACCGCCAATCTCGAGGAGGCTGCCGTAGCGGCAGGTCCCAAGCCGGTATGCCTCGTTCACGAGACACCACGGCAGTGCACTCTTCTCTCTCACTCTCGCTCACATATCGACCTACAACCTATATATCGTGTGCTTGCTGGTGTGCCGTGCCAGATTCCGTGGGGTGCAATCTTCACGTCGCCTGCGTGCTGGGCCTTGATCTCTGCCAACTTCTGCAGCAACTGGGTTCGCCATCCATCCATCCATCCATCCATCCAGATTGAGCGAGAGCGACTCACGAATTGGCGGTTCGCAACCTGCAGGGCTTCTATGTCTTGCTGTCGTACTCGCCCAAGTGGTTCAATGACGAGCTGGGCTTCGATCTGCAGAGCGCCGGCTTCCTGGCGGCGCTGCCGTACATTGTCAAGTACCTTTTGTCTCAAGCAGGCGGATTCTGCGTACGTGCGCGCGATTGCTGTCCAATCTCGCGAGAGACGATACTCACCCGTGTGCGTGTGTGTATGCACCGCCGCCACTCCAGGGAGACATGATGGTCAACCGCTACCACTTGAGCCGCACCTTTACGCGCAAGTTCTTTGTGTGCTTCGGCTTCCTGGCGCCGGCCATCGCGCTGACCTTCTTGGGCTTCGTGTCGAACACCGTCATCGCCGTTACGCTGATGGTGGTGTCGGTCGGCTTGGGTGGACTGTCGACCATCGGCTGGGGCTGCAATCACATTGACATTGCGCCAGGTACACGGCGTTCCGTTCCCTGCATTTCATTCATTCATTCATTCATTCATTCATTCATTCATTGCATTTCTCACTCTCGTGCGAGTATAGACTATGCTGGTGTGCTGTGTGGCATTGCCAATACCGCTGGCACGATTCCGGGCATGATTGGCGTGTCGGTCTCGGGTGCCTTGCTGCAATGGACCGGCTCGTACGCAGCGGTCTTCATCGTGGCGGCTGCCGTGTACGTGGTTGGCACCGTTGTGTTTGTTGTGTTTGGTACGGGCGAGCGCGTCATCCATTAGTTATGCAGTAGGTCGTGCCCATTGGCATTGCGCAAAGCAATGCGCTGCCGCCATCATCATCATCATCATGTCATTGTCACATAGACCAATGAAAGATCAAGTGAATGTCTTTTGCTCCTCCTCGTCGTCCTGTATTGGATTGCTTGATTGAGGGATAGATGACAGATCGAAAGATAGATAGATTACTTACAACTCCAGGCGAGCATAGCGCTCATCTTGCAGTGCCTTATGCAAGGTCTCGAGCGGCGTCGTAGCTGCGGGTGCCGCGGGAGCGCTTCCGCTAGTCTCGCCCGAAGCCGAGTCGGCCGCCTCGAGAACGGCGTCTTCGGGCGCCTGCAGCTCGGGGTTGTCCATCACGAGCTTGAGCAGCGAGGGCGAGTAGCCCGACAGCAGCATGACGCCGGGCGTGTCGCCCGTGGCCGGGAAGCTGGCCGACGCGTTGACGTTCCAGTACACGATCGTGGGAGGCTCGTAGCCGTGCTCGCGGAACTTGGCGGTGGCACGCTCATGGTTGGTGGAGTAGTTGCCGTCGGCGACATTGAACTCCATGTCGCTGATGACGAACATCTTGTTCGGCATCTGATCCTGCGAGAGCTTCGCCTCGATCGCCTACGTGTGCGCGCGTGTGAGTACGCACGAACGTGATTATTGCGATCGTGGCGATCGTGGCGAGATCAATGTACCTTGTCGAGGATCAAGTCGAGCGCCGCCTGAAAGTTGGTCGAGCCGCCCCACGGAATGCCCCGGATGCAACTGACGCGCTTCAGGAGCGTGTCGCCAACAATCGTCACGAGACGCGGCGTCTCCTCGAACGTGATGACGAGGTTACGGAATGGCTCCTCGGCCAACTCACTGCAAGCACACCACGTCGTCGTCGTCATCGCTGACCGTCATTCGTATGCACTAACAGAGAGCATGCATCCGACTCGACCCGATCCGATGGCGCTCATGGTGCTTCAGAAGTGGACGTACCTGATCAACAGACCGAGCGCGATCGAAATGTCCATCGGCATGCCGCTCATGCTGCCCGACACGTCCGAGAGCACGGTGCAGCGCGACAGCGTGCCCAGCTCGCGCAGGCCGTCGATGAGCACCTTCCACTGGAGCTCGATGACGTAGTCGACCTCGCGCAGACGGCGGCACTGGTTGGTGAGCTCGTGCGGGAACAGCTGCTTGCCCTGGATCTTGACCTTGCCGGCCGCGGCGTCCAGCAGGAACTGCTTGAAGCCCGCCTCGTTGTGCTTCATGAACGCCTTCTTCTGCAGATGCATGCAGCGGCTCGGCACCGAGCTAAAGTTGATCGAGTCCCACTCGCCAGCACACATCTTGCGCTCGGTCACCTGCAGCTTGGCGCGCAGCGGGCCGTGGCACTTGGTGCGCAGCATCTTGAGCGGGCACGGGCTGTCGGGATACAACAACCGTGCCAGACGCGAGGTAACCTTGGAACTCGAGTCGACGCTGTGCTTCTCGGTCGGCACCCACTTGGCGCATAGAGAGACTGTGGTCCACGCACAAACCCGCCGCAAACGCCAGGCATCAGCACGACACATCGACATATGAGCAGTGCGCCGCTACGCGCGTACCCTCATCAGCGCCCTGCTCGAGCAGCGCGAGGTCTCGACGGAGCTGCTCGGCAAAGAGCTGCAGCACGTCCTTCTCGGCCTCGGTTCCGACGAGCGCCAAGAGGTCCTTCCAGGTGCCATAGAACGGCACATGGACCAGGTTCTTCTTGAAGGTCTCGGGGCTGTCGAGAGCAAGCGAGCAAGCGATCGTCAGGCCAGGTCAGGCTGGTTGCTGGCTCACGACCTGCGCGCACGTACTGGTTCTGGAGCAGCCACTTGAGGCTGTGCACGAAGATGGCCTTCTCGCCCTTGCCTCCGCGGCAATCGCGCGTCTGGAAGATCAGGCGCACGCAGTCGATGGGGCTCTCGGCCCACGCAGCAGACAACAAGCGGTCGAGCTCGGGCGTCGCAACGCCGCGCACCGAGCGGAAGAACAGATCCAAACACGCCGAGCCAGCCGAGCTGAACGCAAGGGCGCCATTCTGGGTGAGCGTATCGGGCTTGCCAGCAGCAGCAGCAGCAGCAGGGGGAGTGGCGGGGTCGGCCATGTGTCCAAGCAGGCAGGCGAGTGAGCGTGTACGAGAGGTGCGAGCAGCAGCGGGCGAAGGAACGAGTGAGCGAGCGAGAGCGAGAGAGCAGAAGGGCTTATGGAGTGCGTGCTGTTCTTTTATCGCTGCGCCTTGGCGGAATAAACGAGGATCGGGTGCGTGCGGCCAATCTGGCCACGATATCGCATTCCTTGTAATCTAGGTAATATCTCATTGATTGGATTGGTGGGTTGGATTGGATTGATTGGATTGATAGGATTGAGTGATAGATGGGTATGAACAGCGTGTGCGCGTGCGTCTCTCGATTGAATACGTTACGCGCGTGCGCCATCCATCCATTCGTTTGTTCGCTCGCTCTCTCTTGCTCTCGCGTTCCTTGTCTGCAACGCGGGGGGACTCTCGTTGGGCGACACGGCTTGGTACTCAAACTCACTCGTGGCGAGAGCGGCGGTGTTGGTGTTGGTTTCGGCACCGAGGAGCTACACGATGAGCAAGCGACCGGCCGCGGAGCCTGCGCAAGGAGCAGCCTCGTCCGCCAAGCGCGCCAAGCATGTGCGTCGTCGTCGTTCGGTGCCGCTGGCTCGGTGGATGCGTGTCGCTCGACTCATCGGCTTGTGCGATGCCCGCAGACGCATGCTGAGCCACCAATGCAGGAGGCACCAACTCCGGCGCCTACTGACAAGCGCCGCATCGAGACCGTGTACACAGCCGCCACCGCCGCAAAGGACGCCACGGGTCCGGTCGTGTACTGGATGAGCCGCGACCAGCGATGCGCCGACAACTGGGCGCTGGTGCACGGGCAGGAGCTGGCACTCGCGCAGCACCAGCCTCTCGTGGTCGTGTTCAACATGGTGCCCGACTTCCTCGGCGCCACGCAGCGGCAGTACGGCTTCATGGTGCGCGGTCTCAAGCAGCTCGAGCTCAAGCAGCGCGAGCTCGCGATCCCCATGTTCCTTCTGCTCGGTGAGCCTGCCACCACGGTGCCGGCGTTCGTGGCACAGTACGGCGCCTCGCACCTGATCGCCGACTTCTCACCGCTGCGAATCTCGAAGACCTGGAAGCGTGGCGTCGCGGAGGCGCTGCGGGCCACCAGCTCGCCGTGCTCCTTCCACGTGGTTGACGCGCACAACATCGTGCCAGTCCGCGTGGTTTCGGACAAGCAAGAGACCGCCGCTCGTACCATTCGGCCCAAGATCAACGCGCTGCTCGGCGAGTGGCTGCTGCCGATCCCGCCCACTGTCGCGCAGCACGAGCGTGTCACGAGCTGGGTCGATGAGCAGCTGCGGTCGGGCATCGATTGGACACAGGCCGACGACATTGTCGCACGCCAGGCGGCGGTGCCCGAGGTCGATTGGTTGCAGCCAGGCGAGGCGGCAGCGCACGCGACACTCGAGCGCTTCATCGCGCGCCTGCCGTCGTACCAGCACCGCAACAACCCCGACATCGAAGGCGTCTCGCACCTGTCACCGTACTTTCATTTTGGACAAATTGCTCCGCAGGCCGTGGCGCTCAAGATCAAGGCAATCGGTGCCAAGTCTACGTCCGCGGCGCAAGGCGCAGCGATCGGTACGCGCACATCCATCTCCGTCTCTCTCAATTCCTCACACTGACTTGTGCATGACAGCGGCCTTTCTCGAGGAGATGATCGTGCGCCGCGAGCTGACCGACAACTTCTGCCACTACAACCCCCACTACGACTCGTTCGCCGGCTTTGCCGCATGGGCTCGTGAGACGCTCACCGAGCACGCCAAGGATGCACGCGCTCACCTCTACACCGACCAGCAGTTCGAGGATGCGCAGACCCACGATCCGCTCTGGAATGCGTGTCAGTTGGAGGTACATTGGCAGCAATCAGCGCGCCCTGCTGTCAATGCGTTTGTTTCTCAATCAGTGCTGCACTGTTCAGATGGTGCACCGAGGCAAGATGCACGGCTTCCTGCGCATGTACTGGGCCAAGAAGATACTCGAGTGGAGTGCCTCGCCGCAGGACGCGCTCCGCATCGCGATTTTGCTCAACGACAAGTACGAGCTCGATGGCCGCGATCCCAACGGTACGGTACAGGCTCGCGCCAAACGATGTGGATGTGTGGATTGCATTCGTAACCCGCCAACAACATGTAGGCTACGTGGGCTGTGCATGGGCGATCGGAGGCGTGCACGACATGGGCTTTGGCGAGCGCACGGTGTTCGGTAAGATACGCTACATGAACTACGACGGCTGCAAGCGCAAGTTCCCGGTCGCCAACTACATTCAGCGCATGTACCGCCTTGCCCAGCGCCGAGTGCCGGATCTGAACGCCAAATCCTCCTCTTCCGGTGGCTCGACCAAGATCCCCAAGGCAGCTACCAGTGCCAAGAGTCGCAAGTAAAGAGAGCGCCGTGCATTCTACATTGCATTCTCTAATCGAATCGCATCGAATCGAATAGCGAGCAGCATTCGCGTGCGTTTCCTCATCGAAATCACTAATCTCTCTGCTCTCGATATCGATGAGTTAGTTTGCTCTTCACCCTCTCGCGCTTGCTCACTCACATTCTCAAGACACCATGGCACAAGCGGTGTTGTTCTGGCGTGCGATACATGGAATCTCGGATGATGGCGGTGGAGGAGGAGGAGAGCACCGTGTGCGAGATGGCGAGCTGCTCTCTCTCGATAGCGTGTCGGAGCTCGTTGCGCTACAGCAATTGTGCAGCCAGCTGGGTCCGATGGTCGCACACCGGCTCGCGTCGAGTGAGTTCGAGAACCTCTACAACATTGATCGCTGGTGGTCTGCCGATCTCGGCGACGAGTTCACGTTCGCGACGTCGTTCGTGCCGATCAGCGTGCTCGAGGCCGTCGCCATCGTCAAGTACTACAACTACCACAGCAAGTTCATTCGCGACGAGCGCCTCTCGCATCAAGAGTCGCAGCGTCTCGTGGCTCTGCAAGCACGCATCCAGGATGCCATCACGCCGTTGCTGCAGCGCGACCACTCGACGGCGCACGACTCGAGCGACGAGCCGGGCGTCATGATCCGCATGTCGTGCCGCAGTCCCAAGGACGTTGCGTGGAAGACGTCGCTCATGGACCGGCTGCTGCGGCGCGAGCTTGCGCGAATGCGAGAGCGCTCGCTGATGCAAGTGTTCGATCACCGGGCTGGCGATGGCGGTGCTGGTAGTGACGAGGCCGCCTCAGCTGCCGATCTCGTTCGCATGGACCCGAGCACGGCGCTGCAGAACGACGAGTTCATTGCGTTCTTTCGAGCGCAGCTGCTGGCGCTCAAGGTCGCCGACGCGCGCTCCGTCATGCGCATGCTGACGTCGTCCGAGCGCGTACATTGCGATCTCTCGCAGGCTCTCGAGTGCGAGTGGCTTCGTCGTCGGCCCGAGCAGTATCTCGACGGCGTTCGCAAGCTCGCGGCCGAGAGGGCCACCAACAACGACAACGACACCGAGCCGCCGCCCGACGTTGCTGCGATCGAGGCCTCGATCACCGCCATCAAGCCGTGGCGGCAGTTCTTGGCCGTGCGCCGCTGGCACGACGGACTGCACGTCGCCAACGAGTTCCGTTGCTTCGTGTACGGGCGCTCGCTCACGGCCGCGGCACAGTACTACTACACGCTGTACTTTCCGTTCCTGCACCTGAACCGCGACACGGTGCTGCGCAAGCTGCGCGAGTTCGTCGAGCGCTACGGCGAGCGCATTCCATTCGAGCACTGCGTCATCGATCTGGCGCTCGTACCGAACGCCGGAGCGCCATCGGTCGATTCGTTGCAGTCGCACGCCGAGTACGCCGAGTGGTACCGCGAGGCGCGCGTCATCTGCATCGAGATCAATCCATGGGGCCGCTTCAGCGACGCTGGCCTGTTCGACTGGACCGAGGACCATGAACTGCTGCACCGCACGGCTACCGATGATCTCGCGGCCGTCGTGCCCGAGCTGCGGCTCGCCAAGGCGCCGTTGCCATACTGTCCCATGGGCTCGGAAGTGAGCGACAATCTCGCCAGCCAGGCGGCGGCCTCGATCAGCACCGGCACGAACGCGGCGCTCTCGTGTCTCGACCAAGCTCAGCAGCGCAGCTTGTGGATGGAGTTGGCCAGCAACACAACTGCCTCATTCGACGACGACGCTGATGACGACCGCGCCATCGACGAGCAGCTGGCACGTACACTGGCCGATCGACAGGGCCCGAGCGAGGCGCAGCGCATCAACACCACGCACCGGTTCATCCTGCAAGACAGGAACCTCCTCAAGATGATGGACTACTCGCTCAAGCGCAGCTTGCTCCGCAAGCAACTATGACACCCTGCCCACTTGTACTCCAATGAAATGAACGGCTGACTGTGTAACTCTTGAGAGAACAAACAAACTACGTGAGCATTTCGTATTGGCTTGATTGAGGCAGACGGTGCACCAATGCACGCCCAGCAGCAGCAGCAGTAGTGCGATACATATTACTGCTGTTGACGCGCTTTGCGGCGCTCCAAACGCTTGAGGTACGCCGTGACGTCGCTCGGCAACACGCAGTAGTCGGGCTGGATTGGACCCGACATGATGCCACGCTGCTCCAAACGGCACGCATGCTCGATCAAACGCGTCTGAGCAGCAGTGACGCTGGTGACGGCCTGAGGCGACCACAGGCGCTCACCGACGGCACAAGCACGAGGCCACACACGCGAATCGTAGTTGACACCGTTCACTTGCTCACCCCACATACTGCAACGAACGAACGAATGAACGAGTGAGTGGCGTGAGTGAGTGAGTGAGTGAGTGAGTGAGAGGCTATCGAGAGTGTATCAACGTACGCAGCCTCACCACCAAGAACCAACGCCAATTGTTGCGGAGAAGCAGAGAGACCATTGTACGGATCGTTCTAGCATCATAAAGCGTGAGTCACTCGAGAGTCACTCGAGATGCGATTGATATACATACACCATAGAAGGTCTTCCAAGTGTCGACCCATTGTGACACCTCCTGACCCGGAATCGGGACTTGGTTGTTGAGGTAGTTGCCGTAGGCCGTGATGGCGCGGTAGCCGGCTTTGATGATCGAGTTCAAGCTGGCGGCATTGTCCCACACCTCGATGATCGAGTTCTTGTTCAACGTGATGCCGCTGTCAAAGAGATCCTCCCACACGACGGTCGTGCGGTTGTTGGCCGTCATGATTGGAGCCACTTGGTTCTCAAAGTACTGCAAGAGTTGTTGCGCGTTCGCGATGCCATGCGACTTCATCCAAGACGTAATGCTGGAGTCTACACGCGCGCGCGCAGTTGCAAACGTGAGTGAGTGAGTGTCAACTCGATATCGCAGGTCTCACTGTAGGATCGAGAGGGAGATATGTGAACCTTGCATCCAGCAACCAGTAATGACCTCATCGCCACCAATGTGCATGCAGTAATCGGGCGTCAAGGAGGCCATCTGCGCAATGATGGCCTGAATGACCGAGTAGGTGAAGGGCTGCGTCGGGTCGAGCGGAATGTTGTTAATGTTGCTGGCGTACGAGGGACACACGGCCGTGAGGTTCGAGTAGCCCTTGCCCCACGAGTACGCGTGGCCGGGCATGTCGAACTCCATGACGACGCGGATGCCGCGCTCGAGCGCGTACTGCACGACGTTCGCAATGTCGGTCGGGTCGTAGGTGGCGGTCGGCGCCCAGGCGCCCTTGTTGGCGAGCTGCGGATAGGCGTCGATCTCGACCGGGAACGACTCGGCGTCGACCGCGTGCCAGTGCAGCGTGTTGAACTTGGAGTACGACATGGCGTCGAGCGTGCGGTAGATGGTGTCGACCGAGAGGTAGTGGCGCGCCGTGTCGATCAGCAGACCGCGCCACGCGAAGCGCGGCTGGTCGGTGACCGTGAGCGGCGTCTGCGTGATGGCGTACGTCATCGAGTTGGCGTCAAAGTCCACCAGCTGCGAGAAGGTCTCGAGGCCGCGCATGGCGCCAAAGATCGTGGCGGCGCTCAGCGTGGCGCGCGTGCTCGAGCCCGACGTGACCGAGAGCGAGTACGACTCGTCGACGCCGAGCTGCAGGTTCTGCGAGTCGCTCGACACCGTGACGTTAAGCGTCGCCAGCACCGGAGCGCCCGAGCGCGTACCGCTCGACGCGAACGGGAACAGTATCTGCGTCTGGTAGCGCTGGATCGCGGCCTGCAGCACGGTCGAGCTCGACGAGGTCGTGATCTTGAACTGCGTCGCCGACAGCGACACGACCGAGTTGCCGGTCGTGAGAGCGTACGGCAGCGGCCACAACGTGAAGGCCATCGCTAGATGCGATGCCAGACACACGCCAACCACCAAGGCGCTAACGTACAGCCACGCAGTTGAAGCCTTCATGATGGGGATGAGGAGGAGGATACGCGAGCAAGCGAGCAAGCAAACAAATGAACAGCGGGTGTTTTCGTGGTGGAGTAGAGAACGCACCAGAGCGACGGAAACTGGCACTCACCCTCCGACGATGCTGTTTTCTCACTTTCTGAGAGCGGTACGCCGCTTCCTCAGCGAGCCTCCGTTCCGCGTGCACGGCGCTATTCGCATTTCCTTCGCATTCATTCCCTCGCTGCCCCGCCACTCGCTGCATCTCTCCCGCCGTCGCTCTCGTCCGCGAGCGTACCGGAACGCACCGGAGCTCGTCGATCTCGCACCTCTGTGTGTGCACACGGGTGTGAGGATGCCGTGGGTGATGCAGCAGCCCTCGTCGGCTGGATTGCAGCCGCACGAGCGATGGGTCGTCGTGGCCGAGAGCGAGTTCTTCCTGTGGTACCAGAAGGTCGCGCACACGCATCTCGAGGGCGGAAGCCCGCCGCTGCCACGACCGGAGCTCGTGTGTACGTGCTCGGTGACGTACGCGCCGCGCCGTGTCGTCTCGCCGCCGAAACCGATCGATATTCGCCGTGCAACCAGCGGCTGGGACACCTACAGGCGCAGCAGCGCCGCTGTGCCGACCTCGACGTCCAACACGACCTCCTCGAGCACGACCGCGAGCTCGAGCGCGAGCTGGAAGAAGAAGAGCTCCGTCTCGGGTCGCTCGTGTCGTGCGTGTCTCCTTGCATCGCTCGCGCGCATCCGCTACCGTATTGTCGAGCCGACGATCACGGGCTTCGTCATTGCAACGAGCGAGGGTCGCGACGAGTCGCAGCAGCAGTGGGACTACCTCCTGGCGTCGGTCGAGCCGCTGCTGCGCATCACGCGCCAACACGCCGCGGCGTTCGAAGGCTCTGCCGCCGCAGCCTCACTCTCGCTGCGCGATTGTCTCTTGATGAAGCTCATGGCACTCGTTCGTTCGGGCACCTCGCTGGTGGCGCACAGGTACGTCGCTAGCTCTCGGGAGAGCGTGAGGTCTCTGCTGCTGACTCTCGCGATATCGCTCCAGCCACCACGCCGAGGACGAAGCGCATTCGAACACGATGCAGGCCTCGCCGCTCGATCTCGCGAGCCTCAATGGCGTCGGAGTGCCGCCTCACGTCGGCACGATGGCGACCACGTCCATGTCGTTCCAGCCGCAAGCGTTGGATCGAGAATCGCTCGCGTCTGCCGACGGCCTCTCGGGCGCCTCGGTCGCCAGGGCGCTCGTGCACGAGCTCGGCAGCAACGGCGACTCGACCTCGGCGCCGCAGCTGCTGTTCGCCACGGCACGCGGAACGCCCGGCGAGCACGGCGAGTCGCCGTCACACGGCCGCCTCGTCAAGCGTGTGCCGTCTGCCATGACGCCGGCGTCGCACTCGCTCGAGCACGAGATTCCGGCTTCGCAGGAATGGTTCGGCGCCACGTTCGGCGTCCACGAAGAGACCGTCGTCGCTCGTACGA
>Ga0209935_1001916_pt1 | contig 29005 bp, 27 predicted proteins | sample ThiBio_1000_plan_2_FD_183958 | JGI IMG/M metagenome (GOLD analysis project Ga0209935, IMG submission 183958) | Wastewater bioreactor microbial communities from Cape Town, South Africa - Thiocy_cont_1000_plan (SPAdes) | ecosystem: Engineered > Bioreactor > Thiocyanate-remediating >...
ATCAGCAATAAACATTGTACCTTTGTAATCTAATGCCATATCTTGGGGTGTATTCAGATGCATGTTGTCTGTTCCGGAAACAGTCGAAACCCCAGCTATCGTGAGTCCTGTTGAATTCCATCGCAATACACTTTTTTTGTTAGCTATGATTTTCTTTTTTTGATTTGAATTGATTAAAAGAATACAAAGAACGACAGCAATAATAGTAAGAACAAGTACTGTAAACAGAATCATACAAATATATGGCAGTCTAGACAAAATAGAAATTAGATATTTTATTAGAAATTTGTGTACGAACTTCTTTATTTTTTTCTTCCGTTTATGATGATTTTGTGTTGTTTCATAATGATCTTTCGAGAAAATAAATTCCATATTTGAATTTGTTTTCAACGAGGACTGCTTCGTTTGAATATGCAGAATTTTGATTTGTAGTATTTGATAGGGAATATGTATGACTTCGTATACTATTTGTGAGTGTATTCGTTTTTAATCTACGTTGAACAGACACATTTGTAAATGTCTAGATAAGCAAATAGGTTAGAGAAATAAGGTGAAAAACGGACCATTATCGATAAAGTCCTTTGCTTGTTGATTGATGAGCGAGGTACTCTAATAACACTAACATTTGCTGTATACGGACGTCTTCGATGTTGCATGGATTGAGTAAATGTTTTGATGAAATGAAAAAAATCTGAGTTTTTATATACAAGTGTAAAGGTATGAAAACTAACAAGTGCTTGTTGATAAACATATAAGTTAATGAATCCTTGATAAAAACGTCTACTCGCAATGTAAAAACCGTTTGTTACATCTTCCCAGGTGGTGATAAGAAAATTTTATTTTTCAAAACCAAAATTTGTTGATATACAGAATGACGTGTGGGAGCTTATTTTACTTTTTCATTTATCAGAATGGAATCTATATTAAAATGTTGTGTGTGTTCATATATTTGAAATAGCTTATCAAAACAAGTGCGAACATACCCACTAGATAGTAACACCATTGATTCCTATAGAAGGTTCAAGAGTTTCTGGATCATTCTTGAACAATTTTAAAATCGACTTGTTCCATGGAAACTAACGGGTTGAAAAAGTGTAGGATTTTCACTATTAGTCAAGTTAAAGGTGTCAGGCCAAAAGTGAGTGTACGCAGAATTTAATACTGAATTTAAGAGATCATTACATATTATACGATCTTACGAACGTATAGAACACGTAAATTCTAGAGCATTCCATAATTTTGAGTAAGAGATATTCACGAAGCCTTTTCTTTCGAAAATTTGTTACAAATTGAAGAGAAAAGGATCATGTAATTGTATGATAATTTCGAGAGATAAAAGAAAATGTATGTGATGTATGAGTATAATGTTCCAGCAAGACGAAGGTACACAACAGAGAAGATGAAAAGAAAAAAAAATTCTACTGAGCTAAAAAAACTAACTGAAAACAGTGATGATTTGTATAGAAAAAAATGAAGGCACAGAAGGTAGAAATGATCAAACTTTTTTTTTTGTGAAACTCTATTTTGAAAAAGATGATGGCGGATGTTTTTTATTGACACAAATATCATAAAATTCTTTTTACTCTTGAGAACATCCATTTCTATTTCAAATTTCACCTCCAAGAAATTAACCAACATTTAATACTATATTGACAAAATAATTCAGAAAGGGTTAATTTCAAAAAACAATTTCTCCTAGATGAAATAAAGTCTTTTAATATCGTAGAAATTTTTGAATTCGATGATTATTTGCATCAGCTATATATAGATTTAATTGATTATCAAGTTTCACACACCAAGGATTATTAAATAAACTAGCATTTGTTCCAAATACACCTGTTACACCAGCAATTGTTTTACCAACATATTCTCCTGCCATGAATAATTGAATGCGGTGATTATTTCGATCAGCAACATACATATTACCCATAGGATACAATATCATATCCGTCATCGCTCGCAAAGTAGTTGATGTACTACCTCCAACCCCATTAATATTGCCAGCCATTAATATCCATTCATGCTCAGATCGTATCCACCGAACAACATTATTTACTCCATGATTAGCGATAAGAAGACTGTTCGATAAATAATCTAGATAAATACCCACAGGATTATACATTTGTGTCCTATTTAGACCTGCATTTTGATTACCAAATGCAACTGTACCATTTATTGCATTCTTTGCATATGCCATCACACGATGATTATAATAATCCGCAATATAAAGTGTGTTTGTTAATTTGTCAAATTCAATTCCATGAGGGCTGCTAAATTGATTATTTCCACTTCCTTTACCACCTATATTAACAACAAATATTTCATGATGATCTTTCTCTTAAACAATCATCTTTTTTTTCTTACCAACCCCAGCAACTACAATTCCTGATAAGGCATTACGAGGCCAATACACAATTCGATCGTTGCCATAATTAGTAACATACAAATTTTCTTCATCATCCACTATTACATGAATCGGTTCGCTTAAGCCATTAGGAGAAACACTACTTGTATCGTTTCCAAATCCAGCTACCGTTGTTCCATTCGTTGAACCCCTTATATATTTCTGTATTCGATTGTTGTATCGATCAGCAATAAATATTGTACCTTGGTAATCTAATGCAAGATCAGTGGACGCATTTAAATGTGTATTATCTGTTCCAGGAACACTCGAAACACCAGCTATCGTTATTCCTGTTGGATTCCATCGCAGTACACTTTTTTTGTTAGGTATAATTTTCTTTTTTTGATTTGAATTAATTAAAAGAATACAAAAAACGACAACAATAATAGTGAGAACAAGTAGTGTAAACAGAATCATAGAAATATAAGGCAGTCTAGACGGTATAGAAACTGAAATATTTTGTTAGAAATGTGTGAACAAACTTAGATTTTTTTTTCTTTTGTTTGTGATGATCTTGTGTTGTCTCATAGTAATCTTTTGATGAAATAAAGCTCATGTTTAAATTTGTTTCCAACGAAGACTTTGTTTGTCTCGTATAAGCGGAATTTTGTATAGGATTGAAATTTGAGTGTGTTTTTAATCTACGATGAACAGTCACATTTCTGAATGTCTATATTTGAGAACATATGAGAAATAAAGTGGAAAATGAATAGTTACTGATAAAGTCCTTCCTTTGTCGATTGATGAGCGAGGTAAGTTAATAACACTAATATTCGCTGTGCGTAGACGTCCCCGATGCTTCATAGCTTGAGTAAATGTATAGACGAAAAGAAACAAACATGAAGTTTTATATAAAGGTATAGATGTATGAAAACCAACAAGTGGTTATTATTATTTTTTGCAGGGATAGAAATTGATGAGCATATACTGTGTTGACAGTACACGTTGAATAAGATTGAGAAAAATAGATATCAAACAGTAGAAATGCCGAAATAGCTCGATAGCCGTGGTAAGTGATCAGAAGAAAACAACATTAAAGGTTAGGGCGGCAATCGTTGTTTGAAAATTGATATGTGTAATGGAGCTGAGAGGTTGAAGAGAGAAAGGCACTAAATTCGATTTAATTTATTGGGTACAAATTAATACGCAAAGCAGTCATCGATAATCATTTGTTTAACCTCCACTCGATTCAAATCAATTCAATTGAGTTGGACAGATCTGTTTTAAATTTTGAATTAAAAAATATACATTTCTTTTATTTAATTGAAAAAAATAGATTTCTATGTGAGTCATATCATGTCACGCTGATTTATATATTTGTTTAAATCGTATCAAACTTATTTAGAGAACCGAATTTATAGCAAAAATTAGTTCAAATTTTCGATTTATCAACACCTCAACAATGTAAACCACTTTCCATAAAGTCTATTAATATCTTAGAAATTTTTGAATTCGACGATTGTCTGAATCAACTACATACAAATTCAATTGATTATCAAGTTTCACACACCAAGGATTATTAAATAAACTAGCATTTGTTCCAAATACACCTGCTACACCAGCAATTGTTTGACCAACATATTCTCCTGACATGAATAATTGAATGCGGTGATTGTTTCGATCAGCAACATACATATTACCCATAGGATCCAATATCATATCCGTCACCGCTTGCAAAGTAGTTGATGTACTACTTCCAACCCCATTAATATTGCCAGCCATTAATATCCATTCATGCTCAGATCGTACCCACCGAATGACATTATGTGCTGCACAATTAGCAATAAGAAGGCTATTTGAAACATAGTCTAGATAAATACCGACAGGTAAATACAACTGTGTTTTATTTAGACCAGCACCTTGACCACCAAATACAACAGTACCATTTATTGCATTTTTTGCATATGCCATAATCCGATGATTGTTGTAATCTGCAATATAAAGTATGTTCATGACTTTGTCGAATTCAATCCCATAAGGTCCGGAAAGTTCATCAAGTCCATTTCCTAGTCCACCTGTATTAACAACATATATTCCATGATTATCTCTCTTTTGAACAATTATCTATTTGTCTTACCGAAGCCAGCAACTACAATTCCGGATAAGGCATTGCGGGGCCAATATAGAATTCGATTGTTGCCAAGATTGGGAATATATAGATTTTCTTCGTCATCGACTATTACATGAATTGGAGATGTTAGACCATTAGGAGAAGTACTACTTGTACCATTTCCAAATCCTGCTACGGTCGTTCCATTCATCGAACCTCTTACATATTTCTGTATCCGATGATTGTTATAATCAGCAATAAACATTGTACCTTTGTAATCTAATGCCAAATCAACCGGCATATTTAAATGCATATTATCTGTTCCAGAAACATTAGAAACACCAGCTACAGTGAGTCCTGTTGAATTCCATCGCAATACGCTTTCTTTGTTAGGTATAATTTTCTTTTTTTGATTTGAATTAATTAAAAGAACACAAAGAAGAACAGCAATAATTGTAAGAATAATCAATGCAGAGAAAATGAAACAAATATAGGGGAACCTACACGAAATCGAAATTCAAATATTTTATTAGAAATGTGTGAGCAAACTTCTTTGTTTTTTTCCTTTGTTTATGATGATCTTGTGTTGTTTCATATCGATCTTTTGAAGAAATAAATCTCATATTTGAATTTGTTTTCAACGAAGACTTTGTTTGTCTCGTAGGTGCGGAATTTTGTTGTGTATTATTTGATTGAGAATAGGTACGACTTTGTATACTATTTGTGTTTGAATTTGTCTTTAATCTACGATGAACGGTCACATTTCTGAATGTCTACATTTGAGAGTAGATGAGAGAAATAAAATGGAAAATATGAAGTTACCGATAAAGTCCTTCGTTTGTCGATTGATGAACGAGGTACTCTAATAACACTAACATTTGCTATACGTTGACGTCTCCGATGCCTCATGGCTTGAATAAATGTATTGATGAAATGAAAGAAGTACGAAATTTTATATTAAAATGTATAGCTATGAAAACTGACAAGTGCTTATTATTATTTTTTGCATCGCTAGAAATCAATGACCAAATATTGTCCTGACAGTACACACTGTGCAGGACTGAAAAGGAACAGAAAGAAAAATAGATATTAAGTGGTAAATATAGGAAATATCTCCATAGTCATGGGTAAGTCGGAATAAATTTTGATGATCTTTAGAAAACAAAAAGTTAGTGTTGCTATAGTAATCAGAAACTTAAATTTTTGCTGTCGATAATTGGTTTGAAGGATATGAACGAATCATCATCCACTTATTCTGACATATATTCAATGTCATGAAGAAAACAAACGTAGATGCAGTACTACCTCTCTATTGTGGACATTTTGAAGAGGTTTCGTTTTTTTTGCAGAACAAATGTTACTGTGTCCAAATCGTATGTAATCCTACACAGTATACAGATTCGAGAACATTATAGTGGAGTCATGCAGCTTATATCATCAATCATCAGAAAGGAATATAATTTAGGCGATATTTTTAGAAAGTTCTTAGTAAAAAGCTCTCATATGTGCCCCGAAATTATATAAACATTGATTCGTCTAGAACTATCTTCTTATATTTTTTTTATGTTCTATACTGATTGCACAATATATAACATTCTATTTCATCTGTTTGAATAATTATACAGAAATTGAGAAATAAAGAAAGCTAAAGCTTTTAGAACAATGAATTTAGAAAAGGTGATATTACATAGAAAACATGAATTTCAATGCACATGTCATCAATATCATCGAGTAATCTTTTCTGAACTTTTAAAGTTGCTCAAATGTTCATATTTCACCCTCATCCTTCAAATTAGATAACTGTCCGCATTGGAAGGTTTTACTGTAGTTAACATTCTAACCGGTGTACCATAAAAAATGGCCACTTTTTGTGTAGCAATTTTCGAAGTTATACTTCTCTTTAATGATCTTGTTTCTCGACTTGTTTTATTCGTCTTTCATTTCTCTACAAAATGGCAGGTTTGTTTTCCGAGTAAAATCTCAAAATAAAATTTCCCAAGATGAAAAGTGAAGACACCTTCAAGCATGCACTTTCCAAATGCCAAAACAGCTGAGTTTTGAGACTATTACATCGTGCTCTACGATGATAACTGAGATGGGTTCTATCAAGCTACCGTAGATCTGTAAGAGTAAAAGAATGAAATTAGCAAATGAATGCTGTAGAACTTTCGTAATGTGGATATTTAAAAGAAAATTTATTGTTTTGGAAAGTTGTCAGAGTTGGTCCAACCTGTTACATTAATTGTCAAATAGCAATGAAAGCTATTTGAAACAAACTATTGACACACGTTTGTATATCTCAGCGAATTATACGAATTCTACGAAATGGTCATTCTTTATGGGACACCCGTTAGTTTGAATGACACAATATAAACCAGTAGCTACCATTTTATATTCACAAAAATATCCAAATATAAAATCTACGCTGAAAAATAAACTTTTTGATAATTCTATTTCCAAATATGCTACAAATAAACTGACGAAAGTTCTATCCAAATAAAACTCATAATATAATTTCGCAAGTTAGTTTTTCGCTCTTTTTTCTATTATACGTTGTATCTCTGAGAAAAAAGCAAATTTTCAGTATTTTCTCTACTTTTCTTGATGTACACATTCAGCATTTCGGAAATAAAGCTCTCATGTCGACTCTTTTTTTTCGATTTTGTCACATTTATGTGCAGTCTATGGTGATGCCATGCCTCTGCACAATCGCGACATGTCTGTCGTAATGCAACATATAATCCAAGCAATTCTTATTACCCTCTAATCAGAGTAACGATTTTAATATTAATCTATTTATTGAAAGAAAGATAAAGTATTCTCCGCAGAAATATATTATTTCAGATACAACGAAGTCTTTTAATATCTTAGAAATTTTTGAATTCGATGATTACTTGAATCAGCTACATATAGATTTAATTGATTATCAAGTTTCACACACCAAGGATTATTAAATAAACTAGCGTTTATTCCAAATATACCAGTCACACCAGCAATTGTTTTACCGACATATTCTCCTGGCATGAAAAATTGAATTCGGTGATTATTTCGATCAGCAACATACATATTACCCATAGGATCCAATACCATATCAGTCGCCTGTAGCAAAGTAGATGGTGTACTACCTCCAACCCCATTAATATTGCCAGCCATTAATATCCATTCATGCTTAGATCGTGTCCACCGAACAACATTACTCAGCCAAAAATTAGCAATAATAAGACTATTTGAAATATAATCCAGATAAATACCGACAGGTAAACGTAACTGTGTTTTATTTCGACCAGCACCTTGACCACCAAATACAACAGTACCATTTGTTGCATTTTTTGCATATGCCATAATACGATGGTTACCATAATCTGCAATATAAAGTGTGTTTGTGACTTTGTCCAGTTCAATTCCATAAGGTTCGGATAGTTGATTGCTTCCACTTCCTCCACCACCTATATTTGTAATAGATCTTTCTCTTAAACAATCATCTTTTTTTCTTACCAAAGCCACCAACTACAACTCCTGATAAGGCATTCCGGGGCCAATACAGAATTTGACAGTTGCCAAGATTTGTAATATACAAATTTCCTTCATCATCCACTATGACATGAACCGGTACATTTAAACCATTAGGAGAAGTACTACTTGTACCATTTCCAAATCCAGCTACTGTCGTTCCATTCCTTGAACCTCTTACATATTTCTGTATTCTATGATTGTTTATATCAGCAATAAACATTGTACCTTGATAATCTAATGCCAAATCAAGTGGCCTATTTAAATGCATATTATCTGTTCCAGAAACAGTCGAAACACCAGCTACAGTGAGTCCTGTTGAATTCCATCGTAATATGCTTTCTTTGTTAGATATAATTTTCTTTCTCTGATTTGAATTGATTAAAAGAATACAAAGAATAGCAGCAATAATAGTAAGAACAAGTAGTGTAAACAGAATCATACAAATATAAGGCAGTCTAGACGAAATAGAAATTAAAATAATTTATTAGAAATGTGTCAACAAACTTCTTTATTTTTTTCTTCTGTTTATGATGATTTTGTGTTATTTCATATCGATCTTTTGAAGAAACAAATCTCATGTTTGAGTTTGTTTAGATCGAAGACTTTGTTTGTCGTGTATAAGCGGAATTCTGATTTGTATTATTTGATTGGGAATAGGTACGACTTTGTATACTATTTGTCGTTGAATTTGTCTCCAATCTACGTTGAATAGTCACATTTGTGAATGTCTACATTTGAGAGTAGATGAGAGAAATAAAATGGAAAATGATTAGTTACCGATAAAGTCCTTCGCTTGTTGATTGATGAACGAGGTACGTTAATAACACTAACATTTGCTGTACGTTGACGTCTCCGATGCCTCATGGCTTGAATAAATGTATGGATGAAATGAAAGAAGTACGAAATTTTATATTAAAATATATAGCTATGAAAACTGACAAGTGCTTATTTGTCTTCGAATAAGAAATATGTTCATACTGAATAATTGTTGAAATGGCATTATTATGCATGAAATAAGATAAAACTCGTTAACCACCCGACGGGATAAATGTCCCAACTATATTAGAAGTCACTTACTTAAAAAGAACAGGTTAAAATTGTAAACAGGAATATAAATAATTATTCTTCGATTGTGTTTTTAATTTAGGTGGATTTATATATATTTACTTCAGTATATATATACGTATAGTTATCATCTGCTCATTGGATCAATAAATTCTGTTTATTAATTACAATTTATCAATTAATCAATAGTAGAAGAACGTTGTCTTATATGACTTAGTGTAATCAATACACGATGAATAATTGTCGCAAGATATATTCTCATAATCGCTTGTTCTTCAAATATATTATGTTTCTAGATATAAAACCGGATTCTTACAGTACAACATGCAATATTCTGGTATTTTCCAAAGTTATCGATGAGACATTAGTAACTATAGAACTTTTTCATCTTTGCATATAATAACATCACATCTAACTGCTGCTAATAGCGTATATAGAATCGATAGCAATCAATTATTACCAATACTTATTTTATTGAAACTACTGATAGTGAATCTCATATTTCAATTGAGGGTGAAGATGAAGCTGTTAAATATATGATTCAAATTCTTAGCTATGTAATAGATATAATAGATATTCTATTCACTCAGAAGACAGCAAATAAAAGACAGTGTTTTTAAGACACGGAAAATTAGAATTGCAATCTTGATAAAACGACGCAATACGTAACTTGAAAATATCGACTAGTGACAATTCAAGAAAGATCAGTCACAATACAAGCTCTGACAGATGTTTACTCGATAACTTATTCGGCAAACCATTAAGTTTCTATTGCTTATTCCAAAGTTTCTAGGCTATTTCAATGGCAATATTGTTTTCCGCTCTCAAAATACACACGATATAGCTATAGCTCTCTGTCATGTTTTTCTTATTTCAATTTTAACCTCCAACAAATTAGCGTACACTCAATTCTATATTTACTAGTGATTCAGAAAACGTTGCATCCAACAAAGAAAAACGTCCTTTGGATAAAAGAAAGTCTTTTAATACCGTAGAAATTTTTGAATTCGATGATTATTTCGATCAGCGACATATAAATTTAATTGACTATCAAGTTTCACGCACCAAGGACTACTAAATAAACTAGCATTTGTTCCAAATACACCTGTTACACCAGCAATTGTTTGACCAACATATTCTCCCGACATGAATAATTGAATTCGTTGATTATTTCGATCAGCGACATACATATTACCCATAGGATCCAATATCATATCCGTAACCCCTCGCAAAGTAGTTGATGTACTATTCCAACTACCATTTATGTCACCAGCCATCAATATCCATTCATGCTCAGATCGTATCCACCGAATAACATTATGTGCTGCATAATTCGCGATAATAAGACTATTTGAAATATAATCCACATAAATACCGACAGGAGCCCATAACTGTGTTCTATTTATACCTGCATCTTGACCACCAAACGCAACAGTACCATTTATCGCATTTTTTGCATATGCCATAATACGATGATTGCCATAATCCGCAATATAAAGTGTATTCGTGATTTTGTCCAGCTCAATGCCATAAGGTATGTTAAGTTGATTAAGTCCGCTTCCTCCACCACCTATATTAACAACAGATATTCCATGATTATCTTTCTCTTGAACAACCATCTTTTTTTCTTACCAAAGCCAGCAACTACAACTCCTGATAAGGCATTCCGGGGCCACGATAGAACTCTATGGCCTCCATGATTGGAAATATACAGATTTTCTTCATCATCGACTATGACATGAACCGGAGATGCTAAACCATAAAGTGAGGTACTGCTTGTGCCATTTCCAAATCCAGCTACCGTCGTTCCATTCATCGAACCTCTTACATATTTCTGTATCCGATGATTATTATAATCAGCAATAAACATTGTACCTTTGTAATCTAATGCCATATCTTCGGGTGTTTTCAGATGCATGTTGTCTGTTCCAAAAACATTGGAAACACCAGCTATCGTTATTCCTGTTGGATTCCATCGCAGTACACTTTCTTTGTTAGCTATAATTTTCTTTTTCTTATTTGAATTGATTAAAAGAATACAAAGAATAGCAGTAATAATAGTAAGAACAAGTAGTGTAAACAGAATCATACAAATATAAGGCAGTCTAGATGAAATAGAAATGTAAATATTTTATTACTAAATGTATGAACAAACTTCGATTTTTTTTTCTTTCGTTTATGATGATGTTGTGTTGTCTCAAAGTGATCTTTTGATGAAACAAATCTCATATTTGAGTTTATTCTCAACAATGATTTTGCTTCGCTCGTATAAGCCGAATTTTGGTTTGTATTATTTGATTGGGAATAGGCGTGAACTTTTCTACTATTTGTGATTGAATTTGTCTTTAACCTACGATGAACAGTCACCTTGGGAAAAGTCTAGAGTTGAGAATAAACTAGAGAAATAAGAAGGAAAATAAACATTTACAGATAAAATCCTCTGCTTGTTAATTGATGAACGAGGTACATTAATAACACTAACATTTGCTGAGCGTAGACGTCTCTGGTACTTCATGACTTGAATAAGTGTATTGATGAAATGAAAAAAAACACGAATTTTATATTAAAATATAGAGGTATGAAAACCGATAAGTGATTTTTGTTTTCAAATATTGAATGTGACCGTGTCGAAGAATCAGCTAAATATTTTTATTATCGATGAATCTTACTGAACCATTAACATCTTTTCTTAATGAGAGCATTGTTAAAGTCTTTCCAGTAGTCGGTTTACACGATAATTCTCGAACGGAGGATTCTATTGCCATGAAATTTTCTACATAGCTTCGTCTCATAGATAGCTCTATCGAGTTCGAAGATGGGCCTGATCCGTCAAAGATTTTCTGATTTTTCAGCTTGAAACATCACTTTTTTCCAAAAAAGTCAATATTTTCTGGTAGCTGCGACAAAACTCACACTATTACACGTCATTCGATAGAGAAGTTGACGAGCTACGAAATGATATTAACTAGTATAGATAGATATAAAGTGATAAAAATGTTTTACGTACAACAGATTTTCAATACTACGAAGACTTCGTAAATTGCAAGTTTTTCTTATGGAATCGATATGATGTCAAAATATAGTGAAAAATATGCTTCCTCTAATAGTGATGGGAACGGTTCGGTTCGACATTGATGTATATTTCTTTTTCCTAATATATTATGTTCAATTTCATTTTTCCAGAATAGAGAAAGGAAAGAAAAAAATATATTTCGCACCTTCAAGATGTCTATAAAAAGAAGAATGTTTTATATTTTTTGATAGACACTCGAATATGTATGAACTACTCAATGTGTCTATCAAGACAATACATAGTTTTCTTTGTTTACAAGAGTAATATTTTATTCAGACAGATTATAAATTACAAACGAATTTTTTATGAATATTTTCAAAGAAACATCACCTATGAACTTTCTTATGCTGGCTATAATAACTAATGATGTTTTGCATCTTGAAAATAAAGATGAACCGAACAATCTATTATTAAGTTCCTTCAGAAGAGGGTAAAAAACATGAACCGTTCCCATCACTGTCCTACAAAATGTTGTCTTTCTGATACTTCTTCGAATAGAAGAATCCTTTTGTAAATTAGACTCTAAAAGGCAGTTGAAGTACACATAACAATCAGAATTCAATTCGATATCTCCACATTTATTTTTTTCTATATTCATTATCTCTTGAAGATGAAAATCGTCGAAATCCAATTAAAACCTTTGAGATGCGAATTCTTAGTGAAATATGGATACATCCGCACTGTTACATTATAAATTCACATTTACAAAATGCATATGATGATCCAAGCGACATACACTGTTTTATTTTTTTTGTGCTCTTACGGTCGAATGTTGCCTTTTCACAGCATATCTATTTTCTGATATTTCGATACGTTGAATTAGTCACTTTACGATTTCTTCATGACGATTTTGCTAAAAACAATACCCAACTGTAAAGAGATAAAATCTTTTAATACCGTAGAAACTTTTGAACACGATGATTGTATGCATCAGCTACATATAAATTTAACTGATTATCAAGTTTCACACACCAAGGCCTACTAAATAGACTAGCGTTTATTCCAAATACACCTGTCACACCAGCAATTGTTTTACCAACATATTCTCCTGACATGAATAATTGAACTCGGTGATTATTTCGATCAGCAACATACATATTACCCATAGGATCAAATATCATATCCGTAACCCCTCGCAAAGTAGTTGATGTACTATTTGCGACACCGTTGATATCGCCAGCCATCAATATCCATTCACGTTCGTATCGTATCCAGCGGACAACATTATCTGCTTCATAGTTCGCGATAAGAAGACTATTCGACACATAATCTAGATAAATACCGACAGGATAAGATAACTGTGTCCTATTTACACCTAGACCTTGACCACCAAATCCAACGGTACCATACGTTGCATTTTTTGCATATAACATGATACGATGATTCCCAGCGTCTGAAATATAAAGTGTGTTCGTAATTTTGTCCAGCTCAATTCCATAAGGTTGGCCTAGTTGATTGCTTCCACTTCCTCCACCACCTATATTAACAGCAAGTATTTCATGATTATCTTTTTCTTAAACAATCAGCTTTTCTTCTTACCAAAGCCAGCAGCTACAATTCCTGATAAGGCATTTCGGGGCCAATACAGAATTCGATCGTTGTCGTAATTTGTAATATACAGATTTTCTTCATCATCGACTATTACATGACTCGGATGTAGTAAACCAAAAAGGGAAGTACTGCTTGTACCATTTCCAAATCCTGCTACAGTCGTTCCGTTCATCGAACCTCTTACATATCTCTGTATCCGATGATTGTTATAATCGGCAATAAACATTGTATCTTTGTAATCTAATGCCATATCAAATGGTGTATTCAGATGCATGTTGTCTGTTCCAAAAACATTCGAAACACCAGCTATCGTTATTCCTGTTAAATTCCATCGCAATACGCTTTCTTTGTTGGGTATAACTTTCTTTTTCTTATTTGAATTAATTAAAAGAATACAAAGAATGACAGCAATAATAGCAAGAACAAGTAGTATAAACAAACTCATAGAAATACAGGGTAGTCTATAGACGAAATAGAAATTCAAGTATGTTATTACAAATATTTTTACAAACTTCTTCGTGTTTTTCTTCCGTTTGTGGTGATCTCGGGTGGCCTCAAAATGATCGTTTGATGAAACAAATCTTATAGTGGAGTTTGTTTTCAACGAAGACGGTGTTTTGTTTGAATATGCACAATTTTGGTTTCTACTATTTGTGATTGAATTCGCCTTTAATCTACGTTGAACACTCACATTTCTGAAGGTCTACACTTGAGAATACATCATGAGAAACAAGGTCAAAAATGAACAGTTACCGATAAAGTCTTCTGTTTATTGATTGATGAACGAGGTACGTTAATAACCGTAATATTTGCTGTGCGTATACGTCTCCAGTGCTTCATGCCTTGTCGAAATGTATTCATGGAATGAAAAAAAAAGAAATTTTATTTTCAAATGTAGAGCTATGAAAACTGGCAAATGCATATATTATTTTAATGTGAGAAATGTCGCAGTTTAAACAAATCAGCTAGATATGTTATGATCTACGAAATAGCATAAAAGTAAAAGTCGACAAATCGTTGACGAACCATTAACATCTCAGCTCAATACGGTTATTGTTAAACATTCACTAAACAAGCCATAGTGAATTTATTAGGTGCGGACAAGGTCTCTTAATACCGTAAAAACTTTTGAACACGATGATTGTATGTATCTAATACGTATAGATTCAATTGATTATCGAGTTTCACACACCAAGGACTATTCAATAAACTAGCGTTTATTCCAGATACACCTGTCACACCGGCAATGGTTTGACCAAGATATTCTCCTGACATGAATAATTGAATTCGGTGATTATTTCGATCAGCAACATACATATTACCCATTGGATCAAATATCATATCCGTAACCCCTCGTAAAGTAGTTGATGTGTTACTTGCAATACCATTTATATCTCCAGCCATCAATATCCATTGGCGTTCAGATCGTATCCAGCGAAGAACATTATGTGCTCCATGATTAGCGATAAGAAGACTATTTGACACATAATCGAGATAAATACCCACAGGAGCCCATAACTGTGTCCTATTTACACCTGGACCTTGACCACCGAATGCAACCATACCATTTGTTGCATTTTTTTGATATGCCATGACACGGCGATTATTATAATCACCGATATAAAGTGTGTTCGTCACTTTATCAAATTCGATTCCATAAGGTGTGCTAAATTGGTCAAGTCCACTTCCTCCACCACCTATATTAACAACAGATATTTTATTATTTCCTCTGTCGCAAACAACCGTCTTTTTTTCTTACCAAAGCCAGCAACTACAACTCCTGATAAGGCACTATGAGGCCACGATAGAACTCTATGGCCTCCATGATTGGAAATATACAGATTTTCTTCATCATCGACTATGACATGACTCGGAGATGCTAAACCATAAAGGGAAGTACTACTTGTGCCATTTCCAAATCCAGCTACCGTCGTTCCGTTCATTGAATCTCTTACGTATTTCTGTATCCGATGATTGTTATAATCGGCAATAAACATTGTATCTTTGTAATCTAATGCCATATCAAATGGTGTATTCAGATGCATGTTGTCTGTTCCAGAAACATTCGAAACACCAGCTATCGATATTCCTGTTGAATTCCATCGCAATACAATTTCTTTGTTAGCTATAACTTTCTTTTTCTTATTTGAATTAATTAAAAGAATACAAAGAATGACAGCAATAATTGTAAGAATAATCAATGTAGAGAGAATCATACAAATATAAGGCAGTCTTGACGAAATAGAAAACTGAAGTATTTTATTAGAAATGTGTGCACAAACTTTTTTATTTTTTTCTTTCGTTTGTGATGATCTTGTGTTGTCTCACAGTGATCTTTTGAGGAAATAAATCTTATGTTTGAGTTTGTTCGTCTCGTAGAGGCGGAATTTTGTATTTTATTGAAGTTTGAGTGTATTTTCGATCTACGATGAACAACCAGATTTATAAATGTCTAGATTTGAGAATACGTTAGAGAAATAAGATGAAAAAATGTAGAATTACTGTTGAAGATTTCCGTATCTTTAGTGATGACCGAGGTAAGTTAGTAACACGCACATTTACTGTGTGTTGACGTCCCCGGTGTTTCATGGCTTAAGTAAATATACAAATGAAATAAAAAAAGCACGAAATTTTATTTCAAAATGTGGAGGTATGAGAATCAACAAGTGCTGATTATTATTTTTTGCATCGCTAGAAATCAATGACCAAATATTGTCTTGACAGTGCACACTGTGTAGGACTGAAAAGAAGCACGAGGAAAAATACTTAGGTACGACCATAAGTTTCCAGATTAGTATGGAAGAGTTTTGGGCTTAGGTTTAGTATTTTTTTTGGAAGCCTTTAATTTGAACTAGAAACACATAAAAAATGGATAAAAATACGTCGTTTTTGGTGATTTACTCTCAACTTGTCGCAATATCACATAATCACCAAGAATTATCATCGTTGACTTAATGAGATACCCAACAGGATGGGACTGTGAAAAAATACTATAACTAGGCCCAAAAGAGACGGAGATTTATTATATATGATGTTATCAAGAACACTGAACAAAGTCTTCTTTTTATCAGTTCGAAAGTGTTGGAACACTGCTGAATGAGTTTCGATAGTCGTTAAAAGGCTAGATGAGATTGCCTAACAACATTGATAGCAAATACATTGAAATTCATGCTTTCTATGTTGTTCAAAATATTTCTACCTTTCTTTATATTCATTGATTAGGTTATCGAAATATTTACACTTAAATGAATCAATTTTTATGTAAGTGCGGTGCATGCATGATAAATTTTTAAAAATATCGCCGAAAGTATAATTTCTCGATAATTAGTGAGATAAGCTGAGTGACACCAATAAAATACTCTAAAATCTGTATACTGTAACACTTGTGAGTGGACATTTTCCTGTATCAAGGTGTTAGTGATATCAATCTATTTTATTTCACTACATAAAAAAACTATCGTAATAACAAATTTTATCCTATCCAGCTGTTAATTGAAGTACTCTAATATCTTAGGAATTTTTGAATTCGATGATTGTCTGCATCAGCTACATATAAATTTAATTGATTATCAAGTTTAACACACCAAGGACTACTAAATAAGCTAGCGTTCATTCCAACTTCGCCTGTCACACCAGCAATTGTTTGACCAACATATTCCCCCGACATGAATAATTGAATTCGTTGATTATTTCGATCAGCAACATACATATTACCCATAGGATCAAGTATCATATCGGTTACAGCTCGCAAAGTAGTTGATGTGCTATTCGAGACACCGTTTATATCGCCAGCCATCAATGTCCATCGGTCTTCCATTCGTATCCAGCGAAGAACATTATGTGCTCCATGATTAGCGATAAGAAGACTATTCGTGATATAATCGAGATAAATACCTACAGGAGCACATAGCTGCGTCATATTTATACCTGCACCTTGACCACCAAACACAACAGTACCATTTGTTTCATTTTTGGGATATGCCACGATACGATGATTACTATAATCTGCAATATAAAGTGTGTTTGTGATTTTGTCCAGCTCAATTCCATAAGGCCAGTTTAGTTGATTAGTTGCATCTCCTGCACCACCTATATTAACAACAGATATTTGATGATTACCTCTCTGAAACAACTATCTTTTTTCTTACCAAATCCAGCAACTACAACTCCTGATAAGGCATTACGAGACCATGATAGAACTTTACGGGTCCCAATATTGGAAATATACAGATTTTCTTCATCATCGACTATTACATGACTCGGAGTTGCTAAACCATAAAGTGAGGTACCACTTGTACCATTACCGAATCCAGCTACCGTCGTTCCATTCATTGAACCTCTTACATATTTCTGTATCCGATGATTGTTTCGATCAGCAATAAACATTGTACCTTTGTAATCTAATGCCAAATCAATTGGCGTATTTAAATGCATATTATCTGCTCCAGAAATATTAGAAACACCAGCTATCGTTATTCCTATTGAATTCCAACGCAGTCCAATTTCTTTGTTAGCTATAATTTTCTTTTTTTGATTTGACTTGATTAAAAGAACACAAAGAAGAACAGCAATAATTGTAAGAATAATCAATGTAGAGAGAATCGCACGAATATAAGGGAAGCTGCAGGAAATCGGAATTAGAATATTTTATAACGAATGTGTCAACAAACTTCTTCGTTTTTTTCTTTCGTTTGTGGTGATCTTGTGTTGTCTCATAGTGATCTTTTGAGGACATAAATCTGATGTTTGAGTTTGTTTTGAACGAAGACTTCGTTTGTGTTGTATAAGCGGAATTTTGATTTGTATTATTTGATTGGGAATAGGCATGAGTTTGTATACTATTTGTGTTTGAATTTGTCTTTAATCTACGATGAACAGTCACATTAGTAAATGCCTACAATTGAGAGTAGATGCGAGAAAGAAAACGGAAAATGAGAAGTTACCGATAAAGTCCTTCGCTTGTCGATTGATGACCAAGGTACGTTAATAATATGAACATTTCTTGTGCGTAAACCTCTCCTATGCTTCATACCTGAAATGACTGTATTGACGAAATGAAAAAAAACAAAATTTTATATTCAAATATATAACTATGAAAACTGGCAAGTGCATATTATTTTCAAATGAGAAATTTCGCTGTTCAATGACGATAACGTCCGAAAAAAAAGAAGAAATGAAGCAATTGTTGTAAGAGTATCATAGTGAATGCAATTTTCTTGAGTGAACATAGAAAATAATGAACCAGACGGAATTGTATAGTCTGTCCGAGAAATCAGGACGAATAATTTGAACTTTGGTTAACATGATGGCTATCCAAAACTTTTATTTGCTGATTCGGCAGGTTCTCAGCTGAAACCATCTGCTATTGAGGCTTTTCCAAAGAATGCACACAATATCTCCAACTATTGGATATGCTTTTGAGCCAGTTACTATCGATTATTTAAAAAGTGATGATAGTAAAGATCATGAAGAAATTGAAAACGATGTAGTCGTTACGTGTGATGTCAAGAACAACAAAAAGATGAAGCAAGTAAGCATGAATAATTTCATCAAAACAATTAAATAATGCGAGAACAGATTATTTGTATATTTATTTTTGTATTTTTTTATATTGTTTTCTAATTTATTGAACGTATACTTAATAAAAAACAATAGTGAACTTATTAGGCGCAGACAAGTCATCATAAGTAGATGAGCAATATTTTAACGTCGGCCAACATTCAATAAACAATTTCTCCGAAATTAAATCAAGTCTGTTAATATCGCAAAAATTTTTGAATTCGATGATTGTTTGTATCAGCTACATATAGATTTAATTGATTATCAAGTTTAACACACCAAGCAGACTTCAATAAACTAGCGTTTGTTCCAGACACACCCGTTGTGCCAGCAATTGTTTTACCAACATATTCCCCTGACATGAAGAGTTGAATTCGTTGATTATCCCGATCAGCAACATACATATTACCCATTGGATCCAATATCATATCCGTCGGTCCTCGCAAAGTGGTCGATGTACTATTGGCGATGCCGTTTATATCGCCAGCCATTAATATCCATTGATATTCAGATTCTACCCAGCGAACAACATTATTTGCTCCGAAATTAGCAATAAGAAGACTGTTCGATAAATGATCTAGATAAATACCGACAGGATAAGATACCTGTGTCGTATTTAGACCTGGACCACCAAATACAACCGTACCATTTGTTGCATTTTTTGCATATGTCACGATACGATGATTACCATAATCCGCAATATAAAGTATGTTCGTGACTTTGTCAAATTCAATCCCATGAGGTCCCAAAAATTTATTAGTTGCATTTCCTGCACCACCTATATTAACAACAAATATTCCATGATGATCTTTCTCTTAAACAATCATCTATTTTTCTTACCAAACCCTGCAACTACAACTCCTGATAAGGCATTACGAGACCACCATGAAACTCGATTGTTTCCAGACTCTGCAATGTACAGATTTTCTTCATCATCAACTATTACATGAACTGGTGAACCTAAACCATAAAGCGAATTACTACTTGTACCATTTCCAAATCCAGCTACCGTGGTTCCATTCATTGAACCTCTTACATATTTTTGAATTCGATGATTGTATCGATCAGCAATAAATATTGTACCTTGGTAATCTAATGCTAAATCACTTGACATATTTAAATGCATATTATCTGTTCCAGCAACATTCGAAATACCAGCTATAGTGAGTCCTGTTGAATTCCAACGCAATACGCTTTCTTTGTTAGGTATAATTTTCTTTTTTTGATTTAACTTGATTAAAAGAACACAAAGAAGAACAGCAATAATTGTAAGAATAATCAATGTAGAGAGAATCGCACGAATATAAGGGAAGCTGCAGGAAATCGGAATTAGAATATTTTATAACGAATGTGTCAACAAACTTCTTCGTTTTTTTCTTTCGTTTGTGATGATTTTGTGTTGTCTCATATCGATCCTTTGAGGAAACAAATCTTATGTTTGACTTTGTTTGTCTCGTATAAGCTGAATTTTGGTTTGTATCATTTGATTGGGAATAGGCATGAATTTTTCTACTATTTGTGATTGAATTTGTCTTTAACCTACGATGAACGGTCACATTTGTGAATGCCTACATTTGATAGCAGATTAGAGAAATAAAGTGAAAAATGAATAGTTACTGTTAAAGTGCTCCGTTTGGTGATGGATGACCGGAGTACGTTAATAACACTCACGTTTGCTGTTTGTAGACGTTTCGGGCGCTTCATGTCTTGAGTAAGTATATGGATGAAATGAAACAAACACGAATTTTTATATTAAAATGTAGAGGTATGAAAACCAACAAGTGCGTATTATTATTCTTTGCGTCGCTGAAAACTGAATACCAAATACTTTCCTGAGAGTGCACATTCCGTAAGATGAAGAAGAAATACGTATGTTTATAGCCGTGGGTATGGATGACAAAAAGGAGAAGAGAGCATGTGAATAAATGAAGTTTAAAAAGTCGAAAAGTATTCTTTTCTTTTCCTTTAAAATCGTCACAGACTCATTCGGTAACAAGATACGAAAAAGACGATAATGTGTTTTTGAAAGTAATGAATTGATTTCTTTAATCTATGTACCACACATTCATTCAGATAATGTCAATGAAACTTTAAAAGTTCATCAATGAATAATGGATTTTGATCGTGTTAGAAATATCGACAATCAACTTGCTGATTCCCGTTACTATTAAATTAGTTAACATCTAGTTGCTTAAATATGTAATTGAAAGTGAAGAATAAAAAATTTGATGATATCCTCAAGAACAGAGAATAGAGACAGATCAAAGGAACTCGTCACTCATCTTCAAATGATAAATTGAATGTTGAATCAATAGAAGTAAATCCTGACACATTACTGTTATCATCTAGTTTTTCCTTTAAAACTAAGTTAAGCGGAATCACCAATAAGGCATGAAAAACTTGATAGTATTTGTTCAGAAGGAGGAATGAATTTGTTTATGCTACTAATCAGAGACTTGAACTTTTTGCGATGATTGCTCATTTGAAGGATGAACGAAGAATCATCCTCCATTTACAGATAGGCGACAAATAAACTGACGAAAGTTCTATCTGAATAAAACTCATAATATAATATCACAAGTTAGTTTTTCGTTCTTTTTTCTATTATACGACCTACATATATCTCTCAGAAAAAAGCAAATATCTATTATATTCCCTACTTCTCCTTATGCCGTGCCTCTGCACAATCGCAACATATCTGTCATATATTGCCCTCTGATGAGAGTAACGATTTTAATATTAATCTATTTATTTAAAGAAACAAAAAGTATTCTCCGCACACAAATATATTGTTTCGCATACAACAAAGTCTTTTAATATCTTAGAAATTTCTGAATTCGATGATTGCCTGTATCTGCTACATATAAATTTAGTTGATTATCGAGTTTCAAACTCCAAGGACTACCAAGTAAACTAGCGTTTATTCCAGATACACCTGCTACACCAGCAATTGTTTGACCAACATATTCTCCTGACATGAATAATTGAATTCGGTAATTATTTCGATCAGCAACATACATATTACCCATAGGATCCAATACCATATCAGTCGCCTGTTGCAAAGTAGATGGTGTACTATTTGCGACACCATTTATATCTCCAGCCATCAATATCCATTCATGTTCAGATCGTATCCACCGAAGAATATTATGTGCTACATGATTGGCAATAAGAAGACTATTCGACAGATAATCTAGATAAATACCCAAAGGAGAAGATAACTGTGTCTTGTTTACACCTGCATCTTGGCCACCAAATGCAACTGTACCGTTTATTGCATTTTTTTCATATGTCATAATACGATTATTCCTCAAATCTGCAATATAAAGTATGTTTGTTATTTTGTCAAATTCGATTCCATAAGGTCCAGATAGTTGATTACTTGCATTTCCTCTGCCGCCTATATTTATAATAGATCTTACTCTTAAACAATCAACTTTTCTTCTTACCAAAGCCAGCAACTACAACTCCTGATAAGGCATTACGCGACCAATACAGAACTCGATCACTACCAAGATTTGAAATATATAGATTTTCTTCATCATCCACTATCACATGATTCGGTTGAATTAAACCATTAGGAGAAGTACCACTTGTACCATTTCCGAATCCAGCTACGGTCGTTCCATTCATTGAACCTCTTACATATTTTTGAATTCGATGATTTGATCGATCAGCAATAAATATTGTACTTTTGTAATCTAATGCGAAATCAACGGGCGTGTTTAAATGCGTATTATCTCTTCCAGAAATAGTCGAAACACCAGCTATCGTTATCCCGGTTGAATTCCATCGCAATCCGATTTCTTCGTTAGGTTTAATTTTCTTTTTCTGATTTGATTTAATTAAAAGAAGACAAAGAAGAACGACGGCAATAATTGAAAGAACAATCAATCCAGAGAGAATCGCACGAATATAAGGGAAGCTGCACAAAATCGGAATTAAAATATTTTATGAGAAATGTGTAAACAAACTTCGTTGTTTTTTTCTTTCGTTTATGATAGTCTTGTGTTGTCTCATAGTGATGTTTTGATGAAACAAATGGAATGTTTGAGTTTGTTTCGACCGAAGACTTTGTTTGTGTTGTATAAGCGGAATTTTGATTTGTATCATTTGATTGCGAATATACGTAATTTTGTATCTTATTGGAGTTTGAATTCGTTTTGAAGCTACGATGGACGGTCACATTTGTGAAAGTCTATATTTTAGAATACATGAGAGAAATAAGGTGTAAAATGTAGAATTACTGATAAAGACTTGTGCTTGTTGATTGATGAACGAGGCACGTTAATAACATGAGCATGTGTTGTATGTAAACGTCTCCTATGCTTCATATCTGAAACAACTGTATTGGTAAAATGAATTAAAAAAACGCGAAGTTTTATATTAAAATGTAGAAGTATGAAAACCGAGAAATGCCTATTATTATTTTTGCGTCGCTAGAAATCAATGACCAAATACTATCTTGACAGTACACATTGTGTTAGATTGAAGAAAGTGCAGAAAGAAAAATAAATATTGAATAGTACATATGAAATATCTGAATAGGTGAACGATGAGTACGAAATGAAAAAACAATATAAAAATCTTTTGACAGCCTTCGTATCAAACAATGAAACAATGCGTTCATTAAAAAGCCAAAAGAGAGAACAAAATCATTTCAAAAGAACAGAATAGATTTTGCAATTAAATCTTATAGTTGTAAAGTTCACATCGATGAAAATTCTGCTGCGTTTTGACGTTTGGCTGATTTAATTTGCAAGACATCAATATGATTATTATTTTCATCATTCATTAATCTTTCTCGAGAAAGTGACATCAACAATTAAGTTCATCGGTCCCGAGTGTGTCCGCAATAGGAAGATTTTTCTCTATCAAGGTGTTTATCCCATTAGTGAATAATTTAATATTCAGGAGGAATAATCTTGAGCTCCATCAGCATGTTTTTGCTTCGATCGATCTTGAGAGGCAATTTCACTACAACATATTGTTCTACTTTCAAAACTATTTGAATATCATTCGATTTCAGTTTATCTGTCCCAACATGTAGTCGTAACCAGCATGAAATCGAAGAGGGAAAATAAAAATTTTAATGATCATATTCCCAAATGTGCTACAAATAAACTGATGAAAATCCTATCCACATAAAACTCAAAATTTCATACCACAATATGAGTTTTTCATTTTTTTTCTTCTGCACGCTTTATGATACTCAGACGCTAACTGAAGTTCTCTAATATCTTAGAAATTTTTGAATTCGATGGTTCCTTGAATCAGCTACATATAAATTTAATTGATTGTCCAGTTTCACACAGAAAGCACCACTAGATACACTAGCGTTTATTCCAGATGCATATGTCGTGTCAGCAATCGTTTTACCAATAGATTCTCCTGGCATGAAGAGTTGAATCCGTTGATTATTCCGATCAGCAACATACATATTACCCATTGGATCAAATATCATATCCGTAACCCCTCGCAAAGTAGTTGATGAATTACTCGCGATACCATTTATATTACCAGCCATTAATATCCATTGTCGTTCAGATCGTATCCAGCGAACAACATTATTTACTCCATAATTCGCGATAAGAAGACTATTCGAAATATAATCTAGATAAATACCCACAGGATTATACAGTTGTGTCCGATTTAGACCTGCATTCTGGCCACCAAATGCAACAATACCATTTGTTGCATTGTTTGCGTATACCATGATACGATGATTACCATAATCCCCGATATAAAGTGTGTTCGTTATTTTGTCAAATTCGATTCCATGAGGTGAAGATAGTTGATTACTTGCATTTCCGTTACCACCTATATTAACAATAGATATTCCATGATTATCTTTCTCCTGAACGATCATTTTTCCTTCTTACCGAAGCCAGCAACTACAATTCCTGATAAGGCATTCCGGAACCAATACAGAATTCGAGCACTACCAAGATTTGAAATATATAGATTTTCTTCATCATCGACTATTACATGAATCGGTTGTATTAAGCCATTTGGAGAAGTACCACTTGTACCATTTCCAAATCCAGCTACCGTTGTTCCATTCATCGAACCTCTTACGTATTTCTGTATCCGATGATTGTTTCGATCAGCAATAAACATTGTACCTTTGTAATCTAATGCAAGATCACTTGGCGTATTTAAATGCATATTATCTGTTCCAGCAACAGTCGTCACACCAGCTATCGTTATTCCTGTTGAATTCCACCGCAATACACTTTCTGCGTTAGCTATAATTCTCTTTTTCTGATTTGAATTAATTAAAAGAATACAGAGCACAACAGTAATGACTGCAAGAACAAGTAGTACAAATAGAATAATAGAAATATAAGGCAGTCTAGACGAAATAGAAATTGAAATATTTTATTACTAAATGTATGAACAAACTTTTTTATTTTTTTCTTTTGTTTGTGATGATGTTGTGTTGTCTCAAAGTGATCTTTCGAGGAAATAAAGCTCATGTTTAAGTTTGTTTTCAACGAAGACTTTGTTTGTCTCGTATAACCTGAATTTTGTGTTTTTAAGCGACGATGAACAGTCACATTTGTAAAGGTCTACACTTCAAAATTCATTAGAGAAATAAGGTGGAAAATGAATAGTTACTGATAAAGTCCTTCGCTTGTCGATTGATGAACGAGGTACGTTACTAATAGTAATATTTGCTGTGTGTAGACGTCTCTGATGCTTCATGGTTTGAGTAAATATACAAATAAAATGAATGAATGCAAGATATTTTATACTCAAATATAGGACGATGAAAACCAATAAGTGTGCATAGTTTTTACATAAAAAATATCTCCATCGTTAATAATTATTGAGTCATATTTATTATCATGTTTGTGCTGGCGGAAGACCTGTTAGCTGGATCGCAGAAGTCATAATTTGAAAATTGATATTTGTTACGGAGGTGGGATTCAATTTCGAATTAAAAAATATACATTTCTATGTTGTTAGATATGATAATGAAAACTTTTATATCATTTCTTTTATTTAATTGAAAAAGGTAGATTTCTCGTTTCTATTTTATGCGTATTATGTTACGAAGAGATACTTGGTAGGAAATATGTAGATTAATATATTTACTCGAATCGCATCAAAATTATTTCGAGAACTAAACTTCTAGCAAAAGTTTATTCAAATTAGGAATTTATCATGACTTGAACAATGTATATCATATTTAATAAAATCTTTTAATATCTGAGGAATTTTTGAATTCGATGGTTACCTGAATCAGCTACATATAAATTTAATTGATTATCGAGTTTTACGCACCGAGGAGTCCTAAATAAACTAGCATTTTTTCCAAGTTCGCCTGTTATACCACCAATTGTTTGACCAACGTATTCTCCTGACATGAACAGTTGAATTCGTCGATTATCCCGATCAGCAACATACATATTACCCATAGGGTCAAATATCATATCGAACACACAACTCAGAGTCGTTGATGTGTTACTCGCGACACCATTTATATCACCAGCCATCAATATCCATTCACGTTCAGATCGTATCCACCGAACGACATTATGTGCTTCATGATTAGCGATAAGAAGACTATTCGAAATATAATCTAGATAAATGCCTACAGGATTATACAGTTGTGTCCTATTTACGCCTGCACCTTGACCACCAATAACAACAGTACCACTTGTTGCATTTTTTGCATATACCATGATACGATGATTGTTATAATCTGCAACATATAGTGTGTTTGTTATTTTGTCAAATTCGATTCCATAAGGTGTGTTAAGTTGATTAAGTCCACTTCCTGCACCACCTATATTAACAACAAATATCTCATGATTTCCTATGTCTCAAATAACCATCTTTTTTCTTCTTACCGAAGCCAGCAACTACAATTCCTGATAAGGCATTATGAGACCATGATAGAACTTTATGGGTCCCATGATTGGAAATATACAGATTTTCTTCATCATCGACTATTATATGACTCGGTTGATTTAAACCATAAAGCGAAGTACTACTTGTACCATTTCCGAATCCAGCTACGGTCGTTCCATTTATTGAACCTCTTACGTATTTCTGTATCCGATGATTGTTTCGATCGGCAATAAACATTGTACCTTGGTAATCTAATGCCAAATCAAATGGCGTATTTAAATGCATATTATCTGTTCCAATAATACTCGTCACACCCGCTATAGTTATTCCTGTTGAATTCCATCGCAATACACTTTCTGCGTTAGCTATAATTTTCTTTTTCTGATTTGAATTGATTAAAATAATACAAAGAATAGCAGCAATAATAGTAAGAACAAGTAATATAAACAGAATCATAGAAATATAAGGCAGTCTAGACGAAATAGAAATTAAAATATTTTATTACTAAATGTATGAATAAACTTTTTTGTTTTTTTCTTTTGTTTGTGATGATTTTGTGTTGTCTCATATCGATCCTTTGAGGAAATAAATTTTATATTTGAGTTTGTTTTGAACGAAGACTTTGTTTGTCTCGTATAAGCTGAATTTTGTTGTGCACCATTAGATTGAGAAGATGTAGAATTTTGTGTTTTTAATCTACGATGAACAGTCACATTTGTAAAGGTCTATACACTTCAGAATACGTTAGAGAAACAAGGTGATAAATGTACGTCGAATTACTGATGAAGATTTCGGTATATTGATGAATGAACGAGGTACGTTAATAACACTGACATTTGCTGTTTGTAGGCGACTTCGATGTTTCATAACTTGAGTAAATATACAAATGAAATGAAAGAAAACATGAGATTTTATACTCAAATGTAGGACTGTGAAAACTAATAAGTGTGCATAGTTTTAAAATAATACACGTACGATCACTTTTGAACAAATAAAACAAAATGTATTATAGCTTATCAGATAATACCAACACGCTCAACAATATCAACGTTCGATAAACCAAATGAGGGCTATAAAAAATAAAATATCTCACTATTGGATAAACTGAGTCAAGTTTATGTGGCACTTAATAATCTTCGTGATTTCCAATCACCTAAACTACTAATTTCGACAAATTCTAGGTGCATCATTAACTTCCTATCATAACCTTTTACCCCCGATAGCAGTTCCAGAAGGACCAAGAAGATAACGAATACTACCCAAGCAGACAAGATTTGTCAAAAACGCATGTACACGCTAAGAATATGCTGTTTTTGAGCGTTAGACGCGTGCAGAACCAAGAAAACATGAACATTTTCATGACCACTGCTCTCTCACGCGTATAAACACTGAAAAGGCGAACTTTTTTACGCGTTTAGATGGATATTTGCGATCATTTTTTCCATGCAGGTCGATTGAGCTATAACAAAAAAAGGTGAGTTTTATAAAAAAAAAACAATCGTTTTCACGCTTACTTTCTCCGGCTGTTTCTCGCGTAAAATGTGATAAATGATTTTTTAATTAAATCCATCATATATTGAGATAAATTCTTTTCGTCCACTATTATGCCTCTCCCCCCGAATGTTCACACGTGTGGACATTTGAAAATTTGAGTTTTTTTAATACAGTGTTTTGCTTGAATTTTTTTAAAGTACGCGATGGAGTACAGGAACACATACCATATAATTAACAGTTTTTAAAATACAAGAGTATTTCGAGCTTTAGTTAGCGCATAAAAAAGAAGGAAAGAAACTGCACAATCTGGATAGGCCACCAGCCATATTTAAAAAAATGACTAAGAGTTAATTGAAACAGATTGTTTCTTCCGTGAATCCAAAGCTTAGGAAACATGCTAACATTATCATATTGCAAACTTTAAATTGTATCATTG
>Ga0209935_1001923_pt1 | contig 28743 bp, 43 predicted proteins | sample ThiBio_1000_plan_2_FD_183958 | JGI IMG/M metagenome (GOLD analysis project Ga0209935, IMG submission 183958) | Wastewater bioreactor microbial communities from Cape Town, South Africa - Thiocy_cont_1000_plan (SPAdes) | ecosystem: Engineered > Bioreactor > Thiocyanate-remediating >...
CGAGGAGACGTCGCGCGAGGGCTGGCTCAAGAAGAAGGGCACCTGGTCCTCGTGGAAGGACGTGTATGTCGTCGTGCGCGGCGGCTTCATGATCGAGTACAAGAAGGAGGGCGTACGTAGCCAGGATAGTTATACGTGTGTATAGCAGCTGCTCGATCTCGGCAACTAACTCTGCGTGCTGTGTTGATGTAGTCGGACAAGCCCACTCGTGTGCAGTCTCTCGAGGACTGCACGTTGCAGCTGGCGCACCTCCTCACCGGCACCAAGAACACGTTTGCCATCGCGACTCGCAAGAAGAAATCGCAGCCACCCACGTACTGGAAGTGCGAGACTGACTCGGAGCTCGTGCAGTGGCTCACTGTGCTTCGCGTACGTGCTTCAACATGACGCTTGCAAGAGAGAGGGTGATAGATTGGCGCGTGATTCGAGGGATAAGAACGAGAGAAGCCGTTGGGCAGCCGCTGCTTACTCCTCGTCTTGTGCTGCTTGCTCGCGAACTATCTCATAACAATCCTCCCCACCTCCACCATCTCTCTCTCTCTCTAGACGCACTGCTTGGAGTCCGAGCTCGAATGGCAATCAGACGAACTGCTGGACTCGTTCGGTGAGCCTGCGGTGCTTGCTGACCATCAGATGATGATCCTCGGCGCCAACGACGCGGCCCTCAAGTTGCTCGGCTACACGCGCTCGCAGCTCATCGGCAAGTCAGCCGAGGTCCTCATGCCTCCGGCCATCGCCAAGATGCACGCCAACTACGTGCGACGCTACTTTGAGACAGGCGAGAAGCGCCTCATCGGCAAGCCTCGCAAGCTGACGGTCGTTCGCGCCAACGGCTCCGAGTTCACCGCGAGCATCTGCCTCGGCGAGGTGCCACCAGCCTCTCCTGGCGAACCCGCACGCTTCATTGCTCGGTTCCGCACCGAGGCCGATGAGGTCACGAGCGAGGCCCTCACGAGTGCCATCAGCTCGATCATCGAGACGTCACTCCGCTCGGCGCAAGAGGACATGCTCAAGCAACTGCAAGCCGAGCTCCGTCAAGTGGACTCGGCGCTGCAGCATTCTCGAGCCACCGGCACAGAGCGGTCGTCTCTGCCTCGCGCCGCCGGATCCGATACCGACGACGACGAGCACAGCGCGGCAGAAGAGGGTTCGACGCGAATCGTGTACGAACACGTCGAGGTGCACGAGCGTATCGCCGAGGGTGGCGGCAGCGGGGCCGTCATCTACAGCTGCTCGGTCGACGGCTGGGGCTGCTGCATGAAGGAGATTCCGACCACCGGAGTCACGGGAGCCGCTCTCCAATCGATCCTCAACGAAGTGACGGTGCTCGAGAAGCTGCCGTACCACAAGAACCTGTGTCGATATCTCTTCCACCGTGTCACCCCGAACTCGGTGCAGATCTTCATCAAGCGATACAACTCGAACCTCACGTACGAGCTGAGGCGCCGATCGAACGCCGGAGAGCCGTTGCTTCCGGCAACAGAGTGCGCACGTCTTGCATTGGACATCATCAACGGCTTGACGGTGCTGCACTCTCGCAAGTTGCTTCATCGGTATGAATGAGCGATCCTCGACAACTGATCCAATCCAATCCAATCCATCAATTCAACTCACTCTCTCTCGCTCTCTCGCTCTCTCTCTCTCTCTCTCTCTCTCTCTCTCTCTCTCACTCGCTCTCTCTCATTTTGGTGAACGACAGAGACTTGAAGTCCGACAACGTCTTTGTGACACTCAACTCAAATGGCGGCATTGCATACCTGTCGCTTGGCGATTTCGACACAGCCAAGAGCGTTGGTCGAGAGGCAGCAGCTCATTCAGTCGTCGGCACTCCTGGTACGACTCGTCTCCATCGGTCTCTCTCTCATATCATCGTCATCGAGAGATCGAGAGAGAGAGAGATCGAGCAAGCGAAATCGAATTGAGCTGATTGAACTGATTGATTAATTGGTTGATTGGTTGATTGATTGGAACAGGATACATGGCTCCTGAGATCTTGTTGGGCCAGAAGTACAGCTTCCCAGTGGATGTGTTTGCGTTCGGAATGGTGCTGTACGAGATCATCACGATGCATCGACCGTTCGAGGAGGAGAAGAACCTGTTCCGAGTCAGCCAGTACATCATCGAAGGCAAGAGGCCAGCGCTTCCGACGCTGGGAGGCGAGTACAACGACTTGGTGACGCTGGTCAAGAAGTGTCTCCGCACCAAGGCAGATCGACGACCGACGTTGGCGAGCTGCAAGTCGATGCTGCTCAAGTACTACCTGTCGCAGCCAGACCTGTCGATGGGAGGAAGTACGGCCAGCTCGTCGACCTCGTCTCTCCGAAAGTGAGAGCTCGTCGCCGTTGCCGGTCGTCGCGTCGGTCGCACGCGCAGCCGCGATCACAGCACACAAGTCATGCATATTCTGCGTTGCTCCATCGGAGCTGGTCGTTCGTTCGTAATCTTGTTCTTCGTTGCAGTATCGTCGTCCGTTCTAAGTCGTGTACCTATTCGTCTCCATCTATCAATATCGGCTGCCATCTACGTACGACAAGATTGGTTGCGTCTCGACGGTCAGTTGGTGAGGGCCTGGGGCGGTGTTGAACGAGGCCTGCTGGCTGCACTTTGGGCAGCCAGCCTCCTTGAGCGAGAACCCGGCTTGCTTAGTTCGCCTACCGACCCGAGATCTAACAGGAAGTTCGCACCTACGCAGGAAGTTCGCCCCACCCACGCAGAGACGCACGCACACATATGTATGATTTTATCAGACGTGGCACGATAGAAAAGTGGCCAGGAGGCGAGCAGGAGGCGAGCGGGAGCGGGTGGCATAGCGTGGCAGAGCTGGCACGAAAGCGTGGTGGAACGAGAAAGCCGTCCATAACAAGACCGGAGCGCGTGCGCCAGAGGAGCTGCTTCCTCCTCCGGTCCGGCTCGCACGCCGCTGCTGCTCTCGCTTCCCTTCTCGCGCCCTTACTGGAACTCTTCACTACCATCGTCGTCCTCTGGCTATCTCCGTGTCTGCCTGCTCCCTCCTCTCCCAGAACACCTCACCAGCTGCTGGCGCCCAGCACGTCTTCCTCTCCTCTCCTCCTCCTCGTCACAGCGTGTTCGCGTGTGCCATCATGGCATTCTTGCACCGAATGACCTCGCTGCAGCGCGTCGTGTCCTTCCAGGACGACAGTTTGGCGGCTACCGACGAGCCGCAGAGCTGCTCGTCTCGCTCCTCGAGTCCTGGCGCCGACTGCCTCTCGTCGCGCACCGGCTGGCTCAAGAAGAAGACCACGTGGTCGACGTGGAAGGAGGTCTACGTCGTGGTCAAGGGAGGTCTGATGCTCGAGTACAAGAAGGATGGCGTACGTCCGTAAGAGCCTGATGGAGCAAGCCTTCTATGGTGTGGTCATTGCAGGCGCGCGAGTGCGTATTTTGCTGATTGCTCGTGTCGCGGTCGTCGTGGTGGCGCCACACACCCGATGGCCATTCGTGGGGTGTTGTTGTGGTTGTGGTGGTTGTTGTGGTCATGGTGGTGGTGGTGGGTTATTGTGCTCCTTGTTCGCGCAGGCGGACAAGCCATCGCATGTGTGGTCACTCGAGGACTGCACGCTGCAGCTGGCGCACCTCCTCACCGGCACCAAGAACACGTTCACGATTCTGAATCACAAGCGCGCACACGCAAGTACCTACTGGAAATGCGAGTCGGATTCTGAGCTCGTGCACTGGCTCACTGTGCTTCGCGTACGTAGTCGCATAAGATGTGTATGCGATTCTCCTACCACTCACACATCTATCTCTCTCTCTCTCTCTCTCTCTCTCTCTCTCTCTCTCGCGAATAGTCTCACTGCCAAGAATCTGAACTCGAATGGGCTACCGATGAACAACTCGCAACGCTCGGTGAGCCTGCGGTGCTTGCTGACCATCAGATGATGATCCTCGGCGCCAACGACGCGGCCCTCAAGTTGCTCGGCTACACGCGCTCGCAGCTCATCGGTCAATCAGCCGAGGTCCTCATGCCTCCGGCCATCGCCAAGATGCACGACTCGTTCGTGCAGCGCTACTTTGAGACAGGCGAGAAGCGCCTCATCGGCAAGCCTCGCAAGCTGACGGTCGTTCGCGCCAACGGCTCCGAGTTCACCGCGAGTATCTGCCTCGGCGAGGTGCCACCAGCCTCTCCTGGCGAACCTGCACGCTTCATTGCTCGGTTCCGCACCGAGGCCGATGAGGTCACGAGCGAGGCCCTCACGAGTGCCATCAGCTCGATCATCGGCAACACGCTCCGCTCGGCGCAAGAGGACATGCTCAAGCAACTGCAAGCCGAGCTCCATCAAGTGGACTCGGCGCTGCAGCAGGCGCTCCAAGTCTCGCGGCGGGAGCGCCGTAGCAGCACGGGCGGGGGCCCAGGCTCGAGCCTCGCTTCTCCGCGCGGTATCTCGGGCTCCTCGGTCTGGAGCTCCGATAGCTCCGACGAGGACGATCACAGTCATAGCGACGATGCCGGGCGAGTCGTATACGAGAACTTTGAGGTGCACGAGCGTATCGCTGGCGGCGGTGGCAGCGGAGCCGTCATCTACAGCTGTACGGTCGACGGCTGGGGCTGCTGCATGAAGGAGATTCCGACCGAAGGAGTCACGGGAGCCGCTCTCCAATCGATCCTCAACGAAGTGACGGTGCTCGAGAAGCTGCCGTACCACAAGAACCTGTGTCGATATCTCTTCCACCGAATGCTTCCCAACTCGGTGCAGATCTTCATGAGACGCTACAACACCAACCTGGCCCTCGAGCTGTGTCGACGAGCTGATAGTGGCGAGCCTCTCTTCTCTCCAGCTGAGATATCTCGTCTTGCATTGGACATCATCAACGGCTTGACGGTGCTGCACTCTCGCAAGTTGCTCCATCGGTATGAACGAGCGATCCTCGACAACTGATCCAATCCAATCCAATCCAATCCAATCCAATCCAATCCAATCCAATCCAATCCATCAACTCACTCTCTCTCTCTCTCTCTCTCTCTCTCATATTTTGGTGAACGACAGAGACTTGAAGTCCGACAACGTCTTTGTGACACTCGACAGCACTGGAGGAATCGCATACTTGACTCTGGGAGATTTTGATTCTGCAAAGGCCGTACGACGCGAGGCAGCAGCGCACACTATCATTGGCACTCCTGGTATGGAGCCACAGGCTCTCTCTCTCTCTCTCTCTCTCTCTCTCTGTTGATGACTGACGTATTGATGATGCACGAACAGGATACATGGCTCCTGAGATCTTGTTGGGCCAGAAGTACAGCTTCCCGATCGATATCTTTTCGTTCGGCATGGTGCTGCACGAGATCATCACGATGCATCGACCATTTCACGAGGAGAAGAATTCGTTCCGAGTCAGCCAGTACATCATCGAAGGCAAGAGGCCAGCGCTTCCGACGCTCGGCCCTGAGTACAACGACTTGGTGACGCTGGTCAAGAAGTGTCTCCGCACCAAGGCAGATCGACGACCATCGTTGGCGAGCTGCAAAACCGTGCTCCTGAAGCACTACCTGGCTAGCGCTTCGTCAGCCACCAACCTGTCCAAGTGAGGCCCGCCCACGCCCACACCACGAATGCACCCAAGCATATTTGATTTTTGTGTTTTGTTTGTAAGATTGTTGTTGTTGTTTGCTTTATCGTTGTTGTGTTGCGGTCGTTGTCGTCGTGCAAAATGACACAGGCAGTGTAGCTGAGAGCCAATTTGTCTTCTTCATTCGAGCCATTGCATCATCATCTGTAAAGGGCACCGCTGTGAGCGGGCCAGCGAGCTGGTATCTAGCGCGCCCAGCGAGATGATTCGCCCCGCCAATCTAATCTAATACTACCAACGATCGACCAACGAGCGAGCCTCTATGCCGCACACCTGGTGATGTCGGCGCGCACGCACGCACACACCCACACAACGAACGGGACCGCCTCGACCGAAGCATGTTGGATTTGGAACGGGAGCGTGCTCGGCGAATAATCGAATCGGGATGGCGCGGAGTACGCTCTCGGGCACAGCGCAGCACAGCACAGCAGTGGCGCTGGCGCTGCGTTGTACCTGCCCAACCGTGCCGCGCTCCTCGTGAACCTGCTTGCGCCCCCGTGCCCAACGCCCACCTGCCCCTCATCTTCACAACCACGTACTTGCGCCATCGTTGCCACCATGGCCACCACGGCGTCCTCTTCCGTTGCTCGCGTCGTGTCGTTTGATTCCGAAGAAGACGTCTCGAGCATCGACCGCCCAACGTCGCCCTCGGAGCCTCGCTTCACGGGCGAGTGGCCCTCCGATGCATCATCGTCGCGCGAGGGCTGGCTCAAGAAGAAGGGCACCTGGTCCTCGTGGAAGGACGTGTATGTCGTCGTCAAAGGCGGCCTCTTGCTCGAGTACAAGAAGGAGGGCGTACGTAGTCCGGCCCGTCCAACCAACCAACCAACGGCTGCCGCACGTTGCACGCGAGGGCACACAGTGTATTTCTTACATACTGGCGACGATGATACCTTGCGTGGGTGCAGGCGGACAAGCCATCGCATGTGTTGGCGCTCGAGGACTGCACGTTGCAGCTGGCGCACCTCCTCACCGGCACCAAGAACACGTTCACCATCCTGCGCAAGAAGAAGGCGCAGGCAACGACCTTTTGGAAATGCGAGAACGACTCGGAGCTCGTGCAGTGGCTCACTGTGCTTCGCGTACGTGCTTCAACATGACGCTTGCAAGGGAGAGAGAGGGTGATAGATTGGCGCGTGATTCGAGGGATAAGAACGAGAGAAGCCGTTGGGCAGCCGCTGCTTACTCCTCGTCTTGTGCTGCTTGCTCGCGAACTATCTCATAACAATCCTCCCCACCCCCACCATCATCTCTCCAGACGCACTGCTTGGAGTCCGAGCTCGAATGGCAATCAGACGATCTTGTCGAGTCACTCGGTGAGGCGGCGCTTCTCGCTGATCACAACTGCCTGATCCTCGGCGCCAACGACGCGGCTCTCAAGCTGCTCGGCTACACGCGCTCGCAACTCATCGGCAAGTCGGCCAACATCTTGATGCCTCCCACCATCGCCAAGTTGCATCCGATTTACGTGCGACGCTACTTTGAGACAGGCGAGAAGCGCCTCATCGGCAAGCCTCGCAAGCTGACGGTCGTTCGCGCCAACGGCTCCGAGGCCGTGGTTGGCATCTGTCTCGGCGAGGCTCCGCCAGCCTCTCCTGGTGAGCCGATGCGCTTCATTGCTCGCCTCCGCACCGAGGCCGATGAGGTCACGAGCGAGGCCCTCACCAACTCTATCGGCTCGATCATCGAGACCTCACTCCGCTCGGCGCAAGAGGACATGCTCAAGCAACTGCAAGCCGAGCTTCGTAAGGTGGACTCAGCGCTGCAGCAGTCGGCCGCCAATGGCCATTCTGGCAACCCCGGCAGCCGCCGACAATCCGACGCCGACGACGACGAGCACAGCAATGTGGAGGATAACTCGACGCGAATCTTGTACGAACACGTCGAGGTGCACGAGCGTCTCGCCGAGGGTGGCGGCAGCGGAGCCGTCATCTACAGCTGCTCGGTCGACGGCTGGGGCTGCTGCATGAAGGAGATTCCGACCACTGGGGTCACGGGAGCCGCTCTCCAATCGATCCTCAACGAAGTGACGGTGCTCGAGAAGCTGCCGTACCACAAGAACCTGTGTCGATATCTCTTCCACCGAACTCTGCCGAACTCGGTGCAGATCTTCATCAAGCGATACAACTCGAACCTCACGTACGAGCTGAGGCGCCGATCGAACGCCGGAGAGCCGTTGCTTCCAGCAACAGAGTGCGCACGTCTTGCATTGGACATCATCAACGGCTTGACGGTGCTGCACTCTCGCAAGTTGCTCCATCGGTATGAATGAGCGATCCTCGACAACTGATCCAATCCAATCCAATCCAATCCAATCCAATCCATCACATCAACTCTCTCACTCTCATTTTGGTGAACGACAGAGACTTGAAGTCCGACAACGTCTTTGTAACAATGCAGCCTGATGGTACTATTGCATACCTGTCGCTTGGCGATTTCGACACAGCCAAGAGCGTTGGTCGAGAGGCAGCAGCTCATTCAGTCGTCGGCACTCCTGGTACGACTCGTCCCCATCGGTCTCTCTCTCTCTCTCTCTCTCTCATATCATCGTCATCGAGAGATCGAGAGATCGAGCAAGCGAAATCGAATTGAGCTGATTGAACTGATTGATTGAAATGATTGATTGATTGGTTGATTGATTGGAACAGGATACATGGCTCCTGAGATCTTGTTGGGCCAGAAGTACAGCTTCCCAGTGGATGTGTTTGCGTTCGGAATGGTGCTGTACGAGATCATCACGATGCATCGACCGTTCGAGGAGGAGAAGAACCTGTTCCGAGTCAGCCAGTACATCATCGAAGGCAAGAGGCCAGCGCTTCCGACGCTGGGAGGCGAGTACAACGACTTGGTGACGCTGGTCAAGAAGTGTCTCCGCACCAAGGCAGATCGACGACCGACGTTGGCGAGCTGCAAGTCGATGCTGCTCAAGTACTACCTGGCGCCGAACCCATCGACTCCGAACCTGCGAAAGTGATCGCCACCGTAGCTCCCATCCGTAAGCGCAAAGTGCAGTGGGCCGTGAGAGATAGATAGATAGATAGATCAGCAGGCCTGCGGCTCCGGCGGACCCCATTTTGTTCCGGCTCCCTCGAGATGCCAACCAACCGACCAACCGTAACCTCTGAATGTAAGTATCCAGCGCCTCCCGAATGCATTGTAGTAGTGTCCTTCTCCGCAAGTACATCACACGCACACGCACACGCACACGCACACGCACACACGCAATAAACCAACCCCGAACGTGGTTGCGATTGGTTCGGTGTGCCGAGGTCGATCGATGGTGTTGACGGCGGCTGCTCGATTCCGCCCGCCATTCGCTCGTTCCCCTTCCACCACACGCAGCACCACCACGTTGGCGTCGACTCTCGCCGTGGTCCCTCGCGGGGCTTTGATCGACCATGACCCCGGCTGTGGTGGAGGACATTGCACTGACCCTGAGCGACGCGCAGCTCGAGGCGGCCTTCTGGCGGCCATTCACGGCGGCGCTCGATGTGCTGTCGCACGCGTTGCTGTCGACCGCCTTCTCGGCGCTGCTGATCGTGTCGCTGCTGCTGTACCATGTGCGCCATCCATTCGACCCGATCCCGAGCTCGGTTCGATTCTTTGTTCCTGCGCTGCACTTGGTGCGCCTAGCCTTCTTCCCGTTCCTGATCGAATGGCTGCCTGCCATCGACTGGGTACAGCTGATCGCCGGAGAATCGCCATCGTTCACGCGGCGCGTTGCCGTCATCGCCATGCTCCTGTCGTTCGACTCGTTCGCGCACTTTCTGCTCGTTGCCTTGATACTCTACAAGCGATAGATACGACGATGGCGATGGCGACAAGTCATCAATGGATTGTTCAGTGTACATGATGAGAGAGAGAGTGTGTGTGTGAGTGAGCGAGCGCTGTGCCGTTGCACAAGCTGCAATGTTGATGTCGATGTGATTGATTATATGTATGAATGGAGAGTGCGCGTGTGAGGCTCGAGCAATGGTGCTGTCTGTAGAATATACCGGCATCAGATCGAGGATCGAGTGGTACAGCGTGTTGTTGTTGATGTTGTGATAATTGTGTTACATGGTACAAGGCAAGCGCCAATACTACTACCACTACCACTACACTGCAAGGACGCCGCATTAGTGATCATCGGCCAACATCGAGTACGACAGCATTGCAGGGAACACCAAGGGCCCACCAGCACTCGAGCTGCGAGCTTGCTCGTGCTCCCACTTTTTGTACACGCTCTGGCAGTCGGCATACAGCTGAAAGCCGCGCGGCAGGTAGACCTGTTCCCGGCGAGCAGCTCGAGCGCGTTAGCGGATGTTGACCGCATGCCACGTTGCGTCACAGGCTCGCGCCTCACGCACCAGCGAGTCTTTCAGTGGATCGTTGGGATCGCATTTCGGCATCGTTTTCGAGCCACTTGCTGGCATTCGTGCACGCAACTGCTCCAACATCGCATCTCGCATCGTCACGTGTCTGTGGTCGATGCTATATCCGCGGAGTCCCGATTTGCTTCGCGTCCTCCCTAGAGCCGATGCCAACAGTCGAGCGAATGAGCGAGCGTGTGCACTGGCATGCGTGCGCCGAACACTGTGCGTACGCTTTACGAGAGACAGAGTTTGAGAGGAGCTCGAGGACGTCGCATTCTGTGGTACTTGCTCAGTAGTGGCTTCAATTACAGCCACCTGATATGCGCGATGCGATGGTCCACGAGTGAGTACGCTTACGAATCACACCGCTTGTCGACACGACGATACAACAGTCGTACTGGAAAGCACAGCACATAGCAATAGGCAGCTTGGACGCGGAAGCTCCAATGCAAAAAGTAGTCGAAGAAGAAGTGCTCGAGTAGCAGCTTGCCGATCAGCACCTCGCGCTCTCGTGGTCCAAAGCTGGGGATGATTCTGCAACACCAACATCGCCCGCCACAGTGTGTCAACAAGCGAGCGCCAACGGCTGCGAGCGAGCAGCAGCGGCTGCACGCACTTGTACAACGTCTCGAGCGTAATCAAGGCAATGTCGACGCGTGGGCAGTCGAGCAGGATCTTGATGGCACGATAGAGGTCCGAGAAGTCGATGCAGCTCGGGAGGAAGCGAACTTCTTTGCGCAGATGCGAAAGCCAACGACAAATGGTGTCGAGTACATCTGCAACACACAAGCGCGCGAGTGATTGAGTACATGGCAGCCGTACTCTCGGCCGAGCGAGGACGTGAGCATACTGTGTACGGAAGCGAGACATGTGGCATTGGTTGTCGAGAGGATGAAATGGCACATTGGGCCAAGCAACAGCATGTTCGACGAGAGGAGAAAGAAGCTCAACTACAGGCGAGCAACAACGCGAGGGAGAGAGAGCCGTAAGTATCGCGGCCTCCCTTCGGTAGTGGGTGGAGCACTCATACCTCGAGCATGTTGTTGCTGAGATTCGGAGCAAACTCACGCATGAACAAGAGCGCGCGGCGAACGAGCGGTTGATAGCCTGGGATGCGCTGCCAAAAGAAGCCCGGCCGTTGGCTCCTGGGCAGCGAAACGAATATGCTCAGCATCTCTCGCACAAACAGCTCAAAGAAGTTCGGCTCGCGGAACCTGAAACGACGCACATCCAGTAACGCAGATACTACAATCAGATGGTGGTGTGCTCGGCGCAGCGTGCTCGGCAGTACGTACGCCATTGCCCATGAATCGCCACGGTGCGAGAGTTCGATCGATTCCTCGAGACTCACTTGAGGCCGTACGATTGCTGGAACGTCGTTGCTCGAGAGTCGGCGATTGCGCTTGTTCTGTGGCTGATCGTTCAAGTCGCCAGCCGAGATGCTACGCCGAGGAGGAAGCGCCGAATGGACGACGGTGGTACTATCAAGAGAGGAGGACGATGGTGCCAATGGGTCGGTAGGATCTGATGCAGCACGAAAGGCAGTCGATGCAGATGACGAAGACGGGATGGGAATGGGAGAACTTGTTGATGTTAATGTGCTTGAGCTTGATGTTGTTGTTGATGTGCTGGAGCTTGATGTGCTTGAGGTTGATGTTGATGTTGATGATGATGTGAGGGTATCGAAGTCGCTCGGGAACGATGATTGCAATAGACCTGGAGCCGAGCGGGAGAGGAGCGACTCGGCGTCTTCGCCTTGCTCGGGAAGGTCCAGGATAGGGTCAGGTTCGAGTGGCGAGCTTGCTGATGGCGAGGATGATGTCGACGACGATTCTGCGCTGAGCTCAAAGTCTGTGATCGACGAGTCTTGCAGGCTCGGCGTAGTAGGGAAAGTAGCTGCTATCAACTGCTCGTCCGACAGCCCAGTTTCAGGGCCATCGGCACTGCAGCTGGTGCTGCTGCTTGAGCTACTACTGCTGCTGCTGGAGGTGGCAGTAGGAGTCGGCGGTGTGGAGGGCTCAGCTGCTGGCGGGGTTCGATAGAAGAGCGACTCCTCCTCGAGGAAGGCCATGCTCTCGGTGCCCTCGACCGACGAGGGATCGGCCGCCCAGCGTTGCTCGGTGGCTTCGAGCTGATCGAGCAGCTCGAGAATCTGCGGGAACTGCTCCTGCAGCGATAGCAACTTGGGGTCGGTGGTGACCGATTGCAGAATCCGCTCGCGGAATGGCGGCAGCAGCGCAAAGGACAGACCTGTACCGAGGGCGTGAGGTGAGGTGGTTGGTAATCATATGCCACACCACGTGTACGAGAGCGGCCAACGAGGGTTGCTACGAGACCAACGAGCACACTACGCGGCCTCACACTCGTGCGCGAGCATGCGTGCATGTTTGTGTTTCGATTGCGAGGAGAGCGGGCACGAACCAGAGACGGTGGCGCAGAAGTGCAGGAAGGGCTTGGACAGCGTGCGCGAGCGCTTGTCTTGTGCGGTGGCGGCCTGCTCGAGCGTCTGCGTCGCGTACGCCTGGCACAGTATCACGAGCCGTCGGTATGGCTCCATGAATTCGCTCGAGAGCTCGGCGTCACTTGGCGAACCGTTGAGGATCTCGGCCGCCACGAATTGGAGCTCGCGCCTGTGTTTGAGGTTCGCGAGTGGCACGCGGGTGGTTCCACCGGTGCACGATCGATCGATCAGGCGAGTGACCCATCAGTTGGAGCAAGACTCGACGGTGAACAGCAGTCAGAGTCGTGTGGGTTGTACATACCGTTTAACGATCTGGCTCAAGCATTGATAGAACAGAGGTCGCTGCTGCGGCACCACCTGGTCGATCTGCTCGATCAAGTACAAGCCGCTACGAGAGAGGTCGATCGAGGATCGAGCGAGTTAGTATCGGGTATGCTCGCAGTATGATGGCTCGATCGTTATGGATGCGTGGGCCGTACCATCCGAGGAGACACGCGATGCCCTTGCGCAGATAGGCGCGGTTCGAGTACACGAAGGTGTCGCACGCGAGGTACGGCGCCAGCGAGCCGAGCGTCTCGAGCGCCGCGGCGATCTCGAGCGGCGGATACGGTTGCGGCTGCAGCAGTATGGCCTGTTGTTGCAGCAGTTGCTGCTGCTGTTGCTGTTGTTGGCTGTCGCGTTGGTGCAGGCCCAGCAGCGTGCGGAGCGAGAGCTTCAAGGGCGACGGGGCGGCGCTGGAGGGCGCGCTGTAGCTGCTCGCCGGACCTCGCAGCCGCAGCGCCAGACGCTCGAAGCGGCTGCTCCACTTCTGCTCGCGCTCGCGTTTGAGCTTGTCGCTCGGTCTCATGACGCAACGACGATCGCGACGGGATGTCGGGTGTGGGAGTTGTGGTCTCGGTACGGCGGCACCATGCGACGAGTGTGCGTGTTACAGGCGCCTCGTCGTTCGCGAGCGAGAGCGTCAACGGTATCTTCGTGCGAGAGAGAGTGCGTGTGTGTGTGTGTGAGATTGAGAGGATGTGAGGAGGTAGTCCTGAGTGAGCGGGGCCTTGGGCTTGGACCTGGACCTCGAGCTGGACCTTGATGATGATGCTGCACCGCCCTCACTGCCACCAAACAACAACAGCGACCTCGACCTCGACCATCATCATCATCCCGCCACCTCAATACCACCGCATCACTCTTGGTCGTGGGTATCAGTGGTCTCACCTCCATCGACATGTCGACGCAGCAGGAGAAGGTGGCCGAGGTGGCGGCGGTCGCGAACGTCGAGCGCAAGCTCGCGCGCCAGCTGCTCGTGGCGCACGGCTGGGACGTGCAGCTCGCGCTCCAGACCTTCTTTGCTGCCAACGATGCCGATGATGCCGACGATGGCCAAGTCGGAGCAGGGTTCGATGGCGGCACTGAACTGGACGCTGGTGATGCCAGCGACGTCGATGATGTGGCGGAATCCGATGACGACGCCGATGCCGATGTCGATATCGACGACGAGGATGACGACGATGAGTACCACGATGACATGTACGTGCTGTGCTCGGTGTTAGTAGCGGGAGTGGCTCCTGGATCAACGCTGCTTGCTTGCTGACGCAAGCCGAGGCTTCGTGGGGTACGCCAGTCGTACACTCGGCGTTCGTGGGCGAGGGCGAGCACCGACACGCGCGCGAGGAGGCCGCAGCAGCAATCCACCTCGAGCCCGCGCTCGTCGTGGTGCCCGTGACGCCTCGGACTCCGACGAGGAGTTTCAAGTGCAACGTAGCTCTCGAACTAGTAGCAGCGGCAGCGGCAGACCGCAGAGGCGGGCAGCCGCCGTGGCAGCGTCTCGCAAGCGAACACGCGATGCCTCGAGCGACTCAGAAGGCTCCTCCAACGACGACGACGCACCGAGGGCCTCGCAACCAAGGAAGCGCCGCACCACCGCGCCGTCGACAGCCAAACCGGCAGTAACAACGACGACGGTGCCAGCCACGAAACCTGCTGCCACGAGTGCTGCCACTACCAAGCCGCCAGCGTCCAGGCCCAATGCACCGCAGGACGACGACGACGCGGCGATTGAAGCCGCAGTTCGCGATCCGATTGCTCCTGTGCGTGGCGTGCTGCTCGAAGGCGATGGCCGCGCGCACCCTTTCGCCTCATCCAGAGCGTCGAGTAGGGTCCGAGAGACGTACCTACAGTCTCTGCGGGACTTCAAGGCCGACGAGGCTCGCTTCCGTACGTGTGCCTGCTTCAAGCCGCACTGATGCTGCCTACTGATGTCACCCTGTCGGCTTGCAGAGGGAACGAGTGTCGCTCGCAGCCGAAAGGTCGATCTCGCTGAGCTCTTTGCGCCACCGATTGACATCATGTATCCGGGTACCTTCGAGCAGGTATGCGGCAACGTGAAATGAGCGTGCACCGTGGAGTGCCAAGCCGTCACTGACACATCCGACAGTTGCTGCAAGACGGAGTGTCCAATCAACGTTGGGTCGTTGTCAACATTCAGAAGCGTGACGAATTCGCGTCGCAGCAGCTGAATCGCGACACGTGGAACAACGAACGCGTGCGCCGCTTGATCCCATCCAGTGTATGGAAGGAGAGCACACGCACACACATGGCGATATACTTTGAACCAACTCATTGCATGACGTTGACGTTGAGCAGTTCATGCTGTGGCAGCAATCGACACTATCAGACGCTGCACAACACTATTGCGTGGTCTATCGGGTGGACCAGACGACGCTGCCACACATCGGCCTCGTCGATCCTCGCACCGGCGAGCTCATCCATCGATGGCAAGGCTTCGTGGGGCCTGAGGAGCTGTCTCACTTCCGTACGCGCAGTGACACTACTCTGTGCCTTCGAGCGTAGTCGTGCGAGTCTCACAAGTTTGTGCGCTCGTGTGTTTGTCGCGGCAGTACGTGAGTTTTCTTCCTGTAACTCACTGCAATCGTCAAACCTCCACATACCCGCGGTGGCACCTGAGACGACTCGAAAGGCCGCAACGACGCTGATCGAGCGAGCGGACCTGAACCATGTATTTATGGATGATGACAACGAGGCTGAAGAAGGAGACGAAGATGGCTCGGATAGCGATTTCGCCTTCGATGAGGATGGCAGCGACAACGACGACAACGAGCACAGTGATGGCAGCGAGGATGGTGACAAAGCTGATGAGCGAGCCAATCGATCTCATCGCAACAGACCGAACAAGAACAAGAGAGCAGCAGCAACAACAACAGAAGACACTGCAAGCCGAACAAGCCGCAAGTTTTATGAGCGCAGCGAGGAGGAGCAGCTTGCGCTGGCGATGGCTGAATCACTACGTGAGGTCGAGCAATCGACAGCGCATACCATCGAAGAGCCAGCTACGAGCACCACGACAACAGCTCCAACAATGCCGACGACAGCACCTGCAGCAGCAGTAGCGACGCCATTATTGCATGCTACTGAACCGATCGACGCATCCGAACCTGGTGAACCGTGCACGATTCAGGTGTGTAGCCAGGCGAGTATAGTGACTACGAGCGGGACTCGGGGTCCCGCGTCACTGACTCGCAACCTGGTTTGGGTGCAGATTCGCTTACCGAATGGAACGGCACTGCAATACGAGTTCCCATCCACCACGCGGCTGAGGCAGGTACATGCGTACGTGCGTTCCAACTGTGCTGCACTGGCAGGCGACTTTGATCTTGGCTTCCCGTTCCCACGCAAGTTCTATACAGCCCCAGAGCTCGAGCAGACGCTCGCCGATGCTGGTACATAGCTACTCATGTCGCATATCGACCAAACAAAACACTGGCTGTTGCTAATGCGTCCACGCGAACGCCAACTCCGAATGGCTTTAGGTCTGGTTCCGCGAGCTTCCCTCATCGTTCGCCAGCGGTAGCCCAATCCAGCGCAGAACCATCAGATGATTGAAATCATGTGTACATTAAACGATTGCAACTAGGCATCAATCAAGGAGATGGTGATGGTGATGCGGGCAGGAGCGGAGGCTATCGAGGCCATCGCCTGCTCGTCGTTCATTCGTTTGCTCGCTCGCTCGCGCACGCATCGGCCAGCCGTCCTCCTCCCTTGTGCGTGCGTGCGTGCTTGCTTGGCTCACGAAGCGCCATGGAGTACACTTTGGAGGCGTATGCCAATGTGGTGCACGTCGATACTCCCTCGGTCGGCTTCGATGGCACCACTGCGGCGTCGGTGTGGGCGCACTGGCGTGCTGATGACGCCGCCCCGAGCTCGACCTCGCTGTTCGCTCTCGGTACCGACACATGGCCCCTCCCGTTAGATAGACGATGATCGTTCGCAGCCGTACATAGAGATGGGGTTCTGACTGGTAGCTGTATGTGCGTGGGCTTGTGGGCTTGGCTAGCCACTGAGCGGAGCGCCTCGGTATGGCTCGATGTGCGAGCGAGCGATGCGAGTCACGCAGGCTTCGAGCGCCTCGCCGACATGCCACTCTCGGCCGCCGTGGCGCCAGGAGGGCTGGCGTTTGCAGCCTTGCCAGATGGCTCGTTGAATCTTGCTACAGGTAGGTTCTCAGGCAGGTTAGTTCGTTGGTTGGTTGGTTGGTTCTCAAGCTGGTTGCGTGAGTAGGCGGCATCGACAACTCGCTGCAGGTCGCACACCTGGTTGCCAACAGGACACCGACCCCTATCAGCATCACTGGCCATACAGGCGTATGATTGGGTTTACCGCATGGGATGGGATTGGATTCAATGTATCAGGCAACTCACTCGCGTGCGTATGTGGACATAGTTCATCAACGCATGCCACTTCTTTGCAGACGCCAGCGTGCTCGCAAGTTGTAGCGGTACGCTAGACAGCAGCAGCAATAGTAGTATATGGCAACGACGCCTCGTGTATGCTCTCGAGCTCATTCGCGATTGGAGTGCAGACGACAACACGTGCCGCATCTGGGCCGTAGAGACAGGCGAAGCCGCGCACCTGTACCGCTTCAAGTCGGCGGCCGTATCGGTGCGCAGCCATGCGAGCAAGCCGACGCAGCTGCTGGTTGCATGCGCCGATGGAGGAATCCACTTGATCGATACACGAACCGAGTGTGCAGTGTTGAGCGTGTCGTCGCGACCGTGCCTGCCGCTTGGCGAGGTACGGTGGTCGCAGAGGCACGTGCGAGTGAAGGCATTCTCGCTTGCTGATCTCGCGCTTGATCTCGCGCCCAGATTGACTGGAACCCATTGGACGGCACACTGATCGGTGGCGCTGCGGGAGGTTCGTGAGCATCGTTGCTTTCGGTGTTCGACCGTCGAGCAATGTGTCAGCTTACCGAACGGCCTACGAACGATACAGATAGCTGGCATATTTGGGATCTGACGCAAGGCGGCACGCTGCCGTTGCGATCCAGCATTGCGCACTCGGACACGGCACATCGATTCCGTTGGTGTCGCCTTCGGCGCAACGCGTTCGCCACCGCGGGCCAGACCGACGTGCGGCTGTGGGACCTGACGAGAATTCAGTCCAGCAGCGTCGCGGCATTGAAACCCGACGGCACGGCAACAGGAGTACCGATCGGAAGCGCGTTCGTGAGTTCGGTCGCTGAGAAGAGCTCGGCAGGCCGCGCTCACCCAGTCAGCAACCTGGCATGGCTCGGCGGTGCTCCGACACCGACGTGCATCTTTGCGCGCACGACCGGCGTGCAGTTTTGGAGCTTGGCAATGTAGACTAGAGAGCGAGAGAACGAGTGCGCTTGGTTTCTCACTAAACGAGTAGACTCAAGCAAGCCATGAATGAATGAGAGAGGGGGAGCGAGAGAGAGAGGTCTCGCGTCGGATCGTGATGGGAGAAGGTTGGCGGAAACCGGAGCGGAATGTGCCGCAGCCTCAACGGGCAATTATCGACCGACACTCTCCGCCAGTGCTCTGAGTCTCGCGGCCTCGTCGACGCCATTTGCTTGCTGCCTGCCTGCCCCTCACACCCTCCTCGCCGTCCTCACCATCGCCACTCACCATGTCTGATCGCCGACAAATCGTTGCTGTGACCGGAGCGTCTGGATATGTCGCCGGTGCCGTGATCGACGAGCTCACGCGACGCGGCTTCGAGGTGCGCGGCACCGTGCGCAGCCTCGCGAATCCCGACAAGGTGCGCCACCTGCGAGAGGCCTTCCCCGAGCTGCAGCTGTTCGAGGCCGATCTCCTGGCGCCTGGTTCGTTCGACCAAGCCTTTGCCGGTACGCATTGGGCACAGGCACGTCGATTGCGAGAGCGAGCGCGAGCGACTCACCCACGAGCGTGAGTGTGCGCGCAGGCGTCGACTACGTGCTCCACACCGCGTCGCCGTTCCAGCTGCAGGTGTCGGACGCGCAGCGCGACCTCGTCGATCCTGCGCTGCTCGGTACCGAGAACGTCATCAACTCGGCGCTCAAGGTCGATTCGGTCAAGCGCATCGTTGTCACGTCGTCGGTGGCAGCCATTTTGCAGGAGAGCGCGGTACGGCAGATTGATTGATGCATCTGTGTGTGAGGCGCGAGCCAGCTGACCGACGCGTGCCGAGCGCGATACAGCCCCCTGCCGACAAGATCTTCACCGAGGAGGACTGGAACTCCGAGTCCACGGTACGTCTGGAGAGACACACGTTGCGTGGCCGAGGAGATCCTCTTGCTCACAGTGCCACTGTCGCACAAACGCACATTTGGGCGCGGTCGCTTGCAGCTCGAGGTTGGCGCCTATCGCTTGAGCAAGCGCCTGGCTGAGCAGGCTGCGTGGCGCCTGGTGCGCGAGCAGACGCGCGACAAGCCGGTCGAGCTCGCGGTCATCAATCCGTCGTTCGTGCTCGGCCCGCCGTTCTCGACACGCACCGACAGCACCAGCATCTCGGTCGCCAAGCGCCTGATCGAGGGCGCCTTTGCCGTACGTCAGTCACGCTCGCACACTGCAGGCCTCGCTCTCTCACTCACTCCCGGCTCCAGCAAGACGGCGCTCCGGGATCGTGCTTGGCCATTGTCGATGTTCGCGACGTGGCACGAGCGCACGTCGAAGCCATGCTGCGTCCCGAGGCTGCGGGGCACCGATTCATCGTCGCGAGCAGCGAGGGCTACACGTACGTCGAGCTGAGCGACATGCTGCGTGCCAACGGCTTCGGACACCTGCCGCTGCCGACCAAGCTCGCCGCACCGTACCCGTATCGAATGCGCTTCGCCAACGCCAAGGCGCGCGAGATCCTCGGCATCGAGTTGCGCCCCGTGAGCGACACCATCGTCGACATGGTGCGCTACCTGATCGACAATCGCATCGCCACGCCTCCCACCACCAGCCAGTGAGCACTGCAGGCATACGCGTTCTCTCTTATGACGGTTGAATCATGACGATTATAACTTAGAGATTCACAGATATTCATACACTCACATTCGCCAACAGATCTATGCGAATGAAATCTACAACATTGCCCAATCGATTGCCTATTTGTTGCCGTTGCTGCCTCTGCTGCTGTTGTTGTTGTTGTTGTTGTTGTTGTTGGTATTGGCGGTAGTGTCGCTGTTGTTTGCACCGAGCGTCTCTTCGAGTACGAACAGGAACATGAGCTCCTGCTCAAACTGTTCGCGCTTGTTGTAGCTTACAAACATGCCATCGATCAGCTCGGCATTCAAGCCACTGCGGACGATGGGACCCACCGATGCCAGGGCCACGAGCTCTTGGCCGTTTGGAAAGACACGAGGCCCTTGAGGGTCGTTGACGAACATGCTGCTCGTGCACAAGCGGGCCGTCAGCCACGACACAAGCACCTGCGATGCGAACGCTCGTACCAGTTCATAGCGCTCGACGCTCGCTTGGTGAGCAATGACAGACCGCGCACGCTCGAACACTCCTCGGGCAAGTTGTGCGAGGCGTCGAACGACGAATCAGGAACGAGCACCTCGTACAAGATGCCGAGTTGTACGCTGGAGAGCAATACGGCTCCCTATGGCGCGGCGTGGCGTGGCGTGCCAGTGAGTACTTTCGAGCAAGAAGAAGAAAGCGTTGATGGCTGCGCGAGTGGCGCACGTACGAACTGCGACTTCCCAGGTCGAAAGGTAGCAGTGTGCGCCACGGGAGTCACTAGGTCGGAGAAGTACACTACATTGCGAGTGCGCCGATGTGAGAAGGAGCAGGCACTCACAACAAGACGAGATGGGCGAGGCGCACTCTCGCACCTCCTTTACCGAGCGGTCCCAGCATGCTGAGCGGCGGGCACAAGTGACACGAGAGCAGATACGGCAAGGCCGGCAGTGGCGCTCCGAACCACAGCAACTGTCGGTTGTCGACGGGAGCTGTGCCAAGAGGTGATGGCGATGATGCTGATGGCGCGCGAGTGTCGGCGGCAGCAGCGGTAGCGACAGGAGTGGTGGCAGTGCGCGAGGAATGGCGCGGAACCACGACGAGGATGTCGTGCACTCGCAGCGTCGTGCTGCGATTCGAGTTGCGGTAGCACTGCTCGATGACGCGCCAGCACATGGAGTCTCGCGTGAGCGGCAGCAGCCTCACGCCAATCGACTGCAGTATTCTGGCAGTTTGGCTCGATGACGGGTGGGAGCCATTTGCTGAGCTCGAGCTGCTGCTGCTACTGCTGCCGCCGCTGCTGCCACCGTACAGATGCAAGCCGCGCAGCATGTACATGAGCGCAATCTTGTCGCTGAGGATCTGATGCGAAACGATCGGTACGCAACGTTGGTGAGGCACGAGCTCATAGAATCGATCCGACAGCTGCTTCAACTCGGCGCTGAGTCTTGAGTAGATGCTCGACGACGACGACGACGGCATTCGCGACACGGCGTCGATGTCGAACTGACTCGGTGGCGCGAACTCGCTCTCGAAGCGGCAGCCCGGCTGCTGGTCGATGATTGCGCCGATGCGGCGCAGCACATCCTCAGCCTGCGCTATGGTCTCGGTCATCAGCAAGCCCTCGGGAGTGGCGAGCGCCTTGCTCGCGCCGTACAGCACGAGCGACGACACCAGCGCCTGGTGATCGACGAGCAGCCTCGCCGCGAAGGTTACCCGAGCGCGGGCACTCGCCATCGCAGGCGTCAAGACCGACGAGGACGAGGAGGAGGATCTGCGGGGCTTCGTTGGTTCGGTTCGTGAGGCAGACTCTGGCGTCGAGGCGGTGGGTTGCTGCTCGGCGGCAGCGGTGGTGGCGATGGTGGGGGTTGTGGGAGGGGCAGACTCTGGCGACAGGCGAGGTCGCTTGCGCGGCTGCTCGTATGACACGTCGACGGGCGCCGAAGACGGATGCTTGGGGCTGTCGGTAGGAGTCTCTTCTTCGAGGAGGTTGAGTGAGGTCAGCACCTCGGAGATCTCGGCCGCCCTGCGCCGCGGGCGCGAGGAAGGCGCGAGCGGCGAGCTCTCTTGCAGCGGCGAGCTGCCGGCTGCGACAAGCGGCGATGCATGGGCGAGCTGCGTAGCGGGGGGATCTCGCGGTGGGGTTCTGGTGCTGGCGACAGACTGTTGAGGCTGAAGCTGCTGTGCAGATGTCGGCTCGGCAGAGCGCGAGGTTCGCGGCGAGGAGCTGCCGCTGCTGTCGCACGATACCAGCGACTCGAGCTGCAGTATCAGCTTCGTGGGTGGCGGTAGTGCGGGACCATAGCGAGTATCTCGTTCTCGGCGAGCCGCCATACAACGAGCAATCGCTCGAGTGGAGGGATCTCACCAGCAGAGCAAGCCAATACGAGAGCCTCGGTGTTGTTGTTGCACAAGCAGCAGCAGCAGCAGCGGCGAGGCAACGAAACGAATGGCGCTACGAGATCGATCGATTCGCGACTCCATGTCTACCGGATGCTGCTGCTTTACTGCTGCATTGCTGTATTGGTGGTTGTTGGCTGCGTACCGAGCTAGTCGTACAAAGGTATGGTGGTGGAAGCGTACGCTTGTGTGTAGGTATGAGAGTTTGTAGTAGCTATTGCGCCGTGCCCTCGGATGATGCCGACGACTCGGCAGCAGCAGCAGGAGCAGCCGCCGAGGCCTTGGCGGTAGCCTTCTTCTTGGCCTTCTGCTTCTTCTTCTTGTCGAGCTGCTTCTTTCGCTTGTTGAGACGCTGCTGCGCCTCGGTCAGCGCTGCAATCACGGCGGCGATCGTTCGTTTCTCGGCTGCGACCAAGCCTGCAGCGAGCGTGTGCGCATTCGACTCGGCGGCTGGCGCCTCGATGGCGGGATACGCACGCTCGAGTGACTGCAAGAATGCGATGGTCCACTCGCACAACGCAAGCTCGTTGCGCGTCGAGATCTCATCACTCACGGGCCACTTGGATCGGTCGATGCGAGCCCACTCGGTCGCATCGGCCACCACGACGCGAAGGAAGCTGGCGAGGTCGGGCGAGAGCGTGCCGTTTCGGAAGATGTACAGCGAATGCGCGGAGCTGCGGCACACACACACACAAATTGTGTGAGCAGTGGTACGTAGTCGTTGGAGAGATGCAACGACGACGTACGCCTTGACATGCTGGTCCAAGAAGGCCACCTTCTCGGCGTGCAGTGGATCGGATTCCGGCACTCGCGGAAAGACGTCGAGACAATCGTGTGGATTCTCGGGATCGATGAAGCCCTGGAACAGCAGCAGCTCGCTGTTGGGTCGCGAGCCGTATGCCATGTAGATCTGCTCGCCCTCTGCAAAGTTTCGCAGTGCCAGACAGTCGAGCTCTCCCTTGGCCGGGTCGAAGAACGACGTGATCTGCCATGTGCCATGATTGGAGTTAGGCTGCGATGCGCCAGTGGCCAGACTCACTCAATCACTCACTCCAATCGCTCGCTTGCACACACACACACCTTTCCATCGACGTGGTTCAGCAGGTCCCACAGCGGCACGAGAGCCAACTCATTCTTGCCGTCGATGGGCACGACGTTTTGGCGCGAGAGCACGACGCCCATCGCCCACAAGAACTCGTCGAACGAGAACTTGGCCATCGAGACGATCTTGTCGCCCGTGTTCTGGATGATCGTGCACAGGAACGAGTACTGCAGCGCCGTGGTCACCTGCAGCTTGATGGCATCACCTGCAGCGGCGCGTCATTGTCGTGGTTGTGTGTGAGTGGCGGTCGAGCGATGACGCGATGCACCGCAGCGGTGGTGCATACCGAGAAGCGGTGAGCCATTGAGACGCCGCAGCTCCTCGGCGCCCCAGAAGAGTGGCGAGTCGAAGGTATCGGGCAGGATCTTGATGTAGGGTCCGAAGAACGACTCGTCGCCGAGGTGCACCTCGGACACGAGGTACAGCGCCAGCAGCACGGTCGGGATCGACTGCAGTCGCCAGCAAGCGAGTGAGCGTGAGAGCAACAGCCCGTTGGTGCAGCTGAGCGTACCAGCATGACCGAGTCGCGCTTCATCAACTCTTCAATGTGCGTATGGGCGGCGGCGCGCTTGGTGGTCAACATGATCGACAGCGGCACCGTGAGCACCGGCTCGCCCTCCTGCAGTGGAGAGACGCACAAGCGTATCAGCTGCTGCGCGTACTCGTCGCTTGGTTCACGCCAAACAACATACCGCGAATGGGCGCAAGGCCGAGAGACCCAGGCCTTCGGACACGCGCGCGATCGAGAGGCCGCGGTCCTTGAGCGAGATCTCGTGCAGCTGCAGCCAGCGCTCGAAGCTGCTGACGTCGGCCTTGGTGGGGCCTTGCGCCGAGCGGCGCGGCTGCGAAGCTCGCACGGCCACCACGGCATCGAGGAAGTCGCTGATCGGACTCTCGTTCACATTGGCGCCTTCGAACCCATTGCGAAAGTGCTGGCGCACCTTGTTGGCCTCTGTTGAGGAGGAGGTCGAGGAGGAGGTCGAGGAGGAGGTCGAGGTGGATATCGCCACGTCATCATGTGTGAGCGAGCAGCAGCAGACATGGGCACCGAGCTTATGAGCTACGTACGCGCGGATAGTTGCACGACGCTATCAGGAATGATGCCTGAGTGCATGGTGTGAGGATGGGGATGCGAGACAGAGCACAAAGAGAGAGTGTGGTGTCGACGGTGAGGCAGCAGCAAGCGAATGAAGAAGGATATCGCTATTGATGGAGGAGGGCGAGATATTTCCTGGTTTTCGCTTCCTGCTCCGTTTGCCGTTGTGGCAGACTGGAATGGTAAGCCACACTTGAATGCTGATGCTCTATGGTATGTTTATCAAAGATGATGTTCTACGACTGCTACTGCTTCTGCTTCTGAGCTTCTTGGTGCAATGATACAAACAACGACTGACCCACAACCACCGATCAAATGCGCGAACCAAACCAAACCGAATCTACTGCTTCCTCCAACTATCGAATCCAAACCAAGCCAATCTATCCAAAACACACTCACACACACACACACACACACACACACACACACACACACACAGAAAGCTACACCAGCTTTGCGTCCAATACGAATATACCAATACCAAGGTCTCGCAACTCCAAGAGTATGTCGGTGTCGGCGCCAGTCGTTGCCGTTGTTGTCGTCGTCGAAACGGCGGCTCAAGCGCCACTACCACCACGCACACACAGCGCCGTGTGTACGCGTGTATGGCGTTGGCGAGAGGTGCCTTCCTTACTCGTCGTCCTCCTCGTCTTCGTCGACGTGATAGAGAGTCAGCTTCAGGATACGAATCTTCTTCATGATCTCGAGCGCACTGTCGACCGTCGTGGCGGCGGCGAGCTCCTGGCGCAGGAGATTGAGCTTGGACTTGACGACCTCGACGTGATCGCCGAACGACTCCTTGATGGCCTTGAGGTTCTTCTCGTCGGCCGGAAAGACCGGCAACACGACGTCGTTGAGCTCACCGCGGAAGAGACGCAGCACTTGCTCCGAGTTGTTGCTCGTCGCGAGCGACATGGGCGTCACGCCTTGTCGGTCGTCGGCAGTGACCGAGGCGCCTCGAAGCACCAACAATCGAGAGTAGCTCACGAGGTCTCGCTCGGCAGCGTAGTGCAGCGGTGTCCAACCACGCGCGTCCATCGAGTAGAGCTTGGCGCCACTCTGGATCAAGAGCTCGAGACAATAGGTGCTGGTCTTGCCCTCGAGTACGACATGGTGGAGCAACGTTCGCTTCTCGGCAGGCGGGCCTACCATATGGTTGAGGTTGACGCCTTGTGCTATGCTGCTCATGATTCCGAGGAGATCGCTCTGGTCGCATGCTTCGCGCAAGGCCTACCAACACAACAACATCGGGTACGTGGCGGTACATCATCATCATCAGCATCATAATCTGCTGCTGCAACGGTAGCTACTGGAATACGTACGGCCTCTTGTTGCTCGACAGTAAGGTTGGTGGTCTGTACGAATTTGCGATGCTCGTATTTGGCACGAATGAAGGCTTCTCGCTTGGTTCTGTTTCAACGAGACAGTGAGTGAGACTGTCGACGACGACGCTCAAGAGCAGGAGGTATCGTCATCATACCGATCAATGGAAGAGGTGATCTTTTGGAACTCGGTGGATTCGGCAAGCCGAGCCTCCCAGATCTTGTTCGAGTTATCGTTGCCGACGGTTTTGATGATCTGTGGTGGTGGTGTGCGTGAGCGCGTGGAGGAGCAGCGAATGACTGCGACCGACGTACGTTGTACAGCTCTGGCTCCCACTTGTCAAGCGTCAACGAGCGCACTTTCGAGATGTGGACACCGAGGCTTCGGTGCACACCCGAGCATTGATAGCAGATCAACACGCCCAGGTTCATCAAGCCCCACTCGGGATCTGCTCAGAGGAAGTAGAGTGCGTAAATCACTCGACAATGACAGAAGCACGCTGTACGGCCGCGAGCATAGGCGTAGGCATAGGCGTAGGCGAAGGCGTACTGGGATCGTCGCAGTCGGCACAAACGCGATTGGCGGGCGAGATCTCGCGCAGCTCGGCGAGGTAGTTGAACTTCTCGGACGAGTCGGTGACGGTCGTGTGCTCCTTGTCCTTTTGCTTCTTCTTGAGCTGGAAGCCGATGCCCTCTTGGATCACGTAGATCCACTCGTCGAGGTCCTTGGGACCGAGGGCCTGCAACGTCATCTGAATCTCGGGCGAGATAAGCATGAAGCAGTCCTGACGATCGGGGTCGGGTACTTTCTTGACCGAGCACAAGAGCAAGTCGATCGCTTGAATCGGCTCGAGGTTCTGCGTACGGTTCATATGGGTGGCGTGTCGTGCGTTAGAGCGTGTCGCTAGGTGCGTCGGGTGGCTGATCTCGTGTGTGCGCGCGCGCCATCGCGGTACCTTCCAATTTTTGTAGATGAACATCTGGCCATCGGTAACGACGAACCAACGTCGGTTCCATCCGCCTCGCTTCTTCACCAGCAAGTGACCTTGTTTGATGGAAGCATCGGGCTTGCTCGCAAGCTTCTTTGCCAACAACTGAATGGAAAGAGTGCATGAGCCAAGAGCTGTTGGCCGATGGTGATGATGACGATGGCGACGTACACTCTCGACATCCAGACGATTGCGGCCCTCGCTGTAGTCGTTGCGGGCCGATACGAGCTGCGACATGGTGGTCTTGATGACGGGCTCGATGGCCTTGAGGGCCTGCGCGCTTTGCGTGTAGAACTGCGAGTAGGCGAACATGAGCGTGCAGAGACGCTCGACGACTTGAAAGTCCTTACGCGCTTGGATCTCGATCAGCTTGTTGACGTAGGCCAAGTCGGCAAGCTCGTAGCGTCGTTTAGCTTCCTCGAGTTCCTACACACACACGCCGTACCAGGCTGTCAGATGATTCGATGTGATTCGAAGCAAGGGAGAGCATGACGCGTACTTGCAGCGAGCGCTCCTGCTTGGCCGTAACCGATGCCGAGGTGCGCGACACATCGTACTTGAGCTGCGCGGCGTCGAACTCCTCCTTGGCACTCTCTGCTCGATCTCGATATTCCTACACCAAAAGAAAGAGAGAGAGAAAGAGAGAGAGAGAGAGAGAGAGACGAGGGAGCGTGATATGGTTACGTGAGCTTCCGAGTCGCGTCGTAGGGTGACAAAGGACGGTAGGTGCGCACCGAAAGCTCGACGATCTCGGTCTCTATGAAGCCTGCGACTGGCTTCGAGAACGAGGCATCCATCCCATCCAGCTGTTTCATCGCCGTACGAGTTAGAGCGAGGTAGGGGCGTGGCTGGATGCGACGCGCCAAGCAACAGCGGCGGCGTACCAACTGGCGGCGGCTGCTCTCGATCTTGTTCAACGTCTCGCCAAACAACACGACTTGCTTGCCTGTGGCCATAGATGCGTGTTCGTGAGCATTGAATCCAGCGAGTCAGACATCGAGTCACCGAGCCAGTGACGCAACCAACCAGCCACACAACCGTGGGCGATGGCCGTTGTCGCACGCGATAGCTATCGACAGACGTACCATAGGTTCCTCCAGGCTTGACTCCAAAGTCAGCCACGGCATCTGAGAACAAGAACGAGTCTCGGACTGGAGAGAGGCGAGGAAGCAGCCAACGACAAGGTGGCGACGGTGAGTTGGGCGGTGGCTCGGTACGTGACCACGACCAAGACGATATCAACGATATCAACGAGCTGGGTACCTGCGCCAGTGTGCTGCACCTGGTTGGCGCAATCAGCGAGCTTCTGAAGCTGCGCTCGCAATGCTTCGGCTTGCTAGAGAGCAGTACCAGCGATGGAGGCCATGGGTGAGGGAGAGTGAGTGAGAGAGAGATCTGGTCAGAGAGTGCTCGATGACGACGAACCTCAGTGAGCACGCGTATGCGCTCCTTGTACTCGCGCGGGCTCAAACCCGACAACTCATCAGCGGGACTTGTGCCCGGGAGACCGCCAGCGCCAGCCGAGCTTCCGGACGAGGTGGTCAAGTTCAACGACTGCGCGGTGGACGACGACGAGGTGGATGCCATTGCAACGACGGCGAGGTGGTGGCGGGCTCACGCGCAGTTGTACTCAGTCAGGTCAGGTCAGGCCAGCGAGGTCAGGTCAGGCCGTAGTTGACGCGATGAAAGCGGACGGTATACCGCGACACGTGGGATACAAGTGTGGATCGGTGACGATGAAGAGAGGTGATGGTTGGTGGGATGGATGGTGAGTGGATGACGAGAGGACGCGCGAGGGAGCGGGCGAGCGAGCGACTGACGGAGGCGCTCTTCCTCCTCCTCTTGGTCCTCTGGTGCTGGAATATCCAAATCACCTCTCCTGCTCCTTGGGCCCATGTATCTTGTGCGAGTCGAGTGAAAGCAACATGTTGCAATGTTGGATACGCAGCGCGGTGCGTTGCGTTGCCGGCATACGGGTTGTTCGATTGGGGTCTCTCTCTCTCTTCTCTACCACCTACCTGACGGGAGAGCGACGCCGGTTACACTGGGGGCATCTCACTAGGGTGGCGGCCGTCAGTATGGTAGGCGTTATCGCCACCTGTGGGGCCTTCTGGGGGCGGCAGGTCGATGGCCGGGGCGGCGCCACTCGCCGTCCAGTACTCGCTGCTGGCCGAGGCCGGCGGCGGCG
>Ga0209935_1001926_pt1 | contig 28713 bp, 23 predicted proteins | sample ThiBio_1000_plan_2_FD_183958 | JGI IMG/M metagenome (GOLD analysis project Ga0209935, IMG submission 183958) | Wastewater bioreactor microbial communities from Cape Town, South Africa - Thiocy_cont_1000_plan (SPAdes) | ecosystem: Engineered > Bioreactor > Thiocyanate-remediating >...
ACAATTTATTTCGATTAATGAAACAATGTAAAAATCTTGACTCCGTCGAAATTGCAGCGGATTTATTAATGATGATCCTCCAGGAATAAGTAGTATATTTGCTGGACGACAAGCTTAAGTAAATAAACTATCATACCTATCTTCAATCTTTTTTAATATTACTTTGATTTGAAACAAGACTTGTTGTCGATGTAGTAGTAGTGGTAGTCGTAGTAGTAGTTGTTGTTGTTGTTGAGTTACTAAAAATCAATATAAAATAAAATTAGGAACATCTATCTATTCTTATTTATGCATTAGAGGCTTTTACTAATAATAAATTGATGCAAGAAACTTACAGTTTATTAAATTTTGAAACTTGAGCACCGCTTCTCTCACTGACATATAAATTCATCTGTGAATCGAACTTGACATCATGAGGAAATGTTAGATTAGTTTGACCTGCAATTGTGATGCCTGTTGTACTACCACTGCAGAATAATTGAATTCGGTTATTAGAACTATCGGCTACATATAAATTTTTCCATTGATCCAACGTTATTCCCATTGGATTGTTCAATCGAGTTGAAGTTGATCCTGAAGATCCACCAGTACCAGCTATAATTGTGCCTTGTAAATCACCAATACGCCATCTCATCACTGTATGGGCGTTCCTACTGGCAATGTATAAAGTTTGATTTGATTCATCGTAATAGAGTCCTGTGGGATTATCTAATTTATCGATTGTATTTCCTAAAAAAATGCATTAACCCATGATCGAGTGTATTACAAATACGAAAGAAAAGTTATGCGAAAAGACTTTTAAATACCCGATGTAGCATTAACCCCAGCAACTAATATTCCTGTTGTAGCATTTTCAATCCACTTCATAATACGATGATTTTCACGATCTGACACGAAAAGATTTGATTGTGTATCCACCCAAATACCATGTGGATCTCTAAGCCGATCTGATGCTGATGTTGGACTCCCATCTCCAGCCACTACCGTACCAGTATTATTACCATTTGTATAACGCAAAACACGATGCTTATCACGGTCAGCAACATAAAGACGTTCGTGTGAATCAATATAAACATATATTTCACGAAGACCTAACTGATTTAAATCTGATCCTCCCGAACCTGTTGTGCCAGCTACAACCGTCCCATTACTGCGATTAGGTGCAAATTTCATCACACGATAGTTATTAACATCACCAACATACAAGTTTTCATTTGAATCGAAGAATAATCCCACTGGACTATTTAATTGAGTACTGCCGTTGCCTGGTATTCCAGTTCCAACATATGCAGTCTTTGTTGTGTTCCAATAAAATCCATATAAACCTGAAAAAAAAACAATGCAAATAGTAAAATAACTTCCTTATGAATATCCATACATGGATTAAGCAACGTTGATGTTGTAACTAAATACAGAAAATATAATTCATTTGTTAAGAACGATCTTGTAGAAGCGCGAGTTTAAAAGAGTCATTTACCAAATAGTTGTTTTATAACGATTAAAATGAACCACATATCCAAATGACTGACTATCATCATTGCAAATGATTGAACTTCGGTATTTAGTTCAAAAGATCCTTTTAAAAGTCATAAAAAATTAACAAATTGCGTCAATAAAAAATCATATGTATGCACTCAATCTCAGTTCCGGAACACAGACGCCTGATTAGAGAGAAAATCACAAAACTGTTTTCTTTGTTTTTTTACTTGTTTATTTACATTAAAAGGGACTCGTTCACTGTTTACTCGATTTACATAGCTCACATCGAGAATCAAGACCATTAATTAAAAGAAAATTATTATAATTCAAGGCAAATAAATGATGCAGACATTTGAACCCCTTGTGAAATGTTTCTCTTTGTCGTAGAAAAATAGAAAGAAGACACGATGCCAAGTGCTTTTTTGAACATTTATTTCATTTATTACATATTCAATGAAAATATATGTAAAAACTGCCGTAGGTTCTTAATAGAATTTATATACGAGAATACAAATTAAAATAAGAATAATCCAGCCAATAGCTGATGAATTGCGTTCACCTTGACGATTTCCAACATCAGAAGATTTACTAATTGTTCTTTTTAGCGGCGGAGAAGCTTGAGTTGAGGGTGGTGGTGGTAGTGGTTTTGGATAAATAAAATTAAATAAAACACCATTATCTTCTAATTGTTTTAACCGTTCAATACTATTTTCATTGAATTCACATTGTTTAAATTCTAGATAAACCAATGAATGATATTTTTGAATATTAACAACTAAATTTTGAATTAATTGGTCAGATAAATTTGATTCTGATAAACGTAAATGTGTAAGAAATGGATAATTAGTCAAAAAGTTCATTAATAAAGGTTCTTTGCCATCATAGTATTTCATTGAAGAAATATGTAAACGAAATTGTTTAATTGACTTATGTCGTTCTAAAACATCAAATATATTGCGAAGAACACGTATATCAAAAAGACCACTTGAATTCATAATATCGAGTTCTACTAATGTTTCATTCGATTTTATCAATGAACAAAAATGATCGTCAACTAATGACAAGTTGGCTGAATAATTCGATTTTAGATTGTTGAATAAAGATAATGGATCATTTAATTTTAAATATCGAATTCGTTGATTTGTTGATTTAAAAATAGAATCGAACATATCAATATTACCTATATTATTGACAATAAATCTATCTAACCGTATGTTTGCATTTAAACATTCTTGTAATTGTTGTTGACTAGTTCGAAAATCATTAGCTGAAATTTGTAAAGTTCGATAAATTTTGTTTTGTTTTAAAATTCGAATAAATAAATATTTAGTTTCATCTTGAAAAGAACCATTGAAATCAACAGTTAATAAACTGTTAGTAAATGAAATTTTCATCCACTTACAAGTATATTTTGTAAATCCAAAATAATTTAGAATATTAAGATTGCCAATTTCTATACATTGAATTGATGAATAGTTAATCATAACATCGATTAACATATCAAAATCATTTTCATAAATTAAACATTGATAAAAAAGAAACTTCGAAATAACACAACCTTTTTTCAAAATTTGTATAATTAATTTCACATTTTCATTGGTTAATTTTAATATATTAAATGATAATTGTTGAACTGCTTGATAATATTTACCACCAATAGTTTCGATTTGTTTAATAAAAGCATTATTTCCTTTATTATAACTAACTAAACTAAGTCATAATCTTTCTGACAAATCCATCGAATTTGTCCGTCGCCTGTCATTATACGATATAGATTACTTAAAAATACTGTAGGATCATTACGTATTAAATAATTTTCAAGTTCTTCGAAATCCACAGCTTGGATTGGATCTAATTGTGAACTAGTTTTTCCATTCGATAAAAAATCAGTATACATTCGTTTAACATCGGGATGGTAAAGAAAATTTTGAGCAAATTTTAGTTTATATTTCATGTTGTCAGTATAATTTGAAGAAACAGTAGTTGTATTACGTATTTGTTCTTTCGAAGAAATTAAAAGTGGAACAAAGTTCAATGTTATTTGCAAATATTGACCATATTTAGCGATAAATTCTTTCAAATTTCGAATTGAATAACCTTCATATTGTACAGTATGAAATTTTTCGGGATCATTTAAACAATCACATAGAAAATAAAGTTTAAAATGTAAACGAAATAAATGTTGATCACTATCAAGTATGTCTAGATTATAATCTTTAGCAGGAAGAATATAAAAATAACGTGGAGTCGTATATTCTTGTAATTGATCCATATAGATCATGAGCTTTTTCATTTGTACAATGGCTTGCTCTATAAACAAACATTCAATAGAAATGAAAATATACAAATTTCATACAAATTTACTATATAATCGAATTGAAAAAGAAATATTTGGATTATTTTCTTTAAATTCAATGGATTCTTTATGCCATTTCATACTTGAATCAAAATCACCACGTCGAGATGCAACTGTAGCAAGATCTTCATATAAATCTCCTAGGAGACAATCATTTGGTGGAAGTTGTCTTAAAAAACGTTGTAGATAAGTTTCGGCTAAATCAAATTTTCCCATATCGGATAAGATCTTAGCTAAAATTCTAAGATCAGTTTCTCCGTCTCCATTTTGTTGTTTTATATGAGTAAGAACATGTTTTAATTGATTATCTTCATCCGAACAAAGAGTCATTTCAATAATTGTAAATTGATTTCTATCATCGAATGAAACTTTGTTAAGTTTAAAAATAGATCCAATCATAAAGAGAATTTCTTCTTCATTGGGAAAATCACTAAATTGACTAATATTTGCGAATGGTTTGGTTTTAGCAACATTTGGATTGGCTTCGATTTTAACTAGAATTTTTGCCGTCATTTCTGTTGTTTTTGAAAGATTAGAAAAACGAAGTGCTGTTGACGCATCTGAAGTTGTTGAAAAGAAAGAATTGATTGATATAAATTCGCCAACAGATTTTTCTAAAATTTCTAATTCATTTTTCGATATAATTTGAGCTCGATAAACTGTAAGAATTTTATTTATTTGATTTGCTTGTAGCTGTTGTTGAATATCAAAAATAAACGATCGATATAAGAAAATAAAATGAATATCTTCCGTTCGAAGAACTGCATTCAATGTTTTATAGAAGAAACATTCTTTCGTATACCATTGTAAAACTTGATTTGCTTGATAATTTGTTTCAAAATCATTGATTGAATGTAATTCAATTCGATTACCATGATATTGTTGTTTTAATTTTTCGATTAATTCATTTTTATCTTCATCAACCGATGGTAATCGCAAAAGACAATCAATGAGAACTTGTGAGAAAACAAATTTTCCATTTAAACCAACAGTTGACTTTCCACCGGTAGAAAACATATTGATCGATAATGGTTCTTCGATTTTCTTTTCAATGTAATGATCTCTTGTAATTATGGCGACTAATTCGTCAAGATTTGTAACAACTTTTTTAACTTTAGCGTATGAAGACCAGTGTTGATTGTTTTTTTTATCCATACAATAAATATAGATTGAAGTAACCTGTCGAAAATGATGAATTTTAGGAAGAATATTGCGTCCTAATTGTCCACTAACAATGAAAATCAATCGATCTTGTGAAGAAGTGCTTTGAATAAATTTTTCACATTGATCGACATCATGAAATTTTTTAAGTTGATTGATAATTGATCGTAGTTTTTGTTCTGTATTTCGACTTTCATGCGTATTTGCATCAAGCCAAATGAGACAGAACATTTCCAAATGTTCAATTGTACTTGCCATTATAGTGTCTTTTTATTTGAATTCAAAATGTAAAGAAAACGAAAAACGAAATAATGTCTTAAAGATAAAATAAAGATAACTGTTTGTCTTATGTTCTTATCTTTACTCGTATACGTAGTGACCTATTTTCAGTCGAATATAAGATTTTGAAAAATGCTAAGGGCTTTTTATTGTCTTTTTAAAATGATCAAAAAAAGGAAAAATTGGTTTCAATCTACGAACTGGGCTGCGGTGAATCACAAACGCATAGATGACCAATAAGATGAGAACCATCAAAAGCACCGTCAGTAAAAAAACGAACAATATAAGAAACCTCATAATAAATCATACGATCACATTTAGCTCCGGAATGCAGTTTGAATTTATCATGGTAATCACCTTTACGCCATCGTTCGACAGTATACTTATCCCAATCACGAAACTTTCGTATCCATTCCCAGTCATTTGCATGACCAGCATAATACCAATCACAGCATCTACCACAAGCAATACATTGACGACCTCGACAAGTTAACGGTGGATGTGAAACATGAGCATTGTTCTCATCTCCTACTCCTAAGTAAAAATTTCTCTCAGTATATATGGATGAAGAAAATACAGAAGACAATTCACTTCGTTGTGTTGTATTGATATTTGAAATCTCTTGAGTTTTAGGTACCGATGTTTCCTTGTCATCTGCGTCTTCATCGACTTCGATTAAATGAACTGTATGCGAACCATCTGGTCGTTTCAATGGTTCTGCTTTGACTCGAAATTCTGTTCCGATTTTTAAAATAATTTCGTCTTCATTTTCATATTGTGTATAACCAGAAACTTTCTTTCCATTAATAGCTTCAATTAAAAATAAAGTTGAATCTTTTTTATTTTGAAGAAATTTTTCAATAACATTAACCGATGCTGAACAAGAGCTAACTGCCCACCATGTAAACGCTTGATCTTTAGTAAAATTTTTTCCAACATCTAACGCAACACCTCTCCAAACAACTCCTTTGACAGTAGGCAAACGATCTAAGGCTGTATCGAATAATTTCAAATATGGAAACCAGATTTTTAATGATTCCCGATCTTCTGATCTTAGTGCTTCATTCAAAACACGATAAAGACTTGTTTCTTGCCATTCCATTGTGTAAATATAAATCGAAGCTGATTGATCTTTTGATAGATTATGTTTATTTGGAAAATTGCAATACTTTTTAGCAATTTTGACATAACGAGATAATTCTTTAATTTGTTTTTCAAGTGGTTGAAGAGCTTTGTCAATTGAAACGAGCTCTACACTATGAAAACCATAGGCAGGTGGAAGTTTTTTGAATGACCAATCAATATCACTAAAACGATTCATGATACTTTATTATCGTGAACGATGCAAAAAAACAGTGCACTCAGAAAATTGTTATTTTGAATCTGACGAAATAAAAAAAACATGCATATTTGTTATCGAGAGTATCTTTTATGTTTTTCTCTTTTCTCTTTCTTAACCTCCTGTATACTGGCTCTTCTTGCGTTCTTGCAGAACGAAAGACGAAAAATAAAAAGTCACTCTCTCTTGCGTTCTGTCAGTTCATATCAGCTGCATGTATGTTCAAAAGCTTTTTTTTTGTGTATCGCTATCAAGGGGGAAAAAGCGGAAGTACGAGTGCTCCCACTCCCACTGTACTCCCATCGTACTTCCATGGTACTCCCACCCTACTCCCATCGTACTCCCATGGTACTCCCATGATACTCCCAAATACTTCCATGGTACTCCCAGGTACTCCCGTCGTACTCCCGTCGTACTCCCGTCGTACTCCCACGGTACTCCCATGATACTCCCAAATACTTCCATGGTACTCCCAGGTACTCCCAGGTACTTCCACTGTACTTCTGGGAGTACAGAAGTAGATGAAGTATCGCTTTTTCCCCCTTGCCTCATACACTTTGAAATTTTCAGGTTATAATAAAATCGTAAAAAAATCGTTGCATATCGAGAAAGAAATTCTTCTTCTGCAAATTTTGATTTGTAATATATCAGTCACATATATTGCCCGTCTGGATTGCTTCTTCGACATGATGACCCATACATATAAATCAACAGCAATGGTCTATTTTATTCATTATTTTGTTTCATGATGGATGATGCTTATTCTCTCGACCTTCTTTATGCCGATGAATATGTTCCTGAAGAACTCTATCGATTTGTTCGAGATGGTTTATCTTCTCAACTCGATGCTCGATTACATCAACTGTCGAACCCAATCAAATATTTGATATCAGTAACTTGGCATGGCCAAGAAAAATTAAGTCTATTGATGGTTGCAGCTCTCAACGGACATGATGACATTGTTCGCATACTGTTCACTCATTGTGATCCAATACGTCAAGTTGAGTTAAAGGGACGAGTAATTCTCTACAATACAACACGTACCAGATGTGTAACAGCACTCTACTGTGCATGTTATCGAGGACATTTTAATGTGGCCAAAACTCTCATTGAATTTGGTCAAGCTAATGTTCGACACAGCACACGCGATTATTCGAATTGTCCACTTTTGATTCATGCAATAAGTCAAAATCGTCAAGATATTATCGAATTTCTTTTGAAAAACAAGTATGCAGATGTCAATCAAATAGAATCCTGTTACGCATATAAACTTACTCCGTTGATATGGGTTGCAATGCAAGGGCGTGCATCTCTCGTCAAATGTTTACTAGAAAATGGTGCCGATCTCAATTATTCTCTTAGAGGTTCAACTGCAATTATGTATGCTATACAGCACGACCATCTAGATGTATTTCGATTACTTTATGATGCAGGTGCAAATATTGACAATCCAAACCAAACAGGAGATACATTACTTGTTATAGCTGCTAAATATAAATCTCATTCTATCGTTCGGTTCTTATTAGAACAATCGAGAATTAATCATAATGTCGATGATCTAGAATTTTCTGCCTGTTGTTTATTTGATATTGAATGTTCACATGAACACATCAATGTTATATTTGATCTGTTAAGAACTGCTTTACAACGACGACAATTATTACAAATACCAAAGGTTTGCATACAATCAATGGATATCTATGACAATCAACAAGAATGTCAAACAATGGATGAACTGGATCGAATTAAAACGGATCGTGATCGAATTTTTATTGAAACATTACTTATTCAAGAACGCCTTTCCACATCTGAAAAGTATAAATCAATAATGGCATCATTAGAAAAATATGGTTATCGACTTATGGACAAGAAAGAATTTGATAAATGTTGTGATTTATATATTCATATGTTCTATTTGAATCAACGAATGAACATGTATGAAAATCTGATACGATTTATTTGTCTATTCCGCAGAATGTTTGCTGAAAATCAAATTATATCTATTCATCGCTTTCTTCAAGTCTGTTATTTAACGCACGAATTGAAAACAGACGAGTATATAGAAATTACTATCTTCAGTATACTTCGTCTTGTAATCATAGCAGCTAAAGTAAATATTTTGTTAATTGTTCGACCTACTGAATTTCAAGATTATTTATTTACGCGTAGATTCTTGAACAGAAAGGGATAATTAGAGAAGAAAGATTATTGATTTATTCTTGGATACGAGATTTATGTCGTCGTCAATTGACTACTTCACGTGGACAAACTCTACTTCACGTTTTCATTTGGCTTAGCGAAAGCTGTATTAACTTAAAGTAAACGTGAAATTTCCGTAGTCCTAATCAAATCATATGATGATGTTTTTCATTTTGTATAGTTTTCCCAATGAGGTTGGACTTCGATTATTATTATCGTGTGGAGGTCGTTGGCTGGATCTAGATGCAAGAGAATCGTGTTCTGGTGATACACCACTTCATATAATATGCAAAAATAAATATGCTAATCAAGAAATCATTAAAATACTTCTGAAGTTTGGTTGTCATGTAGATTGTGTGAACAAAGATGGAAAAACTCCATTAGATTATGTTGATGTTAAAGAAATCAAAGATTTATTTACATCTTCAACAACTCCAAATCATCTTAAATGTTTATGTGCACGAATGATTACTAATCAATGTTGGAATGTCGATGTTATAAGCACATTAGCAACATCTTTGAAAAAATTTATTCATCTACACGATAATCGACATATTTCACTTGGTTTAAATAAATAAAAACTATATGTTATTCTTTTCAATCTCAACTTAAGTCATGTATATAAATATATACCGATATTATCTATAGAACCATCATTTGATGGTGATACGGAGCAAGTGATGAGAACAATGACTGTAAATGAACGAGCACCGATGGGCACGTAATCGTTTGCTTGTCGAAAGAGCAATGATGATTGACTTCCACGATCAGCAGCGAGTACGGGTCCAATTGTTGTTTGGCTGCCTATTATTTGATTTGTTTGATCGAAAAATATGACTGAAACTTGAGCATTATCATTTTGTGAACTCCAACCACCAATCCATGCCGAAAGATTGAATTTAACTACGTGATTGTCAATTAAATGTGGATCTATTGTATTAGTCAAATTTACGGTTTGCCACATTGAAGTCGTAGTAGAAATTTGACCAAAAAAGAAACAATTTCCTCGATCACTACGAAAAAACAGAAAGTAGATTTCAAGTGAAAAATTTCGACCTTTGCTTTGCTTTGTACCTTGGTCCAGGATTTGCAGAAGTGAGAGGCCCATAACTAGCAACATTATAGTACATTTGCGTAATCGTTCCATTATAATTCCATCCCGTTGGATGAGTAACACCATTACTGTTTTCACATGGACCTGTTTCTCCATTACCATTAAATAATAAATTGATATTGAATGCTTAAAAAACAAAGGTTTCTTATATTATAATCTTTTCAATGATGAATTCAGTTATACTCGAATTAAATGGCGTTGACGTTGTCGTTGGCATTGTCGTTGACGTTGTCGTTGGCATTGCCGTTGATGTTGTCGTTGATGTTGTCGTTGATGTTGTCGTTGATGTTGTCGTTGGCATTGTCATTGACATTGTCGTTGATGTTGTCGTTGGCATTGTCATTGACATTGCCGTTGATGTTGTCGTTGATGTTGTCGTTGGCATTGTCGTTGATGTTGTCGTTATCGTAGTTGCTATTACACATTTTGATATATTTCTACTCTCCTTACTTGACGGCAATGTTTCAAGAGCGGCTGCAGTGATTGCAGCACACAAACCGATCGCGAAGAATAGACTGCATATTAAACAACAACATTCTTCTGGTAGTAGAAATAAACCACTTCTAGAAAAAAGAACGATAATCCCATATTCAGAATAATCAATAACTAAAGAAACTTTTGACGACGATGTTTTTCTCGTTCATAGAATGGAATGTGTTCTTTTTGTGCATAGAAATGTTTCGTTGAATGAATTTTCTAAAAAAAAATTTCATCGAAGATAATCTTTGCTATCTTGTTACTTACTAATAAATCGAATGACGACGGAATAGTACTTATTGAGTATTTTGTTTGTGTGCTCGTTACTTCCTGATTAAGAAATGGTTTGTTCGAACTCCTTCGAACGCGATGGTGAGCTACTATTATTTTTACCATTTATATTCAAATGAAAGTCAAAAAATATAATCAATCAATCTTATTCAAACAATTCAATATTTACATGCACTGAAAACCATGTTACCAACACACAAATCTCCAAATTCAATTAAAAGTACATAAAAAGAAGCAGACGGTAACGATGATTCATTATTGAAAATACATTTTTTACCTTTTATTTATTTTTCATTTGTGTATAGAAATGCCCGTAAGCAAAATAAGTGGATCATATATATGTACAAGGATTCTGTTTTCGATTTCTTAATATGGTAAAAAAGTCTTTATCTACCTTTGAATTCGCAAAGTAAGATTAAAATTTCAAGTCTATAATTTTCAAACGTCATAGATAAATACCTTTGTATATGATGTTATCATATGGTTTTTTTCCTTTTATAGTTTGTAATATACGCGTATATATATATATACGTTTTATATACTGTGTGTTATAAATTCATTTAAATATGGAAAACAAAAAAAGTAATTCAACACCATCATTCGTTCGACAGAATACTATCAATTACAAACGAACACCGATTGATGCTGATGTTATAAAATTACCTGTACCTACTGGTGAACGACCGATCAATGTAGTAAATGATAGCGGTATTTTTGGAATATCAGCATATTCAATTCTTCGATATATGTATGCAGTACTTTTGCTGTACTCATTTCTTGTCGCATATGCAACTGATTGCTATTGGTATACAATGCTTGTATTCTATTTTGTGGAATATATTGCTTTTTATTTTTGGCATTTTCAAGCTCATCATAGAATTTGGTGGATACCGTTTAATGAAGGTTGTTATAAGAAACATAGAGAACATCATTGGGAAATTTATCCACCGAAAGATTTCTATGGTGCTCGAATGCAAACAAATAGTGATTCATTGCCGATCACTTGGTGGGACTATATGCGTCATAAAACGTGGGTGTCTGATCATGAAGGTTTACTTATTCTACTGACTTTTTTTGAACTAGTTGGTGCTCGAGTATTTTTTCATTGTTCCTATTCGACTATTGGATGCGCTTTTATCGGTTTTATGATCATGGCATTCATTGGAAATTGGCTTCACCATGCTTATCACGTTGAAGATCATTGGCTCGAACGTTTCAAATGGTTTCATGAATTACGTGCTCTTCATTATATACATCATATGGGCACAGCTAAACATAACTATGGTGTTCTCAATATGACTCTCGATAGATTTCTCGGATCACTGACATTCAGTGGTAAAAAGAGTAACACGACAGACTCATCACACACACAGTGAATTTATTGACATTTTTATATGGTTTACAGTAATGTATAAAGTTTTGATTGAATACTTGGATTTGATATCAATTTTCAAAATAAAATCTTACTTCACAACTAGTATTTTGTCATTTTAATAAAATCAACATGCATTCGACCGGATACAGTAAATGTAAGCCAACCTTGCGGCATAAAAACATTTTGCACTCGAATTGGTATTACAGTACGTTGTTTTTCGAATGCAGATTGTGCTTTAGCTCGACAATAAGGACTTACTGAATAACTATCACGAAGTTCAGATAAAAATGTCATTGTATATAGACGAATGAAACATAATAAGTTTAGTATTTCATCAGTCGAATCTAATTATTCTTCAACCGTTATAATACAACCAATGAAAAACCTTTTATTTCTAATAGAAATATCTCATCAACATATTTGTTTTCTCCTTCATTTTCTACTATTTTATGCGTTCTCTTACGCGCGTTGCTAAGGTACAAACAATGTGAATAATGTGACGATTCTGTTTCTATATTAATAATTTTAAATGGCGACATTGACAACTCAAAAAGAACGTCGAACTTTGATTTGGTTTGATCGTGATATTAATAATCGTAGTGATACAAAAGAAATACAAGAAAACTTACGAGATATTAATGATCGTGTTACTTTTTATGATGATCTGCAATCGTGTCTCACTTATATTCAATCAATAACAAAAGATGTGAAAATCTTCTTCATAATATCCGATAAACAAGCTCGAGAAATTTTACTCGAAATTATTCATTTCGATCAAATTGATTCCATATTCATTTATGATTTAAAAATCGATGATTATCAAAATTTACTTGACGAATATCCAAAGATTGTTGGTAAAATTTATACCAATCTTACTGATTTATATAAATCTATTGATGAACAAATCGATCTATTCGATAAACAATTACAAACATTAAGTTTTTTTGATAAACATGAACAATCAACAAAAGATTTGTCAAAACAATCGGGATTATTTATTTGGTTTCAATTATTTAAATTTGTTATTTTACGTTTACCGAATGATCAACAAGCCAAAGATGAAATGATTGAAACATGTCGAAATTATTATCGAGGAAATAAATTGGAATTAAATTTAATCGATGAATTCGAACGTGAATATCAATCAAAAGATGCAATCTATTGGTATTCGAAACAATCTTTTGTTTACAGATTAATTAATAAAGCTTTACGAACGAATGATTTCGATCAATTATATCGATTTCGTTATTTTATTTCGGATCTTTCGAAAAGTTTAATTGATAAACATCAACAATTGTTATCATTATCAGATGAACAACAACATAATATTATTGTTTATCGTGGAGCAAAACTTGACAAAGAAGAATTTGAACAATTAAAACAAAATCAAGATAAATTAATTTCAACAAATGGTTATTTATCAACGAGTCGTGATCGTTCATTAGCACTGTCATTCGCTAAAAAATCAACAAAACGACCTGATATTGTTCCTGTTCTATTTGAAATTCAATGTGACATGAAACAACTTGGCGAAACAGTCATTTTTGCTGATATCGAACAATTGAGTGCGTTTCCCGATGAAAAAGAAGTTCTATTTGATCTTGATACAGCTTTTCGAATTGTTTCAATTGAATCTAATGAACAGAGGCAAATTATTAAGATGACTGTTACAAATGATGCTCAACATATGGCTAAACATTATATTGAACAGATTACTGAAGAAACTGAAGAGAAAAGTGTAGCAATTATATTCGGAAGATTAATGTGTGATTTAGGTGAATATGATAAATCAATAAAATATTTCGAACAATTAACCAATCAAGAAGATCCTGCTTGGATACAATTTAATATTGGTCGAGCGCTAGATTTCAAAGGAGAATATGATTCAGCTCGACAATTCTATAATCGAGCGTATGAACATATGATTAATCATCAACCACCACGTATCAAACATTCAGCAAGTGTTATCAATAATATTGGTGTTACTTATGATAGTCAAGGAAACTATAATGAAGCTCTTGAATATTATCAACGAGCACTTCAAATAAGAGAGAATTTATATTCATCGGATCATATTGATATTGCTGATAGTTTCAATAATATTGGTAATATTCTTTCGAAACAAGAGAAATACGATGAAGCTCTTGAATTTCATCAACGAGCACTTAAAATGAAAGAAAAACTCTATCCATTGGGACATATTACTATTGCTAATAGTCTCAATAACATTGCTATTATTCTTCGTTCACAAAAAAACTACAAGCAAGCTCTCGATTATCATCAACAGGCACTGAAAATTAGAGAAAAATTTTATCCTTCTGGTCATATTGATGTTGCTACTAGTCTCAATAATATTGGTATTATTCTTCATGCTCAGTGCAAATACAATGAAGCTCTTGAATATTATCAACGAGCACTTGAAATGAAAAAGAACTTCTATCCATCTGATCACATTAGTATTACCGACTGTTTATTGAACATAAGTGTTTGTGAAGATGATATGAAACAAGAATCGTATCAGCAACGATCTCGTGTTCCAGTTGATGATTATACTCCTGCTCGATCTAGATCTGCAGCATGCTCAATTCTGTAAATCATTTCATTGATTCTTAAATGTTTCGTTTTATTGAACAATAAAAAAGACAATACAGATTTATCTATGACTTAGTGTTGGCGCTAGAGTTGGTTGAATTCTTCTGAGAGAACTTCTACATAAAATCATTTTAATAAATTCTTGACGAAATTCATTCCATGTAAATAAATACAATGGAAACGAAAGAACATGATAAGTGTAAACTAATACAGCAAAAATATTGATAACAATTGAACTCACTGTTGAATAGAAAAAAGCATAGATAATATTACTTGGCGCAGTCATAGATAGAAAAAGAAATGTAGTAATTACAAGTGTAATCGATATTGAACGATGTTGAATACGTGAATTTTGAATTATTCTTTGTTGATGTCGACGGATTAAATGATAGATAACAGCTGTATTTAAAATAATAATAAATAGAATTGGAATAAAATTGTATAAAACTAAATGAACATTATCCCAAAGAGGTGTTATAGCATACAAAGCCGAATTAGGATTTATAGTGCCATTACTATTGTAATGACAGCCGAAAATTAAAAGATGAAGATTTAATAATACAAAGAATGATATAATTGATGCAATAATGATTAGAGTACTTTTCGAACGTGAAAACCATGTTCGATGAAGACGACTCAAAGCAAAATATCGATCTAAACAAATGAATATTCGCAACCATGCTGATATTTGAAGTAGAGAATAATTAAAAAATAAATTTATTTTACAGCTACCAATCGTCATTGTTCGTATTGTAAATCCGTAAATATTTAATGTAAAACGATTGAGATTCCAACCGTATAATATAAGAATATCAATAATGGCAATGGCACGCATATAATGAATCGTTGGACGTTCATTAATATTTCGAAAATTTCCTCGACAAAGAATCAACATTGTCAAAGTATTAAATATACTGCCGATAATAATTAAACTCAGTGAATAATATCCAAAAATTATTGGTATTAACTGATCAACATAGGTCGTTACTGTAGTGTTTGACATGATGACTGGTTCATAAATGAAAGAGTATATTCATTTAATTATATTTTTTTTAATCTGATCTAATCTTCTAAGACGACATATTTTTAATTAGTAAAATGAAACCTACTCTGTCATGAAAAATATAATGGATTAGAATTCATTTACAAATAATAATCAATCAAATGAATTACCGTATGTATATATACAGACTTCAATTTTTTGTTCTGTTTTATTATTAAAAAAATGCATAACTTGAAATCTTTGTTTTCGAATGTCATTCTTTTTCCTTTGATTATTGGTATACCTCAATTTAATTTTCATTATATAAATGGAGTCTATTGTCTCCGTGACAGTATATTTTATCAAAGCATCAATGATGTTTATGAAATCGCATCGTATTGTATGAGTGAAAGTCCAGTCAAATATTCAACAAACAACGATGAAAATATATCAAACTTCTCAGATCTTTCGAAACAAAATGTTACTAGTCAAGATTTATATCGTTGGTCAGTACCTATCGATATTATTGAAGATTATCAATACTATTTAAATCAATTACAATCAACATCACCAGATTTAACGTTAGGTGAAACCGTAGTTTATAACTGCACATTACCAAAATTTGGTTCATTGTGTCAATATGAATTGGATTCATATCATTCAAATTATTCATCGTTAAAAGAAATCATTGCAGATTTCTATAAAAACTATAATTATACTGCTTTACAAACGTTTACTTGTTATATTCATTTGAAATGTAATCGTGGTCCGCATCCAGTGTGTTTACATTGGATAGAAATTTGTGATGGAAAAGTCGATTGTCTCGATGGTGGACAGGATGAAGCCGATTGTTGGCAACTTGAAATCAATGAATGTCAAGATGATGAATATCGATGTTACAATGGACAATGTATACCGAAATTGTTTCATCATGATTTGTATCATGAAAGTACCTATGTCTATTCTGTTCCTGATTGTGCCGACACTAGTGATGAATTAACTAGAGTTCAAGCGGTAAGACTGTTTTGTACGAAATTTGATCAACCATCATTTGAATGTGAAGATCTATCAAAATTAGCTAACTATTATTATGTCTTAAGTTCTTATATGCAAAGATATACATTATTATTTGCAAGAGCAATCTATATTAGTGATGAACATAGTGCATTATCTCAAGAATGTTCATCAACTTTGAAACAACTTCTTACTTTTATGTATTATGAATCTGAATCCGATGAATACAGCCAATGTATACAAATCATTCAAGACAAATGTCCGGATATGTTCTTTTTTCCAAGTGTACCTATTCTATTTACTGAAATTTATTTTGCATATATGAAAACTGACTTTGAAATTGGCAAACATATTTGGCATACACAATTTTATATTTGTTTTAATCATTCTCGATATGATAATGATCTTGTCAATCTGCCAAAGCTTAGTTTCCATAATACAACATGTTATGTCGCTACAGAAATAATCGAATCTGGGTTTTATTATTCAATTTTCGAGTTTTATATCAGCACTAAAAGCATGCTTTATGGCAAATTCCATAAATCTCATCTTATTTTCAATTATACAACTGAAATTTGCAATCGATCAAGTATGTATCAATGTTTATATTCGAACAAATGTATTTCTACATCACGTTTAATGAATACTATATATGATTGTCCTTATAAAGATGATGAAAATGTCACTCTTATTAATATAAGTGAGAAGACTATTCAACAACTTGATAAAACACATTTTAAATGTCGAACACCAGGTGAATATATTCATCCATCGTTAGTTGAAAATTCCGTATGTGATTGTTCATCATGCGAAGAAGAACATTTACATATTCGATATTTAAATACGCATACTATTTTTCAACATATTTGTGATGGATTCATTGATAGATTACCTGAATTAATTGATAATCGAAATGAAACCGATGAAAGTGAATGTGAACAATGGAGATGTAATAATACTTATACACGTTGCAATCGTATATGGAATTGTCCGAATGGAGCAGATGAAATCGGTTGTAATTCATATTCAACATTGAATTGTTCGTTGAAAGAACATTTTTGTGTTCAAATGACGACATACCAATTTACATGTTTACCTATTGAAAAAGTCAATGATGGAATTATTGATTGTATTGGTGCTACGGATGAACCACGATTTTGTGCACTTAAATTTCAAATGATAAATGAATATGACGTGTTTGATCATGATTTCTATTGCAAAACTTATAATCGTGGTTATGAATGTCTTGGTTTGGATTTTCTATGTAATAATTATAGTAGTTGTGTTGAAGGAGATGACGAACGATTTTGTTCAAATACAACAATTGAAAATCGATGTTTTTCGATGTTTCCGTTTCCGCGCAGAGCTGATGATGATCAAGGTTGTCTTCCATCTCTGTACGAAAACAAAAATATTCGAACTGATATGGAAAAATTCTTATTCGATCATAAAGGACATACAAGAGTTTGGCGAATCATCTATTTTATGCTTGATGGACCAGTTTATTCGTACATACAAAAATTACCAACAATCTCATCAAGTTTATCTGTGATACAACGAGTAGTTTCACATGTGCCTCATTGCCATCGTGGTCTCACTTTACGTGTTTGGTCGAATAATCTAACGTGTTTATGTCCACCGAGTTATTACGGTACACAATGTCAATATCAAAGTCAACGAGTCAGTCTTACAATGCAATTTCGACCATCGGCAAGTTCATGGCAAACATTATTTGCTATTTTTGTTTCACTTATTGACAATAGTGATCAACGAATGATTCATTCATATGAACAATTTACATTTTTATCTGTTCGAGATTGTCAAAGAAAATTCAATATCTATTTACTTTATTCAACACAACCGAAAGATCCGCATAAAAACTATTCGATACATATCGATGTTTATGAAAAAGTTTCGTTTGAATATCGAGGCAGTTTGATATATCCTGTTCAATTTTCATTTTTACCTAATTATCGTTTATCAATATTAATCGATATTCCTCGAATATATGATCGAACTCAGAGTTGTTTAATCGATCGATGTGATCATGGTCAATGTAGTAAATATGCGACTAAATCACCAAATGATACTTTTTGCAAATGCGATAAAGGATGGACAGGCAAATACTGTCATATTCCGTATAAATGCAATTGTTCATTCGGCTCATTATGTCTCGGTATGTCAGCAGATAATCAATCGATTTGTTTGTGTTCAGTAAATAGATTTGGTCTTCGATGTCTTCTTTCGAATACAATTTGTCAAACAAATGACAATCAATCGTTATGTCAAAATAATGGTCAATGTATTGCTAATAATGAGTATGATGATAGATCGAATCGAAAATTTAGCTGTATTTGTCAACAAGGTTTTCGTGGAAGTGAATGTGAAATAATCGATGACAAACTTCTTCTATCATTTCATCGAAATCTTGTTCCATCACAGTATCTGTCAATTCATTTCATTCAAGTTAATAACAATACACATAAACCTATACGATCAACAACTTATAGAACGATTCCTGTTCAACAAGACTCAATTGTTATTTATTGGTCACGACCATTTCATCTTGTTTTTGTAGAATTCGAAAATAAAAATTATTATTTCGCTTTTGTTCAACAGATTTACAATCAATCAGCATCTATCAATGCAACAATTAAGCCATCGGATCGTTGTGCAAATATTCGTGAAGTATTCAATGAAACTATTGTTCAATTGCGTCTACTTCGTCGAATAAAATACTATCATCTACCATGTCAAATCAATTCGCCTGATCTTAAATGTTTCTATGATGAAAAACATCTTTGTCTATGCTATGATTTTGATAATACACGTCTAGCTAATTGTATTGAATTTCAACATGAAATTACATCCGATTGTTGGGGACAAAATGAATGTGAACATGATGGTCAATGTTTTCAAGATGATAAAATCTGTCCACAACGATCAATATGCATTTGTCATTCATGTTTTTATGGTGTTCGATGTCAATTTAGTACAAATGGATTTGGTCTATCACTTGATGCTATTTTAGGCTATCATATTTATCCATATATTGATCTTACAAATCAACCATTGATTACACAAATGAGTTTAGGATTAACTATCATTTTCGTATGTATAGGATTGGTCAATGCTATTTTAAGTATATTGACATTCAAGAATAAAACAACACATCGCATTGGCTGTGGTTGGTATCTATTGAGTTCATCGATAATTACTTTATTAATAACGATTATATTTGGATTGAAATTTTTATTTCTTCTTCTCATACAAATGGCAATCATAACCAATCGATTGTTGATCACATTTCAATGTTATTCATTCGATTTCATACTTCGAATATGTCTCATCATGGACCAATGGTTAAATGCGTGTGTAGCAATCGAGCGAGCAATATCGGTCATTAAAAAAACTGATTTCGATAAAAGAAAAAGTATACAAGCAGCTAAATATGTAATTATTAGTCTTTTTTTTGTTATTACTGCAACTTGTATTCATGATCCTATTCATCGAGATATAATTGATGAAGATACAGATGATCACAAACGATCGTGGTGTATTGTGAGATATTCATCGAATCTCGGAATCTATAATTATATTATTAATAGTATACATTTTTTCGGTCCATTTCTAATGAATTTTATTTCAGCTATTATTCTTATAATTAAACAAGCTCATCAAAAATCAACGATTCATACGGATAGACTCTATCGACAACATCTACGTGATCAATATCAAGAAAATCGACATTTATTAATTAGTCCAATTGTACTAATTCTTCTTGCAATACCACGTCTTATTATAACATTTGTTTCTAAATGTATGCAATCAGCTAATGATGCATGGATATTTCTCATCGGATATTTTATTGCATTTATTCCACCTATGTTGACTTTTCTCGTATTTATCTCGCCATCGAAATTCTACAAACAAGAATTTGACAAATCTATTCGACAAATTCGAACCATAATTCGAACTCATAAAAGGACCTGACAGTAGTGTTTCATCAATAATAAACTCTACATGAAATCTTTATACATAATAATGTTCTAAGTAAATTATGTTAATTACATATATTCATGGTATTCTTGGTCTGACAAGATGTTTTTTTATTTATTTATATGTGATTAAGTATTCAGGTAGAATATGTCGATTTGAATAGACAACAAAAATATGTGATCGATCGCCTGTTGAGTCGAGATCAGTTGGACATGTTGTTGTTGATGAATGGCCGAGACCGTTTTCGCCAACGAGAACTCGACACATCAGTATACGTTTTTCACGTGTCAATGGATTAGGTAGAGCATATCGATTGCTAGTTGATTGACGAGATGAAAAATAAAAGCCTCGACCGTAAGACGAACCATTGCTACCTATGCGTTGATGATCGAAACCTCGTCGAAGAATTTGTTCAGCAGCATGATACGGACAACCGTGAAAGAGTAATTTTTCTGTTTGATCATGTCCAAGACGTTTGTCAATAAGATTCTTTTGTTTAAAGTATTCTGTTAGCCAAATAAAATTTTCTATTCGATGAATTTTAACAATTGATGATTGAGCATGATCGAAATCATTGGCTACACGATGAAATTCATCGGAATTATTGTCAATAAGAATTAAACGACTTTCGGCGATCGACCAATTTTCTTTGGTTATCCTCGTCAGATGTAAATCAGTTGTATCAGGTAAATCAAAAGGATTGTTCATTGCATCAATAGCTGAAACTAATGACGATACGATTTCATCTTCACACATCCAATTTTCAATTAAACAATTGATTTTAATTTGTCCTTGTTCGAATATTAGACACATAAAAATTGGATAACTATCTTTCGATTTTGAAACAATAAATGCTGAGATTTTATCACCGAGACTAGCAGTTACCATTGATAGTAATCTAAATAAATAAATTAGTTCATTTATCAAATTTACTCATTCGCTTACTCATCGAAATTCTTTTCAGTTAAATTCCATTCCCACATGAGAAACTGTTCAGCAAGATAAATACTAATTGTTTCCGAAGAATAAATGATCTGATTAAAAATTTCTGTTGCAATTGTATCCTTTTCATTTATATACAGAATCAATGGTTTAGGCTATAGAAAGATTAAAATAATTCGTCGTTTTTTTCTTTTAATTAAAACATTTTATTTTACTCACATTTGACGAATTGAGTAGAGAATTTCGTAGATTTTGATCGAGTATTGATGGTTGAAACGTAAAATTCATAACATCTTCATCGATTTTCGAAGTTTCATCAATTGTCAAATCAATTAATTCAATAGCAGTTGTCAATGATGTTTCATCAACAGTCAAGTCAATTGATTCTATGAAATTTGTCGATAGTGGTTCATTACCAAGGAAATCAATTGATTTTTCCTCGGTTTTATCAAATATGTTTGCGATACATTCATCCATAATTTAGAACAAATATTAAACCAACTTATCATTTGAAAAGTTTTATATAGAAGATAATGGGAAAAAACCAATTCAACTTCAGTGCTGGACTTTTGTTTGTCCTATGACGAACGCGTTATCAAATTTGTTTGCTGTTCTTTGAAACCAATAAATTTTTAACCTCATATATTCAAGTTAGATGTCGTAAGATTAATACATTCATATTATTATAGTATCATAGGATTCAATTTAAATTAGCATCAATACCAGAGTTTCATCTGAGTTAATTGGGAAATGTCGACAGGTATATTTTTGTCTTACTGACGAGGGAACATTCTTAAGTAAAAAGCATAAAATCATTAGTTAATACAAGCATGTTTTATTTTATCTATTTTGATATTGGCCTATCTCGGTTTTTGTTTGACTGGGTAAAAATGAAAATTTACGAAAATAATTTTTCTTCGGGTTTCTATCTTCAATTATACTTCAACGAATATTATAGAAATGGCTTCAAACTACATGGATCAACAGTAAGAAAAGATTTTATTTTTAACTTCTATATAAGCATCCTTGCAAATATCGAGTAGTTCTATGTCTGATCCCGTAGTACTGAAAGGTCTGGGATGTCAAGTTGTTGATTACAATGATGATGATGAACGTAAAATATTTACGAGCAGCAATCCAAATAATCCATCAATTGTAATTGAAGATATTCATATAAACTCTTTCTCTGATATATTTGATCCGAAGAAGGATTATGTCGGTTTTGTTGTTTACTTGTGTGGGAAAAGAAATGATTTCAAATTGGGTGGTGTTGATTGTAAAAACTGGTGATATTTTTATCAAAGAATCAGATTGGATTGACAGTACAGTCAGGAAAAGAAACAGACGAGGTAAATATATGCATGGTAGACTGTTTTATTCGATTTTTGGATGTTGGAAAAAAAAGAATCAAGAATTTATTGGCGGTGGATTTTCATATCACAATGGTGAGTGGAAATTTAATTCCGGTACATTTAATACAATGAATTCTGGCAACAATGACGACACATATCATAATTCGGACAGAAAGTTAGCGAAGGCTGAAAAGGAACTTTTAGAAAATGTCATTATTCATTTATATAAAAATCATGAGTGGCTGAAGAGGCCAACGGACGAACGAGTTAGTCTCAAAGAGTTGGCTAAATTAAAAGAATCAACAAAATCTTGGATAAATCTTCATTTAATACTACATAAGGCCAGAAGATTTCATGGAACGGTGATATCATTCAATCACGAACGCAATTATGGATTTATCCAATGCAGTGGCATTGAAGAATACATATTCGTGCATTCCTCTGATATTCAATTTAATCCATCAAATCTCAATTACTCTATGATTGGTGCAAATATAGAATTTGATATAACCGAAACAAGAAAAGGGTGGAAAGCAACTAACGTAACAGACTTTCTTTATTATTGCTAAGGAGCACTATTTAAATCAATCGAGTACTGAAGATCTTTGATCAACATTGAAAATAAAAGAAAAGAAAAATATTTGTAATTTTATTTTCTTGTTTTCTTTTTTCACGTGAATCTATTCATTCCTCATAATACATGAAGATAAATTTTTGCTGATTAAAAGATCTAATAGAAATATTTGATTACGTGACTTGTGAAAACAATGTGAATCAATGTTGATAAATAACAGTAAAAAGAGAAACAAATGAAATGAGATAGATTCTTTGTTTGGAATAAAAATAAACCTGTCATGCACTGAAATCAACGTTCAAATAAAAGAAATCTCGTCAGACATTATTTTATTTGAAATGTTTATTCGAATCTGGGCTGATTTTCTGCTAATTAATAGCATTATTGATGTGCTAAACAACAGACAAGATTTATTTGTTGGAACTCTTTCATTGAATCAACCACGATTCCGTTCAAATGCAACTTGGGAATCGACTGCAACTATTTTTGCCAATCGAACTACAGTGGGAAGCTATCCAAGAGGCATTTTCATCACTTCAAAGAATTCAATTTATATATCCGATCTAATAAATGATGAAATTCATATTTGGGAAAATGAAAGTAGTGTTTATCCATCAAAAAATATTCCGAGCAGTTTAATAGATCCATATTCCATATATGTGACATCGAACGGTGATATTTATGGTGATGGTGGAGCCAATAATTGTATTGATAAATGGATAGCAGAAAATGAAACCTGGGTACCAGTTATGGATACATCATCCACATGCTACAGTCTTTTCGTCGATATTTATGATAATTTATACTGTTCAATGTATAATAAACATAGAGTTGACAAAAAGTGGTCAAATGGAGTAACAACGATTGTTGCTGGAAGAGGTGTTCGAGGATCATCATTGGATATGCTCAATGGTCCGTATGGAATATTTGTTGACGTTAATTTAGATGTATATGTTGCTGATTCTGACAACAGTCGAATTCAATTGTTTCGGTTCAATCAACCAAATGGAATAACAATAGCTGGAAGTGAATCATCAACATTATCAATCGAACTTAAAAAACCAACGGGAATTGCTCTTGATGGTGATCGATATCTTTTTATTATTGATGGAGGCAATCATCGCATAGTTGGTTCGAACCAATACGGTTTTCATTGTATATTTGGATGTTCTGGTCAAAATTTAACAAACAATAAATTGAATCATCCAATCGGTATGGCTTTTGACAGTTATGGAAATATTTATGTCACCGATGAAGGTGATCATCAAATAAAGAAATACATCTATCAAAAAAGTCTCATCGTAAATATCAACATTTATTTTTCTTTGTATACATTTTGAAAAAAGTGCATCGACCATTGCATTATTCAATTAATTTTTTTTTTGTAGTTCTAACTCTTTCGTATAATCAACCGAGATTTTATTTAAATGCAACTTGGAATTTAAATGCCACTACTTTTATCACTACAAATACAACAGATGATAGTCCATATGATATCTTCGTTAATTCGAAAAACTCAATTTACGTATCCAATCGATCGATTCGTCAAATTCTTATTTGGCAAAATGACAGTAGTATTAATCCATCAAAGAAGATTTCTGGCAATTTACTATATCCAAATGCCATTTTGTCACAATAAATGGTGATATTTATGTTGATAATGGAAAGCATGGTCGTGTTGATAAATGGATAGCAGAAAATGAAACATGGATATCGGTTATGTCTGTTCAACAATCATATTGCTCTATGATTTTCGTTGATATTTATGAAAGTTTATATTGTTCAATAATTGATAGACATCAAGTTGAGAAAACATGGGCAAATGGTACATCAACAATTATTGCTGGAAGAGGTGTCCGAGGATCGTCATTGAATATGCTCGACAATCCTCAAGGAATATTCGTTGATATTAATTTAGATTTGTATGTTGCTGATTCGAACAATCATCGAATTCAATTATTTCGATTGAATCAATTCAATGGCATAACAGTAGCAGGAGATAGTTTACCAAATGCAACCATTGAGCTTAGTTTTCCATCAGGAATTATTCTTGATGGTGAACAACACTTATTTATTGTCGATAGAGGCAATCATCGTATAATTGGTTCGAATAATGAACATGGTTTTCATTGCATATTTGGATGTTCTGGTCAAGGTTCAACAAACGATAAATTGAATCGACCTACTAGTATGGCTTTTGACAGTCATGGAAATATTTATGTTATCGATCAAGATAATCATCGAATACAAAAAATCATGAAAAATAATATCTATGATGGTGAATCATCATTTTCATCCCGATTTCGTTTAAATTTGATTGTTTTTAACATTTTTCTTTATTGTTTAGATATTCGACAACCTGTAGAAACAAAATATTCATCAAACTTAACAATATATAGTCACAAATGTAATTATGATAGCAACTGCAGATTTCTAAATTACTATTGTGAAATTATAGAAATTTACACAACAGAAGAAGGTTATTACACCATTACAAGTAACACTAATATAAAGCAGTTTTTTGGATATGCTGTTGAAAAAAATTTCACTGTATTTGATGTTCGTATTAACGCAATTCAAAAGGATATTACAGTTAGTTCCTATAATGATAATCAGTTCAAAATTGCACTACATCGTGAAATAAATACTTCATTTGTTTTGATTGTGACAACAAGCATTCCGAATAATCATAATCAAGGTGCATTCTCTATAACTATCATTGGTCCAAGCAATGCTTTTATGCAACGAATAAGTATGACTGAAAATGTTCGACGCGCTAAACAATTTTTGTATTTGATTCTAGATGATACGAAATTAACTATCCAAACAAATTATTCATCGAATTTGAGCGATACAAATCAGCAATTGAGTCATCACAACTGCAGAGAATATAAATATTATTATGAAGGCTTAAAGATAAATGTAAATACATCCGGCTATTACATGTTCTCAAGCGATAGCAATTTCAATATATATGGTTATTTGTATGAATATCAATTTGATCCATACAATGCAATAGATACTTCACTCGCTCAGAATGATGACTCTTGTGAAGATTTCGAGTTTCAAATTATTGCTTATTTACACTTCAATATAACGTATGTTTTGATTGTAACATCATCTCATAAACACATGAACACTCAAGGTTCATTCTCTGTGATTGTCAAAGGACCAGATAGAAGTCATATGAAGAGAATTGGTATGTATATTCATATAGTTTAAACTAAACAGATAATTTTATTCGAACTTTTCAAGAGCAATTTCCAACTGCAACCGTTTTTCAATCATTATATTCATCAGAACTGACCAAAAATAGTTTTACATACTATCGGGAATATTGTCAGGCTTTAGGTTACCATTATGAATCACTACGAATCAATGTAGTTCAATCAGGCAAATATACATTGTCAAGTATAGACAGTATCTTCGAGCCTATTGGCTATTTGTACAAACAACATTTTAATCCATACAACCCATCCGAAGGATTACTCTTTAGTAACACATACGGTTGTCATTTTTCTCAATTTAAAATTACTACTGATCTGCAATCTAACATGACATACATATTGATCGTAACTACTTCTATTGAGCGATATATAGGTAATTTTTCGATATTGGTCACCGGTCCAAACAATGTTATTTTCAATAGTACTAGTAAGTTCAATATTTTAATCGCGACACTTTCATCAGTATCAAACTCTTTAGATCTTCAAACAACGTATATGTCGGAACTGGCAGAACAAAATCAAGTTTATCCACGAGTATGTGGTATAGGAAATTATCATTATGAAATTGTTCACATTAATGTAGAATAGAGTGGTTCATATACATTCGATACGAATACAAGTATCCTACTCTATGGATATTTGTATAGAAATGATTTTGATCCATCGTATCCAAATAGAAACTTACTTGCGCAGAGCAACTTCAGTTGCGGAAAATTTCATTTTGGACTTGCAGAATATCTCGAACTGAATACAAGATATATTCTAGTGATAACAACATTTGATCCAAATGTTATAGGATCGTTTACATTATTTGTTAATGGTCCACATAATGTCACTCTCAATCGAATAGACAAGAAACATAGCAGTTGTGTGGTTGGTGATCAGTGTAATTTGTATACAAAAGGTATTGGTTTGACTATTAATGATATTTTACGTAATAAAATTCAACCGAATACATTATTTGGACAGCAATCAGCATTTATAGAAGCAGCTGCTGGTATTACCATGATTATGTTTATCATTGGTTTCATCAATGCCATGTTCTCTTTAATAACTTTTCAAAATAAAGACTTAAGAAAAGTCGGTTGTGGATTATACCTATTAACATCTTCAATTACATCACTATTAACAATTACTATGTTTACAATTAAATTCTGGATTGTTGTTCTCATTCAATTGTATTCAACTGTTAGTTCATCAATTCTTCGGATAGATTGTGCATTTATTGGTCCTGTTTTAAAACTATGTTTGTACTTGGATGGTTGGTTAAATGCTTGTGTTGCTCTTGAACGAACTGTCAATGTCTCGAAGGGAGTTACTTTTGATAAAAAAAATGAGTAAATATGTAGCTCGATGGATCATTTTCTTGTTACCTATTTTCATTATGGGTACTATTGTTCATGAACCAATACAACATGAATTGTTTGAGTATACAACTCAAAATTATAATCCCATAAATAATAATTTAACTGTGAATATTTCAATGGAAACTGATACAACTTTGCAATATGAAATTGAACGTAATGTCTTGTGTGTTATTCGATATACTCGTTCTGTTCAAACTTACAATACAATCACTTTATTCATACATCTTGTTGCACCATTTGTTGCAAATTTTTTTTCTGCTTTGTTTATCATTTTTGGTACAGCTCGACGACGATCCACTGCACAAACCGATAAGAAAAATTTTAAAGAACATGTATTCAATCAAATGAGTGAGCACAAACAATTGTTGATCAGTCCTTTCATTCTACTTGTATTGGGTATGCCTCGTTTCAGAGCTGGGCAACTCAGTAAAAAATGTGAATTAACTCAACTCAATTCGTTGAATATTGATCTCAATTCAATTCAATTCAATTCGTATCCAAAAAAAATATCTTCTAAAAAAACCAACTCAATTCATGCATTCTAAATTTCTAAAAACAATACTACCAATTCAATTCAATTCAATTCAAATGTGA
>Ga0209935_1001944_pt1 | contig 28368 bp, 24 predicted proteins | sample ThiBio_1000_plan_2_FD_183958 | JGI IMG/M metagenome (GOLD analysis project Ga0209935, IMG submission 183958) | Wastewater bioreactor microbial communities from Cape Town, South Africa - Thiocy_cont_1000_plan (SPAdes) | ecosystem: Engineered > Bioreactor > Thiocyanate-remediating >...
GATAGATAGATAGATAGATAGATAGATAGATAGATAGATAGATAGATAGATAGATAGATAGATAGATAGATAGATAGATAGATAGATAGATAGATAGATAGATAGATCACGATAGATCACGATAGATAGATAGATAGATAGATAGAGAGAGAGAGAGAGTCGCGTATTAGTCAGTAACCAAGCGAACATGGAACAGAGCGTCGATCTCGAGGGTACGCACGAATGAAGGCAATCAACAAACGAGAGCTACAAGTGCGAGTGTCTCGATCAGCCTCGGTGTCGGGAATACAATCGCAACACAGCAGCGGTCCTCCTTGTCGAATGAAGTAGATCCATGCCCAATGGTAGAGTATGATGTGGTAGGCCGCGAGGAACACCAACGACGGGAAGTTGTTCAATACCACGTTCCACTGTCGGGGTCGGTATCGTGAGTATCAAGGCGAGGAGGGGGTGTGGGGCCTTGGTGGGGCCTTTGTGGCCTCGAACCTTGTTATCGATGAGAATATCTCCTTCGAACACGAAGGCCTGCAACGCAAAGAATGATGCTCGTGCTGTGGATGGATCGCGAGAGAGAGAGATATCAGCGATAGATAGATATCTCGTGAACACGATTGATATATACCAAGTGCTCCAAGCAACAAGAGTGAGAAGAAGCATATCTTCCACTTGGCAGGTGATCCATCTTGTACGGCGAGTCGATACGTGGCGTACAACGCGATCACGAAGAGAGTCAGATACTCGAGCGCCAAGACGAGATGCGCCACGTCATATGTCACGTTGGTCCATCCCATGGAGGCCCGATACCGCCACGCTACGCTCGATATCTTCACAACACTATCTCCCAACCAACTCAGAGGCACGCGGCAGCGCGGTTTGATTCGTCGAGCGAGAGGGAGGGGGCGTGTGTGAGCGAGCGGGCGAACGAGCAGACTGACGAGCAATGTCGCTCGTCACACGAGTCGCCAATGTCGCGGCCTTGCGGGCCATAGCGCTCTCCCGCTGCCCTCTTGCGTGCCACCACCCGGACCCTCTCTCGTGGCATATCTCTAGCGTGAGGCCCTTGGCGTCCGAGACTCTTAACATCCAGCGGGAGGGCCAGCAGCCATTTATCAATCGTCGCCTACTACGAGATGCAGCACTTGTGGGGCTCTCGCGGTGCCGCGCTGCTGGCGCTGATTCGCGAGAAGATCGAATACATCAGCTCATCGGGTACGTGAGCCAGATACGAGCCAGGGACGTAGGTACGAATCAAGAGCAGCGTCTTGATGGCGAGCTGTACATGAGCTGGCGCATACGTGTGCATCTCCTTGCTCCAGCGAAACCCTGCCGGCCATTCATTGTCGCGATCGTGAGTATCACACACACGAGCGTCGCCTTCGAGCTCTCGTAAACTCGCTCGGCGATCACTCTGCAGCGTGACAGCGTACGTGGCGATGCGATGAGCTTGCGGATCTCCTTGCTCGCAGCGCACTCTCCTGCCGTCTTGTCGTGCTCGCCGATGATTGCTGGATCAGCGCCGTACTCCAGCAGACAATCGACCATCTCCATGTATCCACGCCGCGCAGCGTGTTGCTACGATTCGAAACACGAGATATCGATTCGAGACACGAGATATCGAGGTTCAGTCTCGTGCTACAATCGATTCATCGTATGCGAGGCGCGCCACGCTCAACGTACCAATGCTGTGGTCTTGAACTTGGACTGTGCATTGACGTTGGCCCTGTGTTGTATGATCATCTCGAGCACACGTCGATTGCGGCCTTCGACTGCCGCCAGCAACGTCGGGCATCCGATATCGTGCGGCATCTGCGGCAGTGCGTGATGCGCAAGCAAACACTCGACCGTCGCTTGCTTCCCTGCCATCGCAGCCATGAACAGCGGCGTCCTGTTGCACTCGTCGACCGCGTTGACGTTCGCTCGATGATCGAGTAGCAGCTCCATGATATCGGCGCGCTTGATAGCCGCAGGCAGCAGCGTCGGTGCCGGTACCAACGACGCCAGCGACTCGACATGAAAGTCGGGTCGGTGTAGCAGCTCGCGCACTTGATCGAACTTGCCCTCGCCGACGGCGATGATCAACGTGGCATTCGTGTCCTCCATGCATGCAGGGCAGCAGAGTGAGGAGGGTCGAGGAGAGGTGCGCGAGCGAGCAGGCAAAGGAACGAGTGATTGAGTGAGTGAGTGAGTGAGTGAGCGATCGCGACGATTGAGGAAGGAATGCGCTCTCAGCTGTTTAATATCGGCGCTGCCTGTGCGAGCAGACCACTCGATACAAAGACCTCCGTCTCTCAAGAGAGAGAGAGAGAGAGATCGAGCTACGCAGGAGTATGCGTCTGTAGAAACCTCTGCGTATACCAAACGAGCCGCTCTCGAGCCTGTGTATCGTCGAGAGCCCACTCGTGTTGCGAGAGCGTGTAGCGATGTCGATTGCGTTGGTGCTCGACGCGAGAGTCGGCCTCCTTCTCGCGCATCGTGGCTTGAATCGTAGGCGTCCACTCGAGGCCCAAATCGTTGCATAGTCGTAGTACGCAACGAGCTGGCTCGCTGGCAAGCTCTTGGAACGGAACGTCGAAGAATACTCGGCGAGTGTGCTGTTGTGCCAACGAGTCTTGCGCGCGGTTCATGCTGCGAGCGCACGCCTCGAGATAGCGCATCACACGTCTTGCCACGCCGTGCTTGTCGACTCGAGAGTAGTAAAAGTTGGAGAGCAGCGAGAAGCCCGAGCAGCACGAGCCTGCGACACTCGCGGCATCGCGGATCGTGTGGATGATGCGTGCGTCGGGGAACTCGAGCAGCAGCGCCTCGACGAACAGCATGTGCGTCGAGTCCTTGAGCACAAAGATACTCGGGCCGTGTTGTTGCGTCGCGAACTGCCGCGTCGCAATGAGCTCCAGCTGCTTGCGGTAGAAGCGGTAGAATGGCCTCATCGATTCGGGTGTCCGCGAGTAGAGCCACTCGGCGTAGGCGTTCATCGACGACGCGATGATTGGTGTGTGGCGATCGACGAGCGTCTGCTCGAGCAAATGGCAGCACTCGTCGGGCGCGTCGGCGCGCATGGCATGCATGAAGCGAAGGTTGGGCTCGGCCTCGAACCACGGCTCGATCTCGTTGGTGGTGTTCGAGATGTGGCGGCGCACCTCGTCGTCGCTCTTGGTCTCGGCGGCAAGCGCGGGTTGGAGCACCTCCCACAGCAGCGGCGCACGGAGTTGCGGATGATGCGACAGCATGTTGTGCAACAAGGTCGAGCCCGTACGTGGCCAGCCGATGATGAAGATTGGTTGCGTGATCGATGGAGGTTGTGGGAGTTGGCGGTGGTTGTTCTCGGCATCGTAGTCGTGAGCGTAGTGCGAGTTCCACACGTGCAGACACGAGAGATGGTTGATGAGCGCTCCCGTGAGGTTGGCTCGTGCTTGACGCCGTCCCGATAGCGACAGGTGCTCGTCTTGCGACCATCCGTCAGCCAGCAGCTGCAGTGGCTCATGGAGATGCTCGCACTCGCTCAAGAGTCGCTCGCACTTGCTCGGTGAGGCAGCTAGCTCAGGATAGGTCGTCTGCACGGCCGCGAGCGCATCGGCCAACAACTGACGAGGCGACGGCACGGGCGACAGCAGCTGACCGGTAAGAAGCCACACCAGCCAGCCGAGTAGGTTCACGAGTCTCCGATACCAGCGTCGGTAGAGAGTTCTCAGCCATCCAAGCACCATGATGATGAAGACGATGATGACGGGCGTGCGTGAGGTACGAGGGAATGAGGGCAATGACGTGGATTGACGAGGTTGAAGAACAGTACTCACACTTCATCGATCGATGACGTCTCGTTCATTCGTTGGTCGCATATCGGTCTTGTGGGCTCGAGTGCATAAGGCCGAGTGGTTTGGTCGATGTGAGGAGGGAGGGTGCACCGGCGACCCAGATATTCCGGAGCCATCGCGGTAGGGTTCGATCTCCAGGAGGCTTCTTAGATTGGTTGGATTGGATTGGAAGTTTCGTTTCGTCGTCGGTTCCGGCGCCTTTCCGGCTCGTCGTGCTGCTGCATCGTTGTCATCTTTTCTCTCTCGCCCTCGCCCTCCTCACACCTCCAGCTCCTCGTCCTCCTCCTCTCCACGATGAAACAACCACTGCTGCTCTTGACCTTCACGTCGTTGGTAGTATTGTTGTTGTTGGCGTCGGTTGCAGCTTGCACCGTCCCACCGGCTGAACGTACGTACTCCAGCTTGCTCTCCTTGGCTGATCACTCGGACTGCTCTTGACTCGAACACAACAGGCCAGGCTCTGGTCGACCTCTACAATGCCACCAACGGCCCCCATTGGTACAATAGCTATCACTGGCTTGAAGGAGATCCATGTGAGAACGCGTGGGTCGGCGTGCTATGCGCGGGACAAGGCACCAGCGTCACGAGTCTGTACGTCGTCGTCGTCGTCGTCGTCCTGCTGATGGCGCGTCGATAAACTGAATCTCGAGGTGCCGCAAGGTGGCTCGCCAACAACGGACTCGTTGGTTACATTCCCGACTCGATCGGTAACCTCGCCAACATCACCAACCTGTACGAGAGCTGCTCGCCATCGTTCGGATGACGACGCGACACTACTGATGACTGTCGCTGCTCAAGGGTCATGAGCGACAACTCGCTCGCAGGCACGATCCCATCGTCGATCGGCAACCTCAATCTCCTCCAAGACCTGTACGTGATGGACGGGATCCAATCCAACAACGACGACACGCACTCTCGATCTCACATTGGCTGGCGCCTTGTACTTGCAGGAGGTTGTACGGCAACGCTCTCAATGGCACCATTCCGTCGTCGATCGGTAACTTCCCCGAGCTCACGAACCTGTACGCCTCGTCGATCGACGCCGAGGAGGCAGGCACACCCGTCTGACGTTCATAACACTCTTGATGAACACAGTGGCTTGTTCGACAACCAGCTCTCGGGCACCATCCCGTCTTCCATCGGCAACCTTCGCAGCGTCGTGTACCTGTACCTGAACGACAACCAGCTCTCGGGTACCATCCCGTCGTCCATCAGTGGCCTCTCGCGTGTCATCAACTTGTACGCCATCATCATGCTCACGCACTCGACATCAATGACTGAGGTCTCATCGCTCTCCGTCGCAGGTACTTGAACGACAACCAGCTCTCGGGTACCATTCCCGCCTCGATGGCCAACCTATCGTTGGTCTTCAACCTGTACGTCAAGATCTTGGCTCGCCGCACCTCTTGTGATGCACAACAACGACCAGCGCCCCACTCACGCAACTGCCGCCCGCAGGTACTTTCAAAACAATCTGCTCGAGAGCCCCATTCCCGCGTTCCTGTCGACGAAGCCTGAGCTGTTCCGCACCGACCTGCGCAACAACGCATTCGTACGTTGCCTTGGCGTTTCCACATGGTGCTCGTGTGTGGCTCTGACGCTTGGCGCACGCAGACGTGCCCGCTCCCTGCATGGTGCTCCGCTCCGCCCACCGGCAACGGCTTGTGCACTCCTTGCGTCGGTAAGAGCTCGCTTCCACCTGCCAGTAGGAGTGAGGCTGCTAACCAACTTGATTGCTTGCGTCGGCTTACCTCAGGACCGCCTCCCACGGCATAACGACACTGCCAGCAGCGCCATAGTGTAGGCTCACTCCTCGTCATCAATACATTACGTCAGAGAGCATCCATTCCCGATCCCACAGCTACCATTGGTGCATTACAAGGAACATTTGTGTGCTTGATTGATTGTGAGTGAGAGTGTGCTGCATGATGAGAATGATGACGATGAAGAGGAGGTGCAGGATAGTATCGTCACATCATCGTGCTCTTCTTCTTCTCGTTGGTGGTGGTGGTCTTTCGAGATCGATCACATGGCGCAATGCGATCTGGATGGACTCAAAGATGCGAGAAGATCTCGAACAGCAGCTCGTTCGGAATCATCGACATCGCCGAGCACTCATCGACCAGCGATCGAATCATCGTCATCGTCGACACTGCTTGCTTCATCCATGATGGTGCATATCGATGACGATCTGGACGCCATGTGAACGTGTCGGCAAGCCATTGATTGGCTCCAATCACATGCACTCGATTGCCTGCCGTGAAGGCGACGAGACCTCGATGCTCGTCGAATGCCACTCCATGTGGGCTCTCGGAGCCACAATCGAACGATGAGATGTGATGGCCTTCGTGAGTGAATGATTGCAATCGATGGTTATCCAAGTCGGCGACGATGATTCGACCTTGATTGTCGATGCACAATCCATGAGGATAATTGAGCTGGCATGGTTGACTGCCTTTCGAGCCGAACTCGAACAAGAACGAGCCATCGATCAACGACAATACTTGCACTCGATGATTGTAGGCATCTGCGACGATGATTCGATGTCGATCATCATCGATCGCAATGCCTGATGGTCGATCGAACTCGCCAGATCGCGCTCCTTCGTTGCCGATGCAGAACAAGAACGAGAGATCGATCGACGACAAGAACACCAATCGATGGTTGCTGCTATCGGCGATGATGAATCGATGATGATGCTTGTCGATCGCAATGCCTCGAGGATAGTTGAACTCGAGATCTCCTGATCCATGCTTGCCGATGCACGACAAGAACGATTGCTCGCTCAATGACCATGATTGTACTCGATTATTATCGCTATCAGCGATGAGGATGCGATCATGATCGTGATCGATCGCAATGCCCCATGGAAACTTGAGCTGGCCTGGTTGGTTGCCATACTCGCCGAACTTGGACACGAACGAGCCATCATCGCACGAGAATACTTGCACTCGAAAGTTGCCAAAATCGACAACGAGCAAGAGGCCTCGATGATGGTCGAACACCAAGCCATAAGGATAGTAGAACAGGCCATCAGCATGGCCTTGTTGCTTGGTGCCGATCGAGAGCTTGATTCGAGAATCACGATCAAGAGCATCGTCTCCCATCTCTTCCAATTCAATCTCTCACTCTCACAACGACAAAGAGATGATCAAAGCTCCAAACTGCTCAAACCAAAGAGATGAAGATATGAAGCTCTCTCACACGAGACACGAGACACGAGAGACACCAAGCAAGCAACGAGCAACAAGAAGCAACAAGAACCAATCGATGCAGGAACAAAGAACAGCACCTCCCTCCCTCAACCGACCACTCCCTCACTCACACGAGCCTCTTCTTGATCTTCGTTATGATTCTTGAATCATCTTCTCTTGGTCTTGGTATTGGTATTGGTATTTGGTATTGGAAAGAGAAGTTGATTGAGATTGATACAATGATTGACGAGAGAGAACAAGACTCACATTGAGCAACGCATTTGTGAGAGAGAGAGAGAGGCCTTGATTGATATCTCGTTCAAGATTGCACACGACTTATCAATCATTCGTTCATCAAGACCATTGGTCTTGCTTGATTGATTGATTGATTGATTGTGAGTGAGTGTGCTGCACGATAGCGATGAAGACGAATATGAAGAGGAGGTGGTGCAGGATAGATGCTCTTTCGAGATCGATCACATGGCGCAGTGCGATCTGGATGGACTCAAAGATGCGAGAAGATCTCGAACAGCAGCTCGTTCGGAATCATCGACATCGCCGAGCACTCATCGACCACCGATCGAATCATCGTCATCGTCGACACTGCTTGCTTCATCCATGATGGAGCATATCGATGGAGATCTGGTCGCCATGTGAACGTGTCGGCAAGCCATTGATTGGCTCCAATCACATGCACTCGATGACCTGCCGAGAAGGCGATGAGACCTCGATGCTCGTCGAACGCCACTCCATGTGGGAATTCGCTGCCACAATCGAAGGATGAGATGTGATGGCCTTCGTGAGTGAATGATTGCAATCGACGATTGTTGGTGTCGGCGACGATGATTCGACCTTGATTATCGATGCACACTCCTTGAGGATTGTTGAGCTGGCCTGGTTGATTGCCTGCGGAGCCGAACTCGAACAAGAACGAGCCATCGATCAATGACAATACTTGCACTCGATGATTGTAGGCATCAGTGACGATGATTCGATGATGATCATCATCGATCGCAATGCCTGTTGGAAAGCGGAACTCGCCAGGTTGAGATCCTTGCTTGCCGATGGAGAACAAGAACGAGAGATCGATCAACGACAAGAACACCAATCGATGGTTGCTGCTATCGGTGATGACGATGCGATGATGATGCTTGTCGATCGCAATGCCTCGAGGAAAGTTGAACTCGAGATCTCCTGATCCATACTTGCCGATGCACGACAAGAACGATTGCTCGCTCAATGACCATGATTGTACTCGATTATTCCAGCCATTAGTGATGAGGATGCGATCATGATCGTGATCGATCGCAATGCCCCATGGATACCGGAACTGGCCTGGTTGGTTGCCATACTCGCCGAACTTGGACACGAACGAGCCATCATCGCACGAGAATACTTGCACTCGATGATTGTTGCTGGCGACAACGAGCAAGAGGCCTCGATGATGGTCGAACGCCAAGCCATAAGGATAGTAGAACTGGCCATCCGCCTTGCCACGTTCCTTGGTGCCGATCGAGAGCTTGATTCGAGCATCACGATCAAGAGGATCGTCTTCCATCTCTTCCTCTTCAATCTCTCTCTCTCTCACAACGACAAAGAGATGATCCAAGCTCCAAACTGCTCAAACCCAAAGAGATGAAGATATGAAGCTCTCTCGCTCTCACGAGACACGAGACACGAGAGAGACACCAAGCAAGCAAGCAAGCAACGAGCAACGAGAAGCAACAAGAACCAATCGATGAAGGAACAAAGAACAGCACCTCCCTCCCTCACTCGCGCAAACAACCCCACAGCATCTGATATCGCTTCGAACCGCGAACCGCTTGCGCATTCAGCTTGAGGCATAGTACTTCAGCCCGTTCCCGAGCTCCACAGGCGGCAGCATTGATTGCGAGTGGATTTCGCGAGCGAGAGAGAGAGAGCGCGCGCCTCGGAGATATTATTGAAAGAGCCCGACAGATAGCAGCGTGTGCGTGTGTGCAGTGCAGTGCTCATCTTCCGCCGCAATATCTCGCACAGCAGGTATCTTGAGCTCCCACAACAACATATGGCCTCGTTCTTCTCTCGCGTATTCGAGTCTCGTCAAGAGCGAGAACGTCGCGAAGAACGTGAACAACGTCTTCAACGTGAACGAGCCTTGCAGCAATGGCTCGATCATATCAAACGAACGCAAGGGCCCGAGAAGCGACTCGAGATGGATCGAATGCTGGATGAGCTGCGCGCCAACACCTACTCGAGATCGTTGGTCGATCTGCAGGTATATCGAACGCGTTAGCCGATGGCACAATGACGTAGACTCTCATGCACAAGCCGCCACACCCACCCAGGACTACAACATTGGAGCTGATGGCGCCAAGCACATTAGCGAGGCGCTACGCAACTGCGACACCGTTACTCATCTCAATCTTCGGGTACCGCATCTCAAGCTGCACCTGCTGCGAGACTCGATTCTCACAGACTCGGATACGGACTGCTGCAGGGCAACAAGATTGGCGATGAGGGAGTGCGCCATATCAGTGAGGTGCTGCGTGTCTCGCCCACGATCACCGAGGTCAATCTCTATGTACGAGCAACTCTCGAGCCAATCGAGTAAGATCTCACGCATCGAGGCCTCGCTCACGCACTCACATTGATCGTTTATCTCTCATATCGATAGTTGAACAACATTGGCATGGATGGAGCTCGATACTTGAGTGAGGTCCTCAAGAACTCGAGCTCGTTCACGACGCTCTTCCTTGGCGTGCGTGCGTGCGCGTCGTGCCTCGCTCGCATCGGATTGTCGAATCTCACGCACATGTGGCTTCTCGATATGCAGCTCAACAACATTGGTTCGGTCGGTGCACAGTACATCTGTGAGGCACTTCAAAGCAACCCGTCGATCTCATCGGTGCTTCTCAACGTTCGTGACTGACCGACTGCGTCCTCGTCACAACGAGCGACCTTCTCGAGAATGCGCCCTAACCGACTCTCTCATTGAACAGAACAACAACATTGGAGCAGATGGAGCTCGATGCATCAGCGACTTGCTGCAATCCAACTCTACGATCACGCAACTGGACCTTGGAGTACGCTGTCTGATGATGCCCACCAATCAATCGATCGATCGGGCTGATGCCAGAATGTCGTAGGGCAACAACATTGGAGCCGATGGAGCGCAGTACCTCGCTGACGCCTTGCGTAGTAACTCGAGTATCACGATGCTCGATCTCCAGAGCAACGCTATCGGAGTCGAGGGTGCTCGATACATCAGTGACGCCCTGCGTACTTGTGCCAGCATCACCAAGGTCAATCTCAATGTACGCCATCGTATGGACACTCGCGAGAGTTCTCACCGTGTGCTCTTCGTGTTGATTAATCGTGGCGCGCCACACACGCCTCTCAATCGATCGCAGGACAACAACATCAAGGCCAACGGAGCGCTTCATGTCAGCGAGATGCTCCACCACAACTCCTCGATCTCGTCCATCTATCTCTCGGTACGAGGCCCGCCAACTCCATCCAATCAATCGACCAATCAATCGATCAATCGACCAATCACGAGATGCTCTTGACCTCTCAAAGTTGAACACGATCGGAGATGATGGAGCTCGCCATGTGAGCGAGGCTCTTCGATGCAACTCGTCGGTCTTGACCTTGTTCCTGTCGGTACGAATGAACCAGCAACCATCATCTCTCGATGATCGCTTTTGCTTTCGTGCTCTCGTTGATTCGATCGAGATATCTGCAGGACAACAAGATTGGCGACGCAGGAGCAGCCGAGTTGAGCGAGGCTCTTCGATGCAACAATGTCGTCTCGACGATCGATCTCACGGTACTGCGGCACTCGCTACTGCCTGCCTGCCTGCCTGCCTGTCTGTCTGACCATCGATATCACTCATCCGCTTTCGATACATCCAACAGCGCAACGAGATCGGAACCGAAGGAGCTCGACACATCAGCGATGCACTTCTCAACAATACCTCCATCTCAAAGATCTACCTCAGGGTCCGTGTGCAGCGCCCACGATCAATCGGTCGTCGTGATCTCTTACTCTTCGTGTTGTCTGCTATCTTCTCGACCACAGAACTGTCGCATTGGTGAGGAAGGATGCAAGGCCCTCAGTCAGGTGCTCGTGATCAATCAGTCGATCACGAATCTCGATCTGCGAGTACGTTAGCTGCTCTTGCATTCACGATCGAGCTCGATCACGAGCTCGCTCTGACCCTGACCCTGACTTTGACTCGTGTGTGTGCGCAACAGGACAACCAATGTGCCTCGAACAAGCCCAACTCCACTGCCACTGCCACATCGCACTGGGAAGCGCCACAGCATCACCACGACGCTCCGGATGAGACCAAGCGAGCGGTCGAGACGATTGTATCGGTGCGATCGCTCGAGCCCTCGTCGCTCGTGTCGCAGCTTCCCGAGCAAGTGTTGTTCCAGATCTTCTCGTATCTCTGAAGCTCAACGGCACTCACGCACGCAATCTCGAACGCGCGATCATGCCGTTGTCATTGCCTTAGTGGTGTTGGTCATTGTTTAATGGTTGTTTGTTAGTTATAGTCAGTGTTATCAGTGTTTGCATTGTACATAGCTCATTGGTAAGTCAGGGTCTCGCCTGTCCCCATTACGTCACGCGGTGCATGGATCGACAGTCAAATCGAACGAGTAGCGTCCGATGTAAGGCCGACCGCACACCCAACACCACTCTTGTCCACAAGAGTAACATCTCTGTGCCATCCTCAGTGAATTACAGTTCAACGACCGACCCATCGCGAATAGCGGATTGCATACCATGTGCGAGCAGCCCCCACTGTGCTCGGTAGCAACACGACAACCCGGGCACGCTCGAGTGTTTGCCTTCTTGTACATGGCACTCAAGTACTGGTTCGCATTCGCACACACCTCACCTGGTTTATGAGGTTGCTCGCGGCAGAAGCCACACCAAACGGCTTCACATTCGATGCACTGCGCGTCGGCACAATTCAAGACACCTGTAGAGCACATGTGTGTCAGATTCACACGAGCGAACGAACATGTGTGTGTGCGTGTGCACTCTCACTATTCGAGCTGCCACCACGTACCACCGCTGGAGCATCGAATACACCAAGAAAAGTCCTCCATGAGGTTGCAACAAGTCTCGGCGATACGACGATCGTATTGGGCGAAGAGCTGCTCGTCGTGTAGGTAGCGCTTGACGTCCTCAATCGAGAGCTCCCTGTTGCAGCCAGTACCAGGACACGCGGCATATCCACCGATGCCGCTCGACATGAACGACCGCAACCAACCATGAAGGCACTCGTCGCAGAATGCGTGGCTGCACGTCGAGAGTGGCACCACGAGCGCTCGCTCGTCGCAGATCGAACACTGGCACTCGTACGGAGCCCACAGCAACGCCATGATCGCTACTCTTGCCTGCATCGACCTGGCGACCGCGAGCGGGGTAGCGTTCGCGGCGTTCGTGGCTTGCACGGCACCATGATCGAGCAGTTGCTTGACGCGCTCGACGCTGAGTGAGTGCTGGATCGCGAGGTGCAAGGGCGTATTGCGAGTGTCGGGGTCGCGGCAGTTGGCGTCGGCGCGATATTGCAGCAGATGCGAGACGGCGACCGCGTTCGACATGGCTGCGTTCAAGAGCGGCCGGTTGGTCGTCGAGTCGATCGCGTTCGGACATGCGCCGTGCTGCAGCAAGCACAGCAGCTTGTCGGGCTGCTCCGTCGCATACCCGATGGCCATGTAGCCTTGCGCCGACGTGCCATTCACATCGGCACCGGCCTTGAGCAGCAGCTCGACGTGCTCGAGCGACAGATACTTGACGGCCATGATGAGTGGCGTCGTGATGGTGCCCTCGGGACCGGCATCCACCACTGGCATGTTGGCGTACGACGGATCGATGGCGAGCATGCGAGCGAGCACGGCCGGATAGGTGGCAGAGAACTGCAGCACGAACGACAGCACCGATCGATGGGTGGCGCCGTTCATGCGCGCAGAGATGTCGGCGCCCAGGTCGATCAGCTGCAACATCACGTCGCCGATCAGCGTCGAGCAATGTCGACTGGCGGCCACCATCAACGGCGTCCAGTTGAGCGAGTTGCCGGTGCAGTTGACGTTGGCCTTGGCGCGCAGCAGCACGTCAATGTTGCGCCGCTGCACGGCGTACGAATTGCCGCCTTGGTTGAGGATCGCCATCATGAGCGGCGTCAGGCCCTCGGTGTCGTCCGAGAAGCTCGAGTTCACGAGCGAGCTCGTATGCCACACTTGATCCACGTCGGCCTTGGCATCGATCAAGTGTTCGATCGCACGGTTCTCGAGATCGATTCGCAGGCGACTGTGGCACACATGATGCAGCGGCGACATTCCTCGCCGATCGAGCGCGTGCACCGAGGCTCCGGCTCGCATCAACCGCTCGGCAATGCTGTCCCAGCACTGGTTCTCGAGCAATACGGTCGCCAGCATGCCACACGGCTCGCCGTCGTGGTTCAGACGACCTGTGTGATTGACATTGGCGCCACTTTGCAACAGCAACTCGACCATCTTGTCGGAACGAAGCTTGGTGGCCGCGTGGTACAGCAACGAACCACGCTCGCTCGACGTCGTGTTGACGCACGCCGGATGCGAGTGCCTCACGGCCTCGATCAAGGTGCAGAGTATCTCGGTGTAGGTCGCCGCTCGGCCTCTGAAGTAGTTCGAGCCAGTAAAGTAACTCTGCTCGATCGCGATGCGTATGGCCGACGAGCCCTGTCGCGACGAGAGCAGCTGGTTGCGCGCGAGCTCGTCGTTCTCGTCCGACAGCTCGATCGGCGTCTTGAACCCAAGCAACCATCGAACAGTCTCTGGTTGTGCGTGACGCACGGCTTCGCACAAGAGTCGATGTCGAGCCACATCGTTGAGGTGCTCGAGTGGCTTGAGTCCTGCCGAGCTCACGAGCGACGCCAACGTGCCGACGACACTCGAATCCTTGCCCGGCAATGCCGTGATCAATCGTGCTAGCATCTCCTCGGTGAAGAGACTCAGATTCAATGATCGCTCACTCGAGGAGCGGGTCGAGGGTGGCGTGGCATCGGGCTCGAGCCATGGACAGTCGCCCTGCGAGATCAAGAAGCCCACGATCTCGGTGGCACCGGCGGCACATGCCGTGAACAACAGCGACTCGTGCGGCTCGATCGAACGAGGTTGCCACGCGACGCCGGCAGCCAGTAGCGTTCGAACTATCGGTACTGTCCGATTGCCACGGATGGCGAGCTGTGCCAACGTCGAACGAGACTCGTCGTTCGTGACGAACGACAGCTCCGAGCCAGCATCGATCAAGCCTTGCACCGTGTCGACGAGGGCGCGGGTCGACGACACACACGTCGCCAACGGCGTCATGCCATCTGGTTCATGACGCTGACGCACTGATTCGGGCGTCGCGATATGCTGAATGAGCGAGAATGCCACCGAGTGCTGCGCCAGTATCGAATGAAGCAGATGGCTCATGGAGCCCGTTCCTGCTGCGCCTCGAATGGCGGTCGCTGGCAACAGGTGCGTCAGCCCTCGCTCGGTGGCAACGTCGAGCGCCGACACACCATACGCATTGCTCATGGTCGGATCGGCGCCTGCCGTGATCAACAGTTGTATCGCATCGACGTGGCCACCAGCGAGAGCCTTGTGGAGCGCCGTCTCGCGCTCACCATCGGTGGCGTTGGCATTCGCGCCATGCATCAGAAGAATCATGACAATGTTGGGACGCTCCAGAGCCAGGAACAAGGCCGGCTTGCCGACCTTGTTGGTGCTGTCGGCATTGATGCCACACCGTGCGAGGAGATACAAGACGAAGCGTTCGTTGTTGGCGTTGATGGCTTGGAACAACATGGCGCTGGACCATGGCCTCGGCATGTGCGGTAGCATCAGATCGAGCGCATCGAGTAGATTGTGTTGCAGCGCCACCGAGAACGCCGCGCTGAAGCTATGTTGAGCGATTAGTGATTGTACTCGCTCCATTTTCGTGCGTGAGCGAGTGAGCGAGTGAGCGAATGAAGCCAGGCGACGAACGACAAGCAGAAGCCAGCATCAGCATTTACTTTTACATTCGTAAAACACGCGCAATCGCGAGCTCAGTAAACGCTCCATTTATCTTTGCATGGGTTGGCGAATGAATGAATGAATGAATGAATGGCGCGTTCGTTTGTATTGAGAGCTTTTGCTTCGACATTCCGCACAAATGAGAGAGACGAGAGAGAGAGAGAGAGAGAGAGAGAGAGAGAGAGAGAGGGAGAGAGGGAGAGAGAGAGAGGACGATGCCACAATCTGACAACTGCATCATGTTCGTGACAAACACAAACACATGAGCGTGTGACTCGGGGTCAATCGTTCGAGACATGATCGTCAGCAAAGATACGAGAAGATCTCGAACAGCAGCTCGTTCGGAATCATCGACATCGCCGACTCATCGACCAGCGATCGAATCATCGTCGTCGTCAAGATGGCTTGCTTCATCCATGATGGTGAATATCGATGACGATCTGGTCGCCAAACGAACTTGGTGTCGGCAAGCCATTGATTGGCTCCAATCACACGCACTCGATGGCCTGCCGAGAAGGCGATCTCTCTTCGATGCTCGTCGAATGCCACTCCCCATGGACACTCGATGCCACAATCGAAGGACGAGATGTGATGGCCCTCGTGAGTGAATGCTTGCAGTCGACGATTGTTGGTGTCGGCGACGATGATTCGGCCTTGATTGGCGACGCACAATCCATAAGGCTCGTCGAGCTGGCCTGGTTGATTGCCTCGAGAGCCGAACTCGAACAAGAACGAGCCATCGATCAACGACAATACTTGCACTCGATAGTTGAAGGTTTCAACGACGATGATTCGATGTCGATCATCATCGATCGCAATGCCTTGAGGACAGCGGAACTCGCCTGGTCGAGATCCTTGCTTGCCGACCTCGAACAAGAACGAGAGATCGATCGACGACAAGAACACCAATCGATTGTTCTGTGAATCGGTGATGATGATGCGATGATGATGCTTGTCGATCACGATGCCTCGAGGATAGTTGAACTCGAGATCCCCTGATCCACGCTGGCCGATGCACGACAAGAACGATTGCTCGCTCAATGACCATGATTGCACTCGATCATTGAAGCTGTCGACGATGAAGATGCGATCATGATCGTGATCGATCGCAAGGCCATATGGATACTTGAGCTGGCCTGGTTGGTTGCCTTCCTCGCCGAACTTGGACACGAACGAGCCACCACCATCATCGCACGAGAATACTTGCACTCGATTATTACTGCAATCGGCGACCATCAAGAGATCTCGGTGCTCGTCGAACGCCAAGCCAGCAGCGTTGTTGAACTGGCCATCGAGACTGCCATGTTGCCTGGTGCCAATCGAGAGCTTGATTCGAGGATCACGATCAAGAGTATCGTCTCCCATCTCTTCCACTTCAATCTCACACACACACAACGACAAAGAGATGATCCAAGCTCCAAACTGCTCAAACCAAAGAGATGAAGATATGGAGCTCTCTTACACACGAGAGAGACCAAGCAAGCAATGAGCAACGAGGAACCAAAGAGTCCCTCTCTCGAGACTACTGCCGATCTCAGTGGGAGCGAGCGCGGAAGGAGGATGCTTGAGATATTAGATGCAACACCAGCCGAAACGATGCGTGCGTGAGCGAGAGAGCAACAAAAGCCAGGCGACGAACGACAAGCAGAAGCCAGTACCAGTATCATACTTTTACATTCGTAAAACACGCGCAATCGCGAGCTCAGTAAACGCTCCATTTATCTTTGCATGAGTGGGCGAACGAATGAATGAATGGCGCGTTCGTTTGTATTGAGAGCTTCTGCTTCGACATTCCGCACAAATGAGAGAGAGAGAGAGAGAGAGCAATGCCAAAATTTGACAACTGCATCGTGCTCGTAGTATCCATTCATACACATACATACACAAACACAAACACAAACACAGGAGCGTGTGACTCGGTGTCAATCGTTCGAGACATGATCGTCATCAAAGATACGAGAAGATCTCGAACAACAGCTCGTTCGGAATCATCGACATCGCCGAGCACTCATCGACCAGCGATCGAATCATCGTCATCGTCGACACCGCTTGCTTCATCCATGATGGTGCATATCGATGACGATCTGGACGCCATGTGAACGTGTCGGCAAGCCATTGATTGGCTCCAATCACACGCACTCGATGACCTGCCGAGAAGGCGATCTCTCCTCGATGCTCGTCGAATGCCACTCCCCATGGACACTCGATGCCACAATCGAACCATGAGATGTGATGGCCTTCGTGAGTGAATGATTGCAGTCGACAGTTGTCCGAGTCGGCGACGATGATTCGGCCTTGATTATCGATGCACACTCCTTGAGGAAAATCGAAATGGCCAAGTGGATAGCCTTTCGAGCCGAACTCGAACAAGAACGAGCCATCGATCGACGACAATACTTGCACTTCATGGTTGAAGGTATCAGAGACGATGATTCGATGTCGATCATCATCGATCGCAATGCCTGTTGGAGAATTGAACTCGCCTGATTGAGGTCCTCGCTTGCCGATGGAGAACAAGAACGAGAGATCGATCGACGACAAGAACACCAATCGATGGTTGCCGCTATCGGTTATGACGATGCGATGATGATGCTTGTCGATCACGATGCCTTGAGGATAGTTGAACTCGAGATCTCCTGATCCATGCTTGCCGATGCACGACAAGAACGATTGCTCGCTCAATGACCATGATTGCACTCGATTGTTGCTGCTATCAGTGATGAGGATGCGATCATGATCGTGGTCGATCGCAATGCCCTCAGGATAGTTGAACTGGCCTGGTTGGCTGCCTTCCTTGCCGAACTTGGACACGAACGAGCCATCATCATCACACGAGAATACTTGCACTCGATGATTGTTGGCATCAGCAACCACCAAGAGTCCGCGACGATGGTCGAACGCCAAGCCAGCAGCGCATTCGAATTGGCCATCAGCGTCGCCACGTTGCCTGGTGCCAATAGAGAGCTTGATTCGAGGATCACGATCAAGAGTATCTCCCATCTCTTCCACTTCAATCTCACACAACGACAAAGAGATGGATGCTCCAAACTATCCAAACTGCTCAAACCAAAGAGATGAAGATATGGAGCTCTCACACACGAGAGAGACCAAGCAAGCAACGAGCAACGAGGAACCAAAGAGTCCCCTCTCTCGAGACTACTGCCGTTCTCAGTGGGAGCGAGCGCGGAAGGAGGATGCTTGAGATTGGGCCCGATACCAGATGCACAGCAACACCAGCCGAAACGATGCGTGCGTGAGCGAGAGAGCAACAAAAGCCAGGCGACGAACGACAAGCAGAAGCCAGTATCAGTATCATACTTTTACATTCGTAAAACACGCGCAATCGCGAGCTCAGTAAACGCTCCATTTATCTTTGCATGGGTGGGCGAATGAATGAATGAATGAATGAATGGCGCGTTCGTTTGTATTGAGAGCTTTTGCTTCGACATTCCGCACAAATGAGAGAGACGAGAGAGAGAGAGAGAGAGAGAGAGAGAGAGAGAGAGGGAGAGAGGGAGAGAGAGAGAGAGAGAGAGAGAGAGAGGACGATGCCACAATCTGACAACTGCATCATGTTCGTGACAAACACAAACACATGAGCGTGTGACTCGGTGTCAATCGTTCGAGACATGATCGTCAGCAAAGATACGAGAAGATCTCGAACAACAGCTCGTTCGGAATCATCGACATCGCCGAGCACTCATCGACCACCGATCGAATCATCGTCATCGTCGACACCGCTTGCTTCATCCATGATGGTGAATATCGATGACGATCTGGTCGCCATGTGAACGTGTCGGCAAGCCATTGATTGGCTCCAATCACACGCACTCGATGACCTGCCGAGAAGGCGATCTCTCCTCGATGCTCGTCGAATGCCACTCCGCTTGGGGTCTCGATGCCACAATCGAACGACGAGATGTGATGGCCTTCGTGAGTGAATGATTGCAGTCGAGAGTTCAAGTAGTCGGCGACGATGATTCGGCCTTGATTATCGATGCACACTCCATGAGCATTGTTGAACTGGCATGGTTGATTGCCTCGAGAGCCGAACTCGAACAAGAACGAGCCATCGATCAACGACAATACTTGCACTCGATGATTACCGTTATCTACGACGATGATTCGATGTCGATCATCATCGATCGCAATGCCTGATGGAAAGTTGAACTCGCCTGGTTGATGTCCTCGCTTGCCGATGGAGAACAAGAACGAGAGATCGATCGACGACAAGAACACCAATCGGTAGTTGCCGCTATCGGCGATGACGATGCGATGATGATGCTTGTCGATCGCAATGCCTCGAGGATAGTTGAACTCGAGATCTCGTGATCCACGATGGCCGATGCACGACAAGAACGATTGGTCGCTCAATGACCATGATTGCGCTCGATGATTGGCACTATCGACGATGAGGATGCGATTATGATCGTGATCGATCGCAACGTCCCATGGGTACTGGAACTGGCCTGGTTGGCGACCTTTCTCGCCGAACTTGGACACGAACGAGCCATCATCGCACGAGAATACTTGCGCTTGATTGTCGCTGCAATCGACGACGAGCAAGAGATCCCGATGGTGGTCGAACACCAATCCACGTGGATTGGCGAACAAGCCAATCGAGAGCTTGATTCGAGCATCATCGTCGAGAAGGAAAGCTCTCCCAGCGTTCGATTCGATCGTGATCGACATGAGACACGACAACCAACCACCCACCACCAACAACCAACAACCAAGCACCAAGCACACGACGAAGAAGCGAAAGAACAGCAGCCACCTGCCACAAAAACTCGACCACCTTGAACTCGAGCTGTGCCGCTGCGTAGAAATGCTCGAGCGACCGCAACGCGTGGCCTTGCTGGAACAACGAGAAATCCCAAGCTCCAAGCTAGCTTGTTTCGTTGTTCGGTCGTGGAGGACCGAGAGACCGAGTCGCTATTCATGAGGATGGTTGCACATGGGTGAGCGAACGAACGAATGAATGGCGCGTTCGTTTGTATTGAGATCTTCTGCTTCGACATTCCGCACAAATGAGAGAGAGAGAGAGAGAGAGAGAGAGAGAGAGGACGATGCCACAATCTGACAACTGCATCATGTTCGTGACAAACACAAACACAGGAGCGTGTGACTCGGGGCCAATCGTTCGAGACATGATCGTCATCAAAGATGCGAGAAGATCTCGAACAAGAGCTCGTTCGGAATCATCGACATCGCCGAGCACTCATCGACCAGAGATCGAATCATCGTCATCGTCGAGATGGCTTGCTTCATCCATGATGGTGCATATCGATGACGATCTGGTCGCCATGTGAACGTGTCTGGCAGCCATTGATTGGCTCCAATCACATGCACTCGATTGCCTGCCGTGAAGGCGATGAGACCTCGATGCTCGTCGAATGCAAGTGCGCATGGCCACTCGCTGCCACAATCGAACGATGAGATGTGATGGCCTTCGTGAGTGAATGATTGCAATCGATGGTTGTAGAAGTCGGCGACGATGATTCGGCCTTGATTGTCGACGCATACTCCATAAGGCTCGTTGAACTGGCCTGCTTGATTGCCTTGAGAGCCGAACTCGAACAAGAACGAGCCATCGATCGACGACAATACTTGCATTCGGTCATTCTTTGTATCAGCGACGATGATTCGATGTCGATCATCATCGATCGCAATGCCTTGAGGATAGTTGAACTCGCCTGGTCGAGATCCTTGCTTGCCGAGCTCGAACAAGAACGAGAGATCGATCGACGACAAGAACACCAATCGATCGCTGCCGCTATCGGCGATGATGATGCGATGATGATGCTTGTCGATCGCAACATTGTAAGGATAGATGAACCCGAGATCTCCTGATCCATTCTGGCCGACGCACGACAAGAACGATTGCTCGCTCAATGACCATGATTGTACTCGATCATTCAATTGATCGACGATGAGGATGCGATCATGATCGTGATCGATCGCAATGCCGTCAGGACCCTTGAGCTGGCCTGGTTGGGTGCCCTTCTCGCCGAACTTGGACACGAACGAGCCATCATCACACGAGAATACTTGCACTCGATTATTGTTGCAATCGACGACCATCAAGAGGCCTCGATGATGGTCGAACACCAAGCCAGCAGCGTAATTGAACTGGCCATCAGCGTCGCCACGATGCTTGCTGCCAATCGAAAGGTTGATTCGAGCATCATCGTCGAGAAGGAACGCTCCCTCATCGTTCGATTCGATCGTGATCGACATGAGACACGACAACCAACCACCCACCACCAACAACCAACAACCAACAACCAACAACCAAGCACACGACGAAGAAGCGAAAGAACAGCAGCCACCTACCACAAAAACTCGACCACCTTGAACCTCTCAACCAACCTTCAAAAAGAGGAGGCTTCGATCGATCCATTCGGACCATCATCACCTGGTCTGAATGACCTGTGTCATGATCATCACGAATTGGTTCGCCAAGTATCTGTTGGAGCTCATGCCAAGGCAGCTGATAGTTCGATAGTGGCACATCGTAGGAAATCTCCTCAACAGCAACCGCGATTACTTTCTGATCGATGACGACGTGCAACTTCCAAGACACTGATCGATCAAGGCCTGCTTCATTGCAGCGACACCGAGTTCGAGTATGTCACAACGAAAGAACAGTGGTTTGTAGGATGACAGACTGTTCCAGCCAAGAAAGGAAGAATGGGCGATGCTCTCCAATATTCGACTACAAACGCTCGTCCGGAAGCTTCCACTCGGATTTCCGTGTGGGAGTGTGCCACAGCTGCTGGTTGCTTGTGATTGAGAGGCGTGTTCGGGTACTCTCGCTCGCTTTCTCCCTCGCACTTACGCGCGTTCCTGTGCCCTCGCTTGTATTCGGCAACTCGTCTTCATCGTTCAGCGAGAGTGGGTACCGGGTTAGTGCTCCTTGTTATATGTAAACTGGCTTGATTGGCCCTATCGTCGTTGTTTCATTTCCTGCTCGTGTGTGCGTGTGCGTGTGTGTGGGAGCGTGGAGAACCCGCGGCCACCAAGCTGTCACGTACAGAAGAAGGTACACTCACTCACTCACACGCGCTACCTCATCGCTACGAGGCGTATATCACTGATATGGGTTGTTGCACCACACCACAGATGAAGCGATTCGCGTACCGCAGCATAAAGAGCAGCCTGGGTTGGTTGCGGCGTTCGTTGTTCGCCTTGATCACGATGGCGATCGCGTTATACGTCGACGCCACACCGAACCTAATCACCAATGGCGGCTTCGAGACGGGAAGCCTTGCGCCGTGGACGGTGGGCGGCACCAGCTGCACGACACTTACCGTATCGACCATGAATGCGCGTAGTGGCTCGTACAGCCTCCAGTTCGACTGCGGTGTTGTGATCCCTCAGGCCACCATCTCTCAGACTGTCGCTGTCACTGCCGGTGCTACGTATCGCATCAGTTTCTTCTACAACGAGGTTCGTAGTATCTGCGCGACTTGCTACTCGTACCTCTGGCGTTCCAGCTCATCGTGTCGTCGCTGCTGCTGGTGGCGGTGGGTTTGATTTGATCTCCCAGGCTGCCCGTGCGAGGGCGTCGGTCGGTATCGGAGGCAGCAACTGCAACGACAACTCCAACACCTGGGTCGTGTGCTCGCCCAGCGGCAGCGACTTTATCGTTACGCCGGCCTCGTCCTCGATCACCATTACCATCTACATGGAGCTGGCACCTGGCATTCCTCCGGGCACTCCTTACGGCTACATTGACGATGTGTCGATGCAACAGCTCTTGACCGTGGGCTCTCTGCCGGCCACGACCTACGTCGCTGCCTCGAGCGTTGCGACCTCCGGTCCGACCATCAGTTGGACCAGTGGCGATGCGCCGTTCACCGTGACGTGGACCGTGCAAACCACGATGATTGCGACCGATGTGGTCCCGTCGGCTTCGAGCGATACGGTCATGTACGCGTGGAGCGCCAGCCAGGATTCCAAGACGCTACAGGTCTCGGTCGTCGATACGGCCACCTCGAGCGGCTCCAGCAGCACCACGTTGTACGTCATCTCGGCCACCGTGGCCGACGTCGTCGTCGTGGCCGGTAATACCGCCACCTTCTCCAGCTCGGTCACAAGCCAAGTCGACACCTATCAATGGCTCAAGGGCGTGTCGAACGCTCCTGGCTCCTCGATTTCGTCGTCCTACACGTTGCCTGCAGCAACCGTCCCGACCGACGACGGCACACAGTATAGTGTCATCGTGTCAAGCTCGGCCTCCCCGAGCGTCGTCTATCAATCGAGCCCTGCGACGTTGCGTGTCTTGTCAATCTTGCAGTTCACCGACAATTATGCTGGCGACGTGTACCTCGCTGGAACTCAAGGCTCGTTCGGTGTCACGGGAAGCGGATTCAATACCATCCGCCTTCAATCATCGACCAACGGCGGCACAACTTGGTCCAACGTCGGTCCTCCTTCCACACAATCCTCTCCGGCAACAATCACCACTCCGAGCTTGATGCCGACCGACAATCAGATCCAGTTTCGAGTCGTCGTGTCGTACAACTCGGGTCCCGTCACCGTCACGAGCTCGGCCTTCACGCTGACCGTTCTCTCCGAGGCGAGCTTCATGGCCGATCACACTCCTCCTGTGTATGTCACAGGATCGAATGCTCAATTGACCGTCACAGGAACCGGGTTCGACACTGTGCAGTGGCAAAAGGTCGTTGGCGGGAGCTGGAGCAACTTTGGTGCTCCAGTCACTCTCATGACTGGAGCGACATCGGCCACGTTGACCATCTCCTCGCTCAGTAGCAGTGACGATCAATCACAATATCAAGCGATTCTGTGGTCATCTCTCAATCCGGCGACGACGATCACCACGAGCTCGATCACATTGATCGTACTCTCAATCTCGCAGTTCACCGACAATCACGCAAACGACGTGTACCTCGCTGGAACTCAAGGCTCGTTCGGTGTCACGGGCAGCGGATTCAACAACGTACAACTTCAATCATCGACCAACGGCGGCACGACTTGGTCCAACGTCGGTCCTCCTTCCACACAATCCTCTCCGGCAACAATCACCACTCCGAGCTTGATGCCGACCGACAATCAGATCCAGTTTCGAGTCGTCGTGTCGTACAACTCGGGTCCCGTCACCGTCACGAGCTCGGCCTTCACGCTGACCGTTCTCTCCGAGGCGAGCTTCATGGCCGATCACACTCCTCCTGTGTATGTCACAGGATCGAATGCTCAATTGACCGTCACAGGAACCGGGTTCGACACTGTGCAGTGGCAAAAGGTCGTTGGCGGGAGCTGGAGCAACTTTGGTGCTCCAGTCACTCTCATGACTGGAGCGACATCGGCCACGTTGACCATCTCCTCGCTCAGTGGCACCGACGATCAATCACAATATCAAGCGATTCTGTGGTCATCTCTCAATCCGGCGACGACGGTCACCACGAGCTCGATCACATTGACTGTACTCTCAATCTCGCAGTTCACCGACAATCACGCAAACGACGTGTACCTCGCTGGAACTCAAGGCTCGTTCTTCCTAGTTGGAACAGGATTCAACAACGTACAACTTCAATCATCGACCAACGGCGGCACAACTTGGTCCAACGTCGGTCCTCCTTCCACACAATCCTCTCCGGCAACAATCACCACTCCGAGCTTGATGCCGACTGACAATCAGAACCAGTTTCGAGTCGTCGTGTCGTACAACTCGGGTCCCATCACCGTCACGAGCTCGGCCTTCACGCTGACCGTTCTCTCGGGGGCGGGATTCATGGCCGATCACACTCCTCCTGTGTATGTCACAGGATCGAATGCTCAATTGACCGTCACAGGAACCGGGTTCGACACTGTGCAGTGGCAAAAGGTCGTTGGCGGGAGCTGGAGCAACTTTGGTGCTCCAGTCACTCTCATGACTGGAGCGACATCGGCCACGTTGACCATCTCCTCGCTCAGTAGCAGTGACGATCAATCACAATATCAAGCGATTCTGTGGTCATCTCTCAATCCGGCGACGACGATCACCACGAGCTCGATCACATTGACTGTACTCTCAATCTCGCAGTTCACTGCCAATCCGAGTGTTGCAACGTTTGTTGACGGCAGTCAAGGCTCGTTCACCGTCACTGGAACAGGATTCAACAACGTACAACTTCAATCATCGACCGACGGCGGCACGACTTGGTCCAACGTCGGCATTCCGGTGGTCGGATTGTCTTCGGTCACTGTGACTTCAGGACCGCTCACGGCGGCCAACAATCAGAACCAGTTTCGGGTCGTCGTGTCGTACAACTCGGGAGCAGTCACCACGACGAGCTCGAGCATCACGATCACGGTGTTCGGAATCTCGCAGCAGCCACAGAATCAAGTGATCGTTGCCGGTTCAGAGACTGCGACCTTTTCGATCATGGTCGATGGAGCGGCACCGGACTCGATCACTTGGCAAGCGATGGCGCTGGGATCGGGCTTCTTCACCAACGTCGGAGCGGGCCTTTCGGTGTCGGTCACGAGCCCTCCCGGTGCGCATCGCAACATCTACCGCGCGGTGGTGATCAAGAACTCGATCCAGACCACGTCGCAGACGGCGTCGCTTCAAGTGATCGTGGTCAGTTACTCTCCATCGTCGCCGGCAGTGTACGACTACTACGGCGGTGTTCCGGGCCAGCCATGGATCGCGGGCAATCTCGAGCCGGCCTTCCCGTTCTCGTTCACCGTCACCAACTTGTTGCCACTCGATAATGCAGCAAATCAAATGGCGAACAACTTGGCGACCGTGGCGCTCTACACGGCCACTGGCGTGTTGCTCAACTTTCAATCGGCCGTCAATATCGACACTCTCTCGGGAGTGTACAACGTTCCGTCGACGCCAGCGCTTCCGCTCGCGAGTTCGTCGTACGCCCAAGCGATCGTGCTCAACGGCGCGTCGGTTCACGTCACCGACCAAGGTTTCACGCACACACCAGCCCCGGCATACGTTCTCAATTACCCGCCCAAGGTCTCGCCAACGCTGCCTGGGCGCTGGAGTGCCTCGCCTGCTGGATTCGGCGACACGTCGTACACGTCGTTCCCCGAGCCTGGACACTGGGACTACTCGGTGCCACAGAGTGTGACGCTCAACTTTGTGAGCGACGGCTTTCCGAGCGTGATCGGCGCCACAGGCGACGTGGTCTTTTCCATCGTGCCACAAACAGGCCTCACGCCTGTCATTCTCTCGACCAACACTCTGTTCGCCGCCAGTGGTGCCGGAGTCGCGAGCACCTACACGATTCCCGGCACGATTACGACGCAACAAGCACGTACCGTCTACCTGCACAACCGCCTCTCGGTCGCCGTCTCGTTCCCGACCGCCGGCCTGTCAGGCTTCCAGATGCTGTGGCAGCCGCTCGATCTCACCAAGGATAGGGCCATCCTGTCTCCGCACTTTCCACCGACGCTTGCGACCACCCAACCGCAAGGCTCGTTCACGGCCAACCTGCCCGACACCGCCGTCTACTCGTGGTACACACGACCGATCGTAGTGTTCGATGGCTTCCCGAAACACGACTCGATCTTTGCCAATCCGGCCTACGCGCCGAGTGGCTCGTTGTTGCTACCTCTCCGCAACTACGACCAGATTCTCGAATTCCGCTCGACCGTCGCCGGAACTCCCGTCACGTATGCCTCGAGCTACGCCAAGTTTGCTGGCACCTCGAACACACCCCCGGTTGCGCCAAGTACCGACCCGCTCGGTGCCATGATCCAAGGCGCCTCGATGCCCACCGGCGTCTTTGTAGCAACGAGCACCATCTCGCCCACGACCACCACGCCCATGTACCTGTACAACAAGTGGGAGTACCGCTGGGTGATTGGAGTCTACCGCGTCTCTGGCCAGTATGAGCCGTACGTACCGGGCTCGGGCGGGCTGTCGCCGCCAGCGGGCTTCTACACCTACCACGCAATCTCGGGCGGCTTCCTCGGTATCTGGAACTGGTACCCGCGCGAGTTCTCTCCCGCGCTCTGCCCCTCGATCTCGGGGCCGTTCGATGTCGGCACCACCAATGCCATCGTGGTAGGCCCAACGACGGCCTCGATGTACCCGGGTCCGGACGAGGGAGTGCTATCGTGGGCGTACTCGCACCACGCATTCGGTCCGTCGTACCGCGTCGACACGTCGTTGGCTTCCTACACACTCGATGGCGCGGCAAGTGCGCAGACCTTATTGCTACCGTTATCGGCCGGCGGCTCGCACACCTTCTCATCATCGTATTCTTCCACGACCGTCTTGGCGTCGCCAACGGCCTTCGGGCCGGGCATCGAGATACTCGGCTACACGGTGACGGCGACCGGCAGCGTGTCGCAGGTACTGATGTCGGACGCCAACTCGATCTTTGCGCCGCAGTACACGTTCACGCTTCCGGACTCCTCGGGCGGCACCACGGTCGGCGAGCGTACCGTCACCGGCCCGCCGACCGTGATGCTCGTCAATAACTGTCGCTCGTTGGCGCAACTCTCGGCCGGAGCGGCGGCCATCGTCTCGCACCGACCTGGTGAGACGTTGCTCCTGTCGTTCGGCTCGCAGACTGGATCGGTGTCGGTGCTCGCGAGCGATCCAACATCACTGCAGCCGCCGACCACCGTGCTGTCGCTCACACTCACCGGCACTCCGTCTGCCTATCGATTCACAACGGGCTACTCGGCCACAGGCCAACTACTGACATCGACCAAGCTGCAACTAAGCTCGGCAACCATCTCGGCCACGGTCTATGTCTACGAATACTCGAGCCTGCCAGCCAACTGGCCGTTCCAGACACCGAACGTGCCACTGAACCCGCTCCCCGTTGCCGGAGTCAATGTCGCCTTGTCGTCATGCATCACAGGAGTATCGGCCACGAATAACGTAATCAACGCTCCTCCGGCATCGTCGCAGTACATTGGTTGCGGAACGGCCACGCCACAGACCCCACCTGCGAATTGCTAGCCTGTCAGCCAGCCAGCCAACCGATCGATCACGAGATCTATCTATCAATCCATCTATCTATCTATCTATCTATCTAAGGCCATTACATTAGAGTGGCAACCAAGTACTTTAGTGTAGTTTACATATCGCATTACATTGCAAGATTCATCAATAGCTATCAAGTAAATCGGAGTGTCCATTGCATCGATCATTCGTTTGTTGCTCCGCTCCCTCACACACGCCAGGACTCTGCCTCTGGCTCTGCCTTGTGTCAATATGTTCCTCGTCGATTGGTTCTGGAGCTTGCTCTATCAATTGGGCTTCTTCAACAAGAATGCTACTGTCCTACTACTCGGTAAGCCTTCAAGCATGATCTCTATCGTGATCTATCTATCTATCTATC
>Ga0209935_1001947_pt1 | contig 28329 bp, 23 predicted proteins | sample ThiBio_1000_plan_2_FD_183958 | JGI IMG/M metagenome (GOLD analysis project Ga0209935, IMG submission 183958) | Wastewater bioreactor microbial communities from Cape Town, South Africa - Thiocy_cont_1000_plan (SPAdes) | ecosystem: Engineered > Bioreactor > Thiocyanate-remediating >...
GGAGAGAATGAATTGAGGGCGCTGGACATGATATAGGTGGCGCCGCAGGGGTCCCACCGTGTCACAATGCCAATCGACGCTCCGTGGCCCATTCCTCCCACCGACAAGTAATTTACCACGTTGCTGACATTTTGGTTGATCTTGAGAATGTAATCATCGCTCCATGTTGCTAAGGGAGAGGTTGTAACGAACAAGAGAGCATGCTGGGAGAGGGAGAACGACAGGGAATGGAAATGGATGGAGAGGGGGGGGGGAAGGGGGGCGGGAAGAGACACAGAGAAACGTACTTATATTGCCTAAAAATATTGATACAGTGGCATGTCTGTCCAAGATGAGGTTGCCGAGAGCTGGATTAAAGCTTGGCCAGTTGAATATCAGCACGAGGGGCACAGCCTTCATTGGATATGTGCCTATTCCATCCGCATACACTGAAGAGGATGGTATTGCCTCAGTCCTGAATCATAAGACGGGTTAAAACAAATCGAAGAGAGAAAGAGCGAGGCAGGGTCGCCAACTCTTCAAGACTAAGTATAAGTGAAGAAGATAAATAGAAAATACACGAACCCTTTTAACTTCCGAACGTTCACACGACGGAGGTAAAAGCATTTGTGTATTTTGTGTTTTTCGACATACTGGCCAGTCGTGACAAGGGAATTTTCTGTTGGTTACGTACGCCGCAAAGCCAACAGTATTTGCTACAAGTTCTTGTTCACCCTGCGTATCTCCAATGCCAGAGTAGGAGAGGTACTAAATCAGGCTGATCAGGAAACATTAGCAATTTGCGGATTGTTTTTTGTTTTTTTTTTTTTTTTGGTGCTCTTCGTGCTTTTCTTTTGTCCAACACAAGTACAATACCAGAGACGAAGGCAAAGAAGAGAAAGAGCACTGGTAGCATGTTGCGGGCTGCGAAAAATTTCAATTTAATTTTAGGCTTCTATGACGGCAGTTGACTCAGTATTAGTAAAGAAGAAAATTGAAAATTAAATTGCGGTGTTGTTAGTAATTCCCTTGCCCCTTTGCTGATGGACTGTGCTCCGCAACTTTTTTGTGCCTTGCCTTTGGAGATCGAGACGATAGTTGTGTCTTACCTAGACCCCGCCTCGTTGGCTGTGTGTCGTCTTGTCTCCCACACATGGTATCGATCAGTGCGCTGGCAAACAGCGAACAGCAGTTTGCCTCGTAATCGTCGTCTCTGCAGCCAAGTGGCCATGTACGGGCATCTGAGGCTGTTGCAGTGGCTGGTGCAGAATGGCTGCGCTTGGGACTCGGCTACATGCTGCTGTGCTGCCTCCTGGGGCCACTTGGAGGTACTACAATGGGCACGGGAAAATGGATGTCCCTGGGATAAGTACACCTGCCTGGCGGCAGCGTCCTCGGGTCACTTGGAGGTACTAAAATGGGCACGGGAAGATGAGTACACCTGCAGTTCTGCAGCAGGAGAAGGGCATTTGATGGTATTAAAATGGGCAAGGAAAAATGGGTGCCCCTGGAGTGAGGAAACTTGCATGGAAGCAGCAGCGGGAGGATATTTGGATACACTGAAATGGGCAAGGGAGAATGGATGTCCCTGGAATGCACAAACCTGCTGGGCAGCAGCATTAGGAGGACACCTTGAAATTCTGCAATGGGCACGGGAAAATGGATGCCCTTGGGATAAGTCTGCTGGTACTGCTGCAGCATCAGTAGGGCAACTTGAAATATTACAGTGGTTGAGAGAGAATGGGTGTCCCTGAAATGCCACAATTTGTTTAGTTGTTGAATGTAATGAATGTACAGAGGTTATGAAAGGGCTGGAGGAAAATGAACACTTCATTAAAGTGAGTACACAAACTTTGTTACTAAAAACAAAATTAACAAAGCTTGTTATATTACAATTGTTTCGAAAATTCTCCAAGCACGCAACCAATCCGTTTATTCTCCATTACCCGCAAAAACAACGGCCCAGTCTTCCTCCTGTATCTTCCAAGAAAAATCAGTTTGCGGACAAAGAAAGTCAGTGTCGGAGAAGGAAGGAAGAGACGCGCCGCGAAGACTTCAAGCCCAAGAGGAGAAGGAAACCAGAACTGATGATAGCCGGAGATGCCATTGAGTGTTGCCACAGACACCTGCTCACCCACTGAGCGCGGTAAGGGAAAAGCGGTCCGATTTTGCATTTTGTTGATTGTATCCACAATGACTTGATTATTTCTTATCCTCTCTCCTTCTTCACATCGTAGAAGGCGTAGTCGGTCCTTGCAGTGCTTGGCTAACCCGTCACATACATTGTGGCCATGATTACTGGCAAAGAAGTTGAGACAGATGAATTTCTCTGGGTAAAGGCTCTAATCATTGAAAAATTAAGCGATTTTTGTCAATTAAGGTAATAATACCTGTATCAACGCCCAAAATATCATATTTGCGCTAATCTTGAAGTGATGTGGCCCTCCATCTCCCCAAATATATAGATGAGTGAGCGATTGAAACTCTGCAAGAAAAGCTTCCTCGGGAGGTAGGCATGGATAACAAATGCAATCCCATTTTTCAACTCCTTCTCTCCTACAATATCATAATAGTGTCGCTCAATGTGATATTCAGAGGTAGGAGAATAGGTATACATACATATTATCAAGTCTTGTACAAATCCACTCTCTAAATTGAGAGAAGTCTTGCACAATGATGGCAGCATCTTTGAGCAAGAAGCCCTTTTAATCTAGGGTACGCTGGTTGTTGTCTGACCATGGCGTTTAAATGTCGTTCTAATGTTATTGTCATAAAAGCACCGCCTTCTATGTTCCTACAATGATCACAGAAAGAAGGTACCTTTTCATAGTGTACCCTCTCTTTTTTCAGTAGTTTTCTGAACTTATTATATCCTATTACCTTTAAGGTGGGAGCTCTAACTTGCGCCTTATCAATACACAGGTCGGGGCATTTTTTGTATCCTGGCAATGCGAGTTACATGCATCTTGAACAACTGGCTAGCTTCCTCTTTTTCTATCCCTTGGATAAAGTGCTGGACTATGCTGATCTGTTGGTTGTGCTTCTTTGTGCGGTTGTTGTGGTTGTGGTCGTTTAAAGAGAAAGTAAACGCAGAAAGATTTTGTGGATGGCCGTTGTGATCAACTTTAATTTTTTTGAATGTGCTCCGCGAAACAAAACTCTCCGAATTCACTGTGTTCGGCGGTATTCCTCACTCTGAGTGGCCTTGGGGATCAAGAAGAGATTCTTCTTGAGTGTTGGCACATAAAGAATGCCAGTGAGGGTACACATGAGTGTGTCCCGTACTTTTTTTCGCCAGTATTGAACTTCTCCTCGAGTCACCCCGTATTCCTTTTGCAGCTTTGAAGTCGGCTCGGTCGAAGATCCAACCACTTGCACCAGACGAGAATAAGCATCATCCCGTTTTCTCTTGCGGCTTGCGTCCCTATTCGTTTGGTCACGAAAGAAAATGATTGCAGTGAAAGAGACTCAATGCGACACCTTGTGTTTATCGGCCTGTTTGAAACTTTGGAGTTACATTCATTGGAAGCCATAATTGAGGGGGGAGTAATTATCATAGCTAGCCTTGGCTATTGGTCATTCTGAACTGAGAAACATAGTGTGTCGGCATCTTCGTCATTGCATGGAAGAAAGAGCGGAGCCGATCTATGCAGCACGGCGTTGTAGTGTATGTCATACTCCAGTGGTGTGTGGTACAACCGAAGTTGTAGGTGGAAATGGCCAGACAAAAATCCCAAAGGTTCCACATTCTAAAATATGCCCGGGGCACTGTGTGCGGCCATTTGTTGAGTGTCAGTACTTGGCTGGACATCCAGAGGAAAAGGAAAGACGGAGGCAAGAACGTACCAGCCAAACTCAAAAGCGGAAAGAGGAAAACGAGAACACCCGACAACAGAAACAGGCAGCGAAGGCGGAACAAAAGCGAGCACGAGAAGAAGAGGTCACCAAGAAAGCTGAGCAAGTCGCACAAAAGAAAGCTGCACGTGCGCCTGCGAATGTACCATTTCATTCCTTTTTGAAAGAACGGGGGTTTGCTCCTGAGTAAGTACTAATCTACCTATAAAAATTCTACTAACCGGTGATAATTGCAGGAGTTCACCAATAGCCTTGCAGAAGATAATACATGAAGTTCATGAGTACCGTCAAAGCGGGCAAGCTTCCCCATCTTACAAGGCAGGGACCTCGTTTGATCCGAAATTGGCCGATGTCACTTGTCAGATTATCCGAATGGAACAAGATCATTCCCTTGCGTCGTTCGAGCTGTAAATTCCGCTAATGACATCACTTGATAGTTACGCGCAATACCAACAATTTGTTTGTTGCTCTTCCTCTTGCAAGGCACGAACAGACTTTTGCTGCTTCCTTAACACTGCTACTCAAAACAGCCATGGTAGGGAGGACCCACGGTTGCGTAAAAATTTGTCAAGTCTTGCTAACTTTTTCACTACTTGTTCAGAAAAATTGCATAAACCGAGCGAATTTTACATAAAAACGCTCATATTTGCCTGCACCCCAGGTTACGCGTCTGTCCATGCTTGCTCCACGAAACAAGAGAGAAACAAATGAGAAAATTTCTACTGTCAATTCCTTCCGTATATGGCTGACCTTTTTTGTGCCAAATGAAAGCATGGGAAAACTGGGAAAGCGATAATTTGTCGCGAAGAAGAGCCCAAAAATGCTGGACTGAAAGTGAGTCGCGCCACGCGACTTTCCTGGATGAAAAATGTCTTCAAAAGTTATTTTGCGGTTGCCTGAGAGGCAAGTACACCTAAGCTGTAAGGAAATAACTTTTGAGGACATTTTTTACCCAGGAATTTCGCGTGGCGCGACTCAAGTCTTCTTCTCACCTGATCCTGTACTTCCAATTTCCCTCACCCTCGCAATGCCACAAAGAACTACTGCCAAGAATAAAAATTGGTCATGGTAAGTGCGCCAAAAAAAAAAAAAACAAACTCAACACAAGTTACACCAAAGGAAAAAGAGAAGCCATGCAAGCGAAAGTAGAGAGGGATACAAAGCGAGTGGAAACCAAATGGAGCATAACCACCTTCATGCAGTTTTATGATCGCGTTCTCGGGGACAGGCTATTCGACCATTTTGGCCTTGTGCTAGCACGCTCAATTAGAGACAAGTTCCGCCCGATGACCCCCGCCACCGTCAGTTGTGGGCATCAGCTGGCCGCGCTCGAGGTTGCTTGCGGGACTGGACAAATTACAAAACATCTGTACGAAGTAGTAACCAAACCGTTGGGTTGGAAATTGACTGCTACCGATCTCTCGTTGTCGGCGGTGGAAGTCGCTAAGCAGGTTCTCTGTCAGGAGATCCTCGAGGACGTGAAGCTACAGGGTGACGTCGACATGACAGCCCTTCCTTTCTCGGATGCGAGCTTCGATGTTGTGATTTGCGGATTCGGTCTGATGTTCCCAAGGGACAAGGCAAAAGCGATCAGAGCATTCAAGCGGGTCCTTCGCCCAGGAGCTCCTGGAGCACGACAGGTGTACGTCACGGTATTCCATGCGAACGAACTCTTTGCCGTCGCCCAAACGGAATTTGTGAAGAATTTTGGCAATCCTTCCCTCCTATTGCAGAAGGCACTCTCGATGACCGACCTTTCCATAATAAACAAGTTGTTCGACCAGGAAGGATTCAACACGAGTGCAACCATGCATCGGACTACCTTCCATCTCCCAGAAGAAGGCGTAAAGGAGTTTTTATTCAATTCGTGCGTGCTTCTGGAAGAATTCAGTCAATCTCCACCCGAAAGAAAAGAAGAATACCTCAAAGCCATCCTCGACGCCATCAAATCGAAGCATCCCTCTTTGAATTTCTCAGCCGAAGTTTGGCTTATCGAGGGTGAGGTTACAGCTGGCTCGGCGAACGGAAACACATTGCGGCCACCTAATTTCGACGAGCTGGAATGCTTGCTAAAGGAAACACAACCCTCCGGTGCGATGGAGTCATACCAGAACATGAAGGCTCAGTTTCTCGGTGAATTCAATCACCTGGATGAGGCCGCGGAAAAATGGAGGGAGCAAGAGTTTTCATATCTATCAAGCGGCGGAGGAGTGTACCTCGATTCTACGGGCAGTGGTCTCCCCCCGCTAAGTCTGCTTCGCAGCTCCTTCGAAGCCCTAACCAGCGGGGCAGTGTACGGCAACCCGCACAGCGGATCAAGAGCTTCCTTGGCCGCATACAACGAGATGCGTGGTGCCATCTACCGGTTCTTCAACTGCACTTCGGACGACTATGAGATCATGATGACTCACAACGCAAGCGGCGCCATCAAACTGGTCGCCGAGTCCTTCCCGTTTGAGGAGGGATCCCTTCTGGTCTTGACGAAAGACAACCACACCTCCGTACACGGAATACGCGAATACGCCAAGGCAAAAGGAGCAACCTACAAGTACGTCACCCTCACCGACGAGCTTCTTCTTTGGGGAGAGGGCATGATGCATACCCTTCACTCCGCCCAGAAAGGCAAACCGAATCTCCTGGCATACCCAGCCCAATCAAATGCCACTGGGACTCTCCACGAGCCGAAATGGATCGGCCTTGCCCAGCAAGCTGGCTTCAAGGTGTTCTATGACGCTGCGGCCATGGTTGGCACCTCGAAGCTTGACCTCAGCGCTGTGACACCCGATTACGTGTGCATCTCCTTTTACAAGATATTTGGGTACCCCACGGGTATAGGCTGTCTTCTAGCAAGGCGGGACTCCTTGCAGCTGCTGAAGCCCCAATCGTTCAGCGGCGGAGGTGTGTGCTACATCTCCGGGCCCTGGTCTCCGACCGAAAGGATTCTCTACCACGAGAGGGAGCACCGCTTTGAGGTGGGAACCCCGAACTATATGGCCTTCCACAGCGTGAGCTTTGGCCTCAATCTCCTCTCGTCCACCATGAGCCTTAGCGCGCTAACCTACCGCGTGATGGCGCTGACAGCCTGGCTCCAGTCCCACCTTTCCCAGCTGCGTCACGACAGTGGGTATCCCCTTGTCCGCATATACGGACCTCCTGTCCATCAAAAAGGAGCTACCATCATGCTCAACTTCGAGGACTGTACCAGCACACAATTCCCCCACACACTGGTAAACAGTGTGGCTGACTCCTTCGGGATCATCCTCCGTGCGGGCTGTTTCTGCAATCTGGGGGCTGTTCAGCATGCAACGTACCAAACAGCTGGATCTGAGCACTGTGAGGTGGACAGACTCTCGGACACCGTCCTCAATTGCAAGATGTTTCATCATCTGGTGCTTGATGCAGGAACATGCGGTGCCCTGCGGGTCTCATTTGGGATCTCCTCCTGCTTCAGAGATGCCTTTGCCTTCTATTTGTTCGCAAAATCCCTCTTGAACATTGAACTGAGGGCACTGGCTGACTTTTCTGTCGGACAAAGACATTAGAGGCCTGTCCTTATGTTTGGAATTCAAACACTTGGCTCTGCGTTTATTGATTTAAATTTGTTATTGTCTCCACACAGCGAGAAAATGGACTTGTACACTAGGCAAGTCACGGCAGCTCTACACTCGCACTCTCGGATCTTGCCCAAAGCGGCGTTCTTGGAGCTACGGCTACCACGGATGCGCTCCCCAGATGTTGCGCAAGTCGTCGCTCCTTCCACCTTAAGAGTTTTAGGGTACGCTTCGGTTTGTTTGCTCTCTTCCTGTTGACGAGAAAAACATCATATCAGCCACAGAAACCACCACAATAGTGCTGGCAAGCAATTTTTGGATCATCTTTTCACGTTGCTTTCGCGCCTGTGATACCTGTTGTATGTACTAAGTGTCAACAAGTGCCCTCGTTCATGCGCTTATCTCCGTCTACATATCCAAAGCGATAGCCACCTCCCTCTGGTTGCACAGCTTCCTCTTGGGGCAGAACCGCCTCGGGCCTGTTTTCCCACCAGCACGCTTCTGAGACCCAATGTATGTGCGATGGGTGTTGCCTTTGGAAGCTTCTTCAAGATGGCGCTTGCGCGGCGTTGGAGTGGAAAGAAAGCGACAAGACGCTAGCAGAGAGCGTAAGAGGTTGGCACTGGAAAGCTTGCAATATGCATATCGATTGAACAAATCTATAGGTTTTCAAAGGATGGTACTACTTTTCGAAAAGGCGTTGGGACAGCCAGTTTGCTGAGCCCTTTCCAACTGTCCTGAGACAAAAGCAATTTTTATTCTCACCCTCGACTTTTATCTCCCGCCGCGGCACAGATCGAACACTTGCAACCTCCCTGAAATGAAGTCGAGCCAGAATAGGCCACCGAGAGTTCTTCGCCGAGGATGCCACGGAAACCCGTTCGGCAACCGGTTGCGCATAGATGGCTTGGAGGCCATGAAATTCCTTGCCCTCCTCGCGCGGCATCATCGAGCGAGGCAGGGTGAACCGCAGCGGGGCACCACAGTCGTGGTTGACCAGGCTCAAAGGGCCGCACACAGCATACACCTTCGCTTCCGTTTTTGCGTCGTTGGGAGAGCCTGTTTTTCCTTTGTTCTGTCTCTTCTGGGCAACTTCCAGCAACGATGGATAGCCTTCGTTCCTGAGTTCTTCTACCTCTTCCTTGCGAGTCAATTCGAACAAGGTGCCAAAGAGATGTTCCTCCAGCAAAGGGGTCCCTTGTTTGGCCGCCGTCTTCCGCCCACCAGTGCGCAAAAATATCCCCAGACCAGCTGCCTTGCTCTCCTTGGTGCGGATGGGGCTGGAAGGTGCCAACAAGGCGGCATGATAGCGATACAAGGCAGCCAACATGTCGTTGGTGTTGCGGGCGTTGGTTGCCCCGCTGCGTTTCCGGCGACAGAATGAAGGACCGCATTTCATTGGATTTGCATGTTGCTTCACCAAGGAAGCGAATTCTTCTCGCGTCAACTCCTTCTCGAACAGTCCCCTGACCTCAGGTTTCTCGAGGATGTGCCTCTTGAAAAACAACCAGTACCGTATGCCCACGGGGATGCTGTGGCGTTTGCGTTTCAGCACTGTGGGTCCCAAGACCTTCAACTCCTCCATCGGTGCTATTTTCTTCGAAAATCTTTTGCTCTCCCCTCCCTAAATCGAAAGGTCAGTTGTATTCAGCCAGGGTACTACAGGCCACGCATCTAGGGGATCTTCTTTGCTCGTACCCTATTTGATAGCAAGCATGTGAATTCACATGATTCAGGCAAGAGCTCTTTTGGGAGGTATACCTCTACCTGCATCCCGTGTGACAAACCCTTGGCATTTGAAAGGGTTGTGAGTTTCTTTTGCCACCTTCACAGTCTTTCAGCTTTTCGTCTTTAACTCGGGGTGAAGTTGAGGGGGTTTTCCAACACCCAACATCCCACTTTCCCTTTGGCGATCTGACGCTTGAGGAACTAAACTTGACAGGGAGGTGAAGATGGTTTGGCGTTGCACTCGATTCGAGTGCGATGTGGACTACTGAGAATCAATCACTAGCGAGTATATTATAGTCAACCAGGCTTAGCCTCAACTATAAAGAAATCCTATCCTGCTTTGCCTCTTCACTCCCTATCCCGTTGCACCCTCAATCGTCCTCCCATTGGCCTATGTCGATTTCACCGCCTTTCCAGTACTTGTCCTACCTTTCCCAGGAAATGCCTCTATGTAGATAGGGAGTTGCTACATTGGTGTTCTGGGTTAGGGGTTTTGCACTACCGATGCATTTGTTGGAAGCGAGAGTGTGGATAGTGTGGACACCAGAGAGGGGAGATTGCCTTGTGTGGCAAGAGTGTAGAAGGCAATGTGTGAACAACAATGAATGTATTAGGGTCTATGACATACTGTTTGGAGTGACTCCATCAACTAAACCCCTGCGGGAGACATAACGTTATAGGAAGGGATAGGAGGATTTACGCTCCTGTTATAGGTGGCTTGCAAGCGTGTTTCCTCTTGGCAAGTTGGTCCTCTTGTCGCCCCATTCTTTGCGTCGCCGGAGTTTCTTTCTTGTTGGGGATGGTTGCTGGAGAAGAATTGTCCCGGGAAGCTATTAGTCCTGGAGCACACAGCTCAACCTTGAAGGCAGGTACAAGTTCAAGAAAGTTGCGCTGTAAATTGTTGGAACGAAACCCCCAAAATCTAGGGTAACACTTCAAACATTCTTCTTCCGTCGCAGGAGAGTCGGTCAGCTGCGCCCGGTCCTTCTCGGATCCCTAACTTTGCCCCAATCCCACGGGAAGGAAGCGCGAATATTTTTGGGCAGCCATAAACCGCACAACTACGCCACATCATCGGAAAGCGTGGCAGTAGGGAAGATGGAAGTTGTGCTTGGTGGGAGTAGGGTTTACCTAGCGATTCGGTAGCTCTGAATCAACGGTTTGATCCAACAACGGAACGAGTCATCCCGAACGCAACCACTCATAAGAAGGCCCGTCAATACGAAGTACTGTTGAGGAGCACTACTAAAAACAAAAAACAAAAAAAGAAAAAAAAAAAAAAATGTACAAATAAAAAAAAAAAAGTAAATATTTATATAAATATATCTCTATTATCTATATTATAGAGGGGGTCCGAAGGAGAGGATGGCAGAGGCGGGGAAGAAGGCGAGCGCTCGCAGAGACACATACAACGGCATATTGAGAAGGAGTTGGCCTCGATGCGATGCAGCCTCACCAATCTTCAACGCAACCTCCTCACAGCCCTAGATGCCTTGAACAGCCTGGAGCTCATCATCGGGGAAGAAGAACCTGCTGGGGTAGCCATTCCGTCAAGGCATTCTCCTCCCAGAGCACCGCTGCTTCTGCAACAGCCACACCACGGCGGACCAACACGCACCACAACGCCTGGGACAACCAGTCCTACATACTATGCTGGTGAAGGGCGAAAGAGACGCCGGACGACTCGTGCTATGCCACTGCAAAGGGATGGGTCCCGATCTGCTCCCGATCCAACGCTGCTCGGACTATTGCCCGAATCGGTGCTGCGCATCCTGGCCTACCTTGATCCGAGATCTCTCTGCCAAGTCTCTCTCACATGCATCTATCTGAAGTCTCTGGCCGACTCACTGCCATGGCAGGCACTTTTTGATCAAAAGCTGGGGCTCACGTGGTTGGTGCTCCGAAGCTTGAGGGAACATTCCGCGGGATTGTCATGGAAAGGCCACGTTATCGAGGCCCTCAAGGTTTCGCGCAAATGGGAACTCGGCGGAACGCAGACCACCTTGACGGGCCACAAGAAGGCCATCAAGAGCCTTCAGTTCCAACGGAATCGGCTTCTGACCTGCGATGAGACCGTCATAAAGGAATGGGACCTGGAAACTCTGAAGCTCAAGGATTCCTTTGCGAATCTGGACCAGAAGTTTCTTACCTTCCGATTCGACGAGGAGAAGCTGATGGTAAGCACAGCGGACACGGTGCGGGTCTACGAGCAGCACACCAAGAAACTCCTCTTCGACCTCGAGGATATTTTCTCGCCCATCATTTCGCTCCGGTTTGACAGCGAGCGAATATGGACCGGAGCATGGAATGGATCTATCGCCTTATGGTCTGCACGGGATGGGAAGAAGATGGTGGATATGTCCGGCCACAGCAAACCCATCTACTGTATGGATACGCAGGAGGATCTCATAGTCACAGGTTCATCGGATAAGTGGTTGAAGGTTTGGAGTTCCTCCTCCTCCGGCGGTTCCTGTTTGCACACCCTGAAGGGACACACGAAGACGGTACAGAGTGTCCAGTTGGAAGGACACTTGATTTTCAGCAGCTCGAAGGATGCCTCGATAAGATTGTGGGACATTCGTTCTCCTTCGCCTTTGATTGGAAGGCTAAATGGACACACCGCTGATGTTACTTGCGTGCGATTCGATGCCACCAAGATCGTTTCAGGTTCCGCAGAGCAAAATATCAAGGTATGGGATATGCGTACCCACAGATGGATGTATAATTTTGTGGGCCATTCCGCTGGAGTTAGCTGTCTGGAATTCATCAATGCCATGATCATTTCTGCGGCGGAGGATGCTGAAGTAAAGGTTTGGCGCTTTGATTATGGGGTCGAACAGGATGTAGAGGACTGAGGCATTAGGAATCGCTGCCTTTACACCGCCATCCTCTCACTCTCCGAGAGAAACAAACGTTCCCTGATCGTCCTTTTCTATGTTAGGAACCTTTAAGTTAAATAAACAATCGCAAACCAAGAATCGGAATCATCGAGAGGGCTGCCAGATGTTCGATTTGTTCCCCGGAAGACAAAACTCGAGCGAGGGTAAAATTGAGGAAATTGTGAAGGCGCATCGAAAAAGGAACCCAGAAGAAAATTGTAGTTTCAGTGCTACCAACTCCACTAGCTTCCTGCCTACATCACGAGAGCGCCAACAAGTTGAGCAATTCACGCTTTTGAGTGAAGGTTGGGCAATCACTACAAGTCTGAAGAGTCAGTGCCCTCCGTTAGAGAAACGTCCCCTCTTTCCCCGGAGCCGGCAAAAAGAGAAGGAAGGAAAACGAGAAGAAGGACAGTCCGTGAGCAGCCTAGAGAAGAGAGGGGAGAGGGACTAGGCATCCATATCGTCAGGTAGTACGGGTACAACACCCTAGCTGAAGAAGGAGGTGTGGGGGTATAAATAGGACAGATGTTGATGCAAGGTTTGGCAAGGGACAATGTGCAAGTCCTACTAAGAACCCTAAGGACGGTTGTGTGTCTTCCTCTGTGAACTACTACGTAAGCTGAAAAGGAACTCAAAAAAGCAAGCCGGGACCTGCTATTGTTTCCGGAAGTCATCACCATCGACGAAAAAATGTGATCTGTCTTCGAGAAGACCACGTGGTCTCGATATGCCAGAAACGCAGCAGGGTTCCCTCCCGTATGAAGGCATATACTAGAACATTCACTGCAAGCGATGTGTCCCAAACATGAACCTTCCAAAAATACGGGACTTCCATACCTTCTGTACAGCAAGTCAAATCCAACACACCCTGGGGACCACAATGGTGGAACTCCAAAGTGTTGCCATATCTGAAAGAAAAAAGGGTGGTGGTTATTACGCCCGGGAAAAAGTGATTTGGACAGTGAGCATTTGATTGCGTCCCACAAGGAAACTGCCCCGGTGAACACACATACAAACAGTCAAGATATTCAATATTTCGTATTTCCTCCCTTCCGGGGGCCGGGCTAATATGAGCTGTTTTTAGTTAAAATTAGCTCCGTTTCGCAATTTTTCACTCCTAACCAGTAGGGGACAAGTTGGGAAGAAAACTTTTCACTAATTTTTGGTAGTTAACCGTGGGTCCTCCCTCAGGACGAGGGGGATTTTTTTTTCGCTCTTTTTCACTTTTTTTCGCTACGAAAATTAGGAATAATAGCCTGACCCCCCCGGTGAAGAACTTCCTTACAAATGCTTGGAAGTTTAGAAATGAGGGAATCCTGATTTTGTACCCAGGGTTTCGCCCATCATTTCTCACAATATCCTGAAGGTCTTCAACTGTTTACGGTGCCTGTTGGATAATACGCACTTCCAGTTAACATGAAATGGGAAGAATTCTGTACACACAACTTGACTCTGACCTCTAGATGTGTTGAAGGAAAAAAAATAAGAGCCGTGGCCAGCTTCATCACAACACGTACGGGTATGGGGGGACAACGATGTTCATTTGTGCTCGGCTTGACGGAGAGGTGAGCCCACACACTTTGCGCATCAGTCACTCACCAGCGGTGTAGTTCTTGTTGCCTGAAAGATGGCGCTGGGTATATTTGATCACCCCATTCCGGGGCCGTTCGTTCTTCCAGAAAACAAGAATGGTCCATTCTGGGAACAAAGAGCTCTTCCATGAAAATGGGAACGTGTCCCATAACAATCGTTTATTCCAACTGGCCAACTCCCCGTACGGTAAATAAAACTGTTATCTTTTAGTCCACCTAACTGTGCCGCACAGACAGCTTACACAAATGTACCAGGGTGGTGCTTCACCTTCCGCGAAAGCAGAAGAAGAAGCTTTCCGGGTCCCGATGAACAATATGGAGAGGAGATTGGTGCCTCGGATCAGGAGGTCATTCTCTGGAGCTCCAGTGAAGATGGTGACATGAAGTATGCACGGAGGAATGGGGCATCCGGTGTGAGTAAAGCAGTCTTTTTATTTGGGCGTGTTGTTGAAGTACTTGGAAACAAATACCACCTCCGATTCACCCCCTTCTCCATCGCCAATGATTGTGATCTGTTTGATTGAAGAAGAAGGAGATCCGACATCCGCATGGGAATGCCTTCTCTTCGGGGTACCGACTTCTCGCTGTCCTTGCTGGATGCATTTTCTTTTCCGACAGCTGGCTAACGCTTTGTAATGTTGATCGTACCACAAGAAGCTTTTCCTGCGCGCAAAGAAGAGCAGCTTCCTCGGAGGACCCGAGAAACGGGATTCGTTCAAGAACCATGCTCGCCTTTTCTTCCTGTCTTCCACTCCACCCTCCGGGGAAGAGATGTGGAGCTGGATCTCGGGCAAGAGGAATTGCGTCCAATAGCGTTCATCGAATTCAACAAGCCATGCACAACAAAGAAAACGATTCCATCGGAGGTAGATGGTCTTGCCGACGCTCGCACACGCCATATTGGCTTGAAGCTGCGGCAGATCTTCGAGGGGGAAGCGAGGGGTGTCGGCCAGATGAACGCTGCACTTGATCCACCAGGTGCTCCTCTCCGTCCAAGGAAAGTCGACCGTCAGCTTTTCCGCTGAGCAGAGGCTCGCTTGCCGAGGTTCGGGTGATCTCATCGGCCACATGCCATCCGAGGGCCTGGTCCAACCATCTCTTGCAGACGACCTCTCCATCTAAGCCATACATCTGGATCAGAGTTGGTCGGGAGTAGCCATTCCGAGCGATCCGATGCACCCTGTCGAGTTCCTCTGGTGATGCCTTCGTTGCACCGATGAGGGTCTTGATCTTTCTGGAGGAGATGCGGTTCGCCTTTCTCGATCTGGCATATTGTTCGAACGACGGCATCTCTTCGCACAGGGGACCAGAGGACTCTGCCGAGCGGGAAGAAGGGGTTCCGTTGTATCGAAACGAGCGGATCATGTCCTTTGCTTGTTCAATGTTCATTGAGGAGTGATGAGCTTTGTTCAATCATGGTCTTGTATTTGTAGGTTTGGTGGAGAAAACAATTTTTTGGAGAGGAGAAAAAAAATTGGACCAGGAGGATTTCATAGTAAAAACAAATAAAATATATTTGTTTGTTGCGCTAAACACTTTCTTTTTTCGACGACGTAACCAAACTCGTGGGAGAAACAATGTCAATTATTATTTTTTTTTCTTTGCTGTGCTGGCTTTTTCAGACATGGGATGCCTTGGTGTCTTTCAACCGCCACCTGGTTTTTGATAGGGCCAGCAGTAGTCGTGGTCCCTTTGAGCAGGCATGGGGAAATTCCCCTCTCTCTCGTTCTTCTCGTCCCGCCAAAACAAAGAGCATCGAGAGCTGAGAACACGCGCAAAAATACTATCAAAAAAAAAAAAAAAATATTTGTGTCAAACACTTGCCCCTTGCCAAAACCCTGTATCCTGGCCAAAACTCCGGAATTGAATTAGCACTAGTGTGTGTACCATTTGACAACAGCTCCCGGTCTAAACTCTGCCAAAAAAGTTAATGGGTTTAACTGTACGTCGTTTCTCGTTTCCCTAATAATAGTGTTCTACGGTTTTCGCAGTCCGGCCAATGAGCCGCTGTGTTCAGCCGGTCATCTTGGATTCGCCATACGAATGACAAGATGTTGTGATATTGAAAGTGGGAGTGGGCTGAGGTCCAATGTTGCCCGTACCAGTAGTGGAATTGCGGGCGGTTCTATCGGTAAGCAGACTCAATTTGGATACTGTAGGTTCCGCACATGATCACTGTTGCTATCCGTTCGTTGAAAATGGACTGTAGATAGGGGAGGATGTCGAAATGGGCTCTTGCCAGAATCCACCACGGTCGTGGGTGTGATGAGTCGAAGAAGAATAGAGGCTCGACGTATTTACACAGCGAAATCCAGTGGCTTGGTGCGGAAGCAAAAGCCAGGGTGGACGAAGCTGGAGGTCTGAGAACAGAGGCGCTGCCTTGTAGTCCTTGTGTCTTGTTGGGGGATATGAAGCAAGTTTCTGCCTTACGGTATGTGTCCAAGTGAGGATCAGAGGAAATGACCATTCAATAAATCACCTTAGTGGATGAAAGGACTGCCATCCTTCCGGCCACCGAAAGTGGGCAGCTTGTTGATTCTAACTCGAATGGATGCATGCGGCGGGCCAAGTTTGGGCGACAATCGTTTCCTCAATAGCGAGTGAGGTCGGTCAAAATGTTATTCCATCTTCACAACAAATCCTTTGCTATCTTCACCTCTTAACATCCAGTTACAGGACTGCCGATTTCTCAAACCGGCGGAAAGTTGTTTTCGTCATTGTGTATTGGCGACGTCGGCCTGACTTTCGATGGCGCCCTAGGATGGACCCATCGTAGCTACTTATGGTTCTCTTGGCCGAAAGCCCTCAAGGATGGCGCTTGATCATGACCGGACGGCAAATGGAAGCCCAGGGAGGATACGCAAGAAGGGAGACGGGAAAAATAAAAGTTGCCAAATTCTCAGTCCAGAACGGAAAAAGTATGGATGTTGACCGCTTTGGCCTATACCTCCTCACAGGTACCGGCGTTTCTCCTTTTATAGCTTTATTCATTCACTCTGTTTTTAGAATCGAAGAAGGTGTTCAAATTTTCGGACGAATCCTATGAGACGATTCCAGAAATTGGAGAAGAGAAAATCATCAAAGGTTAGATGCGTCTCGTTGGGGTTTTTGTAGGTTCTTCTAGTTGTTGGAACCGTTACGGCTCGCGTGCTATTTTATGCCAGTTCTATTTTGTTCTGGCCTCGAAAAGCCGGCCATGAACATTATTCTCCATTGGCATCCCGTTACGCAAATCATGAAACATAAGAATTAAAGTTATTCTACACCCCCATCCCCCGATTGTGGTTCTGAGGTGCGTTCCTTACACAAAACAAGCCTTGTGCGCCTAAAACGAAATCGGCCAACCGACAGCTAAAAAACAGCCAAAGAGAGTCCCGCAACAGGTCACCACTTTGGCGGAAGACCAGAACAATAATCCAAACTATACCACTGTTTGATTACCTTAGTGTGATACAACTATCGTTCTTTGGCTGGTGGTGTTTATTTGGGGAGGGCAGGAGGAGGTTTTCTTGGGGACCTGCAGCAGAGATGGATCGCCTGCCCCCCCTTTGTTCTTCGCGAAGCCTGGCTTGGTATCAACGTTATGTTTGTTTCAAAGAAGTGAAGCAAAAACATGTTGGCAAGAAAAACGTCATAACAGCCACAGAACCACCACAGATGTGCCCTTTTGTGCAGTTGGTGTGCGCTTATCTCCGTCTACAAAACACACAGACAAGTGCGTGAGACCCTTAAGCAGCTGCTCCTTTTTTGATGGGATAAAAGTTTCACTCCATCTGTCTCTCATAACTTCGATGTGGGGGTCTTGTTGTTTGAGTGTGACTGTAGCACAAGACTTGATGCCATGGTTTCCTCGACCCTCAGGAATCGTTCCCTGATGGCTGGCGATTGACCAACCGATCCCCATCCACAAGTGCCGGGGGGGGGGTAGAGTTTCAAAACGGCGCAGCAGCCGAAACTACAACACGGCCCTGAAATCAGAGGATTGGGCGAGAGAGAAATTCCATCCGTTTTGTCCCCTGCCAATGCTTTCGTTCTGTCCCTGGTACCAAAAAAAGCAACTCGGAAGTTCAGTGCACCCGCTGGAAAAAGACAATTTGCTATCTTTTCAGTTGCGGTGAGCAGGCCACACATGGAGCAGAAGGACATGCCCACAGCATCGCCACCTCCCTTGGATCCCCTCCGGGCCCTGGATTTGTTGGCAGACATCCCGGGAGCCGCCTCTCTGTTGCCTTCCCTGATAAAGACCCTGTGTCATCTTCTGGACGTGAAAGGGGAGAAGCAGTTGCGGAGCACTTTGGAGGCATACCTGTGCGTCTTCGAGCACGCCGTAGCCGCCGGCACCCGCTGGGAGGCACAGGCCATCCTGCAACAGGCGCAGCAGTACATCCTCCGCTTGAGAGACCTCTTGCAGCGTCTCAAACCGCACACGCTAGAGCAACGCTTCCAGGAGTGGCTTGATAAGGAAGTCATCCTCCTTGGTGACTACAAGGAGGAGCACTCCGCGCGAGACCGTGATGAACTGTTGGCCGATCTGCTGCTGAGCCTGAGCGATGCGCCCGCCTTCCTCCCAGCCATTTCTGAGGAAGCGAGCCGAATGCGCCAGAGGATTAGAAGCGCGGAAGTTGTACCCGGTTCTGCCCTCGCTTCGGGTTGTCGTCTTCCGCGAGACCATGACGAACTGGAACAGTAGGGAACTATACTGTACTACCCTGTCAAAGATGAGATGTGGCGCACAATAAAACGGAAACACAGAATTTGGTTGGGAGAACTGACAGGGCACATGATGTTTATGTGGGGAAAAATAGCAAACTCAAAAAAACAAACCCCCTCTTCTGAACACACTCCTGCCTTAATGTTTTTGAGGATTTCTATGGGACAATTGCACCAGCCTGACTGCGAGAGGGAACACTCAACAAGATACACCATCCGAGCGCTGATTCATCTTCTTGCGTTTGTCCTTCCTTGGCCATTCTTTCCTTTTAATGGCTCGCGAATAGGACAGCAGATAGCCTCCGGTCCCTGCGATCGTGTCCTCCTCCTCCGAAGGGAGGATGCACCGGACCGGCAGGTCGTCATCCTCCTTGGCGGCAGCCTCGCGGTGTCCTCGGTTTATGCACCTCAAGGATATCCGTGCACCGGTGGTGCCTGTGCTCACCTCCAGCTCCTCGCGCACACACGCCTCGGGACGCTCCAGCGCGAGGAAAAGAATCAAGGCCTCGCCCTCTCCCACCTCGAGAAAGCACTGGCTGTCCGATGGCCGCAGCGGAGCCGATAGCAGCGACGGGAGGATGAAGGCCTTCGGTGGCTCGTCCACCTGCACGCCGAACCACGTCTCCCCTTCCTCCTTTTCCTCCATCGTCGTGAAGGAGGACTTGCCCCCGTCGCACACAACCAAGAGCGCCAACCACGACCGTGCGAGCTCGATCAACGCCCGCTCCCCGAGACGGAGCCGTTTGGCCGTGCGCGGTTTATCCCAGGTCCAGAACAAGGTCCTCTTCGCCTGCCGACCCAGCAGGTGAGCGAAGCGCCTGAACAGGTGAGGATCGAAGCACCATCCCCTCGGGGAGCAGGAGGATGGGTTGTAGATGCGCTGAGCTGTTTCTCGCATCCCGTCGTAAATCATGCCCAAACGCTCCAGGAGTATGATGTGTGCCACGTGTGACACCCCTTCCTCGAAGACGTGCCGCAGCAGCCTCGGGTCGGGCAGCAGCCCTCGAAGAAGCAGGTTGAGAGCTCCTCCTTGTTCCCGCACTAGTGCTACGCGGAGCTTTTTTTTTCCGCCAAAAAATGGCTGTGAGCGTGCAAAAAGAAATAGGTATACCGAACCTTATTCTCGGCTCTCCACTTTCGTTTCCTATCGCGTTCGTACTCCTCTTTCTCCCCAATGGTTTTCGTGCTCATCCTCTTCTTCTTGTTATCGGAGTCTCCTGACTTTTTGCAGTTGCTTGGGGGAAGCTTATTGTTGTCGTTGACGGTATTGCAGGAGTGCCATTCGAAAGCCCGTTGTGACGGGCGTGTCGTCACTCCTCGTGTGCCAGGGTATCCTGCATGATCAGTAATAACACGAGCCAGCAAGGTGGTTGGATCATGATAGCAGCCCGGGAGTGCGGGTGGTAATGCCGGTTGTGATGATGATGCCTGATACTGTGGGGGTTCCCGATCGACATGTTGCTTGAAAACTGATTGCTGCTGCGATCCAATAAGCGCCTCCGCAAACCCCATGTTTTCGTAGCGGCAGCACGGAGAACTGGGTACCGCCCCATCCTCCTCCCTATATGCAACGAAGATCCTTTCCTCCACAGAGCTCTCTTCTGCACGGATTCCTCTAGTCGCCACTTCTTCGTAGTTAGGCTTTTCTCCTGTTTCTTCGTCCGCCTCGAAGTACGTTAACCCAGACAAGATCTCAAAATCGGCGTCGTCATCGGAGAAGAACGGGCTATCCATTCCTGTTGGCTGTCTGCGTGTGTATTCGTTGTTGTTTTTTTGTTTAGTTTCTCTCTCTGCCCACCCGACAAATTTTCGTGGAATAAAAACAGGTATTCCGCCCACAAAGAAGCTCAACCACTGTCCTTCAACAACCAAAATCCCCTTCCTACGCACAACAAAGGGACCAGGAGAAAGAGAGGAGGGCCAGGATCAAAGTCTCCTCTCTGGCCATATCGCACTTTATGGGTGTTGTGCATGACATCGAGGACTCATTTCCTGGGCCTGCGGGAGCAACTATGCAAGTTCCTTGATCAGAAGGAATTTTGTTGTGCCTCGGTCAGTCCTTCGACGGGCTCCTCAGATCCTCCGTCCCGGGTATCATCTCCAACAGCTGAGGCTGCTCTACGGACAGCGATGAATGAAGCATGCACACTCCTCCAGGAGGGAGCACGCAGATCCTCGCGTCTGGCCGCCTTAAGATGCTGAGGTATCTTGCGTGTGTGTGTGTGTGTGTGACCATCAGTCGTAAACAAATGGTGGCCCATTCAAGGGTAGGTACCTGTCCATTGGAATGGGGTCTGTGCTCGATAAAAGCGTGGCCACGGGGTTTGCATTCGTCTTGGGGTTGTTTCTCCGAGTAACCCCCTCGGAGATCACAAAAAGCTTTGAGCTAGCTTCATCAAGATGAGGCGTAACAGCAGCACGTTCATTTTTCTTGCTGCTTGGAGCTGTCATGCTATAGGTTGTTGCTGCTGGCTGTTTCAGTAACTTGGTGACCACGCGCGGTCTTTCCAATAATGGGAGGAAACCAAAATTTGTTTTTATTCCTGCCAAGCTCCAACCAATGAGGCTTAGGGCGTTGAAAGTGGCCGTCGCTCCAACGGCAACTCAACTGTTGTATGGACAATTAGGAGGGGCTGGTGTGTCACTAGCCAGTGTATTGTGGTCTCGTTTACGTCCGAATCCAGAATAAACATACACTCTCTCTCTCCCCAACTCTCACTTTTACCCCCCAATCATTCTCTCAAATCGTAACCGTCTCTCTGGTATCCTGTGTACGAATCATTTCGGAGTCTCACCCAACCACACAGCTACAAAACGAACATTGAACGGGTTCGAGTTGCGACTGGCAGTGACGAATGGATATGAGAAGCATAAGAGACAGCTTCCCGAAATGAGGGGATTCTACGGTGAAAACAATACCAAAGAGGTGTCGTGCGAGTCCATATAAAGAACGGTTGACACCCCGGGGTGCCAGAAATTATTTTTGTTGCCTGTTCGATTATCGCTCATAAGCGCGTTCGAACAAAAAATACGTTCAGTTGCGTTTGAAGGCTCTTTTTAGCTCTTTCCTATTGATAATTGCTCATAAGAGCTCATAACGCAACTGAAAAGAGCTGAAAATCAATTACGCCAAACACCAAACGACCGCCGGCGAAAAAAATTACAGTTTTCTTCAAACGCGTTTGACCGAACAGTGTGTTGTTGCTCACAAACGAGAAAAACACTCTTAAACAGTAAAAAGAGCCTCAAAAACGCGATTAATTTCTGTGACCCCCGAAGGGGGGGGGGGAAGAACGATACGCTGGTGACTTGGCGAAGTGTCCTTTGAGATTTTGGAGCCCAGCTTGGAGAACAAGGTTTTTTGAAATGCTTGGATCTTGCTAAAAGGTGCTCAAGTTATCGTTTGAAAATAATAAGTTGAACTATCCCCTTCCTTGGAGAGGAGGACAAAAACAGGATATGTACAAGGGAGGGTAAAAACTTTATAAAATAAGCAAACACTGGTAAATCTTTTTTTGGGTATTTGTGCGTTTTTTTTGTTTTTTTCTTTTTTCGGGGGGGGGGGAGAGTTATGTGTTTGTGAAAATCAAGGTGTATCGTTGTCACAAAGTTTTCACAAAGAAGGAGATGAAGACCTGAAGCTTAGCCCGGCGCAGCAAGTTTATTCATGATGAGCGATTGTTGCCATAGATCTCGTCTTCTGGTAGATTATATGAAAGAGAGGGGGGGAAAAGAGGTGAGCAACCCAAAGAGAAGGGGGAGGGGAAGGAAAAACTCACACCTCCATCAGACGAATCGGCCTCATCCTCGTCTGTGGCCAACGAAAGCAATACATCGACCAACGCCGAGATGCTCTTCCTCGAGAGGCGCGGCTTTTTGTTGGGGCGCCTGCCGGCATGATGAAGAGCCGGCGCCTCCTTTTGCTGCAGGCCTTCTGTGCGGGAGGCGGTAGTGGTGGAAGGTTCAGGACTCCGACGGCGTTTCTCCGACGACGACGACGATCGTCTCCTCCTCTCCCTCTCCTCCTCTTCTGCCTCGTAAAGCAGCAACGCCTGCATGTCGGCGGCATGGTCTTCATCGTAGACGTCGTTCTGAGGGAAGGTGGCTCGGTCGGGGAGGCGACGGTCGATCTTCTCCTTGCCTTTATCTTGTGGTCGTGAAGCTTTTTGGCCGGATGATGATGAACGGAGGGCGGGCCCCTGCTGTTCGGCTGCTTCCTGGGCAGCCACGATGGAGCAGAGTCGATCGTATTCGGCATCCTGTTCGGGCGTCATGTCATATGGCAAGGGCGAAGGATCGCTTTTCTTCTCGTCTCCTACACAAAGAGGAAATCAGCAACGTGATCGAAAACAACACAGAAAGGATGCTCTACCTTTATCTTTCTCGGTGGCACAGGGATTGCTTTTCCTTTCGTCTCCTTCGTAATGCACAAAGAATCAGTAATGCTGTGAGCGTGCAGAAAAAAAAAAAACACAGGATGCTTTACCTTTATCCTTCTCGGTGGCAGAGGGATCTCCTTCAGCTTCAATGGATGACTCCAAGCCCAACAAGCGTTCGTAGTCCTCGCACCGCAAAAGAGTCACGTAGGTCTTCCGCTTTTTCACGAAGGAGATTTTGCCGCTCTCCCGTTCGGCGCACTGCGGATGTCTTGGCCGCAACACTCAGGGTGCAGGTAGCCGCCACGCTCCAGACCTGCTCGTATCTGGGCATCGGAGATCCGGGTGACGCTCATATCCTTGCGAAACCTTGCGTAGAGGACCTCGGATTGGATCTCGCAGATGTAGGGTTCGTGACGAGTGGCGTAGGTCCTTCCGTGGGGATCTATCCATGCTATCTGCTCGTTCCTCAAATCGGTGTCATCGAGTTCATGGCGAGGCACTATGTAGCCCCGGTCAACGATCTTGCGGATCCATTCGCGGAAGATATCTCGCACCAACTCCGAAGACATGATCTCACGTATCGACTCATTTTTCCCGCTAGGGGGAATCTGACCTCGATCAAATCCGGTGATGTCAACGGTGCGCAAGAGATGGACGAGGAAGGCCAGCAAACCCATGCGCTTGTTATCGACGGCAGCCGATACCAGTCGTGCAAAATATTCGGTGTCTCCTCGCTTGTTGCCCGCGAAATGAAAGGGGACATAGCGTCGAGAGGATAGATCGACCCCGAATTCGGCCATGTTCTCCACCGCGCCTATGAGGGACAGATGGCTGTCGGTGTAAAAGGTGTCGTGCCCTTTGCGACCCACTCTCAAGGAAGCGTTGGTCTCGGTGATGAGAGTCTTGAGTTGTGCGGCAGCCCTGGTGCCCGGAGCGACTCTGGCTTCATCCGCATACGCGAGTATGGTGTCCTCGACGGAGGAATTGAAGATGCCCAACAGGTCTCCGAGATCCGAGTTGTAACGAAAGTGGCTCCCAAAGAGAGGACCGATCACATTTTGCACCAGCACGCTCTTGCCGCAACCGGAATCGCCCACAAACACCAGCATGGTCAGCATGCGGCGTTCCGGATGAATCACCAGGGAGGTGATCCACTGCAGCAGGTAGTTCAGGAGTTCGGTGTTGCCTCGACAGGCTTCGAGTTTCAGGTGGTCCATGATGATCTCCGCGCGGAGGTCCGCTTCGGCCTTCTGTAGGGAGTCCCATCCCTCATAGATGCGCTGCGCAACCTCTGGGCTCCACCTCAGACCCCGATAGGAGTTGAACGCTCGTCCTTTGGGGCCCTTCGGATCTGCTTGAGCTGCGCGATAGAATTCGGGGGAGGGGTCGAAGACATGGGAACCGAAACGACGTGCGTAGATCGAGTTGCGATAGACCTTCACGAAAGAGATCTCCTTGAGCGGCCACACCTCTGTCTTCATCCCAGAAGTCGCATTTTTCAGGAACCTCCTTTTCCTCCTCTTCTTCGAAACCTATCCATTTTTTGTGCGTAAGTTTTGGGAGAGAACCGAAAAAACAAATATACCTTTGTCTTCGTCCTGCTCGTCTTCCTCGGAACTACTACTACTAGTGCAGCTGTATTCCTCAATATTGCTCTTTGCCAGCTTCTTCCTTTCCTTGGCCAACTCGTCAGCGGTTTTGGTGACCAGCAGAGGACAATAGAAGCCGCTGGCGCGATTTTGGGAGAAAAGGCGATGCTCGATGAGTTCTTCCTCCTTGTCGTAGCTCCTGACCAGAAGGGAAAGATCTCGGTCCAGCGTGACCAGCGCCATGCGTCCCTTGGCCGCGTACTTGCACATGTGGCTGATGATGCGCGAACGGGAGTAACCCAGCTCGATGACGCGGTGATTCTCCTTTACGAACTCATCCGGATCGTAGCAGCTGTGCGGATCGAGGTACGGGAAGGCCTCGTGTTCCACCTCCTGCGCCTGCCTCTGCATCTTCAAAGCCCTGCGCACCTTCGGATCGGGTGCCTTCCTCCTAGGATCGGCGAACGTCTTTCCTTTCTTCTTTCTTCCTCTGCTTGAGGGCCATTCTGTGAGCAACGACCCTGCACCATCCTGCTGTTGTGTGGGAGCTTTTTCGTGGGCCTGGGTCAATCCTGAAGCGGTCTCCCCTTCTTTAGGACAGTTCATTTATCCTGTTTTACTATTCCCGTCGAGATGTGGTGGTCGTTTGTGTATGCGTTGGTATTGATGCTCTGGTGGCTCGTGTTCAACAAAAAAAAAAAGTTGCTCCCCTGCGCGCTCTTTTAAGAGCCAAGGCTGGCCAATGGCTTTGAAAAGGGGACCCTTTTTTCGAAGCCACCCCTTGTTATGGAAAAAGGGGGAGCACCAACCACATGAGCGTTGTGTTCTCGAATGGAAGGGGATGATGACTTTTAGGCAACCGCAAAGGAACCAACCACAAAGCTCGTAAGCACTAGTTTGGTAAGGGTTGTGTTGGCATGCATGAAATTCCAATTTTTCCCAGAATACGCTGCGGTGCTGACATCAGCTGAGCACTTGAAAATGCCCGCTGTGCACGTAATGCTGTGCTGGCAAGGGTTCCCTCCTCCTTGTTACCTCCAAAACTTTCTTTCGACGGGAAGCACCCCCACATCCGTAGAAATGCAGCCTTCAGTTGTTTCTTCCATCCCCCCACGGCCTCTCCAACCTGCGCCGCTTCATACCAACCCGGGGTACTACGGCCACCACCAACAGCACCCGCCGCAACAACAAAATCTTCCTGTGCTTGTAGAGGATGATCTGCAGAATTTGGCCACTCTTTTTTTTGAGCACTGCCTGCCTGGGGAGCTTTCAACACTATCCCCTCAGAAACTCCCTCCCGGCTGGGACCCAGCTCCCTCACAGACACTCACCGACGTAAACCAAGGATGGGGATATCCTGTATCTGATTCGGCTTCCCCCTTGCCCCCGCAACCTACAGCCTCTCCCATCACCATCCCACAGACTCATCCTTTACAGGTTGCCACCAACCCACCTCAACACCCCCCATCCGCTTCTCCTCTTCTTGTGCCGCTCGACAACTTGTTCGTTGGCAATGAGTCAATCGGAAGCCCTGACTTCTCAACGCTTCTCGACTCCAGTGTTTTCAATGAAGCAAGCGGGGTCGAGGCATTTCCCTCGCTTCCTGTCCTCTATGCTGACGCCAATCGAGAAAACCAACCGGCTTTCCTTTCACGAGGTCAATGGTCGCCCGATGTGTGTCTGGCCTCAACCTGCGCGACGAGTCAGGCGGAACCGATACCCAATTTCCCTTCGGGGCTTCCCCAAGGAGGAGCTGGACCAGCCCCTCTCCAGCATCAGCAGCATCATCCTCATCAACGGCACCCCAACGGCACGGCAAGCGTCCCCTCAGCCGCTTCCCAGCTCACGCTGGTCGACCCTGCTCGCAAAAGACAGCCACGTCCGATAGCTCCACGAGGCATAGTGCCGCCAACACCAGGAGGGAATTTCAGCTTGCTGACACCCGCCAATTTCGCTGAAGCACCGAAATCACGAGCTTCGCGCGCGACGGCCAACACTAGCGCAAAGCCTTTGAGGAGCAAACCGCTCTCGAAAGGCCGTGAGGATGCGAACAAGACGGGCGCTGAGAAGGAACATCGGGAGCAGGTGAAAGCTAGGGGAAGCGAGAGAAGCAAAGGAAGAGAACGATCTGCTAAGAATACGGATAACTGGCAAGATGCCAAGGATAAACCGGGCAGGGAGGACTCGGGGATCTTGCAGGCAAATATATCGGAGACAAAACCTAAGCCAGAGGAGGAGAGGAAGACCGGAAACGAATATGACATCAAAATGGAAAAGGAAAAGGAAAAGGAGAAGGAAACGGAACATGCTGAGGTGCGTGAAAACGGATCGCCCTGCGATGAGCAGTTTTTGCAGGCGTTTGAAGAGGCTCTAAAGGGAGTTGGGCCAAGGGCTAAACAGCATGGATCAATCCCCGTGCAGGAGGTTTACGACTTTGATGCGAGAGGTTGCTGCTTCCCCTGATGCTTGAATTGAGGAGTCAGGTGAACAGACTTCTAGAAGTCTGCGTCGACTCGCTCGCAGATACCGACGAACGCGAGCTCTTGGAGACCATATTGAGCAGGATGAGCGAATGGCAGAAGTGCATCGATGATCTCACAAGGCTCAAGGAAAACACCATCGAATCCGTGCTCATGTCTACCCTCAACAAGGCCATCGAAACGGTTCTAGAATATCTGCAAGTGCATTACTTCACGGATCCATCGGCAGGGCCAGGCTTCTGGGCCGACGGAGAAGGCTTCTCGCGGCTCATCAGCAGATGCGCGGACGACGAATGGTGTGAACGTCCGAGATTTGCAATAAGCTGCTTCCACCAGATCCTCGCTCTCCTCTCGCCCTTCATTGGCTGGTTCTCACAGCTGTCGTACGCGGAACCCCGGTGCTCTCACTTGCACATAGGACACCCTGAATGCTGCCCTCTCGAGCAAGACTTTTTGCACTACAGGCCTTCCTTCATGGTGTTCACAACGCGCAGCTTTTCCGCTGACGAGAAAACGAATCGCTTCAGGTATCGCATCCGCCATACCCCTCCCGGTAGCGAGGTTTACGAGGAAGTGGCGGTGTTGCAAACGCGACCCGGTGCTGTTTGCATCCAGCATATCCGGGGGATATTGAAACGCCCACAGCGACCTGTGTACACTATCCCCGTCTCATTTCAGGGTCGCATAAGGATTCTGTCTCTCCCTCTCTCTTAGCCGAACATACATCTCAAAAACAAAGGGTGGAACTGTAATTTATACCAGAAGGGGCCATTGGGGTTTCTTCAATAGAAAAATCGAGACTTATTCTTATTATAGTAGCAAACAAAATGATATCATTAAACGCTGACAGGTGAGAAAAAGGGTAGCACTCACCAAGAGGAAACTTCCTTTTTTGGCCATCAGTTGAGTTGGTATTGGTTCTTGCGTTCAACCAACCAACATCAAAGACATGCCAAAAAAAGCAAAATCGAAACTTGAGCTTGTACCATTTGTTGTGAGTCTTTTTGTTTTTTTTTTTTTTTTTATTTTGTTTTAATCGCACTGCATCAGCCTACCGCATTGCATGAGCAACCTCTACCCTTGCCAATGGAACTCGAACCAGAACTCACCCACCCTCCTCCTTCGGCCTCGGGGGATAATATCCGTTGGGCATGCGGCCATACTTTCGAGCTGCACCTCGTGAACGTGGAGCACACATACCGCAAGAACGGGGATCACCGCTTCATCATCAAGGAGGGAGACAGGGGTCACCTGGGCATCTTCATCCGGCCTCGCTTGCCCCTGGCCCAGACGCTGCCGGTACTTTGGTATCTGATGACCGTGTTCCCCACCAGGGAGGTGCTGGGATGCGGCGTGCTGGAGCTGCAGGAGCGTAGAGGGATCGAGTTGGAGGCAGACCTGAATGCCAACACCAGGTGGGCCTCCCTAGCGGGGAGGAGAGATTTTCACAAATGTTTCTACCTGCTCCTGCGCATCGAGTATCCTGATCCGGACGGGAATCTTCCTGTGATGGTAAAAAAAACTTTCTCAAGGGAGGGTTGAAGGAGTAGGAACTCACATCAACAAACAAAAAAAAAACTACAC